>Ga0153915_10004379_pt1 | contig 13005 bp, 6 predicted proteins | sample Opewatmetagenome_2_FD_107003 | JGI IMG/M metagenome (GOLD analysis project Ga0153915, IMG submission 107003) | Freshwater wetland microbial communities from Ohio, USA - Open water 3 Core 3 Depth 3 metaG | ecosystem: Environmental > Aquatic > Freshwater > Wetlands | place: USA: Ohio, Lake Erie... | reverse complement strand
CGATGCTAGACTTGTCGTCGGACCCCGAGGCGCGCATGTTGGTGAGTTTCTTGCCCGTCACGATGTTCACGAGGAGGTCGGTGTCGCGGATGTGCTCGCCAACTATTTGCCCCTCGTAGATGTCTTCCCCTGGGTCGACGAAGAACGTGCCGCGATCCTGCAGTTTGTCGATCGAATAGGCTGTTGCCTGCCCCGTTTCTTTGGCAATGAGGGCACCGTTGAAGTTAGTGGTCATATCTCCCTTCATGGGCTGGAACTCCACGAAGCGGTGAGACATCACCGCTTCTCCTTCCGTGGCGGTGAGGATGAGGTTCGTCAACCCTATCAAGCCCCTCGACGGGATCATGAACTCGAGGTGGATGCGGCCGTTCTTGGAGTGCATGTCGAGCATCTCGCCCTTGCGTTGCGCCACGTTCTCGATGACTTTGCCGGAGAACTGCTCGGGGACGTGTATCGTGAGTTGCTCGATGGGCTCGCACTTCACGCCGTCTATCTCCTTGACGATGACGCGCGGCTGGCCGAGCTGCAGCTCGTAACCCTCGCGGCGCATGGTCTCGATAAGTATCGAGAGGTGAAGGATACCGCGACCGAAGACGTTGAGCTGGTCGGGCGACTCGGTGTTCTCGATGCGGAGGGCGAGGTTCTTCTCGAGCTCGCGGAACAGGCGGTCGCGCACGTGGCGAGAGGTGACGAACTTGCCCTCGCGGCCGAAGAAGGGCGAGGTGTTGTTCGTGAAGAGCATGGACATCGTCGGCTCGTCGATGTTCATCACCGGCAGAGCCTCGGGGTTCTCGAAGTCGGCAACCGTGTCGCCTATGTCGAAGCCCTCGATGCCAACCAGCGCGACGATCTCGCCGGCGCCGATGGCGTGTTTAACCTTCTCCTTGCCGAGTCCCTCGAAGATACACAGCTCCTTTATTTTCTGCTTCAATATAGTGCCGTCGCGTTTGACGAGCGACACGTTCATGCCAGCCTGCACGCTGCCGCGGGTTACCCGGCCGATGGCGATGCGGCCGACGTACGACGAGTAGTCGAGCGACGTGATGCGCAGCTGCAAGGTCCCCTCGGGGAACACGGGCTGCGGGATATTCTCGACCATGACGTCGAGCAGGTGCGTCACGTCTTCAGTTGGCGTGGCGAAGTCTGGCCCCATCCAGCCTTGCTTGGATGATCCGAAGACGGTCTTGAAATCGAGCTGGCTCTCAGAGGCGTCGAGGCTGCACATGAGCTCGAACACCGCCTCTTGCGCGGCGATGGGGTCGCAGTTTGGTTTGTCCACCTTGTTCACCACCACTATGGGCTTCAGGTTCAGGTCAATCGCTTTTTGCAGCACGAAGCGCGTCTGCGGCATTGGCCCCTCGAAAGCATCGACGAGAAGCAGCACGCCGTCGGCCATGTTGAGCACGCGTTCCACCTCGCCGCCGAAGTCGGAGTGACCTGGCGTGTCTATGATGTTGATCTTGACTTCCTTGTACCGAACAGAGACATTCTTAGACAAGATAGTGATGCCCCTCTCGCGTTCCAGCTCGTTGTTGTCGAGGATGAGTTCGCCGGTTTCCTCGTTTTCCCTGAAAAGCTGGCACTGGTGCAGCAGCCTGTCAACGAGGGTGGTCTTACCGTGGTCGACGTGAGCGATGATCGCGATGTTCTTGATGTTTTCCATAAATATTTACCGTTCAATGATTTTTATAATTACCATTTTCGAGTGAAAATGGTCGGCGAAGGTACGACTTTATTCCGAAACAATAACTGAATAGTTTAAGCCAGGGTATTTGAGGCACGATGCAGAGTGTCCCCGCGACATTTTTTTACTTACTCACCTTACGCGACAAAGATGTTAAATTAGCCCTTTAAAAGAGATATTATTGTGAATAACTTTTGCGACCTATACACGGATTATCTGATAAGTAATATGACATATGCAACGGCTACAGGTATGTCGACTATGCTTTCCATTAGCCATGACAAGATAACGAGGAAATTATCGCAAGAGTGTTATGACTCAAAATACTTGTGGAAGGTAGTCAAGACTTACGTTGACGAGCTTTCCTGGGGGACAGACCCCAAAGTTCTTAGCATTGACGATTCCATCGAAGAAAAACAATACACTGACGAGAGCGAGCTCGTTTGTTGGCATTTTGACCACACGTTCAACAGGCCCGTCAAGGGTGTTAATTTCATCACCGCTTTGCTGGAGGTGAAGGGGATGCGCCTGCCCTGCTGCGTCGAGTTCATAAAGAAGGACAAGTGGGAGACCGACGCCAAAACAGGAAAAGAAAAGCGAGTTGCCAGCAAGACGAAGAACGAGTTATTCAGGGAGATTGCAACGATATGCCGGAAGAACTTCAGGTTCGATTACATCGCCTGCGACAGCTGGTTCTCGAGCTCGGAGAACATGAGGCATGTCAAACAAGGCCCCGGGGTCAATTTCGTCATGGCGCTGAAATCAAACAGGAAAGTAGCTCTAAGCGAAGATGACAAGCGTAAAAACGTGTACGTTGGTATCGAAACACTACAACCAGGACAGCAACCCGTGGAGATCTGGCTCGAGAAGCTTGATTTTCCGCTGTTGCTCACGAGGCAAGTCTTCAAAAACGAGGATGATACAGTCGGCGAGCTGTACCTGGCTTGTAGTGATTTGAGCCTGACGAGCGGGCAAATATCTGCGATCTACAAGAAACGGTGGGGAGTAGAAGAGTATCACAAATCGCTAAAGAGCAACCTGTGCTTTGCAAAATCACCTACAAAAACCACAAAAACGCAGCTGAACCATTTCCATCTCTGTATTATCGGGTATGTTAAGCTGGAGTTTTTGAAACAAAGAACAGAGCTAAACCACTTTGCAATGAAAACGAAAATTTATCAGGCAGCTATCTCGGCGGCTCATGATGCCCTGAAAAAGTTATCAACAGTTAAAAGCGTAGCTTGACCAAAAATCAACATAAAAATGCGTAAGGTGAGTAAGTAATAATGATAATGTTGATGATTTAGACAAACATATTTTATATAATTTAAGTCTCTTAATTAATATAGGTATTGATGATGCGATTAGTATTTATGGGGAGAACGAAGTCATTCCAAGAAAGAAAGTTGAATTTGAAATTAGTGCTTATGGTAAATTAATCGTGGAACTATTATTAATAGAGCACAGCTCGCACTGACATGCAGTCAGTGCGCGAACGAGCAGTAAAAGATGGCCCGGGCATTGTGTTCCGGGCTATCCCTCGGTTCGACGCAGCGTCACGCTACGTCGGGTTACGTTGGCTTCCAGCCAGGCACATGTGAGAGATAGCGGTTGTTCGTTAAGGAATAACTGCTATTTTTGTTGCATGATGATAGTTTCTATGGATTCATGGCTGGAAGCCACTGTGGTGCGACGTAGCGAGGACGCTACGTCGAGCGGGGGGAAGGTGGAGGCTGGTCTTTTCGGCAGTAACTTTTTCTCACGATCTCTGGATGAAATAGAGCATCTGGAAAAATATACAAATCAAACAATTTGATGAAACTACTTTCGTACGAATCAATCCGATATATTCTGCTCAATGCCGCGCGTTATCCGTTGTCTGTCGCGGCTCTTCTACAAGGCAAACGGTTTGCGTGCAATGCACTCAGCGGAGAGTCGTCCTATAACATTGCGGTAAATTCTGATTTTACGGTTTCGTGCAACTGTACCGATTATTATAAAACAGGGCAGATCGGAGACCTGAACACCAGCACGCTCAAAGAAATATTCAGCAGTCCTGCATCGCAACGGCTTAGAACAGATCTTGCCAAAGGCAGGCTCCCGCTTTTCCAATGCGTACTATGTGCCGACCGACGCACTGTACCGCGCAAAGAAGCCGCAGCGCCGATAACAGACTATCGTCTGCCCTACAAAGGCATGATGGTGGAAAATACGATTGCCTGCAACCTCCGTTGCGTGTCCTGCCCGCGCGAAAGTATCATGTCGAAACGGAAAACGGCGCGCCTGAGTATTGAACAAGTTGATCTGCTATCTTCCCAATTTGCAGAAATGGAACTGCAATCTCTCGCATACTTCAATCTTGGCGAACCGTTTGTCCATGACCGCATTTACGACGAGCTCAGCATACTCAAGTCGCACAATCCCCAGATGAATATTGTTCTATCGACCAATGGATCGTTGCTCGATACCGACACCAAGCGAAAAGCTGCCATGCTACTCGGCGGCGTTTGCGTTTCCATATTTGGACCTGACACGATAATTGCCAATAAATATCAACGGGGGACAGACTTTGACCGTGCGTACCACAATCTGATAGAATTGGTGCGCCACCGCGACGAGACCGGTTCGCGTACCCAGATTGAATGGAAATATGTCCTGTTCCGCTGGAACGACCATCCCGATCATATCGCACGTGCTATAGAGCTTGCGCGCCAGAGCGGCGTGGACAAAATCACCTTCTGGCCCACGCTCTCTCCGCCATGGTCGCTCTCTTGGCGCTGGTATCTGGGACGTATGAAGCATATCGGTGAACCGTTTGCACACGGGCGGCAGGTGGTGTTCAGGAGTTAAATTCCTCGGTTCGGCATAGCGTCACGCTACGTCGGGTTACGTTGGCTTCCAGCCAGGCACATGTGAGAGATAGCGGTTGTTCGTCAAGGAATAACTGCTATTTTTGTTGCATGATGATAGTTTCTATGGATTCATGGCTGGAAGCCACTGTGGTGCGACGTAGCGTGGACGCTATGCCGAGCTTGCGTTTGCATACCAGCCACCGCCAAGCGCGTGAAGGCCGTGGAGAAACGCATGGTTGACAGTCTCTGAGTTCGCTGAAGGCTGTACCAAGCATCAGCAACGATAAAAAGATGCGTTGAGTTCGGCTGCGGTTCTACCGCAGTCGTTGCTATTGGCCAGGCTGCGCCTGGTGGCTGTTCGGGCAATGAGGCCGGGCGCTACAAAGGGCGCTCGGCCTCTTGTTTTGTGGTAAAAGCAAGTATATTTGTACGCGATAATGAAATGATGAACTACACGTGCGAAACGCTCAAAACACCAGGTGCAACCTGAACAATAGCAACGACGGAGGCAGAAGCCTCCGCCGAACATCGCGATGATTGTAGCCTCGGGCGAACGGGGAGCAAGCACGATACTCTTCGGGCGTCAATCCCGCGCGCCCGTCGAAAAACCCTAAAAACCCCTGCATCTCACCATTGCAAGTTTGTGTTTTTAATTTACTTTTGTTATCCTAATCAAAATAGCTATAAATTTTTTAAAATCACAACTATGCAATACGGACATTTCGACGACGCGAAGAAAGAGTACGTCATTACCAATTTCAAGACTCCAATCAAATGGATCAACTACGTTGGTACCTTAGATTTTGGCGGTGTGGTCGACACTACCGGCGGTGCCATCATCTGCAAGGGCGACCCCGCCTTGAACAGGATCACGAAGTACATCGCGCAGATGCCGCAGTCGGACTTCAAGGCCTCCACGGTATACATCCGCATCAAGAATGCCGACGGCACCTACAACGTCTTCTCACCCTTCTTCACCCCCACGCTGAAGCCCCTCGACTCGTTCGAGTGCCACGTCGGCCTCTCTTACACCAGGTGGGTCGTGAAGGCTTACGGCGTTCAAACGGAAATCACCGTCTTCGTCCCGCAAGGCGCGCAGACGTTGCTGCAAGACATCAAGGTGACGAACATCTCGGGCAAAGACCTGGAGGTTGACGTCGTCCCCGTGTACGAGTTCACGCACTTCAACGCGTTGATGCAGCTGACGAACGCCGACTGGGTCCCGCAAACGATGACCCTGAACGGGCACAAGGAATCGACAGGCCACCTTGTCCTGGAGCAATACGCTTTCATGAAGAAGAACTATGCGGTGAACCTCCTGACGTGCGACCGCCCCGTTACCTCGTTCGAGGGCGACCGCCGCGTGTTCCTGGGCGAGAACGAGTATGGCTCGTTCGCGAACCCGCTGTCGTTGCAGAAGGCCGAACTCTCAAATTCAGAATGCCTCCGCGGCGATAACGTTGGCGTGCTGATGATTCACCTCGGCAACCTGGCCAACAACGCCACCGGGCGCACCTGCACGCAGCTGACGCAAAAAGCTTCGCTGGCCGAGGCCCAGGAAGAGATAAAGAAATACCGCGACCTCGACAACGTCGACAAGGCGTTCGACGACCTCGCGAAGTGGTGGGCCAACTACCTCACCGCCATCCAGGTCGAGACGCCCGACGCGTCGTTCAACTCGATGATAAACGTCCACAACCCCCGCCAGTGCCACACCACGAAGAACTGGTCCCGCTATTTATCATTATATCAATTAGGATTCGGGAGCTCCCGCGGCATCGGTTTCCGCGATTCATCGCAAGACTTGCTCGGCGTGATGTCTCACATGCCCGAGGAAGCTTGCGTGCTGGCAGAGAACCTCTTGTCCGTTCAACTACCCAGCGGTTCGGCCATGCACCAGTATTTCCCCTTGACCATGGAGGCCAACGAGGGAGATTCCCGCGAGGAGCCAGAATCACCCAAATATTACGGCGACGACCACCTCTGGATCGTGCAAACGGTGGCCCAGTACCTGAAAGAAACGGGTAACTTCGACTTCCTGAAATGGGAAATACCCTTCTACGACAAGAAATTGCCCCTCGAGAAACGCGAGAAAGGCACCGTGTGGGAGCACCTCAAGCGCTCGATCAACTTCACGTGGAACGACCGCGGCCAACACGGCTTGCCACACCTCGGCTTCGCCGACTGGAACGACACCATCAACCTCGCCAAGGGCGCGGAATCGTTGTTCAACGCCAACCTGTTCGGCAAGGCGCTGATCGAGATGATGGGGATCTGCGACGTCATCGGAGAGAAAGAGTACAAGGCCACGCTCCAGAAGTACTACGACGAGATGAAGAAAGCCGTCAACGACTACGCCTGGGACGGCGAGTGGTGGAAACGTTACTTCAAGAAAGACGGCGAGGCTCTCGGCTCGAAGGATAACAAGCACGGCAAGATATTCACCAACGGTCAATCATGGCCGGCAATCTCTGGCTTCGCCCAGGGCGAGAGGTTGATCACAGCCCTCGACTCCGTCCGCACGCACCTGAACACCACGTTCGGCATCAAGCTGAGCGGCCCGGGCTACAACGGCTTCGACCCAGAACTGGGCGGCGTTTCTACCTACCCGCCAGGAGCGAAAGAAAACGGCGGCATATTCCTGCACGCCAACCCCTGGATGATGATCGCCGAGACCATCGCCGGACGTGGCGACTACGCCTTCCAGTATTACAACCAGATAAACCCGGCCTCGAAGAACGACAAGCTCGACATCTTCGAATCTGAGCCATACTGCTACCCGCAGAACATCCTGGGCGACGAGCACAAGCAGTTCGGCATGGGTCGCAACGCGTGGTTATCGGGCACATCGTCATGGACCTACGTTGCCGGCACGCAGTGGATCGCGGGCATCCGCCCGGCGCTCGATGGCTTGATCGTCGACCCCTGCATCCCGACCAAGTGGGACGGATTCAAGGTGACCCGCAAGTTCCGCGGCGCGACCTACAAGATCAACATCACCAACCCCAAGCACGTCTCGAAGGGCGTTGTCAAGGTCGTCGTGAACGGTACAGAGATCCCCGGGAACAAGATCCCCGTCTTCACGTCGGGCACTGTCAACGTCGAGGTGACGATGGGCTAACGAGATAGTTACGGGTGTTGAATTACGAGTGTTTAAGTCAAAGGTAATTCGCATTAAGTCAAAAAAAGAGGCGGGAATCGAAAGGTTCCCGCCTCTTTTTTGCAAGGTCACGTGTATATGTTTGGAATAATAATGGTCGATTTCACGTGCCCCCCCGTTGAGCTGAGCTTGTAACCAGCGCGATTTTTCTTGCTTTTGTCCTAGAGGGCCGACCCGGGAGGTAGGCCAGGTTACCTCGACGGTACGCTGGCCTACCCCGGGAGTAAGCCCGCCCTCCTCGATGGTACGCTAACCGACCTCCAGGGTAGCCTATCTCTCCCCGGAGGTACGCTGGCCGACCTCGGAGGTAAGCCCGCCCTCCTCGATGGTACGCTAACCGACCTCCAGGGTAGCCCAGCTCTCCCCGGAGGTACGCTGGCCGACCCCAGAGGTAAACTAGTCCTCCTCGGAGGTAGGGGGGGGTACCTCCGAAGCCCCCCTCGTACCCGGCACGGGCCCCGGAAGCCCGCGCCAGCAGCGAGATTCGTGGTGGAGTGATAGCATACCGTGGTTTTCAAACGTGACAGGTTTCCAAAACCTGCCACGTTTAGGCCCCGGTTCGCCGTAGCGTTACCGCCGGGTCACGTTGGCTCTCCTGCTCGGCATTCTAAGACAAAAGCAAGAGAAAAGCGATTTTTTAAATTAAAATATTTCCCTCCCCGGTTCCCAAACACGAAGGTATGAAGCAGCGGTACACCTTGTCAAGGGTGTATGAACGGCTCGTGCCTCGCCGCCCTTGACAAGGCGCACCACCGCTTCAAATAAAGTGTTTACGACACGGGGAGAGCGACAGTGTAACCGTTTAGCCCTTGTACTTCATCGTGTCAACGTAAGGCGTGCCGCGTTTCACCGCGGCGAATACCCTGCCCAGCAACTTGTTCCTCACCACATTGATGGTGCTCATCTTGTCCTTGCCAGACGCCAATCGCCTCTCGTAATACTCCGTCATCTCCGGGTTGCAGGTTATGGCAGAGGTGGCGCAATTGCTCAAGAGCGATTTCATCTTGAGGTTGGCCATCGGGCTCACCGAGTCGCGGCCGCGGATGCTCGTCCCCGACCGGTTGGGGAAAGGGGCGATGCCCGGGTACGAGGCGAACTTGCGCGAGTCGTCGAACAGGGTGAAAGCGTTGGTGTACACGATGATGTACATCGACGTCTGCTCGCCGACGCCTTTCACGCTGCTCACCAGCTTGAACTGCTCGTCCAGCAACTTGTCGCCCTTTATGATCTCACGCAGGCGTTTCTCGAGCTTGCCCACCTCCTTGTCGAGTGCTTTTATCATCTCCTGGTGAACCTCGCCGAAGATGCCCCCGTCGTTGCCGGCGCAGCGTGCCTCGCCTGACGAAACCTTGTAGCCGGCACGCTGCCTCACCAGCTTGTCCCTCAGTGACAGCAGCTTGCGCAGCTCGAGGAGGCTGGTCGACGGCAGGACGTATGGCTTGAGCTCCTCTCGCCTGCGGTAGGCGTACAGGGCTATGGCCCCGGCGTCAACCTTGTCGTCCTTCCCGCGCTTCAAGCCCTGCGACCTCTTGAGCTCGAGCCCCGAGATCATCGAGAACGGGTGCTTGTTCTCGGTGAGGTAAACAGACAGCGGGAGGGAGTACAAGCCAGTGTGCTCGAAGCAGATGTGGACCTCCTCGATGGGTACATGGATGCTATCGCGCACCCATGCCACCATGCTTGCGAAACCCTCGTTGTTGTTCTTGAACTGCTTGTGGAGCTGCCTGCCGTGGATGAAGACATCGATGGTCAGCTTGGAGACATCGATGCCAACTGTTTCTTTAATTTTCATACATTTGCATTTGAATGTTTTAAACAAAGTTGCTGGACTAAAGCCTTTAATGGGTCGCGAGCCTAATATTCTAACTAGTTCCTGCAACGGTAATGAAAAGAATGGGGACTAATGCCGAGCATGGATCATTAATCTAGCGTAGCGTGAAGTTCACCCCATTCTTTTTTATAAAAGTAATTGAATTTTGATTTCGCAAATCTAAAGGCGTAGCGTCTCGCTACGTCGCACTACGGCGGCTTCCAGCCATGAATCCATAGAAACCGGTTGCCGTTGTCATGCAGTAAAAATAGCGGTTATTCCCCTGTTCGCCCGAGGCTACAATCAGTGCGATGTTCGGCGGAGGCTCCTGCCTCCGTCGTTGCTATTGTTCAGGTTGCACCTGGTGTTTTAGAGCATTTCGCACGTGAAGTTCACCATTTCGTTGTCGCGTGCAAATACACTTGCTTTTGATTCAAAACAAAAAGCCGTGTACTCTTTGTGACGCACGGCCTCGTTGCCCGAACAGCCACCAGGCGCAGCCTGGCCAATAGCAACGACTGCGGTAGAACCGCAGCCGAACTCAACGCATCTTTTTATTGCTGCTGCTGCTTGGTACAGCCTTCAGCGAACAGGGGCTGGAGCCTTCGCCGAACCCACACTGACGATACACCCTACGGTGAACTAGGGTCAACCTGTATAGCTGGTCAATCGTTCCTCTGTGAAGTTTTTATCGGCTTTCCCTGCCTTGAATTTAATTGTCTTGTTATCTTTGTCCTGCATCTGTTGGGTGTGTGTGTTTATTTGTTGCAATGAACTAAAGATAAGAATATTAACTGACAGATGCATCTTTTATTTTAGAAATTTAGGTAACTTTAAGAAATGCATATATGGAAAATACTGAGATTACAAAGAAATGCCCTTTTTGTGCGGAATTGATAAATATTGAGGCTATAAAATGTAAGCATTGTGGTTCAATGATGAGTGATGCTCCCAAAGAACCTAGTTTTCATGATCAGTTTAAAACTCCTCGGCAGGTACATTCGAGAAAAGATTGGTTAACCACATTGGTACTATGTTTTTTCTTAGGTTCAATAGGAGCACATAGATTTTATACAAAAAACACTGATACTGCTATTATACAAATGTTAACGTTAGGTGGTTGTGGTGTTTGGGTACTTATAGATTTGATTTTTATTATTTCTGGCAAATTTAAAGATGCAGATGGCTTTACAGTTGTTAATAACTGAGAGAAGTAAGAATTCAATAAAGGTAGGGATAATTTTAATTTTTCCTTTATTATTGGGCGGATTCAAGCGGCAAATGCCCCCCCGTTCGCCCGAGGCTACAATCAGCGCGATGTTCGGCGGAGGCTCCTGCCTCCGTCGTTGCTATTGTTCAGGTTGCACCTGGTGTTTTGAGCGTTTCGCACGTGAAGTTCATCATTTTCTATCGCGTGCAAATATACCCGCTTTTACCACAAAACAAGAGGCCGGGCGCCCTTTGTAGCACCCGGCCCCGTTGCCTGAACAGCCCCAGGCGCAGCCTGGCCAATAGCAACGACGGCGGTAGAACCGCCGCCGAACCAGGGAAACTACGGGTTATAACCACAAGATATTCCCCAACTCGCGCCGACTTGTAGTCAGAGTTCGAACAGACGATAAGAGCATACAATCCTCTATCACGCGTTCTCGTCCACCACTTTCCCCAATCTCAGCTGTTGTTTTATCTCTCGCCTGATGGTGCTGAATTTCGGGTGCAGGGCCGTTGGTCGCAGCGAGCTTTCCCTCAGGAGAAACACCAGGATGCAGAAGATTCCCAGGATGCACAGCAAGCCATACATCTCTTTCATGCTCACGATCGTCGCGTGTTGCTGCACCATGCCGAACAACGAGTCGAGCGACATGTGGTTGACCACGGGGTTCACCCTGTCAAAATGAGCACCGATCTGTGCCAGGTTCTCGCTCATGGTGTATCGGAACACCGTGGTGAGTATCGCCGAGCCAATCAACGAGCCGCAGCAAGCGCTGACGAACGATTGTATGGTGAGCGACTGTGCGAAGTTCTGGAACGGTATGCCCGAGAGAGACGTGATGAAGGTTATCGCGATGATAACGTAACCAGCGCCCCTCATAAAGATAGGCAGGTACAGCATCTCCTTGGGCAGATTGTAGTCGATGGTGAAATACATGACCAGCAGGTACCCCACGATAAGGGAGAACCCGATGAGCGTCATCGTCTTGTACTTCCACTTGCGCAGGGCAAAGGTGTAGTACGAGAAGATCCCGCCGCACGCGATGCCCAGGAGCACGATCCAGTTGAGCGAGATGTTATTCAGCGCATCGTAGCCCAGGATCCTCTCCGTGTACACGTGCTCGAAGAAATGCGTGGGGCTCAGCAATATGTCTACCACGATGTAAAGCAGGAAGGTGAGCCACACGTGGCGGAAGGTCCACGTTTTCAACTCGATGTACGGGTGGCGGATGAACGATGCCCGCCACAGGTTCAGCCCCAGCGCCGTGGCGAAGAACAGCGTCCCGATCCAGATGTACGCCGAGTCGAACCAGTCGTAATACTCGCCGTAGTTGAGCACGAAGATGGCACTCAGCACCGTTGCTGCCCAGAGTATGATGCCCGTCCAGTCGATGCCGAAGAGCGGGAGCCTCCTCATCGAGGGGTTGCGGCGCACCAGTAGCAGGGTTGCAAGCACCAGGCAGAGCAAGAGCCCCACTACCACCCAGTGCATGTATTCCCACGTGCTGAGGTAGGCGGTGTAGATGGTTGCCAGTCCCGACAGCTGGATGAAGCCCTGCACGAGCATGTAAATGTACACGAACCACACCGACAAGTCGCGCGTTGGCGTCACCCAGAGCTGAATGTGGGTGTTGCAGGTGAAGGTTCCCCACATCCTCAGGAACCCTGCGACGAAGCAAACGGCAACCAGCAAGGGCACGTTGCTGGTGTGCATACAGATGAGGTTGCACACGACAAGCCCGAGGGCGGGAACCAACAAGCTCGTCTTCATCGAGAAGCGGAACTTGAGCCTGAACATGATCGTGAACGTGAGCGACAAACCCACCAGAGAGGCGTAGCCCGCCATCATGATATCTTCCTGCAACAGGGACAGCGAACCGGTCATCTCGCACACCGATGCCAGGTACACGCCGCCCGAGAGCTGGAAAACCACGACAAAAGCAACGAGGAGACAGGGCTTGAGCTTCCCGGGAACGAGATCCCGGATATCCGGGATGGTGAATGGTACTGATTCGTGGTGCATACTAGTATGTTACCTCGCATTCTACATTCATCCCGGCCCTCAGTTTCTTGATGTCCCGCGGGTCATTGTTCCCCGCGAACTCGATGCGGACGGGGATGCGTTGCTCCACCTTCACGAAATTGCCGGCAGAGTTGTCTTGAGGCATGACCGAGAAACTCGCACCCGTGGCGTTGGATATAGATTTGACGATACCCTTGAGGACGACGTTAGGCAGGGCATCAACTTCCAGGTCTACCACCTGGCCTTCTTTGATATGGTGCGTTT
>Ga0153915_10004378_pt1 | contig 13006 bp, 10 predicted proteins | sample Opewatmetagenome_2_FD_107003 | JGI IMG/M metagenome (GOLD analysis project Ga0153915, IMG submission 107003) | Freshwater wetland microbial communities from Ohio, USA - Open water 3 Core 3 Depth 3 metaG | ecosystem: Environmental > Aquatic > Freshwater > Wetlands | place: USA: Ohio, Lake Erie... | reverse complement strand
CGGTGCATCGGCGCATTACGCCGCTTTCGCGGCTAATGCGCCCTACGAAAACTGCAAACGTGTTCGGACTCACCAGACTAGCGCAGCACTTTGTGCCTAGGACTGAGGCCGGGGCGGCATCGCGCCTTTTGGCCAAAGCATCCACAGACGGCCGTCCTGGCGCATGCGGCCTGCCTGTTGACCGGCTTCATTGCCGAATCCCCAGAAGAAATCGGCCCGCACCGGGCCGCGGATCGCACCCCCGGTATCCTGTGCGAACACCAGGCGCTGGAGCGGCGTATCGCTTGCGGGCAACGTCGTGGCGAGGAAGACCGGGGCCCCGAGCGCGATGAACCGCCGGTCCACGGCGATCGAGCGCATGGGAACAAGCGGCACCCCGAGCGCCCCGGGCGGTCCGATAGACGGGTCCGCGCGCGGCGGCAATTCCCGGAAAAAGACATAGCTCGGGTTGCGGTCGAGGATTTCCGGCAGGCGTTCGGGGTGGCTGCGTGCCCAAGCCTGTATGCCCTGCATGGAGGCTTCGCCCGGTTGCAAATCTCCTCGTTCGATGAGCAGGCGGCCGATCGGCACATACGGATGGCCGTTCTGGTCGGAGTAGCCCAACCCCACCCACTCGCCGTTGTCGAGCTGTACGCGCCCGGATCCCTGAATCTGGAGGAAGAACGCTTCCACCGGGTCCTCGACGAAGAGCAGTTCCTTGCCGGCAACGGAGGCGAGCCCCTGTTCGATTTGCGCTCTCGAGTAGTAGGGCACCACCCGGCGTCCCTCGAGGCGTCCACGCAAGCGCATGTTGCGCAATTGCGGATTGATCGCGGCCAGATCGATGATCAGCAGATCGTCCGGAGGTGCATACAGCGGTACCTGGTAAGGACCGTGCTTGATGCGGCTGCCGTGCAGCAGCGGCTCGTAGTAGCCGGTAATCAATCCCGATACTTCGCCTTCCTGAGTGCTCACGCGCCAGGGCGTGAAGTAGCGCTCGTAGTAGCTTCGCAACTCCTCTGGCGAAGTGCCGAGCGACGCGGATGCGGCGCAAGCCGGCTGCCAGGCGCTATCCGCGCGGAAGCGCGCGCAGGCGGCGTGAAGACCTGCGAGCGAATCGCCGAAGGTCTCTTCGTTCCAACCCGGAAGAGCGGCGAAATCGACCGGCTCCAGGATATCAGCCTTGGGGGGCGCAGGAACCACCTGAGGTGCGGGGCACACTGGGCATACGGGACAGACCTGCACAGCCGCGGGCGGCGCGCAGGCAGTCACCGGCGCGGGTGGCGGTGTCGCGCATCCCGCGAGCAACACAGCCGGCGCAGCGAGCCGCACCAGCACGCGGCCAATGCGTCTTATCATGTGCGCTCCCGGTGCGCGGGCCGCATAACGTCGGAGGGCTGAACCTGAATGGATGGCGCCTGGATCCTCATTCTGGAGTCGGCAGTGGCCCTTGGCTTGCTGCTTTTCATCGTGTGGTGGACCTGGCCGCGCAAGTAGCGCGACTGCCGCGGTTGATTGCACACGAAATCAGGTGCGGTGGCAAGCCGCAAAAGCAAGCAAGAGTAAAATCGTACGGCTCTTCACGCAAGGTCCGCCTTTCCCATGCGCCGCTACCGCATTGCACCGAGCATTCTGTCTGCAGACTTCGCACGCCTGGGAGAGGAAGTCCAACGGGTGAGTGAAGCCGGCGCCGACATGATCCACTTCGACGTGATGGACAACCATTACGTCCCCAACCTTACCATCGGACCGCTGGTGTGCGGGGCGATCCGCCCGCTGACGTCGCTCGAGATCGATGTGCACCTGATGGTGAAACCGGTGGACCGGATCATTCCGGATTTCGCCAAGGCCGGCGCCAATCGCATCAGTTTCCACCCCGAAGCAAGCGAGCACGTCGACCGCACCATCGATCTGATCCGGGAATGCGGCTGCAAGGCCGGGCTCGTGCTCAATCCGGCGACCCCTCTCGACTGGCTCGACCACGTGCTGCACAAGCTCGATCTTGTTCTCATCATGTCGGTCAATCCCGGCTTTGCCGGCCAGCAGTTCATTACGCACAGCCTGGAGAAACTTCTTCAGGCCAGAACCCGCATAGATCAGCTCTCGAAGTCCAGCGCCCGCGAGGTTCTGCTCGAAGTGGACGGGGGCGTCAAGACCGACAACATCGGCGCCATCGCACGCGCAGGCGCAGACACGTTCGTCGCCGGCTCGGCGATCTTCGGGTCCGGGGATTACAAAGCCACTATTGCACGCATGCGCTCGGAACTCGAGGCAATCGCCGCCCCAACGGCATGAGCCGCGGCACGCCCGTGCGCGCCGCGCTTATCGACCTGGACGGCACCTTGCTCGACACCGCGCCTGACATCGCGGCCGCGGCCAACCGCATGCTCGCGCTCCTCGGCCTGCCGGAACGCTCACTGGAGGAAATCCGCAGGTTCGTTGGACAGGGCACCACGCGGCTGGTGCAGCGCTGTGTTGACTCGGCGGGACCGGATCCCGGCGCGCTCGAGCATTCACTGGAGCTTTTTGGCCGCTGCTATGAGGAAGAATCGGGCCGGCGCACTCGGGAGTATCCCGGGGTGCGCGAAGGCTTGCAGCAACTGGCCCGCGCCGGCATCGCACTTGCCTGCGTAACCAACAAGCTGGCGCGATTTACGCTGCCGCTGCTCGAGCGTACCGGACTCTCGGCATTCTTCGCCGAGGTCGTATGCGGCGACACGGTGCCGCGGCTCAAGCCCGATGCGATGCCTTATGTGCACGCGTGCAAAAAGCTCGGAATCGCGACGGGCGAAGCCCTCGTCATAGGAGATTCCGGCAACGATGTCGCTGCAGCGCGCGCTGCGGGGTGCCGGGTGGTGTGCGTGCCTTACGGCTACAGTGAAGGCCGGACTGTTTCCTCGCTCGGCTGCGATGCGCTGGTGGAGGATTTGCGAGCGGCCGCACGCTTCATCGAAACAGAAAACCGGCGCGCCAAGGAAGAGCCACGATGACTGCTTCACTACTGGAGCGCATGAGCGAGGCGCTCGGCCCGGGCGCCTGCCTGGCCGGAGTCGAAGCCGAACCCTATGCCATCGACTGGCGGCGGCGTTACTTCGGCAAACCGCTCGCCGTTGTTCGCCCCGCGAATACCGGGCAGGTGTCCACGGTAGTGCGTCTCTGCGCCGAAACCCGTACGGCCATCGTGCCCCAGGGCGGCAATACGGGACTGTGCGGAGGCGCCACACCGGATGCGAGCGGCCGGCAAGTCGTGCTCAGCCTCTCCCGCATGAACCGGGTTCGCGATCTCGACACGATCAACGGTACCATCACGGTTGAAGCGGGCTGCACCCTGGCTTCCGTCCAGCAGGCGGCCGAACAGGCGGGGCGTCTCTTTCCCCTGAGCCTTGCCGCGGAGGGAACCGCGCAGATCGGAGGAAATCTGTCCACCAACGCGGGTGGCACGGCGGTGCTGCGTTATGGAAACACGCGCGATCTCGTCCTGGGACTCGAGGTGGTTTTACCCAGCGGGGAGGTCTGGAACGGTTTGCGCGGGCTCCGGAAGGACAACACCGGTTACGACCTCAAGCATTTGTTCATAGGCGCGGAAGGAACCTTGGGCGTCATCACCGCCGCAGTGCTCAAGCTTTTCCCGATGCCCCGGGCGCGCATTGCGGCCATCGTTTCTCTCAAGGAACCGCGCCCTGCGCTGGCGCTGCTTGCACTGATGCAGGAGCGGCTCGGTAGCCGGCTTACCGGTTTCGAGCTGTTCTCCAACTTCTGCCTCGAGCTGGTGCTGAAGCATTTTCCCGGCACGGCGGCACCTTTCGGCAGTCGCTATCCTCAATACGTGCTGATCGAGCTCTCCGAGCCTTCTTCCGAAACGGCCGCTGCCGAGGCTCTGGAATCGGCGCTATCGGAGGCTCTGCAGCAGGGACTCATTGCCGATGCGGCGATCTCGCGCAGCCTCGCCCACTTCCAGGCAATGTGGGCGCTGAGGGACAACATCTCCGAGGCCCAGGCGAAAGAGGGACCCAACATCAAGCACGACGTGTCGATACCGATCTCGCGCATGGCGGACTTCATTTCCGCCACGGATCGCGACCTGTCCAGCGCCTTTCCGGGCGTTCGCATGGTGGTCTTCGGGCACGTGGGGGACGGCAACCTTCATTACAACGTTTCGGCGCCGGAGGGAGTGGAGGCCGCGCGTTTCATCGAGCGCACGGCCGAAATCAACAAGGTCGTGCACGACAGCGTGGCGCGCTTTAACGGATCGATTTCGGCCGAGCATGGCCTGGGACAGTACAAGCGCGAGGAGATCAGGCGCTACAAGAGCGAGCTCGAGCTTCGTCTCATGCGCTCGATCAAGCAGGCACTCGACCCGCTAGGCATCATGAATCCCGGGAAGGTCCTGTAGCGTCCGGCAAGCCGCGCTGGCTGGACAATGCGGCCCGAACGCGTCTATAGTGGCGCCTCGCCCGGCTGCACGGGCGGCCATTTCAAGGCATCAATCGAGATCTCAGTCGTGCTGCACGAATTTGCAAGGGACGGGAAGCCCTGGAACAGCTGGCGCTGCTGGCGCCGCTAGTCCCGCTTTCCAGCGCGCCGCGCTCATCGCCGGCGCGCCCGCAGGTCCCCAAATTTCGTGGAGCAGCACCATGACTGAAGAACAATTCAAACGCCTCGGCGCACTCGGCTACAACCGGGTCCCTTTGTCCTACCAGGCAGTGGCCGATCTCGACACGCCGCTCTCGGCTTACCTGAAGCTCGCCGACCGCGCCGGCACCTTCCTGCTGGAATCGGTGGTCGGCGGGGAGCGTTTCGGCCGCTATTCCTATATAGGGCTGGCGGCGCGCACTTCGATCCGGGCCGTGCGCTCGCGGGTCAGCGTGTTGCGAGACGGCATTCCAATCGAGCAGACAGATACGGCAGACCCGCTTGCCTTCGTGCGTGGGTTTCTCTCCCGTTACCGGGCAGCCGAAGTCCCGGGCTTGCCGCACTTTGGCGGCGGCCTGGTCGGGTACCTGGGTTATGACGCGGTGCGCTGGATCGAGCCGCGGCTCGCTCCCGGCTGGGACAAGCCCGATCCGCTGGGATGTCCCGACCTGCTGCTCCTGCTGTGTGAAGAGCTGGCGGTATTCGACAATCTCACCGGCAAACTGCACTTGATCGTCTACTCCGACCCCGGCGAGCCGGGCGCGTATGCCGCGGCGGCGCTGCGGCTGCGCGAACTTCGCGGTGCGCTGCGCCTGCCGCTCGAGCACTGGCCCGAGCGCGCGTCGGTCAACGGCGAGCCGCGCTCCAACTGCAGCGAAGATGCTTTCAAGCAAGCGGTGGTGCGCGCCAAGCGTTACATCGCCGACGGCGATGCCATGCAGATCGTGCTGTCGCAGCGTTTCTCTTGCGAATTCGGCGGTTCTCCCATGGCGTTGTACCGGGCGTTGAGAAGCATCAATCCGTCGCCCTACATGTTCTATTTCAATTTTGGCGCCTTTCACGTTGTCGGTGCCTCGCCCGAAATCCTCGTGAAGCTGGAGCGGGACACCGTTACCGTGCGTCCCATCGCGGGCACCCGCCCGCGGGGCAAGGATTCGGCTGAGGATGCCCGGCTGGAGAAGGAGCTGCTCGCCGACCCCAAGGAGCGCGCCGAGCACGTCATGCTGCTCGATCTGGGCCGCAACGACGTCGGCAGGGTCGCAGCCGTCGGCACGGTGCGCGTCACGGAGCAGATGGCGATCGAGCGCTATTCGCATGTCATGCACATCGTTTCCAACGTGGAGGGCCGAAGGCGCGACGGCGTGGACGCGCTCGAGGTGCTCAGGGCTTCGTTTCCCGCCGGAACCGTGAGCGGCGCGCCGAAGGTTCGCGCCATGGAGATTATCGATGAGCTGGAACAGGACCGGCGCGGGGTTTACGCCGGAGCGGTGGGACTGATCGGATTCGGCGGAGACATGGATTTCGCGATTGCCATTCGCACCGCGCTGATCAAGGACGGCATGCTTCACGTCCAGGCCGGCGCCGGGATCGTGGCCGATTCCGACCCGGAGGCGGAATGGCGCGAAACGCACAACAAGGCTCGTGCCGTCATCCGCGCCGCGGAGCTCGCCGCGCGCGGGCTTGAACAACCGATCGAGGCCTAGAGCGTACCCATCATGGGTGCCCAGCCGATGACCGGCCGGAAACAGGCGGAAAAGATCCACCGGGCGATGCGGGCGGCGCTGGAACATCATCGCTCCGGACAATGGGCGCGGGCCGAGCAGGCCTGCCGCGATGTTCTGCAGCTCGATCAGCGCAATGCGCAGGCCTTGCACCTGCTTGGTGTCCTGGAGCAGCAAGCGGGCAGGAACAATGCGGCAGTGGACCTGATCAGCCGCGCACTAGCGCTCAGTCCCGCCATGGTGGAAGCCCATTACAACCTCGGAGTTTCGCAGCACGCCCTGGGGCAACTCGAGGCAGCGGAAGCGGCGTATCGGCGCGCGGTCGAACTGAAGCCCGACCTCGCTGAAGCGCACTACTACCTGGGCGCCTGCTGCATGCAGCAAGGCAAGCTCGACGAGGCCGAAGCCGCCTATCGGCGCGGCCTGGAGCTCATGCCCGAGGTGGCCGAGGGCTTGAACAATCTTGGCATCGTGTGCCAGGAGCGGGGCCGGCTGGATGAAGCCGAAGACCTGTATCGCCGTGCCCTGGCACTCCGACCGGAACTTGCGGAAGCGCACAACAACCTGGGGCTGGTGTGCCAGGCGCTGGGCAGGTTCGAGGAAGCCGTGGTGTACCACCAGAACGCGCTTCGCATCGAGCCGGGCAACGCGCTTTACTGGGTGTTCTTTTCCGAGTGCCTGAAGTCCGTCCGCCCCGGGGTGCTGGAGCGCGTTTCGGAACAATACCTGCTCGGGGCGCTGAAGAAGGAGCAGGTCGATCCCGGGAAGGTAGCGGGTCTTGCCGCCGCTTTCATATGCCGCGCCGCGAACATGCAGGAACCGCTCGCATGCGCGGTCGACGGCGATGAGGGGACGAAACGGATGGAGCGCTTGTTCTTGGATGGGAAGCTGAAGTCCGTCCTCGAGATGCCGCTTCTGCTCGCTCTAATGGAAGAGGCCGTAATCCCGAATTACAGCCTGGAACGGTTGCTCACGATGCTGCGGCGCGTGCTGCTGAATGCGGCCATGCGTTCGGATGCCATCTCGCGGGATCAGTCGATCGAACGGTTTGCGTCAAACCTCGCGCTGCAGTGTTTCGCGAACGAGTACGTTTATGCCGAATGCGAGCAGGAGCGCCAATGCGTGGCCGAACTGGAAGCAAACGTCTCCGCGGCGCTGAAGAACGAAGAGCCTTTTCCCGCGACCTGGCTGCTGCTCCTGGCCGCCTATCGGCCTTTGCATGCGCTCGCGCTTCCAGCATCGCGGCAATGGAAAGAAGCCCCTATCGCGGAGGTCATCCGGCGCCAAGTGATCGAACCCGCGCAGGAACAAAACCTGAAGAAAACCATTCCTCGTTTGACCGCTATTGACGATCGCGTATCGCAAGCGGTTCGCGAGCAGTACGAGGAAAATCCGTATCCACGCTGGAGAAGGGACGGGAGCACGGGCGAGCGAAAACCGGTCCATGCCGTATTGCGCAAGCTGTTTCCGAACCAGGATATCGCGGACAGCTCACCGGAGCACCCGGAGATCCTGGTGGCGGGCTGCGGAACCGGCGCGCACGCGGTTCAGGTAGCGAGGCATTTCGGCAATGCCAGAATCCTCGCGGTCGACTTGAGCCTCGCGAGCCTGGCCTATGCCAAGCGGGTCACTCAGGAACTCCGTCTCGCGAACATCGACTATCAGCAGGCCGATATCCTGCAGTTGACCGCCTGGGACAAACGTTTCGATGTGATCGAGAGCTGCGGCGTCCTGCACCACATGAGCGATCCGCTTGAAGGCTGGCGCATTCTCGTCAATCTTTTGCGGCCGGGCGGCTACATCAAAATAGGCTTGTACAGCGCGAGAGCGAGGCGCCAGGCAAGCGCAGCGCGCCGCTTCATCGCCGAGCGCGGCTATGCGCCGACGCTGGAAGGGATCCGGCGCTGCCGCGCTGCCTTGACGAACGAGGACTCGGGATTCGCGACCAGGAGCATCATTTCATCGGCCGATTTTTACAGCACCAGCGCCTGCCGCGATCTGTTGTTCCACGTCGAGGAGCACCTGTTTTCTCCTGACGAGATCGAACGCCACCTCGATCGGCTTGGCTTGAGCCTTCTAGGCTTCGAGTTGGACGATCCGGACGCGAAAAATCGCTATCAGGCTCGCTTCCCGGAAGACGCCGCCTGCATTTCGCTGGCGAACTGGGATTTGTTCGAACAGGACAACCCCGACACTTTCATCAATATGTACCAATTCTGGGCGAGGGCCTGACATGCTGCTCCTCATCGACAACTACGATTCATTTACCTTCAACCTGGCCCAGTACCTGGGCGAGCTGGGCGCCGAAGTGCGGGTGGTGCGCAACGATGCGATCGATGTCGCAGGCGTTGCCGGTTTGGCGCCCTCGCACATCGTCGTCTCGCCCGGCCCGTGCGACCCGGACCGCGCCGGTGTGTCGCTCGAAGTGATCCGTGAATTCGCCGGACGCATCCCCATCCTTGGCGTTTGCCTCGGCCACCAGGCTATCGGGCGCGCGTTCGGCGGTCGGGTGGTGCATGCGGCGCGCGTGGTGCACGGCAAGGCGGACGCGATCTCGCACGACGGCAAAGGCGTGTTCCGCGACTTGCCGGAACGATTCATGGCCGGCCGCTACCATTCCCTTGCAATCGAGCGCTCCAGTCTTCCGGATTGCCTCGAAGTGAGCGCGCGCACCGAGGACGGTGAAGTAATGGGACTGAGGCACAGGCAGTACGCGGTCGAGGGCGTGCAATTTCATCCGGAGTCCGTGCTCACCGAACACGGCAAGCAATTGTTGAACAACTTCTTGCATTAGGGAGGCGACCATGTCCATTACCACCCAGGAGGCGCTCACGCGCATCATCGAGCACCGTGAAATCTTCCACGACGAAATGCTCGACCTGATGCGCCAGATCATGGGCGGCGAGATGTCGCCGGTGCTGATCGCCGCGATCGTCACCGGCCTGCGCGTGAAAAAGGAAACCATCGGCGAAATCACGGCGGCCGCGCAGGTCATGCGCGAGCTCGCTACCCGCGTGGAGGTCGAAGACGCGACCAACCTCGTGGACGTCGTGGGCACCGGAGGCGACGGCGCGCACACGTTCAATATTTCGACCGCGGCAATTTTCGTCTGCGCGGCGGCGGGAGCAAGGGTGGCCAAGCACGGCGGGCGGGCAGTCTCGTCCAAATCCGGCAGCGCGGACGTGCTCGAATCGCTCGGGGCGAACATCGCATTGACGCCCGCGCAGGTCGGGCGCTGTATCGACGAAATCGGCGTGGGTTTCATGTTCGCGCCGGCCCATCATTCCGCCATGAAGCACGCGGCGCCCGTGCGGCGCGAACTGGGCGTACGCACGATTTTCAACATCCTTGGCCCGCTCACCAATCCTGCTTCAGCGCCGAACCAGGTGATGGGCGTGTTCCATCCGGATCTGGTCGGCATCCAGATCCGCGTTCTGCAGCGCCTCGCCTCGCACCACGCGATGACCGTGTACGGAATGGAAGGCCTGGACGAAATCTCGGTCAGCGGGGCCACCATGGTGGGCGAGCTGAAAAACGGACGCGTGAGCGAATACACGGTCCATCCCGAGCGCTTTGGCCTGCCCGTGCACGATCCGCGGGTGCTGCGGGTATCGACGGTCGAGGAATCGCGAGAGTTGGTGCTCGCTTCGCTGGAGGACAAGTCGGGCGCTCCGCGCGACATCGTCGCCCTGAACGCCGGCGCGGCGATCTACGTTTCGGGTCGGGCGGAAACCTTGGAAGACGGCGTGGAAAACGCCTTTTCCGTGATTCAGAGCGGGGCGGCGCGCGCCAAGCTCGATGAGTTCATCAAGTACACCCGGAAACTGAAGGCGACGTGACCGCGGTCCGACATGTCCGAATCCGACATTCTCCAGCGCATCTTGAGCGTCAAGGCAGACGAGGTATCGCGCGCCCGAACGGCGAGGCCGCTCGAATCGATGCGCGAGGCGGCCCTTGCGCAGTCGCCGGCGAGGGACTTCGTCGGCGCACTTCGCAACAAGATCCGCTCCAGTAAACCGGCCGTGATCGCCGAAGTGAAAAAGGCCAGCCCCAGCCGTGGGGTGCTGCGCGAAGCGTTCGATCCGGCTGAAATAGCACGCTCCTATGCGAGGCACGGGGCAGCCTGTCTCTCCGTGCTGACCGACGAGGCGTTCTTTCAGGGGAAGCCTGAATACCTGACGCTCGCGCGGGAAGCCGCGGGGATTCCGGCGCTGCGCAAGGACTTCATAGTGGACGAATATCAGATCTATGAAGCCCGCGCGCTGGGCGCCGATTGCGTGCTGCTCATCGTCGCGGCACTCGATCAGGCTCGGCTGAACAAATTCGAACGCCTTGCGCGCGAACTCGGTATGGCAGTCCTCGTGGAAGTGCACGACGGCAACGAGCTCGATGCCGCCCTGAAGCTCGACACGCCGCTTATAGGTGTCAATAACCGCGACCTGCGCACGTTCGTCACCCGGCTGGAGACGACCTTGGACCTGTTGCCGCGCGTACCAAAGGACCGCATTGTGGTTACTGAAAGCGGCATTCTGGCGCATGAGCACGTGGCGCAGATGCAACGAAACGGCGTGCAAGCCTTCCTCGTAGGCGAAGCATTCATGCGCGCCGCAGATCCCGGCAAAGCACTTGAAGTTTTGTTTTCAACTTCTTGATTAGTCATACCGGACTAAAGCGCAGGGCGGTCTGTTGTGTAAATGAGACAAACAGCGGCGAATAGCGCCAAAAATCACGTTTCTGCTTGCCTGGCAAAAGGTTGCATCGGCAAAATCACCACAGCTACTCGACGGGTAGTCAAACAGGGTGGAGCTGAGGCGTTGTTCGAACCGCTTTAGCGCCGCCATCCGAAAGAACTGAGGAGAATTATTAATGATGAATAACAAAATTCTGGCTGCTGCGGTTGCCGCCGCGCTGACTGCTCCTGGTCTTGCGCTGGCGCAGGCGCCGGGCACCAACGTCCAGATCTACGGGACGTTGGACGTACGCTTGGATTACATGAAGCTGACGAGCAATCCGGCGGGCACGATCTCCAGCTTGAGCAAGTATCACCTGTCGGGCGGACAACCGAACAAGATCGGGTTCCGCGGTACGGAAGCCCTGGGTTCCGGGATGACCGCTTTCTTCCAAGTGGAAACACAGCTGTTTCCGGATGCCCGGCAAGACCTTAGCGCCGCGCAAGTAACCAACGCCACCCTCGGCGGCCGGCCGACCTTCCTCGGCATGCGCACCGCCTGGGGCGAAGTGTCAGCGGGCTACCAGGACAGCCCCTACAAGGACGCGGAGTTTGCCGGTTGGGCAGTGAAGCCGACCAATACCATGACGGGCGCCATCATGGGCAATGGCAACACCACTGGTACGATGCCCACACCGAGCTGCGCGGACTTGACCAGTCCGGCCTCGAGCGCAGCAGGCATTAACAACGTGAGCACTGTCGCCCCTGCCGCCGGTGCGTCTGGGGTGAAGGCTCCGGTAATTACTGGATTTAGTAGGACTGCGGCGACTCCGGTGGTTGGTGCGCAGGGTTGCAACGACAACGCCGGCAGCCCCACCTCGTTCAACCGCACGGTGAGCAACTCCATTATGTATCGCTCACCGGTGATCGCGGGCTTCAGCTTTGCCGCCATGACGGCGGCGAACGAATGGAAGGAGCCCACGAGCGCCACGCCAGCCGGTGAAAACACGTTGAACCCGACCTTCGGCGCCTACTCTCTTAAATGGGCGGCCGGGCCGTTTTCGGTGGCCGGCGGCTACGAAGTGCACAACGGCTTCCGCGCGGTCAACACAGGCACGGCGGCCGCACCTACCAACCGCGCCGCGAAAGACACGGGCGTGGCGATTGGCGGCCGCTACAACTACGGCAGGGGCCTGATCGGTTTGGGCTATGAGCAGTTGAAATACAAGAATTCCGCTGCCGATACGGCCGCGGCTTCCAACGGCTTCACACTTAAGAACTGGGCGGTGGAGGCCACGTTCAACGTCACCCCGGCCGATGTCCTATGGGGGGGCTATTCCAGAACGAATGGCAAGACCAGTTGCGACTCGGGGATTGCTGCTACCTGCGGTAGCGATTCGGGTGCGAAGTTCTATACCTTCGGCGTCGATCACAACTTCAGCAAGCGGACCGCGGTGTACGCCTACTACAGCAAGATCGATAACAACGCTCTTGCCAGCTACAACTATATTTCGGACTCCAGGACCACCAACGCTGCAGCTGGCGCTGGGGCGGGCTTGGGGGCCGGGGTGGACTCGACGTCCTATGCCATCGGCATGAAGCACACGTTCTAACAATAAGAAAAAAAGCACTCAAAGGCGCCTTCGGGCGCCTTTTTTTTGGTTTATGCTGTTTCGCATGCTGAGCACTTTGGACAGACTGATCATCGGTTTCGATCGGGGTCTCCGGGCGGTGGCGGGCGAGCCGCAGACGCAGCGCCCCAACCCGGGAGCCGAGGTCCCGGATGCCGAAATGAACGACTCGGAGCGGCGCCACGCCGCCGCGCTTATGCGCGTCAACCATTGCGGCGAAGTCTGCGCGCAGGCCCTGTACCAGGGTCAGGCACTGGCCTCGCGCGATGCCGCGATCAAGCAGGCCCTTTCGGGAGCCGCGCGCGAGGAGGAGGATCACCTCGCCTGGACTCGCGAGCGCATCGCCGAACTGGGCGGCCGTACGAGTCTTCTCAATCCGCTCTGGTATGCGGGGTCGCTCGCCATCGGGGCCGCTGCCGGCGCGCTCGGCGATCGCTGGAACCTCGGATTTCTCGCAGAAACCGAAAACCAGGTCGAGAAACCCCTGGGATCCCACCTCGATCGGCTGGCTCCTCAGGATGCCCGAACCCGCGTGGTGCTCGAGGCGATGCAGCGCGACGAGGCAGGCCATGCGCAGAATGCCCGTGAACTGG
>Ga0153915_10004377_pt1 | contig 13007 bp, 10 predicted proteins | sample Opewatmetagenome_2_FD_107003 | JGI IMG/M metagenome (GOLD analysis project Ga0153915, IMG submission 107003) | Freshwater wetland microbial communities from Ohio, USA - Open water 3 Core 3 Depth 3 metaG | ecosystem: Environmental > Aquatic > Freshwater > Wetlands | place: USA: Ohio, Lake Erie... | reverse complement strand
CCAGCGACAACCCGCCGGTGTAGACGAAGAACAACCCGATGGTCTTCTCCGTTACCCCAAAAACCTTCCCCAGGTACAGGGCCAGCACGCCGCTCATGGACATGAATCCCAGCATGCCCACCGCGTAGATCCAGATCAGGCGCGGCACGTCGGCCTTAGGCTTGGCGAACGTCTCCCAGACGACCGCCATGACCCGCCGCCGCGGACCCGCCGGAGTGGCCGCCCGGAGCTGCTCCTTCTGGCGTTCCACCGAGGGCTCGGGAAGCCAGCGCCAGGCGAACACGACGTTGCAGAGGCACAGCGCCGCGGCGATGAGACCCGGGGCCTCAGGTCCCAGGTTGGTGGCCAGCGAGCCGATGGCCGGCCCGATCATCACGCCCGCGTTGGTGGCCGCCGACAGCCAGCCCAGCGCCTTGGCCCGGTCCTTGGGCTCGATGGCGTCCCCTACGTAGGCCTGGGCCACGCCGGTGGTGCCCCCGCCGGCGCCCTGCACCACTCGCGAGAGCACCAGCATCCAGGGCGTGAACGCGAAGGCGAACACCAGGAACCCCAGCGCCGACGCGCTCAGGCCCACCAGCAGGGCCGGACGCCGTCCGTACCGGTCGGACACGCGGCCCCACAGCGGAGACGACGCCAGCTGGGCCATCCAGAAGGACGCGATCATCCACCCGATGGTCCACGGCGCCGCATGCAGATTGAGCGCGTAGAAGGGGAGCAGCGGGAAGATCATGGCGCCGCCCATCATGTCCACGAAGGCGGTGGCCATGAGCACCGAGATGCGCTTCATGTCCGCGCCGCCCTACGGTATCGGGTGGCCACGTAGCCCCAGCAGATTGAGGAACAGGCGATAGGCGCCGGGCACTCCCGCTGGCAGTGCCCGGAAGAAGGACAATCCGGTGTACACGTAGGTTCCGGATCCCAGGCGGGCCACCAGCATGCCGCCTTGAAGCGGGGCCTCCCCCGGATCGTGCATCTCCAGGAGAGGCGTGTAGGCCGGGTCCCAGGTGTGCGCGAAGTAGAGGCCTCGCTCCTGCGGCCAGCCGTTCCAGTCCGAGGAGTCAATCGGGTTGGGCGTGGTAAAGGCCGGGTGGTTGAGCGCCAGCAGCTTGACCGGCGCGTCCTCGTCGGTGACCCGGTCGTGGGGACGCGCGATGCTGAGCGGATAGGGAGCGAAGCGGCCCTGAATGAACGGGTACTGCTGGTACTGCACCACCACGAGCCCGCCCTGCTTGGCGTAGTCCAGCAGCCGCTGATTGTGGTGCACCAGGGCGGTGTCGGTCTCGTAAGCCCGGCTCCCCACCACGATGGCGTCGAACCGGGAGAGGTCGCCGTCGGCCAGGTCCTGGGGCGAGAGCAGCACCAGCGGGACGCCCACGTCACGCAGCGCTTCCGGAACCCGGTCAGACGCGCCGCGGATGTATCCCACCCGCGCCAGACGCGGCAGCGCGATGGGCGCCACCCGGATGGTGGCCCGGGCGGGGAGGACTCGAGGCGTGGGGCGGATGTGGGGATACTCGACCATCTCCACGTCCTGCGTGAACTCGCGCCCGTCCGCCGTGCGGGCCACCGCCTGGACCGTGGTGGTGGCGGCGTTCAACCCGGTCGGTCGCGCCAGATCGAGCGTCACCACGCGGGAATCGCCCGCCTTCTCCAGGGCGAACGGCACCGGCTGGGGCGGGGGCCAGCCGTCCGCGGTCAGCCGGACCTCGCCCGACAGGGGGCGGCCGGCGTGCGAGACCAGCGTCACCGTGAAGGTCCGCTGGGGAGAGTCGTGGGAGGGCCAGACCACCACGTCCGGCTCCAGCCGGACGTCAATGGCGGGCACCACCTGCAGCGGCCGGCGGATTTCGCCCAGGGCCTGATCTCCGTAGCGGTAGGTCACCTCGCGGGTGAGCGCGGGGTGGGCGCCCAGCAAGGAGAGCGCCACGCGCGCCGTGAGCAGCGGCGGGTCAAGAGGCCGCCCCCGCACCGAAGACGGCGCGCCGCTCCAGTCGTACATCGCCCCGATCCGGGGGCGCTCCAGGAAATAGGGCTGGGTGGGCGGCGCGTCGGCCGGCACCGTCACGGTGAAGTGACGCGTCACCATGGCTCCCGCCGCCACCGGCGCCAAGGCCGCATCCACCGGCTCCACCTTCCAGCCGGCTGGCGCCAGAATGGCGCAGGAATCCAGCGTCGCGTCGAAGGGACCGGCGTTGTACACCTGGACCGTGAGATCCACCCGCTCCCCGGCCAGCAGCTCGTCGCCGCCGGTGAACGCGTCCATCTCGACGCTCGCCGCCACCGCCACCGCGCGCGCCAATTCCCCGCGGGTCGCCGAGTCCGCGCTCCCCGGCTCGCGATCCAACCGGTCCAATGCCTGCGCCAACGGCCGCGCCAGGTCCGCCATGCGGCCCGCGCTCAAGACCCCACGCAGCGAATCGGCGCGCGCGGGGAGCCATCCGGCCGGGCGCGGGATGCCGGCGAACAGATCGGACGCCCTGACCGGCGGCGCCTGGTCTCCCGCCCCGCGCTCGCGGATCAGGCCCAGCCGGGCCTGCGACGGCCCCAGCGGCTGGAGCTGCCCCATGTCCTGGGAGCGATGCTGGCTCCGGCTCAGGCCCGCGATCTGGCGGTAGGTCTGCCCGGTGCGCGGGTCCACGCCGCCGGTGTTCATCACCATGGTGGTGCCGGTGGTATCGAAGCGGGTGGACTGATACAGCCGGAGCGGCGTCCAGGGCCTCAGGCCCTCTTCCCGCCACAACTCGGGGAAGCGGGTGGAATCGCCCGCCGCGTCGAAGACCCGCCGGGCGATGACGCCGGCTTCCTGGTGCTGCCCGTGACCATCGCGGGGGGTGCCGGAGAACACCGACACGATCACCTGGGGCCGGAAGAGGCGGACCACCCGGACCGCGTCCTTGAGCACCGAGTCCGCGGGCCAGAAGCGCAGCGCCTCATCCAGATTCTTGGAGAACCCAAAGTCGAACGCCCGGGTGAAGAACTGCTCGCCCCCGTCAATGGAGCGGGCCGCCAGCAGCTCACCCGAGCGGATCAGCCCCAGGCCCTCACCCAGCTCTTCGCCGATCAGGTTCTGGCCGCCTTCGCCGCGCGAGAGCGCCAGGTAAGCCGCCCGGGCGCCCAGGCCCCGGCTGGCGTAGGCCAGCAGCTCGGAATCCTCGTCGTCCGGATGGGCCCCGATGACCAGCACCCGGCGTGGCTCGGCGAGGCGCTGGAGCAGGCGGTCGAGCTGCACCACCCCGCCGGTGGACGGGGGAGCCAATTGGGCGCCGGCGGGCATGGGCGCGAGCGCCAGCATCAGGGCGCCGGCGAGCACCCAACCCCACCCCCGGCAGCAAGGCGGAAGGGCGGAAAGGCGGCAAGGGAGGCAGGGTTTACTTACCGCCTCACCGCCTTTCCGCCTTACCGCCTTACGCAGCTTGTCTCGCAACAACGATGCTTCGGAGCCGCTCGGCGCTGGGATCCTGAGGGTCGCCGAACGGGCGAGGGTGACCGGCGGGGTCGAGCACCACCGACGGACAGACCAGATCGAACTTGCGGGCACGAATGCGCTCCTGCACGGCCTGGGTACACACGGCGGCCGCGATCCACACTTTACGGGCACCCAGCTGCTCGGCGGCCGCCGCCGCCGCCAGGGCCTTCCAGGGCGAGGTCAGGTGCCCATCCACCACCACCACGTTGATTTCTTCCAGGGACCGCAAGGGGCGCTGGCCGCGAAACAGCAGCCGTTCGGTCTTCACCGCCCGGCGGGCCGAGTCCATGGCCGCGTTGAGCGGCTCCAGGAGATCGAATCCGGGATTGAAGTCGGGGTCGGTGACGGCGTCCGCGTCCTCGGCGATGGCCCCCACCATCCCTTTGCCTTCCAGCCGGACGTGGGCGCCCACGATGACGTCGAACTGGCAGCTCATGGCCTGCGCCGCGTTGGCGGCGATCTCCACCCCGGTGGGCGTGATGCCCAGGAGAATCACCGGCGGCGGGCAGCGCTGATACAGCTGGCGGCCCAGCAGGGCGCCGGCGGCGGCCCGGGACGGGTAGAGCGCCTCAGCTGGGGGAGCGGCGGTCATGGGTGTCGAATCTTGCGAACCTGTCCCGCTTTACGCAATCGGCCGACCGGGGAGCGGCATTCAGCCGGCGGCGGATAGCCAACGGCGCCAGTCCCGATACATATTGCTACAGGTGGTGCGTCCGGCATCGCTGCCTCCATCCCGGGATTCCGTCATGTCATCGGTCATCGAGCCCAAGCAAGCGGCGCCTCAGTCTGGCCAGGTCAGCGAGCATGAAGCGCGTGAAGTGGCCGAGGCGGCGCGTGAGAAAGAATGGAAGGCGCCGAGTTTCATCCGCGAGCTGTTCAACGGGCGCCTGCTCCTGCACCTGATCCATCCCTTCCCCGTCCTCGATCCTGAAGAAGAAGCCCGCGCCCGGCCCTGGCTGGACCGGCTGTCCAGGTTCCTTCACGAGAACGTGGATGCAGAAGCCGTAGACCGGGACGCCAAGATCCCGCAGAAGGTCATTGACGGGCTGATCGAGCTGGGCTGCTTCGGCATCAAGATTCCCAAAGAGTATGGCGGGCTGGGTTTCTCGCAGACCACCTACAACCGGGCCATCTCCCTCTGCGCCACGGTGGAAAGCTCCATCGGGGTGCTGCTCTCGGCGCACCAGTCCATCGGCGTCCCGCAGCCGCTCAAGCTGTTCGGCACGCCGGAGCAGAAGAAGCGCTTCCTGCCCCGGTTGGCCAAGGGCGCCATCAGCGCGTTCGCCCTGACCGAGCCGGACGTGGGCAGCGATCCCGCCCGGCTGGCGGCCACGGCCCAGCTCACGCCCGACGGGCAGGCCTACATCCTGAACGGCGAGAAGCTGTGGACCACCAACGGCACCATCGCCGAGATCATGGTGGTCATGGCCAAGACCGGCCCCAAGGCCATCAGCGCGTTCATCGTGGAAGCCGGTTGGCCGGGGGTCCAGGTGGTGCACCGGCTTTCCTTCATGGGGCTCCGGGGTATCGAGAACGCGGTGATCCGCTTCACCAACGTGCAGGTGCCGAGGGAGAACCTGCTGTGGGAGGAGGGCCGGGGCCTCAAGCTCGCCCTGGTCACGCTCAATACCGGGCGGCTCACCGTGCCGGCCACTTCCACCGCCGCGGCCAAGATGTGCCTCGACATCGCGCGCCGCTTCAGCCAGGAGCGGGTGCAGTGGGGCCAGCCGGTGGGCAAGCACGACGCCGTGGCGCAAATGCTGGGCTGGATGGCGGGGGTCACTTTCGCCATGGAATCGGTCTCCGAGCTGGCCGCGCTCATGGCCGATCAGGCGCGCTTCGACATCCGGCTGGAAGCGGCGATGGCGAAGATGTGGAACACCGAGCGGGGCTGGGAGATCATCGACAAGACCATGCAAATCCGCGGCGGCCGCGGCTACGAGACCTCCGCCAGCCTGAAGCTGCGGGGCGAGAAGCCCGAGCCGGTGGAGCGCCTGATGCGCGACTTCCGGATCAACCTGATCTTCGAGGGCTCGAGCGAGATCATGCGGCTGTTCATCGCGCGGGAAGCAGTGGACACCCACCTCAAGGTCGCCGGCGCGCTGGTGGACCCCAAGGCCTCACTCGGCGCCAAGCTCCCCGCCCTGCTCCGGACCGCGCTGTACTACGCGATCTGGTATCCCGGCAAGTGGCTGGGGTGGGGCTGGTGGCCCCGCTACGCGCATTTTGGAGCGTTGGCCCAGCACCTGCGCTACGTCAATCGCGCGTCACGCCGCCTGGCGCGGGCGCTGTTCCATGCGATCGTCCGCTTCGGCCCCGGCCTGGAGAAGCGGCAAGCGGTGCTGGGCCGGCTGGTGGAAATCGGCGCCGAGCTGTTCGCCATGAGCGCGGCCTGCGCCCGGGCCCAGGCGCTGCACACCAGCAAGCGGCCGGAGGAGCGCGCCCAGGGCAGCTCGGCCCTCTATCTGGCCGATCTGTTCTGCCGCATTTCCCGCCGCCGGGTGGAGGAGCGGTTCGACCGGCTGTTCGCCAACGACGACGTGCGCGTGTATAAGGCCGCCCAACGGGTGCTGGCCAACGAGTTCACCTGGCTGGAGGAGGGCGTGGGCAGCAAGTGGAGATAGGGTGCCCCCCCGCGTTACCACGCCGCCCCACCCCCGGTCTTGAGACTTGGATATTCACTTCCGAGGACAACCTATGCACATGCGATTCCGCCATTTGGGCCTGCTGGCGGGCGCCACATTCCTGGCTTCCGCCTGCAGCGACATGTCGGGCCCCAACCACAGCCTTACCGACGCCGAGGCGGCCTATCTGGCCGAACAGATGGCCTCGGCTTCGCTGGACGGTGTCACTCAGAGTATGGCTGGCTCTCCGGGTCTGTCGTCCGGTATAGCCGGCGCCCCGGGGGCCGTTGATTCCGCGGGCACCATCACTTGGGAGCGCAACTTCACCATGACCCGCCCCTGCTCGGCCGGCGGCACCGTCACCACTAGCGGCAGCAACAAGGGTTCCATCAACATGGACGCCCGCACCGGCACCATCGAGATCAGCCACACCCTCGCCATGACCGACTGTGCCAGCCGCCGTGACACCGTCACCATCACGGTCAACACCAGCCCCAACATCACCATGAACGGGACGGTGAACATCGAGAGCGGGCACCGCAGCACCGGCAGCTTCAGCAAGCAGGGGACGTTCTTGTGGCAGACCAGCGACGGCCGCTCCGGCTCCTGTCAGGTGGACCTGACCATCACCTGGAACGCGGACGGCACCCACACCATGAGCGGCACGGTGTGCGGCCGCGACTTCGCCAAGATGCAGCAGCCTGGGCCGGGCAGATAGCGGCAGCCGCTAGTGATGCCCCGCCGCAGCACGGGCCGCGCCACGACGGGCGGCCCTTTCCTTTTCCGGGGGGACCTCTACCGCGGCCAGCGCCTGCTCCAGATCGGCGATGATGTCCTCGTAGTGCTCCACTCCCACCGACATCCGGATCAGTCCGGGGCCGATCCCCATCCGCTCGAGCTCCTCGGGCGAGAGGTCCCCGTGGGTCATGGTGGCCGGATGCTCCGCCAGGGATTCGGTTCCGCCCAGGCTCACCGCCAGGTGCACCAGGCGGAGCGAATTCAGGAACTTGAACGCCCCCGCTTCCCCGCCCCGGACGTCGAACGAGACCAAAGAGCCGGGCCCCAGGCACTGGTGCTTGTAGGTGCCGTACATCGGGTCGGATTCGGACATGTGCTTGAGGTAGTGCACCGCGCTGATCTTGGGATGGCCGGCCAGAAAGTCCGCGACGTAGCGCGCGTTCTTCATCTGCGCCGTCATACGCATCTTCAGGGTTTCCAGGCTCCGGAGCAGGAGCCATCCGGTCCAGGGGCTCGCCAGGGTGCCCAGATAGGCGCGGAGCCTGCTAACCTTGTCGATCGCCGCACGGCTCCCCAGGGCGGCTCCGGCAATGAGGTCGCTGTGGCCGCCCAGGAACTTGGTGGCGGAGTAGATGACCAGGTCCGCGCCGTGCTTCAGCGGGTGCTGAAACACCGGGCCCAGGAAGGTGTTGTCCACCATCACCAGCGGCCGCTGGTCCTCGGGGCCCAGCGAGCGGGCGAAGCGTGCCACGTCCGCAATGTCCACCAGCGCGTTGGTGGGGTTGGCCGGGGTCTCGATGAACACCGCGCCCACCCGCCGCCGGCCGATGCGCTCCCGGAGACCCTGCTCCAGGCTGGCGAACGGCACACCCGCCGGGAAACACACCGGGGTGACGCCGAAGTCGGTCAGCACGTGCTCCAGGAAGTGCTCGGTGCCCCCGTACAACGGATCGCTGTGCACCACCACGTCGCCCGGGCGGGCGAACGCCAGCAACGTCGTGCTGATCGCGGCCATGCCGCTGTCGAAGACCGCCGCCGCCTCCGCCTCGTCCCACAGCGTCAGGCGGTCTTCCAGGATCTCGGTGTCGGGATTGTTGAGCCGGCTGTAGATCAAGGGGGCGGTTTCCCCCGGCCCCGCCTCGCGCTGGCCATGCACCAGCTGGAAGAACTTCTTGCCGGCCTCCGCGCTCTCGAACACGAAGGTGGCGGTCTGGAACAGGGGAGGCTTGATGGCCCCCTCCGAGAGCATCGGGTCGTAGCCGTAGCCCATCATCTGGCTTTCCGGCTTGAGCAGGTGCTCGCCGATGCGCCGCTCTTTGTACCTCGGGTGCTGGGATTCGCGTCGGGTCACGGCCAGGGCTCCGGATGGCGGGAATGGATCGCGCACAGCTACCGCTGCCGCCTCCACAATACCGCGGCCGCCGAACAAAAGGGGGGCCCTTAAGAAGGATTCACCGCCCTATTAGGATGCGCGGAACCGGCGGCTACCGCGCCCGGTTATATTGCCGATCACGAAGCGCGACGCCCCACGGATCACGGATAACTGAGAACGGATAACGCCTCATGTCGACGGTGACCCTCGCCTGCCAGTTCTGCACCACGCTCAACAAAGTGGACCTGGACCGGGCGGACCAACGCCCCAAATGCGCCGAGTGCGGCAAGCCCTTCTTGCTGGACCGGCCCGTCAAGGTGCAGGAAGAGCACTTCGACACCACCGTGCTCAAGTCGGAAGTCCCGGTCATCGTGGATTTCTATGCCGACTGGTGTGGCCCCTGCCGCATGATGGCGCCCATCCTGGACGAGATCGCGCGCGACCAGGCCGGCAAGCTGCTGGTGGCCAAGGTGGACACCGACCACGCGCCCACCGTCAGCATACGCTACGGCATCCGCTCCATCCCCTTCTTTGCCCGGTTTGAGCACGGGAAGCTGGTGAAGACCGTGGTGGGAGCCGTGGGCCGTGAGGGTCTGAAGGACCTGGCTGCCTGATTCCGTCACACGCCTGGTTCGGCGGGCGTGTCAAACCATACCAGCAGGCGACAGATCGTCCCGCAGCAGGACCGCAACAGCCGCGGGCGGTCTGTTACGCCAGGGACCGCCCACCAGTCACTCGGGTATTCGGATAAACCAACCCGCACGGAGCACTGATCTATGCGAGCCACATTGGTGATACCCGGGATGCTGCGCCACGCGGTACCGTGGGCCGCGACCGCCGCTCTACTGGCAGCCGCGTGTGATCCCGTGGGGCCCGCCGCCCTCCAGGACCCGACGCTGGGCGCGCCGGCCTTTTCCCGTCAGGTGGGGATCGACCAGTTCAAGCAACAACTGGACTCGGGACCGGCGCGGGTGCGCATGGTGCTGGAGGACACCGGGCTGATGGCGCGGCGGGTGCGGATCACCCGTCCCGACCAGCTGAACCGGGCCGAGGGCATCGAGAGCCGCATCACGGGCGTCTCCAGCGGCAGCCTGACGCTGGCGCTGGGCAACCTCACCATCTCCTTCAATGACTCCACCCGTTTCCGGGCCGATGCCGAGGACGGGTTCGATGAGCAGGAGAACGAGCTGGAGGTGGGCGACGCCGCGGGATTGATCCGAGATGGCGGGGAGGGCGAGCACCACACCGTCACGGCGGCGGATTTTGTGGCCCGGGTGCAGGCGGCGATTGATTCCGGGCGTCATCCCGCCGTGGAAGCCAGACGCGCCGCCCCGTCCACCCCGCAAGCGCCCGACGATGCCCATTTCCTGGCCTCGTCGCTGCGCCTGGTGGAGGACGCGGACCATCCCCGGATCGACGTCAACGTGACGGCCGCCAACCTGCAGATCAACGGCTCGCCACCGCCCGATGCCTGGATTCAGGTCCTGGGGTTGAAGATCGAGGTCCTCACCAGCGACAGCACCACCCGCCTCGAGGCCAACGACGCGGATACCGAAGGCGAACTGGAGTTCCGCGGGCTGGTGAAATCGGTGAACACCGGTGACAGCACCGCGGTGCTGGATGACGGCACCGTCCTGCACCTGGTCGCCGGCACTGAACGGGAGGACGCCGACGAGCACGACGGGAGTGCCGCGCTGCAGACCCTGGCCGACGTCCAGGCCGCGCTGAGTGCCGGGAAGAGCGTCGTGGCCAAAGGCGAAGGGCTGCTGAAAGCCACCAGCCCCCGGACGCTGGACGTGATCGAAATCCGGTTCCGGGTGGTAACGGCAGCGCCCTAGGCCAGGCCGTTCCGGATCACGCCCTCCATCGCCTCGGCGAACGTGTCCACCTCGCTCAGCGTGGTGTACACGTTGGGCGTGACCCGGAGCCCGTTGCAGGCCGGATGCCCGATGGGCGTCACGATGATCCGTTTCTTGTCCCACAGGTAGCCGGCTATCTTGCCCGGTTCCATGCCCTCAACTTCCACGTTGGCCAGGCCGCAGGACTGCGCCGGATCGTAGCTGGTGTGCAGCTTGATCCGCGGCTGCCCTTCCAGCCGCTTCATCCAGCGGTCCCGCAGGTAGCGCAGGCGCGCCGCCTTGCGCTCCGGCCCGATCCCCTCATAGAACGTCAACGCCTCGGCGATGGCGTTGTGATTGGCGGCCGGGTGGGTGCCGATCTCCTCGAACTTCCGGATGTTGGCATTCATCGAGGTGGGAGCCGCCATCATCGGCCACAGCTTCTCGATCTTGGCCTTGCGCACGTAGAGGAAGCCGGTCCCGTGCGGCGCCAGCAGCCACTTGTGGAGTGAAGTGCCGTAGTAGTCGCAGTCCAGGTCGTCCCGCTTGAAGGGGAAGTGGGCGTAGGCGTGCGCCCCGTCCACGATGGTTTCGATTCCCCGGGCGCGGGCCAGGGCCGTGATCTGCTTCACCGGGAAGATCTGCCCGCTCAGGTTGGTGATGTGGCAGAAATGAATAACCCGGGTCTTGGGCGTGATGTTCTTGGCGAACAGGTCCACCAGGTAGTCCACCGACGGCGGGGGTGCCGGGAAGGGCACCTGCTTGAGCACGATGCCGTCGCGGCGGACCCGCTGATCCCAGGTGGTGAGCATCCGGGGATAGTCGTGATCGGTGGTCAGCACCTCATCGCCGGGCTTGAGATCGAGCCCCAGCTGGCAGATCTCCAGGGCCTCGCTGGCGTTCCGGGTGATGGCCATCTCTTCCGGATCGCAGCCGAACGACGCGGCCAGCCTTCGCCGCACGCTCTCGACCTGCGGCTCCAGCACCTGCCACATGGTGTAGACCGGCGCCTGGTTGGAGAACTCCAGGTAGCGCCGCATGGCGTCCTGCACCACCCTCGGGCTGGGAGAGACGCCGCCGTTGTTCAGGTTCACCAGACTGCGATCCACCGTGAACGCCTGCTGTACCTCGAACCAGTAGTCCTCGTCCTCGGCCACCTCCTCCGGCGGCCGATTCGCCACGAACCCGGTGGCCGAGAGCAGCCGCTCCAGGGCATCATCCCGGAGGGCCGGCACGGAAGGAAGGGCCGCTGGCAGCGTGGCGGCGAAAACGGATTGGACGAAGTTGCGCCTGGTCGGCATGGCAGATCTCCCCTTCTTATGAGCTGTGCGCTGTGAGCTGTCCGCTGTGCGCTGTGGGCCCTCCAACTCACCGCGCACAGCTCTTAGCTCACGTTTTTGGCACCGTCTTCCGGTACAGTATCAGGGATCCAACCACCGCAATGACGGCAAACGAAAACCACTGGATAGCGTACGACAGATGGGGACCGTTGTCTATGACCGGCGCCGGGATCAGGCGCAGGCCCGCCGGGACCCCGGGCGGCGCCTCGGTGCGCCGGAGCACCCACGGGAGCAGCGGATAAGGGAAGCTCATCGCCAGCCGGCTGGGGTCGTCCGACGCGATGTGCACCGGCCAGGTGGTATCCAGCGTGGTGGGGGGCTGGGCGGCCGTGACGGTCAGCAGCAGCCCCTTAACCTCCGCCGTGTCCGGCTCCGCCAGAGAATCGAGATTCACGCTGTAGGCGTCCGGCGAAGGGACCCACCCGCGCTCCACCAGCACCGCCGCCCCGGCGAAGAGGTGGAGTGGCGTCACCACGTAGACCGCGGGCACCCCGTCCACCGAGCGGCCGATGAGCACCATCTGATGCTCGAAATCGAACACCCCGCGCGCCACACCCGGGTTGTAGTCCAGGGAGTCGGCCGAGCCGAACGTGGTCACCGCCAGGGCGGACCGGGAGGTCACCTCGAAGGTCGGTTGCCGCATCCGGGCCTCTACCCGGGCCCGGAACGCCAGCCGCTGGCGCAGGCGGCTCAACTGCCAGAACCCCAGCCGCACGCATACCGCCGCCACCACCACGCCGATGATGAGCACGCTGTATCGCCGCACCTAGCCCCCTATCACCACTTCCGGATGGAATCCCAGGAACAAGCCCGTCTCCACCACACCGGGCCGGCCCTTGAGCGAACGCTCCACCGCCTCGGGATCGGCGATGCCGCCGGGAAAAGCGCAGTGGATGATGTAGTGACCTTCGTCGGTCCGGACCGGCTCCCCCGCGGCATTGCGCCTGAGGGTGGGCGTTGCCCCCAGCCCGCGGATCGCCGCCTCGTGCGTCTTCCAGCCAAAGCGCACCACTTCGACCGGCAGCGAGCGGGTGGAGCCCAGCCGCTGCACCAGCTTCGCCCGGTCCACCACGATCACCAGCTTCCTCGACGCGCCGGCCACGATTTTCTCCCAGAGCAGCGCGTCGCCGTGCCCCTTGATCAGGTTGCCCTGGGGGTCTACCTCGTCGGCCCCGTCAATGGTGAGGTCCAGCGAGGGCCGCTCCTCCAGGGTAGTAAGGGGGATCCCCAGAGCGGTCGCCTGCTCCCGGGTGGCGACCGAGGTGGGCACCCCGACGATCTGCTTGATCTCCCCCTGCCGGAGCCGCCGGCCGATCTCTTCCACCGCGAACCGCGCCGTGGACCCGGTGCCCAAACCCAATGCCATCCCCGAGCGCACCAGCGCCACCGCCTTGAGCGCCGCCGCGCGCTTGGCTTCCGCCGCCGGATCGGTCACAGGGCGGCTTCCAGCTGGTCCAGGGACTCCACCCGAAGCGCGGGACGCCCGCGCCGCGCCAGCGCCCCCAGGTCGCCCTCCGCCTGCGCCAGGAACAGCGTGCCGAAATCGAAAGATTCCCCCGGAATGGGCAACGCCGCGCCCGGCTCACCCGATACCAGCAGGTAATGGCCCGTGGCCGGCCCGCCTTTGTG
>Ga0153915_10004376_pt1 | contig 13008 bp, 10 predicted proteins | sample Opewatmetagenome_2_FD_107003 | JGI IMG/M metagenome (GOLD analysis project Ga0153915, IMG submission 107003) | Freshwater wetland microbial communities from Ohio, USA - Open water 3 Core 3 Depth 3 metaG | ecosystem: Environmental > Aquatic > Freshwater > Wetlands | place: USA: Ohio, Lake Erie... | reverse complement strand
CAGGGAGACCCGGGTTCATCCCGGTTCTATATGTCACTCGAAGACGACCTCATGAGGATTTTTGGGTCGGACAGGATTTCAGGTCTTATGGGAAAATTGGGCATGGACGAGGATATGCCGATCGAGAACAAGATGGTGACGAGAGCTATAGAGAATGCGCAGAAGAAGGTCGAGGCGCATAACTTTGATATAAGAAAACATCTCCTTGAATATGACGATGTCATGAACAAGCAGAGGACGGAAATCTATTCTTTCAGAAAAGAGATCCTGCAGAGCGAGAATCTCAAGGAGCGGATTTTTGATATGGTGGAAGAGGTCGTCGATGAACTGCTCTTCATCTACTGCCCGGAGGAAAAACATAGAGAAGAATGGGATACGAAAGGCATTAAGGATGCGGTCTATGGTATATTTGCCGTTGTCCCCGATGCCTCTCCTGCGACTGTTCAGCTGTTGCGGGAGTCATTGCTTTCGGAAATCAAGAATGCTTATGAGACCAAAGAATCAGAAGTCGGCAGCGATGTGATACGCTATCTGGAAAAGGTTGTCTTGCTCCAGATCATGGATACTCAGTGGAAAGATCACCTCCTTGCGATCGATTATCTGAAGGAGGGCATAGGTCTCAGGGGCTACGGGCAGAAAGATCCGCTGGTCGAGTACAAGAAAGAGGCATTCGATATGTTTGCGGACCTCACATCCAGAATATCTACAGATGTCGTGAGCAGGCTTTATAAGATCCAGGTGCAGAAGGCTGAGACGGTCAGGAGGGAACCTGTAAAGCAGGCGCGGTTGAATTACAACAGGGGAGAAGGGTCCGCTCCTGCGCAGACGGTGAGGCGAGGCAAAAAAGTGGGCAGGAATGACCCGTGTCCCTGCGGCAGCGGAAAGAAATTCAAAAAGTGCTGTGGTATGAATGCCTAGAATATTTTTGATAGGCGGCAGCACGGCAAGGAATGATTACCGGAACGCACTGGAATCAGACGGGCATACCATCAGCAAGTTTGATTCTCTGGATACCGCTATTCCAAATCTGAAGGATAAGGCTGATCTCCTGATAATTGATAAGAAACTGGGCAGCGCCCCTTCCTTCAGGGAATTCCTGAAGTTATCGCAGAATGTCCCCAAGATTGTTATCTCGAACGCCGGTTCGTCCAGGGGCTTTACGACGTGGGTAAAACAGGCATTCGTATATCCTCTCTATTCTCCCGGTGTCCGGGAGCTGGTTTATTTTGTCAGAAGACTGACAAAAGAATGCAAGGTATTCAATGAGAACATCAGACTGAAGAATGACTTGTCTCTGGCCAGACGCGAGCTTGATTTTTTTGAGGGCGTCAGCAAGACCCTGACTTCCACATCGGAGCTGTCCAACATTCTTTCCAGGATCATGGATAAGGTGAAGGAGATGACCAAGGCAGAGGCATGGTCAGTGCTTTTGGTGGATCCCGAGACAGGGGAACTGGTCTTCGAAAAGACCGACGTAAAAAAGACTAAACAGATGCGCAAATTCAGGCTCAAACTGGGAGAAGGCATTGCCGGATGGGTAGCACGCGAAGGAATTCCCGTTGTCGTCCCCGACGTGTCAAAGGACGAACGGTTTTTCGGCAAAATCGACAAAGCCCTCCATTTCAAGACAAAATCTCTCATGTGTGTCCCGATAAAGATCAATGATCAGGTTCTCGGAGTCCTTGAACTGGTAAACAGGACAACAAATGAACCGTTCAGAAAAGAGGACCTTGAACTCATGATGAAGCTCGTTGACTTTACTGCTATCGCAATAGAGAGGACCTCCCTGTATCAAAAGATGACAGAACTCGCCATAACTGACGATCTCACAAAACTCTTCAACACGAGGTATCTCAACCGGACAATCGAGATCGAGATTCAGCGTTCGAGCAGGTATAACAGTTCGGTATCTCTTATTTTTATGGATATAGACTATTTCAAACGCATCAATGACGGATACGGTCATCTTATCGGCAGCAAGGTGCTTGTTGAAATGGGCCAGCTCCTTATAAAGAGTCTGCGAACTGTTGATATCGTCGCTCGTTATGGCGGCGATGAGTTCGTGATTGTTTTGCCCCAGACACCTCCAAACGCCGCTGCCCAGATTGCAGAAAGGATGAGAAAGGCTGTCGAGCAGTACACCTTTCTTAAGAAAGAGGGATATTCTCTGAAATTGACTGCAAGTTTTGGTGTTGCCTCTTATCCGGAAAGCGCAAAATCGAAAGAAGATCTTATCAGACTCGCAGATGACGCGATGTACAGGGTTAAGTATCAGACAAGAAACGCCGTTTATGCTATAGTATAGTTCATGGCCCTTTTCAACTATGCTACAAAAGAAATAACGATCAAAATAGTCTATTACGGGCCAGGGCTTAGCGGCAAGACAACAAACCTTCAGTACCTTCATTCCGCATTCGATCCTGCGAAGAGAGGAAAGCTTCTGTCTCTTGCTACAGAGGCCGACCGGACGCTTTTTTTTGACTTCCTGCCCGTAGAATTGGGGAAGATAAGCGAATTCTCGATACGCTTTCAATTGTATACGGTACCCGGACAGGTGAGGTACAACGCAACGAGGAAACTTGTGCTGAAAGGCGCCGATGCGGTTGTATTTGTTGCGGATTCGCAGCGTGAAATGCGCGAGCAGAATCTAGAAAGCCTGAGGAATATGAGAGAAAACCTTATTGCCAACAACATCGACCCCAACGATATTCCCGTCATTCTGCAATACAACAAGAGAGACCTGACGAATATCCTTTCAGTCGATGAATTGAATAAGGAACTGAATGAGGGCGGAAAATATGAATTCAAGGAATCGATAGCCATAAAGGGTACCGCGGTTCATGAAACGTTTCAGCGTATCACGAAACTCGTTATCGGGGGCATATCAAGGAAGCACAAAGATCTGAAGATAAAGCGAGCAGAGGAAGCCGCCGAGTCTTTCGAAGAAGCGACATATTCGGAAAAAGTTCCGGCAAGCGAACCATCGAGATATGAATCATCCGGGATGGCAATAGAACGGAATGTATATGAAAGGCAGGAAGCGAAAGGAGAACCTGTCCAGTCACTTGCAACGGAAGAAGCTTCTCTCCCGAAGGAAATTATTGTCAGGCAGGTTAAAGAGGTACCTATTATTCCAAAAGAAAAACTCGAAGTATTCATCAACAGCATGACCGAGATAGCACAAACGTTGAAAGAGATCAGGAACGTGATTTCGAGCGTCCACTATGAAGTGAAAGACTTGAAGAAAGACCAGAAAGAGATCAATAGTGCACTCAGGGAAATAAGGAATACTTTCGCGGGCATAAAAACCAGGAAAAGCTGGTTCAGGCTCTCTTAGCTCCTAAATTTTCTCCAGCGTTTTTATCAGGGCTTCTGCCTTTTTGAGGCTTTCAAAATATTCCTTTTCAGGATCTGAATCGGCAACAATTCCGGCGCCTGCCTGAACATAGACCCTGCCGTTGCTTATAACAAAGCTTCGTATAACAATATTTAGATCCATATTTCCTGAAAAACCGATATATCCTATTGAACCGGTATAAGGTCCTCGCTTCACCGGTTCAAGTTCATCGATTATTTCCATACACCTTACCTTGGGAACCCCGGTTATCGTACCCCCGGGGAATGCTGCCTTTATCGCATCAAAACAGTCCTTTCCATATGCTAGCTCTCCTGTGACGTTAGAAACAATATGTATTACGTGGGAATAGTCTTCTGTAATCATAAGCTCATCGACCCTGACGCTGCCGTATTCCGAAACTCTTCCGAGGTCGTTCCTCTCGAGGTCTATGAGCATGATATGTTCAGCCCTCTCCTTTTCATTCAGAAGGAGTTCTCTCCGCATAAGTTCGTCTTCTCGCCCGTCCTTCCCCCTTGGCCTGGTACCCGCGATAGGCCGCGTCTCGATTATCCCTTCCTTGATTCTCAACAATCTCTCGGGGGAGGAACTCACTATCTGGTAATCCCCGAAATCGAGGAAAGCTGCAAACGGTGACGGGTTTATGTCACTCAATATCCGATACAAATTCCACGGGCTTTTCTCCCTGACAGGGGCAGAAAGCCTCTGTGAAAGGTTCGCCTGGAATATATCGCCTGCTGCTATGTATTCTTTTGTTCTCTTCACGATATCCATATATGTTTTTTTCTTCATCTCGTAGACAATATCGACATTTGCCGAAGACCCCTGATCCGGAAATATGAGTCCTGCCTTTTCACTTGTCGCCCTTAACTTTCCACTGTTGACCGTTTCTTTTATTCTTGCGATATCCCATTCTGCTTCATCATATTTCTGTGGCCAGTCCGCCGTTCGCGGCAGTGTTCCAAGACCCAGGGAATCTCTCACTCCCGGGCAAACGATGACCCAGCATTTCCCGGCCATATGATCAAAGGCGATTAATTTGTCGATCATCAGAAAATGGGAGTCAGGCAGATGGAGATCATCTGTAGCATTTTGAGGCAGGCATTCAAGGTAGTGGACAAAATCATAACCGAGGATACCGACAAGACCCCCCTGAAAAGGGGTGAGATGCGCAAAGGGTTCCTGTACGTAAGAGCAAAGTAGATTCTTCAGGGCGCGGAGAGGTCTTTTTCCAAATAAACCGCTCTTCCATACCGGCTCTGTCTCTATAGCTCCGTTTCGCGTCTTGAATGTCAAACAGGGATCGGCTCCTATGAACGAATAGCGCGCAATTTTTTCCGGACCTTTCACACTTTCGAGGAGAAAACTGTTCTTGGACGCGAAGGGTTCATAGGCTAAACGCGGGGGCGCATAAGGTATCTCTTCATAAAGCGGAGGGATTCTTCCTTTCCGTGTAGTTTCCAAGAAGTTCTTTTTAGAGGGAGTAGCCATGCTCTTAAAAAAACTACTATACCATATTCCCGGAACTCAACATTTTATTTGCGTCTATAGCCCGGAATCTTTTCGGCGGGTCAGGCGAACAGAGAAAATATGGCGGGAGAATTAACCCCCCAAAATGCATTTAAACGGGAAACATGCAGGCAGATGTGCATCAAAACCTCTCCAACGCAGGATTTGCATATCAATAGCAATCAATCGGCCAACCCATCTTATTCATAAAATCCAGAATATGAAGGGAGATAGAGTATTTGAGCGGTTTCTTTTGCGGGTAGTCATATATATGTATTCTGAAAATATAGAGATAAGAGCCTCGAAGGTCGGAACATCGCGAGACCTAAGAAATCGCTGTCAGGCCGAGAGCATCTCAAGGCTGATTAATTCGAGTGCCTTTAACGGGTCTGGTTGTTGCATCACAGCTCTTCCCACGACAAGGTAATCAGCGCCTGCCCTGATAGCCTCCTTTGGAGTCATTGTCCTCTTCTGATCATCAGGGGGAGTCCAGGAAGGTCTGATACCAGGAGTGACAATAAGGAACTGATTGCCACAATGTCCTCTTATAACCTCGACCTCTCGACCCGATGCAACAACCCCATCAAGCCCGGCTCTAAGGGCAAGAGCCGATAAATGTTTTACATGAGTTCGCAGACCGCACTGGACACCAAGTTCATTCTTCAGAACCTCTCTTGTGAGGCTAGTAAGCACGCTCACTCCCAGTATTTTCGGCCTTTCGATGTTTTCTTTGAGGCATACCTCAACGACACTTTCCTTGCATCTTCTCATCATTTCAAGGCCGCCTGAAGCGTGCACATTGAACATGTAGACACCCAGCCTCGCAGAAGCAATCGCCGCTTTCGAAACAGTATTCGGGATATCATGAAACTTGAGATCAAGGAAGACTTTTCTCCCCCTTTTTCCGACAATCTCATCGACTATCTTCGGGCCACAGGCTGTAAAAAGCTCAAGACCTATTTTGAATATCCCGACATATTCCCCAAAGCGGTCCACAAGGTCCAAGGCGTAATCATATTCGGATATATCAAGGGCAAGTATTATTTTTTCGCTTGCTGACATCACTCGGTACCATCATATCTTCGCCGGTGTTATGCCTTTTTGTGCCTGATACTTGCCGGCCTTATCAGCATATGATCTTTCGCATACTTCCGCTCCCTGGATGAAGAGGATTTGCGCGATCCCTTCATTCGCATATATCTTTGCAGGAAGAGGTGCCGTATTTGATATCTCTATTGTCACATAACCTTCCCATTCGGGTTCCAGAGGTGTCACGTTAATGACAATCCCGCATCTGGCATAGGTCGATTTCCCCAGACATATCACAAGGACCTCCCTGGGAATTCTGAAATATTCGACAGAGCGCCCGAGTACAAAGGAATTAGGAGGCACCGTGCAGACGTCCCCCTTAAAATCAATGAAACTCTCCATATCGAAGTTCTTGGGGTCAACTACAGTGTTAGTCCCATCTTTGAAAACCTTGAATTCATCAGCGATCCTCATATCGTACCCGTATGAACTCACGCCATAAGAAATGATACCCACCCTCACCTGTTCTTTGTTGAAGGGTCTTATCATACCCTTTTCTGCCATTTCTCTTATCCATCGATCATTCTTAAGCATGTGGTCACCTTCTTCAGCCGAGACACTTCAGAGGAGATTACCATAAAGGGCAGATATATGACAAGAATTGAAAATCAGAAAAGACGAACCTGGAATATTACACGGTCTCTTCAGTGATAAGGCAAGGAGGATTGGTGTTAAGCGACACCAGCTTTTTTCTTCTTCGCCCTTTTCCTGACAGGCTTTTTTTCTGAAGACGCCTCCATATCCCCTTCAGTTGCTTTCAAATACTCATCAAAAAGACTGAGGGTTTCCTTTGCGACATCTTCCTGAAGTTTTTGTATTGCAAAACCGGCATGCACGAGCACATAATCGCCGACCTGCACTTCATCTTCCAACAACATAGTGCTTATGTCACGCCGCGCACCATATACATCAATGGTTGCCCTTGCATTATCTGCAATAGTTATAATTTTTGACGGGATTCCAAGACACATATGTCATTCCTCCAAGGGTAAATTTGTTCTTATGAATATCATAATTCATTCGATCATCTTTTTTAAAGTCCTCCTACTGAAATCTATCGTTTGCCGAGTAATTATAACTATTATCTATTTGTATTATAGTTCCTATTCTTTGATAATATGCGTAAAAGATCCCGGGAAATCACGGTGTCAAAATCATTCAGGGCTATTAATAAAATTGTTCTATCAGACCGTATCTGTCGTATTGTCAGGCTTGTTATCGGATTCGTATTTATTTATGCGGGTCTCATCAAACTGACTGATCCGGCAACATTTGCAAAGCTTATCTCGCAGTATGACATACTCCCGGATATCATGCTCGCGCCTTTCGCCATTGCCCTGCCTGCGATAGAGTTTTTAGCCGGGCTCGGCCTTGTATTCAATCTGAGAGGCAGTCTTGCTGTTATTTTCGTTCTGCTCCTCCTGTTTTCCTCCGTGATAGGATACGGCATTTTCAATAATCTGAATATCGACTGTGGCTGCCTTTCGCTGGAAGAGATTAAGGGGCTGAGTAGTTTGAAACAGGCATTTTACCGTGACCTGGTGATGACGGGGGCGGTGCTTTTTCTTTTTCTTCAAAGGTCATACAGTCCGTCCTGGAGTCGCCGAAGCAATACTTTTACAAAAAATAATAAAAAGGAGGAACTGAGATAATGTTCAGGAAAACAATGATTTTGATCCTGCTCGTAACCTTCGTCTTTACCATGGCACTGGCGGGTACGGGAACAGCTGCATTGTGGGGAGGCAAGGAACTGGAGACAGAAAAGACCGCGGTAAACTTCGCCAGGGAAGCGATAAAAGGCGGCTACAAGATTGTTTCTACTCAGGAACTGAAGGGATGGATTGATCAAAAAAAGGACATGCTTATAGTTGATACCATGCCTTACGAAGACAGTTACAAGAAACAGCATATCCCTGGCGCGGTCCAATTTGAATTCCCCAAGGAAGAGGTCACAACTCTCGACCAGAAGACAAAAGCTGCTTTTGAGAAACTTCTCGCCCCGAACAAGAACCGTTTAATCGTTATTTACTGTGGCTTCACGAGATGCGGTCGCAGCCATAACGGCGCCATGTGGGCAGTAAAGCTGGGATACAAAAACGTTTATCGCTACCCCGGAGGCATTACGGCCTGGACAGAAGCCGGTTATGCGGTGAAAAAAGTGGATTAGATTAATCCTTCCGTCAAGTGAGGGGGCGCAGTGTCCCCTCACCCCATTGTTCTGATGCCAAATCTTTCCACGAGTGAACAGACAAGAATGTGAGCCGACGTGAAATCCTCACAGAGGGACATTGAACTCCAGTTCTTTTTCGCCCAACAGAAACCTCTTCCTCATAATTTTTACGCGCACGGATTCATAGGGCTTCTTGTCAAAAAGGGCGATCCTGACGTCATCGGCAGTCCCTATTTTCGAATTATCCACCATGACAAGTGCGTCTCCCTTTCTCATCCCCGCTTCCATTGCAGGGCTGTCCGAGGCAAAATCTTCTATAATCACCCTGTCGCCTTTTTTCCGGAGTATGACACCCAGTCTTGCGCTGAAAGGCGGATTGACAGGGTTCGCGAAGACCACATAGTTTCCGATGTCTTCATCGAAAATTCCGTTCAGGATCGTAATATATTCCTTGCCTGTCAGCCTTTTTAGCCTCTGCGGTATACCGGAATCGTACATGATGTGTTCCGCTCCTGCGATTACAACAAGCTGGCACCCCGGATTATCTTTCAGGAAATCTGCCGCGGAATGGGCCATCGTCTCGTCCCAGAGTATCTGCGACTGATAAAAATTATCGAAACTCGTCCCGGGCGGATGGCTTCCATAGATCTTCTTCAGCCTGTTTCTATATGCATAATCAGCCATGTTCATATCCTGCGGTATTTCCTTCTTCTCTTCGGAAGAAAGGGCGTCGAGACCGCCAAGGGCCACCTTCCTTATAATCTCCCCATTAAGGTTAAGGGCCACTATGCGAATCCCCTTCGCCCTCGCAAACTCAATAAGCTCCCTGTAAAAGTTGTAATTGAACCCCCATCTCTTAAAGTATTCCGATTTTTTTAAAAACTGCTTTTCGTCGATCGTCCCGGAGATGTAATCGTCCATCACTTTCTGGAAAGGTTTCTGGAACATCTCCATGCCTATCGCGAATGTCCTCTCTCTTTTATTTAGGCCCATGATAACATCAAGCTCCACTTTATGATCCTCATAATTGCCGTGTCTTTCCCCAACAAATATCACGGGCTTTTCAGCAACTCTGTCGATAACCTCCTCAAGATTTAACGACTTTTTTGGCATAACGCCTTCTATGGGTTCGGTAAGCCTGAATACCATGCCGCGCTGTGTTTCTGCCGTTTCCTTCTCAACGTTCTTTCCTTTTTCGAAACGGATGGTCGTATATTTACCGTAATGGAAGATCTTTTCCACGACGGGACTCACCTCTTCAGGGGAGCGGGCATTTGCATACGCTACCACTTTTGCCGTATTCATGGGATTAATCTTCACCGTAAGAACGAATCCGGACCCGGGTTTCTCGACCCGAGAGAACAGTCTCTTAAGGACCGGATTTTCATAGCCAAGTACCAGGAGAGAAGAAGTCCGTATGTCCTCGTCCTTCAGCTCCCCTGTCTCCTTAGCCTCAAACCCTTTTTCCTTAAAAAATTTTATCAGGCCGGAGTATATCTCTTTTTCCTTTTCCGTATAAACGACCAATCTCCTTTTGTCACCAAGCAATCTTGATATGACAGGCGGAAGTTCATCCTGCTGAAGCGTTCTCATCACATCATAGTCCCCGTCAACAGTGAGTGTCTGCGGGTTGCCTTCAGCACGGATGTCGAAATACTCTTTCTCTTTGCCGGACTCAACCACCTCTCTTGTCGCTCCCTTGTCCGTGATGATCTCCAGCGGGAGTTTGAGCCTGTAAGGTTCTCTCTCCTGCCAAAGCCCGAATGAGACGGAAGGTACGCCTTTCAGCACGAGGGTCCTGGGGTCCTTCACAACAATAGAGGGGATATCTTTCCGGTCGAGCCACTGGTGGAAAAACCATCCCAGGTCCTTTCCATAATCTATTTCAAAAGATCTTCTTATATCTTCCCAGGTAGCGTTGCGGAATCTGTTGTTTTCAATGAGTCGTCTCAATGACCTGTAGAACGTCTCCTCTCCGACGAGATTACGCAGCATATGGAAGAGCATCGCCCCTTTCCCGTAACCTATCGCCATCGATGCAAAACCGGTCCTCTGGACAAAATGTCTCAATGGAAATTCCTTATCCGGAGTAACATAGCTCTGATAGTCAGTAAGGATCTTTTTTCTGTATTCCCAGCCTTTTCCTTTCTGCTCTTCGTAACGGTAGTCAGAAAGATAGGTAGTTATAGCCTCCAGCCAGTTTCCTTTCTCGAAGTCTGCATACACGTAATTGCCGAACCACTGATGCGTAATCTCATGTCCCAGGGATGTTCGGACAATGAAAGGAAGGCGAACGACTTCCTGTCCCAACAGAGTGAAGGTCGGCATCGAATATCCTGTGGACTGGATGTTTTCAACAACGGCGAACCTTTTATACGGATATGGGACCAGAAGCCTGCTGTACATTTTTAAATAGGTTTTGGCGTGTTCGATGTAAGTGTTGGCGAGCGCCACATCTTCGGGGAAAAAGTACGCATAGATTTCTATGCCGCCCAGATTTTCTTTGACCTCCCTGTAATTGCCTGCGACGAAGTTTATTCCGTTTAGAGGATGAGGGAAAGAGAATGAATACTGCCTGCCGGCTGAAGTCTCCTTTGAAGTGATTTCGTCAGCCTCCGATATAGCCGCGAATCCCCGCGGTACAAGGGCAGAAAGCCTGTAATAGGCCAGGCCTTTGATTGCCGGGTACCAGTTGCCGGTAAGAGATATCCCATCAGTGTTCACGACACCCGAGGATACAACGCCGGTGTTCTCAAGATTTTTCCCCCGTTCGCCCCTGAAGATACCTTCATATTCTATTTCGAGCGTGCCCTTGCCAAACGCCTTTATCAGACCCTCCTTTTTTCTGTACTCAACCGGCTTTCCATTCAGATTCGCATCAATGATCGTAAGATTGGCTGCAGAGACGACGATCTCCCCTGATTCGGGGAAAATGATTTCCGCAGTGCCTTTGAGTGAGTTCACCTTCACGTCGAATAAGACGGAGAGACTGTAGGCAGGTAATGATCCTCTTTGTGTCTCGTCAGCAAAACCGGCACGTGTCATGACTGTCATGACTGTAAAAAGTGAAAGAAGTAATAGTTTCATGGCATTCCTTGCCAGCACGTTTTCTCCTTTGTTCCGGGCTTGCTTCAGCTTCTTAGAGGATATTATATCAGTTTGTGACCGCACGTGAAATGACGCCACCCTTATCTTTATCAATTTCTCCTGTGCTATTATACAAAGGGATTGTTAATAAGGAGGATATTTTTTATGAAACTAAGAACGATACTTTTTATTTTGTGTGCGTCGATTTTTATCGCCGGTTGTGCTTCAATGAGCGTGAACTATGACTACGATCAGAAGGTCAACTTTGCGAGTCTCAAAACATACGATTGGCTTCCTGCGCCTCAAAAGGCAAGGGCAAATGAACTGACAATAAAACACATTGAATTTGCCGTGGATAAACAGCTTGAAGCTAAAGGATTGAAAATGTCTTCTGAAAACCCGGATTTCCTCATTGCTGCCCATGTCACAAAACAAACGAAAGTAGATACCGAGCAGTGGGGGTACGCGTACGGTAGCGGTAATTTTTCCCACGGGGGGCGATTTTCCCGTTTCGGAGGGGCTCCGTCTGATTATGAATTCAGAAGCGGGACAGACACCTACGTGTACGATATAGGAACCCTGATTATCGATTTCGTCGATACAAAAACAAGGGAACTCATCTGGCGCGGTACGGCGACAGCGGAGATTGATCCCTCCGCACCTCAGATAGATCTTATCAATAACGCTGTTGCGAAGATACTCGAGAATTATCCGCCGGCCCAAAAGAGATAATTTTGCCGTAGCCATGAAGTGAATTGTCGGATGGCGATAGCAGGTGACCTGCCGGTTATGCCATCGGGCCTGTTGTTAATAGTCGGGCATTTTGTATATTGCACTTTCACTCGCCGATGGTATTAAATATTCTGTATGCCGGAGCCGACCCCGCTGATGAAACAGTATCTGAGTATCAAAGAGCGTTATAGGGACGCGATCGTTTTCTTCAGGCTAGGGGATTTCTATGAGATGTTCGGCGAGGACGCCGAGAAGGCATCAAAGATCCTCCAGATCGCTCTCACCACAAGGGATAAATCAAGAGAAGAACCCACCCCGATGTGCGGCATACCATACTTTGCTTCTGAATCGTATATAGCGAAACTGATAAAGGCCGGCTATAAAGTTGCGATCTGCGAACAGATGGAAGATCCGAAGGCGGCAAAGGGCATTGTAGAGAGAGACATTGTAAAGGTAATTACACCCGGAACTCACGAGCCGGAAAATCCGAAAGAAAATTCTTACATTATGAGCTTATTTCCATCGGGGGAAAAACACGGTGTGGCGGCAGCGGATATCTCTACGGGAGAGTTTATCATCTATGAAACGGATGAGAATATCGGGGACGAAATGTACCGCTTCGAACCGAGAGAAATACTGATACCCCGCAGCGTGAAAGAAAACATCCATTATGAGGAGGCCCTCGGCAATTTCTATATCTCCGCATACGAAGACTGGTATTTTGATTATGCGGAGGCATATAAGACTTTATTGAAACATTTAAGGGTCGCGTCCCTTGAAGGTTTCGGATGCGACGGCATGAATGCCGCAATTTCTGCAGCAGGAGCGCTGGTCGCTTACCTCGAAGAAACGCAGAAGGAAACATTCCTGCTCAAGAAAATATCTACTTTGAGGCCGGATGCGTACATGTTTCTCGATGCCGCGACACAACGCAACCTCGAACTGACCCATAACCTGAAAGAGGGCTCAGGTGAAGGCACCCTCCTGTGGGTCCTTGACGAAACCCTGACGTCTATGGGGGGCAGATTCCTGAGGTCTTCCATCCTGAAGCCCCTCATAGATGTTG
>Ga0153915_10004375_pt1 | contig 13008 bp, 10 predicted proteins | sample Opewatmetagenome_2_FD_107003 | JGI IMG/M metagenome (GOLD analysis project Ga0153915, IMG submission 107003) | Freshwater wetland microbial communities from Ohio, USA - Open water 3 Core 3 Depth 3 metaG | ecosystem: Environmental > Aquatic > Freshwater > Wetlands | place: USA: Ohio, Lake Erie... | reverse complement strand
TCTTCTCGATCAGTGATTCGCAGCGGTCGCGGTCGGCTTCGATCCCTTTGACGCATTTGTCGGCGAAATTGCGGGCGGACGCGGCTAGAAGGTGGGTGCTCTCCAGCATTTTCGCCGCAATGAGCGGCATCCCGACGTTCAACTCGAAGAAACTCTGCAAGCCACCAAGCGTAACGGCGAGGTCGGCGCTGATGACCCACAGGCAAACCTGAATCGTGCTCTCGGCAATCACCGGGTTCACTTTGCCGGGCATGATTGAACTGCCGGGCTGGACGGCTGGAAGTTTCAGTTCGCCGACGCCGCAGCGCGGGCCGCTGCCGAGCAATCGAACGTCGTTGGCGATCTTCGCCAGACTGACGGCGATGGTCTTCAACTGGCCGCTGGCTTCGACGCACGCATCGCGCGCTGACGCCGCCTCGAAATGGTTGCGCGCCTCGGTCAGTGTGACTTTGAGTTCGTCAGCCAGTTTCGCAATGGTCTTTTTCGCAAAATCCGGGTGCGCGTTCAACCCGGTGCCGACTGCCGTGCCGCCCAGCGGAAGTTCAGAGAGTGTTTCCACCGCCTTGGAAGCTCGCCCGATGGCGTATTCCACCTGTGCGACATAACCGGAGAATTCCTGACCAAGCCGGATCGGCGTGGCATCCTGTAAATGGGTGCGGCCGATCTTCGTAATCTTGTCGAAGTCGCTGGATTTCTTTGCCAGCACCTTGTGCAAATGTTCCAACGCGGGCACAAGTTCCTCGCGGACCGCCTCAATCGTGCTGATATGGATCGCCGTGGGAAAAACGTCGTTGCTGGACTGGCATAGGTTGACGTGGTCGTTGGGATGGACGGGCGATTTGTTACCGCGTTTGCCACCGAGGATTTCATTGGCCCGGCTGGCAATGACTTCGTTGACGTTCATGTTGGTCGAAGTGCCCGAGCCGGTCTGAAAAACATCAACTGGGAATCGATTATCGAGTTTACCTTCGACGACTTCGGTTGCCGCAGCGACAATGGCGTCGGCGATTTTCTTATCGAGCAAGCCGAGTTCGAGATTCGTCCGCGCAGCGGCGCGTTTGATCCGGCCCAGCGCGTGGATGAACCGCGGCGGCAACGGCCAACCGCTGATAGGGAAATTGGCAATCGCTCGCTGCGTCTGCACGCCGTAGTAAGCGTCGGCCGGCACTTTCAACGAACCAAGAGAATCCTTCTCAATGCGTGTCTTCATGAACACCTCAACCCCAGTTATGAACATTCAACGCTCAACGTTCAACACCATTCTGACCGCCACGCTTCCTCTGAAGTCTCCGTTGTCTGGATGTTTTGATGCTTGCTGAGAAAATTCGGATGAGTTCCTCGGTCTCCTCTAAAACAGGGCTGACCTGTGACTCTGGTTTAAGAAGTGGCACATGACGGATCAAACGCAGCCAACGACGTGACTCTTTAAGCTCCTTCAGACAAATGCTCAACTTATGGATGAAATCTTCAACCGACTCTGCTGCTTGTGCTTCCCCATGGTTCGATAGCGGCGATGTGGCCGAACGCAGCAGTTGTCCCGCTACGTGTGTACCGGCTTGTGTTCGCGGAATCCGTTCGACCAGACGAATCACAGTGGCAGCATACTCCAACAAACGGTCTTCGAGGTCGAATTTCGTGCCGTCAGTTGAGCGTTGAATGTTTGCCGTTGAACGTTGGACGTTAAGGTGTTCCATATCACCTAAGTCCGAAGACTGATGCAGCCTGAATCGCGGCTTCCACGAGCGGTCGCTGGAAGATGCCCAGCCCGATGATTGCCGCCATGCAGACGTACAACGCAACGCGCAGTGGCTTGCTTACGGCGATTGGTCCAGCATTTGCGGGATTCTCCGGTTCATGAATGTAAATCGCCTTGGCGACGCCGAGATAGAAGCACAACGAAATCACCACAGCCACAGCGCCGATTCCGGCCAACACGTAGTACCGCCAATCGGTTGCCGCGCGAGTGATCACGCCGACAAACAAGTAGAATTTCCCGAAGAACCCGCTCAGTGGCGGCACACCCGCCAGAGAAAGCATCGCGATGAACAACGCCGCCCCCAGAATCGGCGAGCGTTTGCCCAATCCCGAGAAACTGGAAATCTCATCGCTCCGTGTCACGTTCGACACCGCCACGATGGCAAGGAACGCGCACAGGTTTGTGAACGCATACTGGCCGAGATAGAACAGGACCGCTCCCGCGCCGATCGAGTTGACCGCCGCGACACCCATCAGCATGTAGCCCGCGTGGCCAATAGATGAGTAACCGAGCAACCGTTTAATGTTCTTTTGCGGAATTGCGCCCAGGTTGCCGTAAAGAAGCGACGCACCGGCCAAGACCATAAGAAGATTCACCCAGACAGTCTGGACGGGTAGCAACCCCGCGAACAGCACTCGCAACAGCAGGGCAAAGCCAGCCATTTTGCTACCAACCGCCAAAAACGCCGTTGTAGGCGTCGGCGCGCCCTGATAAACGTCGGGTGTCCATATTTGGAATGGGAAACTGGATATCTTGAAGCCCAGCCCAGTCAGCACCAGCAGCAGACCGAAGGTGAACGCCGATGTTGACTGACCGCTGAAAGCTGAAAGCTGAGAGCTTAGTTTATCAAAATTCGTCGTGCCCATTGTGCCGAAGATGTACGCGATTCCATACACGTTGAAGCCACTGGAAAGCGCGCCCAACACCAGATATTTCGTGCCCGCTTCGAGGGACGGCAGTTGCCGCCGCAGATAACTCACCAGCACATAAAAACTAATCGTCACCAACTCCAGGGCAACGAACAGAAGGATGAAATCGTTGACCGATGCGGTCAACAGCATCCCGGTCCCGCAAAGCAGCACCAACGCGTAGAACTCTGCGACACCTGCCTCGATGCGTGGCGAGAATTCCGCCGCCATCACCAGCACAAACATCAGTACCAGTAGAAACAACCGCTTGAAGAACAACGCAAACGCGTCGAACCGGTACATTCCGTGGAAGAATGTCTGGTCCTGCACCTGGACCCACGGCACAAAACTGTAAAGCAGCATCACGCCCACCATGGTGGCCAACAGGTACCCGAGTCTGCGTTTATCGGGCGACGGCTTAAAAGCGTCGCCAAGCAGCGTCAGGACTGCCAAGCCAGCCACCAAACATTCAAATTGAATTGGGTAAAGAGTCGTCATTGCGACACCTCTCTCTCCAACTTGTCACCCTGAGCGAAGCGAAGGGTCTCTGTCGTTGTCCCTGTAATATCCGATCGACTGAGATTCTTCGCTTCGCTCAGAATGACTGGAGAGAAAGTCGTTGCGCTCTTCCCTTGTCCCTCTTCACTCTTCAGCATCGCAACCGCCACGCGCTTCTGTATGATGTCGGTCAGGATTCGCGGATAAAACCCGACCACCAACAACGCCGCCAACAACAGGGCATACGGAAACTTCCGCAACAACGTCGTTGCATCCTTGAGCATTGACCATTTCTCATCGAACGGCCCGAAAAAGCTCGCGCGCACCGCCCGCAACAGATACGTCGCTGTCACCACGATCCCCCAGACCGCGCAGATCGTCGCAATCTGGAACACCATCGTGCCGCGGTGCCATGCGCCAATGAACACCATCACTTCACTTGGAAAATTGGCAAAACCCGGCAACCCGCTCGATGCCATCACCGCCATCACCATGCACGTACCGATGAACGGAATCTTTCGCGCCAACCCGCTCAACTCCGGCACGTACCGATTGTGAGTCTGATGATAGAAGAACCCGATCAATGAGAATGTTAGCGCCGCCATCAACCCGTGCGCAAACATCAGCAATACCGCGCCGCTGACGCCGACGATGTTCAACGTCGCGATCCCCAGCAATACGTAACCCATGTGACTGACCGAGCTATAGCCGATGACGAATTTCCAGTCGCGCTGAACCATCGCAGACCAGCCCGCGTACAGAATGTTGAAGCACGCCAAAATCGCCAACAGGTTCGCCCAGTACTGTGCTCCCTCCGGCAACAGCGGCAACGCGATACGGATGATGCCGTACGCGCCGAGTTTCTTCAGCACGCCCGCGTGCATCATCGAGGCTGCTGTCGGCGCCGCGGCGTATCCCAACGGCGACCACGAGTGGAACGGCCAGAGCGACGCCAAGAAACCGAAGCCGAAGAGCAGGGTGGGGAATATCCACCGCTGAGACGTGGCTGATAGCGGGTTCGCCTTGAACTGCCGCTGGATTTCCACCATGTCGAATGTCCGTCCTCCAGCCGCGTAATACATCGCCAGCAACCCGAACAACGCCAGTACCGCGCCAGCCGTCAGGTACAACGTCAACTTCGTCGTCGCGTATTCCTTCGTGCGACCGTGCTTGCCCGGCGGCAGCGAACCCCACATACCGATCAGCAGATACATCGGGATCACCGCCAATTCGTAAAAGAAGTAGAAAAAGAACAGATCAACCGAAGCGAACGTCCCGCTGATCCCCGTCGTCAACGCAAGGAACAGAATATAATACTCTTTCTGTCGTTCGTGGATTTCGCTGCTGACCAGTGTCCCTGTAAACGCAATGAACCCAAGCAACAACAACAAGGTCATTGAGATTCCATCCATGCCCAGATGGAACGACACGCCGAGTTGTGGAATCCAATCTATCTTGGAAACGAACTGATAGCCCGCTTGCGTCCGGTCGAAGTTGGCGAACAACGTCAGGTACAGCGCCAGCGAAATTCCCGTTGCCGCTATCGCCAGCCAGCGAATCGCCTTCGGCTTATCCGCCGGAAACAGAAAAGCGAGGAACGCCGCCGCGAGCGGCAACAAGACAGCTATTGTCAGCAAATTATTCATTTTTCTATTTTGTCATTTTGAGCAAAGCGAAGAATCCCTGTCGTTCCTCGGCTTCGCGTCTCGATACCAATCTTCACTTAAATCCTTCCAGTACGAATTATTCTCCTCAATCAACGCAATCTTTTTTGCTCTCAACAATCCCTTAATCCGCTTCTCACACGCAATCGCGTCCCGAATCTCTCGGAACTCCTCGAACCATACCAACTTCGAACAGTTGTACTTCTCGGTGAAACCTTTGATCGCCTTCTGTTTGTGCTCCCAAACTCTTCTTTCCAAAGCATTCGTCACTCCAACGTATATCACCCGCGAAACGCTCGCCATGATGTACGTCCAGTAGCTGTGCTGCTTCTCACTCATCCTCGGCTTGTCACCCTGACCTTGTCATCCTGCCTAGTTGTCTTCCCGCCTTATTGTCATTCTGAGCGTAGCGAAGAATCTCTGTCGTTTGTTGTTCAGTAGCCAATGATCAAAACCTCCTTCAGAGGCAATGCAAACCGTCGGCTGTTGAAAATGCTGTCCATAATCCTGCAAGCTTGGGTGAAGTCATCGCTACCGCTGTAAACGTTCCGCACTGCTACAGCCAAGCGGTCAACGCTGTCGCAAATGCACGCATGAAGGAGGTCGCGGTGCAACTGATGGTTCGTGATTGCACTTCCGGCTTCCACTTCAAGCATGTACCTGCTCTCAGCTTGGTATCCGTCCGGATAAAACGGCTTTTCAATGCGTCCATTCCTGCCAAACAGAAGCGGAAACGTGATTTTGTCGCCATTCTTCTTGCCTCGCTCTATCTGGAATCCAAGCTGCAGGAAATCCTCAGCCAGAATCGATAGTACTTTGTCGCACTTGTGGGTATGCCCACTCGACGAGTCGATGGCTGAGTGCTTATTCGTAAAAGCCTTTACGATCTTCCCACAAAGTTCCGATGGCGTTTGTGAACGTGGGTAGTGTTGCCAGCGAAGACTCATGTGTTTCCTCCTTATCACAGGCGTCCTCGCGGTACTCTATCCCAACAACTGAGATTCTTCGCTCCGCTCAGAATGACAATGTGGAGAGTCATCGTCATCTCACCACCACGCAGTAAATGATTACCGTAACGCCCAAGGCGAAGATAAAGGCGTAAGACTGAAGGTTGCCGGTCTGCAGCAAGCGCACCGTCCTGCCGAGCGCACCTGTGCCGACCGACAGGCCGCCGATACCGAGTTTTTGGATAATCCAGATATCGAACCATTCGCAGACCAGCGCGATTGTTCCCTGGATATATTTCACAATCAACAGGTACACCTCATCGAAGTAGAACTTGTTCTGAATCCACAGCCATGCGTAACCGAGCACTGTTCTCACCGGCTTATCGCTTGGCACGGGTTTCCAATAAATCTTAGCTGCGACGAGGAAACCGGCGAGTGGCACAAGTAACAGCGCGTAACCGAGGTTGCTGTGTGTGACCTCGGCTGAGGGATCAAGAAAATGCGGCACTTCGCCTTTCCAGCCGGCGATGATTGAGAAAATTGCCAGAACCATCAACGGCACGGTCATTACCAACGGCGATTCGTGGGCGTGGTCGTACGCGTGTTGGTCGCGCGGTTTTCCGAAAAACACGACGAAGCACTCGCGGCCCATGTAGTAGGCGGTAAGGAATGCCGTCACAACCCCGATAACAAACAGCGGCGTGCTTGTATGCATCGCCAGCAACAGGATTTCGTCCTTGCTGTAGAATCCCGCAAGTGGATACACGCCCGCCAGCGCCAGCGTACCGATTAGAAACGTCGCAAACGTGATCGGCGTCTTCTTCCACAGTCCGCCCATATTCCAGATGTCCTGCTCGTGATGCATCGCGACGATCACGCTGCCCGCGCCGAGGAACAACAGCGCCTTGAAGAACGCGTGAGTGGTCAGGTGAAACATCGCCTGCGTCGGGCCGCCCAGTCCGACCGCCATAACCATGTAACCAAGTTGTGAAAGGGTGGAGTAGGCGAGTATGCGTTTGATATCGTTCTGCGCGATCGCAATCGTCGCGGTCATGATGGCCGTGATCCCGCCGATCCATGCAATCAACGTTAGCGCGGTAGCGCTCGGCAGAATCAGCCACGAGACGCGGCAAAGCATATACACACCCGCGGCAACCATCGTTGCGGCATGGATCAGCGCGGAAACAGGCGTCGGGCCTTCCATGGCGTCAGGCAGCCACACGTGCAGTGGGAACTGCGCGCTCTTGCCGACCGCTCCGCAGAAGATCAGCGCGCCGGCGAGCGCCAGTATCCCGGCCGACAAATGGAGAGCTGGCAACTTCTGTTGCATCTCTTGAAAATCAAACGTTCCTGTATGGAACCAGAGCAACAGAACGCCAAGCATCATACCGAAATCGCCGATGCGCGTGACTAGAAATGCCTTTTTGCCCGCTTCGGCGGCGGCCGGTCGTTCAAACCAGAAACCAATAAGCAGGTACGATGACAACCCGACCAGTTCCCAAAAGATGAAGATCTGGATGAAATTGTTCGATAACACGATCCCGAGCATCGAGAAGGTGAACAACGACATGCATGCGAAGAAACGCGAGAATCCGGAGTCGCCCTTCATGTAGCCGAGCGAATAGATATGAATCGCCGATCCGACGCCGGTTACCACCAGCAACATCAGGATACTGAGCCGATCAACAGTCGCGCCGAATTCGATTTTGACCAGATCGCCGATGACAAGCCATTGGAACGGCTCCGGCGACTGCCAGTTACCTTGTTGCGCGAAGAGTTGCAGGCTGATCACGAAGCCGGTCACAATGGCGGCAATCGAGATAAGCGCGCTAAGCATCTTCCACCGCTGCGTGAACAGCGTGATGACCGCGCAGGCCACGAGTGGCGCAAATAAGATAATCCAGACTGGGTTCATAGTCGCATCGAGGTCAATTCATCCACATTTACGGTTTGTTTGCGGCGGAACAACGCCACAATAATGGCCAAGCCTAGAGCGACCTCCGCCGCGGCGATGGCAATGACGAAAAACACAAGAACCTGGCCATCGGGGATGCGGTTGAACTTCGAGAACGCGACCAGCGCCAGATTGGCCGCATTGAGATTCATTTCCAACGCCATATAAATGACCAGCACGTTGCGCCGCAGCACGACGCCAGTGATGCCCAGCGCGAACAACAAGCCGCTGACCCAAAGATAATCGTTGAGTGTAATCATTGAGTTTTCTTAGCCACAGATGGACACAGATGGACGCAGATGTTCTCACCGCGCATCCACGCCGTGAACTCCGTATCTGTGGAAATCCGTGTGTATCTGCGGCTCATTTCAAATCCTTCTTCGACAACAACACAACACCGATCATCGCCACGAGGAGCAGCAACGCAGTGACTTCAAACGGCAACATGTAGTTCGTAAACAGCGGCTTTACGATTTGGTCCAAACCGCCCTTAAGATCTGCCGTACCAGTCACCACCGGTTGAACGGGCTTGCTCAAGATTAGCGCCAGTTCCCAGACGAACGCCGCCGCCACGGCCAATCCTCCAACCAATGCCAAAAGGTTAAACCGTCGTTGCGACGTCGCCTTGATGTCCAGCAACATGATGACGAACAGGAACAGCACCATCACTGCGCCCGCATAAACAAGCACCTGTATCGCCGCCAGGAAAAACGCTTCCAGCAACACGAACAATCCGGCCATGAAGAAGAACAGCAGAATCAGGAACATCGCGCTCGTGACGGGGTTGCGATTGAAGATCACCAACGCCCCGCACAGCAACATCGCGATGCTAAAGAACCAGAATAGTATGGTGTATAGGTTCATTCGTCTTATTCAGCCACAGAGTTTTATCCGCCTATGGCGCGGCACACGGATGTTCACGGATAATCATCGGTGCTTATCTGTGTGTATCTGTGGCTCTATTTATTCTTCCACTTCCAGATCAAATCTTCTTTCACGCCGCCGAGTTCCAGCAGCTTTTCCTTGTGAAACTTCATTTCCTCACGTTTGTAGCCGACTTCCGCAAAAATGTCCTTGAGGAAAATCGCACGCTCGGGGCAAACCGCCTCGCAATAACCGCAGTAGATGCATCGAAGCATATCTATTTCGAAGTCCTGCGGTTCTTTCTCCACATTGGCATCTGGACGCGTCGCGTCACGTTTGCCGGGAGTTACCCGTATCGCCTTAGGCGGACAAACAAACTCGCACAACTGACAGGCCACGCATTTGACCCGTCCATCGGGATCGCGCACCAGCAAAGGCGCGCCACGGTACTTGCCGTAAAGCAGCGGCTTAACTTCGGGATATTGCCGCGTGAACTTCCGTTGCGGGACATGTTTCAGCGTCAACCACATCCCTTGCAGAATCTGCGGGATGTATGTCCGCTCCCAAATATTCAGTTTTGGCCTTTGTACCTGCATATTTCCCTAGCTACCTAATCATTGCCAATACGACTCCCGTTATCAAAATATTCACAATCGTCAGCGGGATGAACACCTTCCAGCCGAGCGCCATGAGTTGATCATACCGGAAACGCGGTATCGTCCATCGCACCCAGACATAAAGGAAGAGACCGAAAACCGTCTTCGCTAAAAACACGCCGATCTGCGCCAGCCCAACCCACAACACCTGCGCGGGCGCATTGAACGGCGCGAACGGCAGCGACCAGCCGCCCCAAAACAGCGTCGTCATCAGCGACGACATCACGAACATTGCCGCATACTCGCCCATGAAAAACATGCCGAATTTCATTGAGCTGTACTCGGTGTTGTAACCGCCAACGAGTTCCTGCTCGGCTTCCGGCATGTCGAATGGCAACCGGTTCGTCTCCGCAAACGCGCTGACCGTGAAGACAAAAAGCGGAATCCATTGCCAAGGATAGAAAGCCATCCATCCATGTTGCGCCTGATATTCGACCGCTTTACCAAGGTTCAGCGACCCAACCTGCATGAACACTGGTACGACGCTCAGCCCTAGCGCCACCTCGTAGGAAATCATTTGCGCGCTGGAACGCACCCCGCCCAGGAACGAATACTTCGAGTTACTGGCCCAACCTGCAAGAACAATGCCGTACACCGAGAACGCCGCAAAGGCGAATATGAACAGGATACCGACGTTCAAATCGGCGATCACACATTTGATTTCCCGGCCCAAAATTGGCAGGTTACTGCCCCACGGGATCACGGCCATATTGACCAACGCCGGCAGTATCACCAGCATCGGCCCAATCGTGTACAGCACCTTGTGAACGTGGTTCGGCAACACGTCTTCCTTCAACATCAGCTTGATCCCGTCCGCCATCGGCTGGAGCAAGCCAAACGGTCCGACGCGGTTAGGTCCGATCCGGTCCTGTATCCAGGCGCACACCCATCGCTCCAGCATCACCGTGTACGCCACGATGCCGAGCATCACGCCGATGACAGCGCCGATCTTGATGAAATGAATTAGAAGTTCGATAATCACGGTCGTTTAGCCACAGATGCACACGGATTGTCACGGATGGGTCCCGCTGCCGAATCTGCGTCCATCTGTGTCAATCTGTGGCCCAATTCGATTCCTGAATCACCAATCTTCGACAGGTTCAATCCAGCCAGCGACGGAATTCTACGCGCCATGTCGGCAAAAACATCTTCGATAATCGGATAATTGCTGGCCGTGTCGAGTTCGTTCAGCAACGCCGCCAACGTCTGCCATTCTGGCCGCGCCATGCCGGGCGAGGGGATGGCCGCACTTAACCGTTGGAGACGCCCGTTAACGTTGACGAACGTCCCGCGCTTCTCGGCGAACGTTGTGCCGGGCAGGACGTAATGCGCCAAGCCCGTGATCCGACCCGGCAATGTGTCTACAACAACGAGTAAGTCAAGTTTCGCAAGCAAATCTTCCGAGATCCCATGTCTGGCGACGTTCTCACCCAGCACAATCAACGTCTTGATCTTGCCGTCTTTGATCGCCTCGGCAATGGCCGAAATCTTGCCGCCGACTGGGTCCGTAGTCACACCAACGAGCCTTGCGCCATTAGTGTTAGGATTGCGATCGGCATTCAACAGAAACTTGTCGCCCTGTCCATTGCGGGAAACGCAATCAATCAATTCAGATCCCAACACTTCGCGGACCAGTTTATTGAACAGGAAAAGTTCTTCGGTGGTGGCGCGCGCCGAACCGATGGCGGCAATTGACGCGCCACCCTTCGCCTTGGCGGCCTTCAGTTTATCGGCGATCTGACGCGTCGCCTCGGTCCATGTTAGGTTCAATCGTTCGCCCATAACCGCCGACTTCACGCTTGGCGCTTGGAGACGGTTCGGATCGTTGATGAACTTGTAATTAAGCCGACCGTAATCGCACATCCAGCACTGGTTGACGGCATTGTTGTCGCGCGGGGTCTGGCGATATACGACGCCTTCGCGCGACCAGAGCACGGTATTACACCCCCTGGCACAGTTGGGGCAGATGCTCTTGGTTTCTTTCAGGAACCAAACGCGCTGCTTGAAACGGAAATCGGTTGAGGTCAGCGCGCCGACGGGACAGATGTCCACGATATTGAGATCGTAGTTTGTATTCGGCTCCATACCGGGATAACAAGTCAACGCCGAGTGGCTGCCGCGATTAACGAACCCGATGCAATCTTGCCCGGCAATGTTGCGCATGAAACGGATGCACCGCGAACAGAGAATGCAACGCTCGTCGTCGAGCGTGATCTTCGGATTAAGCTGCTTGTGTTTTGGCTTGTGGACCTTGCTTTCGGTGAATCGGCTCTGGCCTTTGCCGTAATCCTCCGATAACTCCTGCAACCGGCATTCGCCGGCCTGATCGCAGATCGGACAGTCGAGCGGGTGATTTATGAGCAGGAACTCCATCACGCCATCGCGGGCCTTGATGATCTTCGGCGATTTGGTGAGCACAACCATGCCTTCGGCGACGGCGGTGTTGCACCCGATAGCCGGCTTCGGCTGAAAGAGGATGACAGGCTTGCCGTCCGGACCAAGCACCGGCTTCTTGTCCGGACCGAGCTTGGGCATGCCAATTTCGACCATACACATGCGACAGTTGCCGACCACCGGCAACTGCGGATGATAACAGAAGTGTGGCACCTCGATGCCAACGCTCTTCGCGGCTTCGATAATATTCGTGCCGCGCGGCGCTTCCACCGCCTTGCCATCAATCGTTAGTTTAACTGTCTGTTCTGCCATTGCTCAGTTCTTCTTAGCCACAGATTCACACGGATAGACGCAGATTCCATCGCGGCGACCCACACGTTGCCGCGATGATCCAGAATATCTGTGCTTATCTGTGTTCATCTGTGGCTTGCTTGCTGTTTTTCCCACATGCTGCTTCAAACTCCTGTCGGTATTTTGTGACAAACGCTTTCACGGGCCAGGCGGTTGCCTCTCCGAGCGGACAAATCGTTTTGCCATCAATGTTGTCGGCCACATCGTACAGCAAATCCACGTCTTTGGATTTGCCGTCGCCATTATTGATGCGATGGAGCACTTTTTCCATCCAGAGCGTGCCTTCGCGGCATGGTGTGCATTGGCCGCAGGATTCGTGAGCGTAAAACTTCGAAAGATTGAACGTTGCGCTCACGATATTGGTTGTCTCATCGAGGACGATCACGCCGCCGGAGCCGGCCGCCGTGCCAGCCTTTTGCAGCGAATCAAAATCAAGCGACACATCTATCTGGTCGGCTTTCAGTACGGGCATCGAACTACCGCCGGGTACAATGCCTTTCAGCGTGCGACCGTCCTTCAAACCGCCGCACAGATCGTAGATGAGCTGACGCATGGTCAGCTTGCCCATCTCAAATTCGTAATAACCGGGCTGCTTTACCGGGCCGCTGACGCAGACCAAACGCGTGCCAGTCGAGCCGGCAACGCCCATCGTGTTGAACCACGCAGCGCCGTTCTTGATGATGTGCGGTATATTTGACAACGTCTCGACGTTATTGACAACAGTCGGGCAACCGAACAGGCCAACGACCGCAGGGAAGGGGGGCTTGATGCGCGGACAACTGCGTTTGCCTTCAAGCGACTCGATCAGGCCGGTTTCCTCACCACAGATGTAAGCGCCGGCGCCGCGATGAACGTAGATTTCACAGTCGAATCCTTTACCGAGGATATTACGGCCGAGATAATTTCGCGCGCGGGCTTCTTCGATGGCGTTGATGAGAACCTTCGCTCCACGCGCCATCTCGCCGCGAATGTAGATATAAGCGGTATGCGCTCCAACGGCGTAACAGGAAATCAAC
>Ga0153915_10004374_pt1 | contig 13009 bp, 10 predicted proteins | sample Opewatmetagenome_2_FD_107003 | JGI IMG/M metagenome (GOLD analysis project Ga0153915, IMG submission 107003) | Freshwater wetland microbial communities from Ohio, USA - Open water 3 Core 3 Depth 3 metaG | ecosystem: Environmental > Aquatic > Freshwater > Wetlands | place: USA: Ohio, Lake Erie... | reverse complement strand
CTCCTGATTCTGGTTCCTCTTTTGCTGCTAATATCGGCTATGCCACGTCGAATAATGGCGTGGATTGGGTTAAGTATGCGGGCAATCCTGTTCTCACTGTCGCCTCTCCCGGCGCCTGGGATGGCGAAAATATTTGGAGCGTGTACATTATTGTCGAAGGCGCGGCTTACAAAATGTGGTATTCGGGGGGCGACGGCACAAATTTCCGGATTGGATATGCCACTTCCCCGGATGGCGTGACCTGGACCAAGTATAGCGGTAATCCGGTGATGGATGTGAGTCCTGTCGGGAGTTGGGACAGCTCGTTTATCTATTATCCCAACATTGTGTTCAATGGCAGCGCTTATGAAATGTGGTACTCTGGGTCGAGCGCTTATGATGCCTTTGCCATCGGACATGCGACTTCACCGGATGGTCTCGCCTGGACCCGGGATTCCGGTAACCCTGTCCTTTCAATGGGGGCTCCGGGTTCTTGGGAGAGTATGGTGATCATTGGCCCTTCGGTCGTCGTGCAAGGCGGCACTAAAAGAATGTGGTATATGGGCCGTGATGCTTCAAATATTGATCGAATAGGGTATGCGACAATCTCTCTCGACATAGAGCCAGTCTACTTGCCGTTGATCTTGCGTTAATCTTGCAGTGGGTGACGAATCGGTACGGCCAGGTATTTATTCTGATAATCTCTCAAAATCGATTGTTACACCAATTATTCTTCCTGGCCGCTCAAAATCTTGCCTGACCTAAACACTTCAATTTGAGAGCATGCGCCAAACGCGCACGAGGCCTAAGAAGGCCAGAGCCACCAATAAAATCATACCGCCAAAAGGGATTTGGAAGCGGATGATTCGGCCAGTGATTATTGCGAGCAAAGCCAGCCCAAGTGCCAGCACCAAGCTTTGGTAATGCTTCTTCTCGAGAAGGGTGACGGCTTGGGTGGATGAACTACCCACTTGCACATGGTCCAAAAATGCCAGATCCCAGTTTGCCAGGGCAAGAGTCGCACCCAGCAGCATAAGTAGAGGCGATGCACCGGCGCACAGTCCAATCGCGGCCAGGCTGACGGAGACTACCAAAGCAGTCGCTGGCAGCCAGGTGGACGGCCATTTGTAGGCCGCCAGCCATGCTGGAAGGATGACCAGGGCTGTGGCAATAGCTATCCCGTGCCCAATGATTGCATAGCCAATGGCCATGCAAAGAGCAGCAAGTATCAGGCAAAGGAAGCCGAGGATTTTTCGGAGAGGCATTCCGTGGTCTCCTTACAATTCCCTTTGGATACGGGTATGGTTTAGGGCGTTACGGACCAGCGGAGAAAGGGGCTGGCTTACCCGCCAATTGACCACCGGTATCCATAGTTGAGTGATCTTGCTTATTTCCAGTTGGCGTTCCAGCCGGGCGAGGCGGCTGGCCAACCGGGTAGAGGGGTCCGCCTGAAGCATGCGCTCTGCATAATCGAACGGATCCGGACTGATCAGCAGCACCTGGTAGCCGAAAGCCCGCAAGCGGGGGAATAAATGCCAATCGTTGGGAGCCAGCGGGCTGATGATCAGGATGAGGGAATGGCTTGAAAACATCTGGACCGGCAAATATTGGAGACTGTCTAGGCTGGCATCCGATTCGGTGGTGGCTTGCGCAAGTGTATGGAGAATCTGGTAGAGTTGCACTTTGCCATAACCAGGGAACAGATTGACGATGGGCTTCCCATAAATGAGCAAGCTCACCCGGTTTCCCTGGCGTAAAAATACTTCTGCCAGCGAAGCAGTTGCCCGGGCGGAATGTTCGAACAAACTGGCTCCATCGGCCCGTAAATCTGTTTTCCGACGGGCATCCAGAATCAGGCCGATATCGGCAATCTCCTCTTGTTCGAACTCTTTTGTAAAAAACTTACCTGGATGGCGCGCTGTCAGGCGCCAGTCGAGCCGGCGCAGAGGATCTCCCGGATGATACTCACGTACGCCCCAAAAATTCGTGCCGCTCCCTCCCAGGCGCGCCGGGATCGAACCGGCAGACGGCAGGGTCCGTTGAGGCCGCAGGGGGAGAGGCCGGAACTTATTCAGCTCGGGATGCACCTGAACCTGCGCCTCAGCCCCTAGTTCCAGATCGGTTTCGATCAGGCCGAAGGGATCGCTTAGCCGTGCCCGCAGGATTTTCCAGTTAAAACTGCCCCGCTCGGCTTGGAAGGTGTAATCGAGCCAAGCTTCATCTCCCGCCCGCAGAGCCACTTCTTGCCGGATTTGCCCATCTATGATGTGCATCCCGGATTGGAGCGGATCGGAAAGGCAAAGCCGGTCGATCGTTGCCCCCAGATTGCTCACGGTTACACTAACTTGTATGGAAGAAACACCGTTGGATCTATTTGTTTCAATGGAGCGTTGCGCGTGGAGACGGATTTTCCCGGGCGAAGGCGCTTGTAGAATACCTATTCCCAGATAGATCAGGAAAGGTATCGTCATCCAGGCCAGGTCGCCGTTGCGGGTGAACAGGGCGGTGAGTAACAGGCCAAGTACAATTAGGAGGAGCGTCAAGACTCTGCTATTCATGCTCGGCTTGGATCACAGGGACGGGGACGGAGGCGACCAACCCGTCCACCACGGCGTTTTCGGTTTTCTTCGATCCCCACAGGCTGGGGTCCAGGACCAGGCGGTGGGCCAGGGCGGGCTGGGTGAACTGCTTGACATCATCCGGAGTGACAAAGTCCCGCCCCTGGATGGCGGCCCAGGATCGGGCCAGCTTGAGCAAGGCCAGTGAACCCCGCGGGCTCACTCCCACGACCACCTGCCGGTGGTGCCGGCTGGCTGCCGTCAGGTCGACGATATAGCGCTGCACGTCCGTGTCGATGTACACGTCTTCCACGGCGGCCCGCATGGCGAGAAAGACTTCCGGGGTGATCACGGCCTGCAGGGCGACGACATCCTGTTTGCGCTCGGTCCGCCGTTTCAAGATCTCAACCTCTTCTTCGGTTCCAGGGTAACCGATGGAAAGCTTGACGATGAACCGGTCGAGCTGGGCTTCCGGCAATGGGAAGGTCCCCTCATACTCGATCGGGTTCTGGGTGGCAATCACGATGAAAGGATGAGGCAGGGGCAGGCTCTCTCCTTCCAGCGTCACCTGGTACTCCTGCATGGCCTCCAGGAGAGCCGATTGGGTCTTGGGTGAAGCCCGGTTGATCTCATCCGCCAGCAGAAGGTTGGTGAAGAGCGGCCCTTTTCGCAGCTGGAACTGGTTTTGGTTGCTGTCGAAAACATACCCTCCGGTGATATCTCCCGGCAAGAGGTCCGGAGTGAACTGGATGCGGTTGAATTCCAGCCCCAGGGCCGCCGCAAAACTATTGGCGGTCAGGGTCTTGGCCAGGCCGGGGTAATCTTCGATCAAAATATGGCCGCCGGAAGAGAGGAACGCAGCCATCATCAGGTTGAGCACGGATCGCTTTCCGACCACCGCTTTTTCGACCTCCTGGATGACCTTCGCCGAGAGGTCGGCCACCTGCTCAATACTTAAGGGATTCGATAGGTTCGGGTTCATTCTTAATCTCCATGGATGCTTCCATAAAGGCGATCACTTCCTCGATCGTTTTCTGATATTCGGCCATATCGCGGTTTGTCCATTTGCGGACCCACCTCCGCGGGGTTTGCCGGATGGCTTGGAGGACTTGTTTAAAGGTTCTCTCGGTTCCGGAGGATTCTTCAGGAAATAAAAAGGCGTATATGTGTTCAGGCAGCGGGATCTGGCGCTGCTTCAAAGCGTTGTAAGTTTCTACAACAGTGGAGTTCCCGTTAAGTTTGGTTGCCAACATGGAAGCCAGCATTTTCCCCATTTCGCGCTTGAGCATATTGGGCTTCTCGATCTCATCGTGGGTGACCAAAATCATCGTCCGCCAATAGCGCACGTTTTCCAGGGTGGCATTGGAGCTGGACGGCGGGGTTTGCAGGAGGGCAGCTGGTTTCTGCAACTGGCGAAAGAAGACGTGGAAGGCGGCATAGCTCAAGGCTAAAAACAACAGCCCGCTCCAATAGATGGCTTGATCGACGCTCCGGATGATCCGCCATACATATAGTAGCAGGATCGCGACGGGCAGCACCACATAGTCCAGCAGGTAAGAGCGGAACAGGATCCCCAGGAAGAGGCACATCCCTAGGAGGAGAAGTACGAGGGACAGGCGTCCGGAAATTTTCATCTCAACGCGGCTTCCTCTGTTGCCGGATGTGCAGCACGATCGCGTTCAAGCAGTCGAAGGCCGCCTCTTCATCGCCGGAAGTGGGTGAACGGTAACCATACCGAGCCGCCTCGAAAAGCCTGGTCAGCTGGTCGATGGGCGTGTGGGGGATGCCCCTGGCTTCCAGCAGGCGCTCGAATTCCTGGGCCGTCATGGTTTGCTCCAATTCGACCCCCTGTTCTCTTTGCAGTACCAGGCTCATTTCCCTGTAGCAGCGCACGATCACGTTCTTAAAACTCTCCCCTGATTTCAGCGCCTGCAAAGCCTGTTCCGCTTTCGCTGACAGAGGATCCCGGTTCCGCTTGCGTTGGCCCTGCCAGCGGATGATCCAAATGACCAGGAGGGCGATGACCAGGCCTAGGCCGGTCCACACCAGCCAGATCAGCCCTGGGGGCAGGGGTCCGAGCTTCGGTCCTTTTAGGGACAATATCTCTGGAGGGATTTCGGGCGCTGACTTTGGGGCGGTTGTTATGTGAAGGTGGGTTATGGCGAACAGAATGACGATCATCGCCGAAACAACCAGGCCCAGGATGCCGATGAAACGGAAGGAGCTCAGGATCTCCTTCCAGGAAGCCCCTTTGATCACTTGATATCCGCAGTACAAAAGGGCCGCCCCCAGGATGATACCCAGGATCGCCAGGACGAAAGTATTCACCGAGATGGGGGGCAGCGCCGTGGATTCTATCGGCAGAGCCTCAGACCGGCTTTCCCACTCGGGAAGGGGAATCCCCGGCTGGAGCTCCAGCCGGGGCAAACCTGTTGCGATCAGTCCGGCTGCGACCAGGGTCAATCCAAGAAGGGTCAGGCTCTTGCTCTTTCTATCGTTGGTCATACTTTTACCAGGTCGATCGCCATGGCGATCGCGCCCAATACTCCCGATCGATTTCCCAATGCAGGTGGCACGATATAATCGTCGATTTTCTCCAGCACCATCGGCGAATGAACATAGCCGTTCAATAACAGTTGGACCTTCGAGCGCACCGCTGGAAGAAACCCGCTGTGCTGAGGCACACCGCCGCCCAGTACGATTTTCTGTGGAGAGAAAACATAGATCAGGTTTGTGAGCGCCAGGGCGATGTATTCGGCTTCCAGGTCCCAACCAGGATGGGAAACGGGCAGTGTCTCGCCGGCTTGTCCCCAACGCTTATGGATGGCCCCCCCGGAGGCAAGCCCTTCCAGGCAGTCGTTATGATATGGGCAGATCCCCGGAAATGGATCCTTTTCCCAGTTGTGGGGAACCGGTGCATGTCCAATTTCGCTGTGCATCATTCCATGCACCGGACGCCCATTGGCCAATACTCCCACGCCGATGCCGGTCCCCACGGTCATATAGGCAAACGGATCGAGCGATCGATTCTCCAGGATCCAATAATGCTCGCCAAAAGCGGCGGCATTTACATCAGTATCAAACGCGATTGGAAGATTCAACGCCCGCTGGATGCAACCGCGTAAATTCACCTGGTTCCAATTGGGTTTTGGGGTGGTTGTAACATAGCCGTAGGTGGGGGAGGCAGGATTCAAATCCAGAGGTCCAAAAGAGGCGACGCCTACGGCTGCCAATTCGCCGCGCTGAACATGGGGCTCAAAGAATTGAATTACCTGCTGGATGGTCTGATCAGGATGGACGGTGGGGATGCGTGCCTCGTTGATCACATGGTCCGGGCCCTCTGCAACCATGCATATAAATTTGGTCCCACCTGCTTCAATTCCGCCGTATACCCGTTCCATTTGTGCCTCTTCCGTACTTTTTTGAAAACTTTGCCCGTGATTACCTGCTGGTTGTGCTCTCCATCCGCCTCGCTTGTGAATACCGAAGAAAGAAAATAAGCTGGGCAGTAATGGAAAACCATTCAGAAGCTGGTCAGGGGTTGCTGTTTCTTGACGATGACCAAACCCTGCCCGCAAAGACGGCTTGCTTGATTTTCCGCTGGCGCCTGGCCGGTTTATGCCTTCAATTTCGCCCGGTATGAGCTGAGCAGCACGGCCAGGAACATGATGACGGCCTTGACGATATTCTGAGTGTAAGGGTCGAAATTGAGCAAGGTCATCCCATTCGATATCACACCCATAAATATAACTCCGATCAATGTCCCCCATACCTTGCCCACACCTCCGTCGAAACTGGTGCCGCCCACGACCACCGCTGCAATGACGTCCAATTCCCATCCCTTGCCAAAGGTGAATGTGCCCGACATGACCTGGCCGGAAAGCATGAATCCGGATATGACTGCCATGATTTGAATAATGATGAAGGCTATGATCTTGGTTTTGCCCACGTTAATCCCGCTCAACCGGGCCGACTCCGGGTTGCCGCCCACGGCATAACTCGCCCGCCCGGTGGTGGTGTAATCCATAATGAACCAAAGGATCAGGAAACAAATGATCAGAACAACGGCCGGAATGGGAACACCATTCTGGCCCCCAACTCGTCCGCCGCCTAACTGGTTGAACCAGGCCGGGAACTGGTTCGCAATGGGGAATCCCCCCGAAAGCCTGCCGGCCAGGCCTTGCAATGCATACAAACTGGCCAGCGTGACGATAAATGCCGGCATGCCCGTCTTATGCTGAAAAAAGCCATGGAACCAGCCGATGGCAATGGCGCCCAGGAAACAAACGATAATTCCAATGATGCAGGCGATGTTAAGGTTCATCCCTGCCGCGGTCAAATCCCGGCATGCCAGTGCAACGACGACCCCCGCCAGGCCGACCGTCGAACCAATGGAAAGGTCGATCAGTTTTGCAATGATGACCATGGTCATTCCGAAGGCGATGATGCCCCTCAAGGAATTGGCCCGGAAAATATTCATCCAGTTTGCCCAGGTCAGGAAACCCTTGGCGCCGAAAGTGAGCGCAACGATCAGGATGATCAGGAAGATCTCGATGACGTGGTCAAGAAAAAAGATTGCAACTCTTCTTCGATTAAACGTGAGCCGGCCGGCGGTTATAGTCGTCATTTTACTCATCTCCTCTCATGCAAAGTTCGTAAAGCTCATTCGTGTTCAACGTATCTGGGTTTACCTCTGCAACGATCCTCCCATGCCGCATGATCAGGATACGATGGCAAACTTCCAGCAACTCTTCCAGCTCGGTGGATATAAAAACGGTGGAGACGCCTTTTCGGGCCTCAGCCCACATGATTTCAAATATTTGTTGTTTCGCATTCACATCGATGCCCCGGGTGGGCTCGTCATACAGCATGATCTTGGGACTGGTGTTCAGCCAGTTCCCCACGACAACCTTTTGCTGGTTCCCGCCCGACAGGGATTCGCACAGGGCATCGAGACTATGAAGCCTTATTCCCAATTCTTTCACTTGTTTTTCCGCAAAAGCACTCCTTTTGCGTTTATTTTCTAACCAACCTTTGGCCGTGATATTCATACTGGCATAGCACAGGTTATCCCGAATGGAATGGATCAGGATCAAGCCCTGGCTTTTCCGGTCTTCCGGGGTCAGGCCTACGCCTGCCAGCACCATTTTGATCGGGTTTGCCGATTTATAAGTCTTTCCTTCAATGACCACTTCCCCCTGGTCGACCGGGTCGGCGCCGAAAATTCCGCGCACCAGTTCCGTCCGTCCTGAACCGAGCATGCCGGCGATTCCCAGGACCTCGCCGCGCTTAAGTTTGAAGTTGACTTCCTGGTACCACCCTTCCCGGCTCAATCCTCTGACTTCCATGATGGCTTCATCCTGGGCTTTAATGTCCTTCGGGCGGCTTTGAATCCGTACTTCTCCAAACATCATATTGATAATGTCTTTGTGCTCCACCTCGCTCATTTGCACATTCCCCACCATCCTGCCGTCGCGTAACACGGTGACCGTGTCCGCAATTTTGGGCAGCTCCTGCAGCTTATGGGTGATGTAGATGACGATGACCCCTTGGTCCCTCAGCGCCCGTACAGCCTCGAAAAGGTTCTGGACCTCGTTTTGGGCCAGGGCTGAGGTCGGTTCATCCAGCATGATGACCTTGGGATTGAAACTGAGCGCCTTCGTGATCTCAACGACCTGCCACTGCCACATGCTCAAACGTCCCACCTCCTCACGTGGGTTAATGTTCACTTTCATCTGTTGTAGCAGTAAGCTGGTCATTTGATAGGCTTTTCTCCAATCGATGACTTTGTTCTTGATGGGCAATCGGCCTAAAAATATATTTTCTGCAACGGACAAACCCGGGACCAGGCTCATTTCCTGATAGACGGTGATGATTCCCCTGGCGTACGCCTCGGAAGTGGAATTGAAATGGAGCTTCTCGTCGTTGAGATAGAACTCCCCCAGGGTGGGTTTTACGGCCCCTGCCAGTATTTTTACCAGGGTGGATTTCCCGGACCCATTCTTGCCGACCAGGGCATGCACCCTGCCGCTGTCGAACGAAACGTTGATATCTTCGAGCGCACGGGTACCGGGATAATCTTTGGTGATATGTTCCGTTCTGATGCGGAAATCACTCATCTTGTTCTCCTCTAGTACTCCGTTTTGGGTTGGAACAGGGATTCTTCCTGCGAAGCTTCCCTGTTCCATTCTCCCTATAGTGTATTTTACAATGAAATCTACTTCAGTCCGTTGTCAGTGCGCCACTTTTCGACGGCTGCTTTATCGGAAGTGCTCAGGTACGTTCCCGGGACAACGACGATCTTGCCCGCGTCCGGATTGGCCTTGCCCTGCAGGGTCAGCGCCAGCGATTCCACCGCCCTGTAGCCCTGGGCATACGGGTCCTGGGCCACGACGCCGATCAGGATGTTGTCGCCGCTCAGGATCATGCTGGTCTGCTGGTCTCCGCCGTCGTACCCGAAGACGAATACCTTGCCCATCTTCCCGGCCTGCTTGACTGCCATGGCTGCACCGATGGTGCTGCCGTCGTTGCAGGCCCAGATCACGTTGATCTCCGGGTGGGCGGTCAGCATGTCGGTGACCTTCGCCAGGGCATCGTCCTGGATGTGCGAGCTGACTGCTGCCACCTTCTGGTAGGTCGCCCCGGCCTCATCCAGGCCGGCGAAGAAACCACCCCAGCGGGCCTGTGACTGGTCTTTGATCTGGTCGTCGAAGTCCACCTGGCCGATGTTCACGGCGCCGGTGATGTTGGCCTTGATGAATGCGGCTGCATTCGTCCCCACGATCTTGCCGTTGGTCGCATCGTCTGAGGTGTAGCCTCCCGCCAGGAAGGACGTGTCGCCCTTGAGGTTCATGTTGGTGATGGCTACCTTGATGCCCTTGGAGGCGGCATCCTTCAGGTTGGCGATGGAGGCATCCTGGCTCAATGGCGCAATGGCGATGCCGTTCACTTTTTGAGCGATGTAGGTCTGGATCAGATCGCCTTCATTGGCCTGGTCGTTGTTGGTGTTGGCGGTGACGACCTTGATTCCGTATTTGGCGCCGGCATCGGTGTAGCCCTGGACCATGCTCTTCATGAACTGGTCGTCCTGGAACACCACCCCCGCGATCGTCATCTCTCCTGTAGGGGCCGAAGTGCCGGGTTCAGTGGTGGCGGGCGCTTTGGCACCGCAGGAGGTCAGTAGCATGGCAAGGACCGTTACCAGGCTAAAGATGAATAATGCTTGTTTCTTGTACATGTTCTTCTCCTTGTTTATATGTTGGCGAATAGGTACTGCTTGCATCAGCTTTCACAAAAAGAGGCTTGGGTATGTTGGTCAATTCTTTTCTCCTCCTCCTTTCTTTTGGATAAGGTGTTGGGGATGGTCGATTGTTTTATTCAAGTCCAGGGATTGGGCTTCGTTGCTGTTCTGGAGAAATAACCGCCGCGGCCAAAAAACTTGATATTACTCGAACAAAACGTCCCTTTTCAATGTTCTAGACAGAACGGCTCATCCAAATTTGTGGAAGAATAATGTTTATCTATGGCGGCAGTGGTGCAATACTATCACGAACCCAAACAAAAGTCAAGCCAAAATGTGCAAACTCGATTATTTCTATGGTTGACTTTGAACATTTTATGGTTTATAATGGGCTGGAGCAAGAAAATAATGCATATGAAGGAAATTCCAGTGAAAACAATCCCCCGCCAAGAGCGCATCGCCTCCCTTGTGAATGAGCGTGGTTTTTTGTCTGTAAGTGAACTGAGCCGCCTGTGCAATGTCTCCGAAATGACCGTCCGCCGCGATTTGGAAGTCTTGGATACCCGCCATCAGCTCCGCCGGACCTATGGCGGAGCGGCCTCGTTACGGTCCGATTCTGCCGAGGCCGGTCAAGCGGATGCTAATGGGTTGATCCCTGAAACCGAGGTGTTGCTCATCGACCAGGTGGATGTATTGATTGCCACCTCGGTGAACCCCTATTACGATGGCCTCTTGATTGACCGCGCCAGGAAGAAGAATATCCCGATCATTGCCGAATCGATTGAAATGCCGAATCAGTTGACCGAAGTGGCCGTGGATAACTATCAAGCCGGCGTGGACCTGGGAATTTGGGCCGGCAAGAATTTGGTGAAACAGGGCATAGAAAAAGCCTATCTGTTGGATTTGACCTTCCATCAGCCCAACACCCAAAAGCGCAGTCGCGGCTTTATCGAAGGGTTGGCCAAGACCTGCCCGTCTGAGGTGGTACTATCCATTAATGCGCAATCGCGTTATGCCATGGCCTACCAGTTGGCCTACGATGCATTGACCGTCTATCCCCAGATCAATCTCATTTTTGCCATTAATGACACGATTGCCAGAGGCGCGATTGACGCATGCCGGAATTTGAATATCGATCCCAATCGTATGAATGTGATCGCGTTTGGTCTCGAAGGGGACACATTCAAAAATGAGCTCATGGCGGAAAATAGTTATTGCAAAGTTGCATTGGCCATGTTTCCGGAGATTGTTAGTTTCACCTGCATTGAGGCCGCCATCGCCGCGTTCAACCACAAGCCACTGCCCAGGAAATGTATTACCCCTCATGTGATCCTCACTTCCAAAACATTGACGGATTACTACACCCATACTTCCCATGGTTGGGAATTAAATTGGGAATTTGCCCGTGAGCATTTAAATTTTCCCATCCGACCCGAGCGGGAAACAATACGCTCAACGGCCAGCTTCCCTAATCAAATCGGCTTTCTCGTCCCTTTCACCGAACATGAATGGTATAAGAATTTAACTTCCGAAGTCATAACCTATGCAGGCCAATACAAGATCGGTATCCAGGTGATTGATGCGGACCAAAACGTGCGCGATGAGGTGGAAATTCGCCGCCGCCAGATTGCTGCCAAGGCAGCTGAGCTGGTCGAGACCGGCGATGTGGTCCTGGTCGACGGTGGTCCGATTGCTGGGTATCTGGCCAGGGAGTTGAAACAAAAAAAGGATATTACTGTTATTACCAACTCGGTTACTGTATTCGATACCCTCAATCACACCCTCGGGATCACTCTCATTTCCACCGGCGGGACGTTGCGATATAGCAGCCAGGTCATGGTCGGACCGACGGCAGAAGGGGCTCTCAAGGAGCTGCGCGCGGATAAGTTATTCTTAATGGTTAGCGGGATCAGTCTTGATTTTGGCCTATCCCATCAACCGATTTCAGAAATAACGATCAAGCAGGCCATGATCCGGTCCACCCATGAGGTCATCCTGTTGGCCGACCATACTTGCTTCGGTGAAGAAACCGGGATCCAGGTCGCTCCATTGACCGTAGTCCACCGGTTGATTACCGATGATGCTCTTCCGCCAAGCATTCGACTGAACATTTCGAAGGTGGGAATTCAGATCATGATCGTTTAATATACCCGCATCTGATTGAGCCTGTTAAGGGTACCTATTCTGCTCCAATGTCGCTGGCTGCCCGCGCCGCTTGGCTGAGCCGGCCACACCTCTGTCCCGCCTGTCCTAACGCACTTGGTTAGGGCACGTTCTTTGTGTAGGCAAGCCGCCTCGGGCATCTCGGCGATCGCGCAGCACGTGTGCCCGTCAGGGTATCCCGCCCGCCCCTGAAGCACAGCGGAAGGGGTAGGGATAGGCGTCGCCGTTGGTCGCCGTTCTTCGTAAGGGCACGATACATCGTGCCCCCTCCCATAACTGTTCTCTTTCCTCTGTTCTATATTTCCGCTTACCTTACAGTTTTCAAATAAACGTTGACATACAAAACAAACGTTCTATAATATTAATGTATCTACTCACACCATCGCAGGAAGGGGCAGGGAAGGCCTGCCGAACAAGCCCTGGATAGCTTCAAAGGGTGAACGACCACCCAGCCCGGCCGTATGAATGACCGATGCCATGGCCGCATAAGCCTGCGCTCCCCAGTTCGAGCGGAAACAGCCCATAACCTTGGGATGGATCACCGCCGGACGCAGATAGCGCTCACTGATATTGTTGGTCGGATGGACATCTACTCGATGCAGGAAGACGAACAGGCAGTTCCGGTATTTTCGATACCGTTTCAAGAGCCGTCTTTCTTGTGGGTGCTGGAGCGAGCGTTCGAGCAGTCGGTTGCAGAGCCATTCCAGGCGCTTCACCTGTCGATCAAACTCTCCCGGAGGCAGCTGGTCCCTTTCATTGTGGACATGCACCGCCGAACGGAACACGGCCTGCATCGCCTTGGGCCAAAAAGCAGCTGGATAGCGATCGACCACCGCTTGCAGGTTGCGCAGCTGATGGGCCATACACAGTTGCCGCTTCTGTGCAGGCGCTTTCATCTGGGCCGAATACACATCGCTGACCCACACTTCCGCTTCATGGCTGGCCATCACTTCTTTGATCACGTCCACGCTGCGGTCGAAGCGGGTCACATGCAGGACCGCATTGACCGAACAGAACACCCATTGCCACCAGTTCTGCCCGTCCACCCGGCTGCCGGTCTCATCACAAT
>Ga0153915_10004373_pt1 | contig 13010 bp, 12 predicted proteins | sample Opewatmetagenome_2_FD_107003 | JGI IMG/M metagenome (GOLD analysis project Ga0153915, IMG submission 107003) | Freshwater wetland microbial communities from Ohio, USA - Open water 3 Core 3 Depth 3 metaG | ecosystem: Environmental > Aquatic > Freshwater > Wetlands | place: USA: Ohio, Lake Erie... | reverse complement strand
GACCGATCGGTTCTGCGTCCTCGGCGAGGCTGACGAGCACGTCGCCAAGCTCCAGCAGCTGGCCGATGCCGGCGTCGACCAGTTCAACATCTACCTCATGAACGGGGACGAGGAGGAGCAGCTGGAGATCTACGGGCGCGAGATCATTCCGGCCCTTCCCGGGCGAAGGGCCGATGCCTGATCTCGCGGAGCTGGAGGCCCGGGCCGAGCAGCGCTGGCTTGCCGGCTGGCTCGCCGGGCCGCGGCGCACACGGTACGAGGAGCTGCCGGTCCAACCGGGAGATGCCGCGCCGGACCCGGAGCTGCCGGATACCTCGGGCGATCCCCGTCGCCTCTCCGGGTTCTGGGCGCACGGCCCGGCGCTGGTCATCTTCATGCGCCACTTCGGATGCTCGTGCCTCATGGAGCGCTGGGAAGGGCTGAAGGTCGAGCTCGCCGATTTCGCCGATGCCGGTGCCGGAGTCGTCGCCATCTGCCAGGCCGAGCCGCCGCGCGCCAAGGCGGTCGCCGCGCGGCGTGGCTATCGGTTCCCGCTGCTCTGCGATCCGGACCTTCGCGCGTACCAGTCTTTCGGCCTGCTCGAGGGGCAGCCGGCCCAGGTCCTGCACGACTTCCCGTGGCGGCCGGACGATGAGCTGACGGCGCGCACCCTCTTCATCGAGCCGCGGCGCGGTACCGAGCGTGCCGTGGTCGACTCCCCGTGGCAGCTGCCGGGTGAGTTCGTCATCCGCACCGACGGGCGGATCCAGCTGGCGCACCGCTACCAGTACTGCGAGGACTTTCCACCGAAGACCGTCCTGCTCGGCGCCATCGCGGCGGCCCGCTGACGATGGCCATCCAGCAGAAGCGACGGATCGATCGCATCGGAGAGGCGATCGCGCCCTTCTTGGCCTTCTTCGACGGCCCGTACGCCCGGCTCAACGCCAACCCGGAGATCGCCAACTTCGCGGTCGGCAACCCACAGGAGTTTCCGCTTCCCGCGTACGTGGACGCGCTGCGCGCGAACCTGGAGCCGCGGCGGCGGGATTGGTTCGCCTACAAGGACAACGAGCCGAAGTCCCGGATCGCGGTGGCCCGCTCGTTGCGCGAGCGCACCGGACTGCCCTGGGATCCGGCCGACGTGGCCATGACCAACGGTGGCTTCGCCGCGCTTGCCGTCGCCATGCGCACGCTCGTCGAGCCGGGCGACGAGGTGATCTTCCTGTCGCCGCCGTGGTTCTTCTACGAGTTCATGATCCTCGCCTCGGATGGCGTTCCGGTTCGCCTCCACCTGGCGCCGCCGGCCTTCGAGCCCGACATGGCCGAGGTTGCCGCCGCCATCACCCCGCGCACCCGCGCGATCATCTTCAACTCGCCCCACAACCCCAGCGGCCGCGTCTATCCGCTCGAGACCCTTCAGGCGCTGGCGCGGACACTGAGCGATGCCTCCGCCCGTATCGGTCACCCGATCTACCTGATCTCCGACGAGCCGTACAACCGGATCATCTTCGACGGCCGCACCTTCCACTCCCCGGCCGAGGCCTACCCGTACACCGTGATCACCTACTCATACGGAAAGACGCTGCTGGCCCCGGGCCAGCGCATCGGCTACCTGACCGTGCCGCCGACCATGCCGGACCGCGCGGCCTTCGGCCGATCGGTCTTCGTCGCCCAGCTGGCGACCGGCTACGCATTCCCGAATGCGCTGCTGCAGCACGCCATCAAGGACCTGGAGGGGATGAGCATCGACGTCGCTGCCATGCAGCGCCGCCGGGATCGGCTGGTTGGCGCGCTGCGCGAGATTGGCTACCAGACGACCGTGCCGGAGGGCACCTTCTACATCATGGCCAGGGCGCCGATCGACGACGACGTGGCCTTCACCGACCTGCTTGCCAAGCACCGCGTGCTCGTCCTGCCGGGCACCGTGGTGGAGGTCCCCGGCTGGTTCCGGATCAGCCTCACCGCCTCGGACGAGATGGTCGAGCGGGGAATTCCCGGCTTCGCGGCCGCCTACGCGGAGGCCTCACCTGCCTGAAGCGGGGTCCGCGCCCCAGGATCGACGCCATGTCCCGTCTGCGGCCGCCGGGCGGCTACTACGGCCAAGATTTACGCAATGTGCCCGTCTGCGGCCGCCGGGCGGCTACTACGGCCAAGATCTACGCCATGTGCCCGTCTGCGGCCGCCGGGCGGCTACTACGGCCAAGATGCCGCTGAAAGCGCCCTCTGCCTGGCCGATTAGCCGACGGACGGCTGGGACGGCCAACAACTGGACTCACCTTGGCCACAGGCGCCGTGCCATGGCTGCCGGCTCAGGTCATGTCCGCCCCTGTTGCGACTGAATCTCAAATACGGTACCGTCCGGGCCAATGGTTGCCCTGCAGACGATCGTCAGCACGCTCCAGCAGCGTGGGTATCGGATCACGGCGCCACGGCGCGACGTGGCGGCCCTGATTGCGAGCCAACCGGGCCACTTCACGGCCGAAGATCTGCTCAGCGCCTCGCGGAACAAGCGCCCGGGCCTTGGCCGCGCAACCGTCTTTCGATCCCTGGAGCTGCTGAGCAGCCTGGACCTGGTTGAGCGCGTCGACCTGCCGTCAGGCGAGCACGCCTACGTCAGCTGTGAGCCGCAGCACCACCATCACCTGGTCTGCTCGGGCTGCGGGCGTGCGGTTGGCGTGGACGAGGGCAAGCTGGACGCCGCACTCCGTGAGGTCGGTCGCAGCACCGGATACCAGATCGACTCACACCGGCTGGAGCTGTTCGGGACCTGCCCGGACTGCCAGGCCAGAGCCGGGGCAGCGAGCCGATCATGAGCGCCGCGCTGCGGTGGGCGCTGGTTGCCGCTCTCGCGGTGACCGTCACCGGCTGCGGGAACGCAAGCCCCAGCTCGTCGGGGGATCGGCTGCCGGTGGTGGCCTCTTCGACGGTCCTCGCCGACCTGGTGCGCAACGTCGGGGGAAACCTGGTCAGCGTCACGAGCCTGGTTCCGAAGAACGGTGACGTGCACACCTTCGCCGCCAAGCCATCGGACATCCGCTCGGTGGCTGACGCCCGGGTGATCTTCACGAACGGTCTGGGCCTCGATGACTGGCTGGAGCGGACGATCGCCAACGCCTCGGCGGAGGGGACGCCGCGGATCAAGCTGGGAGTGGACCTGCCGGGCGTGACATTGCTCCCGGGCGAGGAGGCGGGCACGCAGAACCCGCACCTGTGGCTCGACGTGGCCTATGCCGCGCTGTACGTGGACCGGATCGCCGCCGAGCTGGCCTCGGTGGACCCCGCTCACGCAGCGGACTACCGAAGCCAGGCCGCCGATTACCGCACGCGCCTGACGGCGCTCGACGCCGAGATCCGGGCGCAGATCGCGACCATCCCCGAGGCGAACCGCAAGGTCGTGATGTTTCATGATGCCTTCCCGTACTACGCCCGCGCCTACGGCATCACGATCGTCGGAGTCGCCGTCCTCGCGCCGGGCCAGGACCCGAGCGCGGGCTACACGTCGCAGCTCATCGACGCGATCCGCTCGGCCGATGTCAGGGCGATCTTCAGCGAGCGCCAGTTTCCCGCCAAACTGGTCGAGCAGCTCGCCGCCGAGACGGGTGCCGTGGTAAAGGCCAATCTCTACAGCGATAGCCTCGGCGACGATCCGGTGACAAGCTACGAGGCATTGATGCGCTGGGATACTGAGCAGCTGGTGGAGGCCCTGCGGTGAGCGGATCCTTGGCGACAGCGACCGATGCCGCGATTGGACCCGCTGTGAAGGTCGCCGACGTGTCGGCCGGATACGACCACAGGCCGGCTCTCGAGAACGTGTCCCTGGAGATCCCTCGCGGCGCCCTGGTGGCCATCTTCGGGCCCAACGGCGGCGGCAAGTCGACGCTCCTCAAGCTCATTGCGCACGCCCTCGAGCCATGGCGCGGCACGATCGAGGTGCTGGGGGCGCCGGCTGGGGAGCAGGCCAGGCGGATCGCCTACGTCACCCAGGCCGAGCTGGTCGACTGGTCGTTCCCGGTGAGCGTCTGGGATGTGGCGATGATGGGTCGCTACCCGGCACTCGGACTGCTCCGACGCCCCGGAGCCAGGGATCGCGAAGCCGTCGAGTCCGCGCTCGAGCAGGTGGGGATGACCGATCACCGGCACACACAGATCGGCGCCCTGTCCGGCGGCCAGCGACGGAGGGCCTTCCTGGCGCGCGCCATCGCTGCCGATCCGGAGCTCTACCTGCTCGACGAGCCGGTCACCGGCGTGGACGTGGCGACCCAGGAGGACCTCATGGAGCTGCTCCGTCTCGAGACCCAGCGCGGCCGGACGGTGATCTCCACCACGCACGACCTCGCCGCGGCGGCGGAGCATTTCACGACGGTGGTGGCCCTCAACCGTCGCGTGATCGCCGTGGGCCGATCCGACCTGGTGCTCGACCCCGACGTCCTGAGCCGCACCTACGGCGGGCACCTGCTCGTCCTCGGCAGCCACGCGGTGGTCATGGACGACGCCCACCACCACGACGCGCCTATGGGCGGCGAGCAGCACTACCACGAAGAGCGGGAGCACCGCTGATGCTTGCCCCCATTCTCGACCCGCTCGGCTACGACTTCTTCCTGCGCGCCCTCGTCGCCTCGGCAATGGTCGGGCTCGTCTGTGCGGTGGTGGGCACCTACATGGTCCTGCGCGGCTATGCCTTCATGGGCGATGCCCTGAGCCATGCCGCGTTCCCCGGCGTGGTGGTGGCGTACCTGCTCAAGGGCCCGTTCTACATCGGCGCGGCGGTCGCCTCGGTGGCGACGGCGCTGGCCATCGGCTGGGTGACGCGACATGGCCGGCTGCGCGGCGACACGGTGATCGGGGTGCTCTTCGCTGGCATGTTCGCCCTCGGCGTCTTCCTGTTCAGCCTGATCCCCAACTACGTCGGCGACCTGTTCGGCTTCCTCTTCGGCGAGGTGCTGGGGATCGGCATCGGCGACCTGGTGGCGCTGGTGATCCTGGCGACGGCAGTACTGGCAGTGATCGCCCTCTTCTGGAACGAGCTGCTCTACTCGAGCTTCGATCCGCTTGGTGCAGCCGCGTCCGGATTGCCGGTGGCGCGCCTGGATTACCTCTTCCTGGCGCTGATCGCGGTGACCATCGTGGTCAGCCTGCAGGCGGTCGGCATCATCCTGGTGGTGGCCATGCTGGTGACCCCCGCCGCCACCGCCCAGCTGCTGGCCCGCAGCTTCGGCCGCCTGCTGCTCATCGCGGCGCTGATCGGCGTCGCGGCACCAGTGGCCGGGCTCTACCTGAGCTTCTGGGCCAACTCCGCCAGTGGCGCCACCATCGTGCTGGTCGAGACGGGGCTCTTCATCATCGCGCTGATCGCCGGTCCGCAGGGCGCATTGCGGTCGCGGGCCAGCGCGACCAGCCAGGGAGCCTGAGAACAGGCTCGCTAGCTCCAGTTCCGTACGGCAGGCAGATCCGAGCTGCCATCGGCACGTGGCAGACCAAGCAGCTGCTGGTGGACATCGAGATGCGACGCCTCGAACCCGATCGCCGCGCCCGCCATGTACAGGCGCCAGGTCCGGGCCACCGCCTCGCCAGCGGCGGCCACCGCCTCGTCCCAGTGTGACTCGAGCCGCGAGACCCAGTGGCGCAGCGTGCGGGCGTAGTGCGGTCGCAGCGACTCGACGTCACGAACCTCGAAGCCGGCGGCCTGCGCCGGCCCGAGCATCTGGGCCAGCGTCAACAGGTCCCCGTCGGGGAAGACGTAGGCGTCGATGAACGAGCGGCGCCCGATGACGCGGCCGAGCGGGCCGGGGAGCAATCCGCCGCCGACGGCCGCGGTGCGGGCTGGCTGTGCGGTAATGGCGTGGTTGAGGAAGAGGCCGCCCGGCTCGAGGCAGTCGCGTGCCGCCGCGAAGTAGTCCGTCATCCGTCGTGCGCCGACGTGCTCCGCCATCCCGATCGATGCGATCCGCTCAAAGCGCCCGAGCAGTGTCGGCGCGTCTCGGTAGTCCATCAGCTCGACGCGAAGGCGGTCCGCCAGGCCCGCTTCGGCAATGCGCTCGTTGGCCAGCGCGTGCTGGCGCCGGGCGAGGGTGATTCCCACCCCGGTGAGGTGTGGGAATCGCTCCGCCGCTCGGAGCAGCAGGCCGCCCCAACCGCAGCCGATGTCGAGCAGGCGCATGCCGTCGCGCAGCTGGAGCTTGTCGAGCACCAGGTCGAGCTTGGAGAGCTGCGCCTCGTCGAGGGGTGCGTCATCGGTCCGGAAGAAGGCGCACGAGTAGACCATCCGCTCGTCCAGCCACAGCCGGTAGAAGTCGTTCCCCACGTCGTAATGGAAGCGCACCGCGTCGGCGTCCCGAGCAGCCGAATGCCGCTCACCCTGGAGCGTGGCCGGGCCGCGACCGGTCGGCGGCGATGGCGCATCCGCCAGGCGGCGGAGCCGCGACGCCAATCGCAGCCAGTCGACGGCACGCATCGGCAGCTGACCGAGCCGATCCGGCAGCGAGACGAACGAGAAGATGTCGCCCTCGATGTCGAAATCGGAGTGGACGAACGCCTCGCCGATGGCCAGGTCCGTGGGTGGCAGCAGCATTCGGCGCAGGGCGCCGGGGCGGCGGAGGATGAGCGTGAAGCGAGGCTCCACGCCGGGCGGCGTCCGCAACCCACGCCCGTCCCAGAACCGGATCGCGAAGTCCCGCCGGTCGCCGAGCGCCCGGAGCAGCGGAGCCATGGCGTGCGCAGCCTCGTCGACGCGCGGGTCGCGCTCGGGCGGCGATGGAGCGATCGCGCCGGGTTCGTCGGCGAGCTCCGAGACGGTTCGGGGGTCGAGCCCGGTCGTCATCATCCAATGATGCACCCCACCTCAAGAGAGGTCCGCCTGGCCCTGTGCGGTGATGGTGGCGCACGCTACCATCCGTGTCCCAACACCACCAACCGAGCCGCGAGCAGGCCCACCTCAATCCCGGAGGAACCCCATGCGCACGCTCATCAAGAACGGCACCATCATCAACGCCGATGCCACCGCGAAGGCCGATGTGCTGGTCGACGGCGAGACGATCGCCCTCATCGGCAGCGACCTGACCGTCACCGCCGACCGGACCGTCGATGCGGCCGGCAAGTGGGTGATCCCCGGCGCGATCGATGTGCACACCCACATGGAGCTGCCGTTCGGCGGCACCTTCGCCAAGGACACCTTCGAGACCGGGACGCGGGCGGCGGCCTTCGGCGGCACCACCACGATCCTCGACTTCGCGGTGCAGCCGCGCGGGAAGTCGCTGCGCGAGGGGCTTGACGCCTGGCATGCCAAGGCCGATGGCAACGCCAGCATCGACTACGGGTTCCACATGATCATCAGCGACGTCCGCGACGACGTCCTGGCCGAGATGGACACCCTGGTCGACGAGGGGATCACCACCTTCAAGCTGTTCACCGCCTACCCCGGCGTCTTCTTCAGCGACGACGGGGCCATCTTCCGGGCGATGCAGCAGACCGCCAGGAACGGCGGCCTGATCATGATGCACGCCGAGAACGGTCTGGCCATCGACGTGGTCGCCGGCCAGACCTTTGCCGCGGGCCTGACCGATCCCTACTACCACGGGACGTCGCGTTCCCCGCTGATGGAAGGAGAGGCCACCAACCGGGTGATCCGCCTGGCGGCGGTCGCCGGGGCGCCGGTCTACATCGTCCACCTCTCGGCCCGAGAGGCCCTCAACGAGGTGCGCCGCGCCCGTGACGAGGGGCTGCCCGCCTTCGCCGAGACCTGCCCGCAATACCTCTTCCTGTCGCTCGACGACATGGGCGGCGGATTCAACGGCGCGAAGTTCGTGTGCTCGCCGCCGCTGCGCCCCGCCGACCACCAGGAGGATCTGTGGCGCGGCCTGCTCAAGGATGACCTGCAGGTCGTCTCGACCGATCACTGTCCGTTCGACTTCCACGGGCAGAAGGAGCTGGGTCGCGGCGACTTCCGCAAGATCCCCAATGGCCTGCCCGGGGTAGAGGATCGGGTCGATCTGCTGCACTCCGGCGGCGTGGCCGCCGGGCGGCTGACCCCGAACCGCTGGGTGGAGGTCATCTCGGCCGCCCCGGCTCGCATGTTCGGCCTGCCGCAGAAGGGCGCTGTGGCGGTCGGCCTCGACGCCGACCTCGTCATCTACGACCCGAAGCGCAAGCACACCATCAGCGCCTCCACGCATCACATGGACGTCGACTACAGCTGCTACGAGGGGCGGGAGGTGACCGGCGGGTCCGATCTCGTCATGTCGCGCGGCAAGATCGTGGTCGACGGGAACGAATGGCTCGGTGCCAGGGGAGATGGCCGCTTCCTGAAGCGCCAGCGCAGCGCCTTCCTCAAGTGAGGTCGGGGCTCGCGTCGGCTATGCTCGTCTGACCGTCGGCTCACCCGGCGACCAACCACACGGAGGCCCTCGCCCAATGCTCCGCTTCACATCCGCTGCCCTGCTTGGCGCCGCCGCGCTGCTCCTCGCCGCCTGCTCGAGCGCCAGCTCCCCGTCTCCATCCTCCCAGCCAACGGTCGAGCCGACTCCCACGCCCGCCGCGCAGCAGTCGGCCAGTGAGCCGACGCCTTCGGCTGGGGTCGTGGCCGAGCTCGAGGCGCTGATCCCGGACAAGATCGGCGACGTCACCATGACGAAGCAGAGCATGAAGGGGAGCGACCTGATCGCCTCGGGCACTGGCGATCCCACGGCAGAAAAGTTCCTCCAGGACCTCGGGGTCTCGCCTGAGAGCATCGCGATCGCCTTCGGCTTCGGCATCAGCGCCGATGGCAGCGGCGGCGCGGCCATGTTCGTCTTCCAGGCAACGGGCGCCGGCAGGGACAAGCTGATCCAGGTCTTCAAGGATGCACAGACCGCGGAGGCGACCACGCCGATCGTCTGGGCGAGCCAATCGATCGGCGGCAAGGACGTGCAGGTGGCCACCGACAGCGGCCAGACGATCTACCTGTATGCCACCAACGACGTCCTCTTCGAGCTGGCGGTCAACGATGTCGATGCCGCCACCGCGGTGATCGCCTCGCTGCCGTAGGGGTCAGGTGACAGCCGGCACGCAGCCGCAGCCGCGGCCCGCGGCCATCTTCGTCAACGAGGGGGCCGGTTCCGCCCATTCGGCACGTGTGCGGACCGCCGTGTCGCTGGCCCGGCGCGCCCTCGACGCCGATCTGCACGTTATCGAGACGCGTTCGGTCGAAGAGCTGCGCGCCTTCCTCGACGAGCGGGTGGGCGCCTACCGCACGGTGGTCATGGTCGGCGGTGACGGCTCGCTGGGCGTCGCGTACAACGCGGTGGCGGGTCGCCCCGATGTCACGCTGGGCTACATCCCTGCCGGCTTCGGCAACGCCACCGCCCACCTGCTGCAACTGCCACGGCACCCCGCCGCCCTCGTCGGGCTGCTGGCCCGCGGCGAGGCGAAGCCGGTCGACCTGGTGGCCATCGACGGACGGCTGGCCCTGTTTGCCGGTGCCGGCTGGGACGCGGCGGTCGCGCTCCGGTACGCCGCGGGAGGCGCCCGCCGCCTGCGCGGCTGGGCGCGCGCCGTCGCCGCCTCGCTGCCCGACCTCGCCCATCGCCATCAGGTCCGCGTGGTAGCTGACGGCGCGGTGGTCCACGACGGCCCGATGATCCTGACGGTAGCCAGCACCACGCCGTTCTACGGGCGCGGCCTGCTCGTCAACCCCGGCGCGCGGCCTGATGCCGGACGGCTCATGGTGCGCGTCTATCCGGGGCCTGCGCCGCGCATGGCGCTGGAGGTCGCGCGCTGGGCCTCGCACCGGACACCGGCCGCCCGGGGCATTCCCGCGACGACGTTGACAATCACCAGCAATGACGCCCGACCGATCCCCGTCCAGGCCGATGGCGACCACATCGGGGAGCGGCCGGAGTGGCACCTGGAGGTGCGACCTGCCGCTGTTCGCCTCATCGGGAAGTGGTGATCTGAGGCACCGCTGGGTTGGCCCTTGGGTTGCACCCCCGGAGCCATCGTCCTAGGCTGGGCGACCTATCACGGCCGTCGCCCCGGGTCGTTTGCATGGCGATCAGCCCATATCGCCTGCATATCGTCGACCCGGCCGCCTCTGAGGGTCGCGAGAATTGCCTGGTTCGCGGGACACGGCTCCGTCCGTCGGGCTCCGTCCTCAAGCCAATCACATAGCCGAGGTGATCCATGCGAATGCGAAGAACCTTCCTTCTCCCGGCGGTGACCGCCCTGCTCTTCAACGCCATGGCGCTTGCTCCCCTCGTTCCAAGTATCGCGTCAGCGAGCAGCACAACCCGCTTGATCAGCGCGGCAGGCACAACGTCGCTGACCGGCACTCCCGCGGGTAGTGACGCTGTCCAGTTCCCGGAGATTCGCGGCGAGCCGGAAGGCGCCATGGACCTCCAGTCAAACAAGCCAGCCAAGCCCGACGTCACCAACCGGAGCCAGTCGCCCAAGCGCACCGTGTCGACGAATTCGCTCACGCCGACGACTTCAGCCACGATTGCTGCGACGCCAGGAGTTGACACCACCTTCCCTGGGCTGAACCACCGCGACCAGCGCACAGCAAACAGCGGGAACCAGTTCTCGCTGGAGCCGCCCGACCAGGGGCTGTGTGTCGGGAACGGCTATGTCCTCGAGACGATTAACGACGTCATGCGGGTCACCGACGCGAACGGCACGGCCTCGCAGACACAGGACCTCAACACCTTCTATGGATATCCGGCCGCAATCGTCCGTGCTACCCCTGGCCACCCCGCCGTCTTCGGTGAGTTCATCACCGACCCGAGTTGCTACTACGATTCGGACAGCGGAACGTGGTTCCATGTCGTACTGACCCTCGATGTCGACGCAACGACCGGTGACTTCACCGGCACCACCCATCTCGATCTCGCCGTTCGCCATGCCTCCAGCCCCATCGGAACCTGGACGATCTACAAGATTGACGACGAGAACGACGGCTCCAATGGCCAGCCCAACCATCACTGCAGCCTCGGGCCGTGCTTCGGCGACTACCCGCACATCGGCGCCGATGCGAACGGCTTCTACATCACCACCAACGAGTACTCGTTCTTCGGTCCCGAGTTCAAGAGCGCGAACATCTACGCCCTCTCGAAGAGTGCACTCGCTGCGGGCGCAATCAACGTCCCGATGCAGCAGTTCGACACCGTGGGCCTCGATGGTGCAAACCCCGGCTTCACTGTCTGGCCTGCTATTTCGCCGGCCGGCATCTATGAGACCGGCAATGGCGGGACCGAGTACTTCCTGAGCAGCAACGCAGCTGAAGAGGCGAACGGGTCAGGCTCGTCCACCAACATCCTCGTATGGGCGCTGACCAACACGTCATCTCTGGCTACCACACCGGCGCTGAACCTGAGCAACGACTCGATCGGCGTGACGAGCTACTCGATTCCGCCGAAGTCGGATCAGAAGCCGGGAAGCATTCCGCTGGGCGACTGCCTAAACGACCGCACCACTAGGAGCGGGCTGTGGCAGGGTGCCGGGTGCTGGCGTGCCTTCTTCCTGCCGCAGGATCAGCCGAAGAAGGAGGTCCTGTCGCACCTCGATGCCAATGACACGCGCATGCAGCAGGTCTCCTTCGCCGATGGCAAGGTCTGGGGCGCCCTTGACACTGCCGTCAACGTGGCCGGCGAGGTCAAGGCCGGCATCGCGTACTACGTTGTCACGCCATCGGTCGCCTCTGACCAGGTCAGCGGCACACTCGTCCACGAAGGAACCCTTGCGGTGGCGCACAACAACGTCACTTACCCGGCCCTATCGGTCCTGCCCAGTGGTGACGGCGTGATGGCCTTCACCTTGGGTGGTCGCGACTACTTCCCGAGCGCAGCATGGGCGCCTGTCGATGCCAGCGGCCTTGGCGATGTCCATGTCATCAGCCCGGGCCAGGGTCCGAGCGACAGCTTCACCAGCTACAAGGCCTTCGTAGGCAATCCGCCGCGCACGCGGTGGGGAGACTATGGCGCGGCCGCAGTGGACGGCAGCTCGATTTGGATCGCCAGCGAGTCGATCGAGCAGAGCTGCACCTTTACCGTATACGTGGCGACCGCGTTCACCTGCAACGGGACGCGGACTGCGTTGGGTAACTGGGGGACCCGTATCAGCAAGGTCACGCCCTAGCCGAAACGCCTCTAACCATGGACATTGAGGGCCGGCTCCTCCGAGGGCCGGCCCTCTCGCATGCTTGAGATCTGGTCTCCGCCACGGAGAGGCGCACCTAGTCGAACTCCGCAAAGGCGGCGCGTCGCCCGCGCTGCACCAGCCGTGCGCGGGTACCGCGAGCTTCTTCGACCGTTCGTACGACGGGGCGCACCACCAGTACGGTTACACGCTGGCGAACGAGACGAGCTACGCCTCGCTCACCTTCACTTACGCGCAGCTGACGGCCGCGTTGTCTGATCCGACCCAAGACACTCGCTGGTTTTCGGGCCGCAGCCCGAACCCCAGCTTCCTGCACCCGACCACCTTCCTGGGTGACTACAGCGGGATCGCGGCCACCCTTCAGGCGGGGTCGTGGCCCTGTGGACCGAAATGCGAGAGTCCGTGACGTTTGGCGGCCGCACGGGTACCACTGAGGACGCCTGCTTCGGCGCGCAGTGATCCCCCGAGGAGCGTCTCGCTATCGCGCTGTGGGGCCGCCCCGGGCGCGGCGCACCTGGTCGAGCGCCGCAAAGGCGGCGCGACGCAGGCGCTGGGTCCCGCTGCCGTGGATGCGCAGCTCGACCCACGCCACGTTGACCGTTCCCGAGACAGCCACGCGGACCCGGGACCGGCAATGGGTGTCTACCGGGAGGAGCGCCAGCTCGATGAGCGCATCCGCGGCCGGCGGATCAGCCGCAGCCCCCGCCTCCAGGACTCCTCCGACGTAGCGCGCCGCCCCCGCGGCCGGCGTGGCGGCAGCCAGGGTGGCCAGCAGCGTGCCGTCCGTCCCGGCCTCGCGCGAGGCGAGCGTCGCGGCGCCGGCCCGTCCCAGGGCGGCGAGCGCCAACGCCGCCAGCTCGTCGTCATCGGTGCCGTAGACATGCTCCGCGAGGAGCTCCCTGGCGCGG
>Ga0153915_10004372_pt1 | contig 13010 bp, 15 predicted proteins | sample Opewatmetagenome_2_FD_107003 | JGI IMG/M metagenome (GOLD analysis project Ga0153915, IMG submission 107003) | Freshwater wetland microbial communities from Ohio, USA - Open water 3 Core 3 Depth 3 metaG | ecosystem: Environmental > Aquatic > Freshwater > Wetlands | place: USA: Ohio, Lake Erie... | reverse complement strand
GGGCGGACTCCGTGGCTCGGCCCAGCTTCTCGAGCGGGAGCTCGATCGGCCGGAGCTGCGCGAATACACGCAGGTCATCATCAAGGAGGCGGACCGCCTTCAGCTGCTGATGGACCGGCTGCTGACCCCGCACCGACCTCCGCGGCTTTCGCCGGTGAACGTTCACGAAGTTTGCGAGCGGGTACGCAGCTTGATCCTTGCTGAATTTCCCGAGGGCGTCGTCATCCGGCGCAATTACGATATCAGCCTGCCCGAGCTTCGCGGCGACAAGGAGCAGCTCATCCAGGCCGTGCTCAACATCGTCCGCAACGCGGCGCAGGCAATCACGGGTGCGAACCGTTCCGAAGGCGCCAAGGGCGAGATAGAACTGAAGACCAGCGTGGCGAGGCACGTCACGCTGGCGAAGAGCCGTCACAAGCTGGCATTAGAATTGCAGGTGACCGACAGCGGTCCGGGCATTCCGGCGCATATCCGGGACAAGGTTTTCTATCCCCTGGTTTCCGGGCGCGACGGTGGCAGCGGCCTCGGCCTGACCTTGGCGCAGACCTTCGTGCAACACCACGAGGGCGTGATCGAGGTCGAGAGCGAACCGGGGAGAACATGCTTTCGAATAGTGTTGCCCTTGCAGTGAACACGGCCGTCAAGCCGGTATGGATCATCGACGATGACCGGTCGATCCGCTGGGTGTTCGAGAAGGCGCTCGCCCGCGAGGGCATACCTTTCAAGACTTTCTCGCTGGCCCAGGATGCGCTGAAGGAACTTGCCTCCTCCACGCCGCAGGTCGTGGTATCGGACATCCGCATGCCAGGCACCTCGGGCCTGCAGTTTCTGCAGGGGCTCAAGGAGCGCCATCCCGGCATTCCCGTAATCATCATGACCGCTTATTCCGACCTGGAATCGGCGGTGGCTGCGTTTCAGGGAGGCGCGTTCGAGTACCTGCCCAAACCTTTCGATGTCGACCAGGCGGTCGAGTTGATCCGCCGGGCGCTGCAGGAAGCATCCCGCGAAAATGGCGGCGAGGAATTGTCGGCGGAATCGCCGGAAATCCTAGGCCAGGCGCCCGCCATGCAGGAGGTATTCCGTGCAATAGGCCGGCTCTCGCAGTCTTCGGCCACTGTGCTGATCACAGGCGAGTCGGGGACCGGCAAGGAACTGGTGGCACGGGCCCTGCACCGGCATAGTCCCCGTGCGGCGAACCCGTTCGTGGCCATCAATACGGCCGCCATGCCGAAGGACTTGCTGGAATCGGAGTTATTCGGACACGAGCGCGGGGCTTTTACCGGCGCGCAATCGCTACACCACGGCCGGTTCGAACAGGCCGAGGGCGGAACCTTGTTCCTGGACGAAATCGGCGACATGGCCCCGGAGTTGCAGACACGGCTGCTGCGGGTCCTGTCGGATGGAACGTTCTACCGGGTCGGCGGGCAACAGCCCATTCGCAGCAACGTGCGCGTCATTGCGGCGACGCATCAGGATCTGCAGGCGCGCGTGCGCGAGGGCCTGTTCCGCGAGGATCTGTTCCATCGCCTCAATGTCATCCGGTTACGCCTGCCCAGCTTGCGCGAGCGCCGCGAGGACATCCCATTGCTCGCCCGCCATTTTCTGGCGCGCAGCGCGGTCGAACTCGGCACAGAGCCGAAGCGCATGTCTGAAGCGGCGCTGGCTTATCTCATGCGACAGGACTTTCCGGGCAACGTGCGCGAACTGGAAAACCTTTGCCGATGGCTCACGGTGATGGCCCCCACGCAGGTCATCGAGGTTGCCGACCTGCCCCCCGAAATCCGGGCGGACGCGGCGAGCGGCACACGCAACGAGTGGATTGCCGCGCTCGCGCGCGAGGCCGAGCAGCGTCTCGCGCGCGGAGATTCCGGCATCATGGAAGCGCTCACGCGGGAATTCGAGAAAACGCTAATTTCCCGGGCGCTTGTACGTACCGGCGGGAGACGAATTGAGGCCGCCAGCCTGCTCGGCATAGGCCGCAACACCATCACTCGAAAAATCGCCGAGCTCGGAATAGAAGAGGAAGACGCAAAACCCTGAATCGGTACCCGTGCGCCGGCCGTAGGCATTCCGGTAGCGAAACCTTATTCATGTCGTAATGTCGCTCGCCTAGAATGCGCCGCTTCCCTAAGGAACGCCCGCATGAGCGCCAAATTCCCCGGCGGCCTTGAGATCCACGGGCTCGTCAGCTCCGAATACCGACAGATTCTCAGCGAAGAAGCGCTGTCGCTCCTTGTCAAGCTGCATCGGACCTTCGAAAACCGGCGCTCCGAACTGCTCGCGCGGCGTGCCGCGCGACAGAAAGAATTCGACGCTGGAAAGTTGCCTGACTTTCTTCCCGAGACGCGGTCCATCAGGGAATCCGAGTGGACCATCGCGTCCCAGCCGCGGGACCTCCTCGACCGCCGCGTCGAGATCACGGGGCCTACGAACCGCAAGATGGTCATCAACGCGCTCAATTCCGACGCTTCGACCTTCATGGCCGACTTCGAGGATGCGAACTGTCCGACCTGGGTGAACATGGTCGAGGGACAACTCAATCTACGCGACGCGGTACGGCGCACCATATCGTTCGAGCAGGCGGGCAAGCGTTATGCGCTGAACGACCGGACCGCGGTACTCATTCCCCGTCCCCGCGGCTGGCATCTGAATGAAAAACATGTGCTGATAGACGGCAAGCCGGTATCGGGCAGCTTGTTCGATTTCGCGTTGTTCTTCGTGCATAACGCCCGCGAGCTGCTTTCCAGGGGGTCGGGCCCGTATTTCTACCTACCCAAGATGGAATCGCATCTGGAGGCGCGACTGTGGAACGACGTGTTCAATCTCGCGCAGGACGAGCTGAAAATTCCCCGGGGATCGATCAGGGCAACGGTGTTGATAGAAACCGTGCTCGCCACTTTCGAGATGGACGAAATTCTGTGGGAGCTGAAGGACCACTCTTCGGGCCTCAACATCGGGCGTTGGGATTACATTTTTTCCTGCATCAAGAAGTTCCGCTCCAACGAGGATTTCTGCCTCGCCGATCGTGCGCAGGTGACGATGACCGCCCCGTTCCTGAGAGCCTATGCGTTGTCCCTGGTGAAGACCTGTCACAGGCGCGGCGCGCCGGCCATGGGCGGCATGGCCGCGCAGATCCCGATCAAAAACGATCCGGCAGCTAACGAGGCGGCGCTCGAGAAAGTCCGCCAGGACAAGTTGAGGGAAGTCACCGATGGCTGCGACGGTACCTGGGTGGCGCATCCCGCGCTCGTTCCCATTGCCAGGGAAGTCTTCGACCGGCACATGCCGGGCCCGAACCAGTACGGGAGACAGAGACCGGATGTGAATTTCGGTGCCAAAGAGCTGCTCGACTTCCGGCCGGAGCAGCCCATTTCCGAGGCGGGGCTGCGCAACAACATATCGGTCGGCATACAGTACCTGGGTGCCTGGCTTGCGGGCAACGGCTGCGTTCCGGTCTTCAACTTGATGGAAGACGCAGCGACCGCCGAAATTTCCCGGTCCCAGATATGGCAATGGATCCGAAGCCGAAAGGGCGTGCTCGACGACGGCCGCAAGGTGAGCGTCGAACTGTTCCGCGCGCTTCTCGCCGAGGAGCTGCCGAAGGTGAGAGTCCATCTTGGCGGAGAGGCTTGGCGAAGCGGCAAGTACGAACAGGCTTCGCAGCTGTTCGACCGTATCACCACGGGGAATTACGTGGAATTTCTGACGCTGCCTGCCTACGAGCTCATCGATTGAATGGGTTCCGGGATCATTCGACCTTGGCTCCCGAGAACTTCACCACCCTGCCCCATTTTTCCACCTGTTCCTTCAGCACGGCCGCAAACTGCTCGGGACTGTTGCCGATCGGTTCGGTCCCGTCCTTGGTGAAGATCTCGCGCACATCCGGGCGACGCAGAACCTTTACGGTCTCAACATTGAGGCGATTCACGATGGCCGTGGGCGTGGCGGCCGGTGCAACGAGGCCCAGCCACAGGTCGGCCTCGTAACCGGGGACTCCGGCCTCGGCCACGGTCGGAACGTTCGGCAACAGCGGCGAGCGCCGCGTGCTCGTGATCGCAAGCGCCTTGAGTTTCCCGGAGCTCACCTGCTGGTGCGTGGTCGGCAGCGAATCGAACATCAGGTCGGTTTGTCCGCCCAACACGCTTGCCCGGGCCTCGCCGCTCGCCTTGTGCGGGATATGAACCATCGAAATGCCGGTCATGGCCTTGAAAAGTTCCGCCGCAAGATGGTACGGCGTGCCCGATCCCGAGGAGGCGTAGTTCAGTTTGCCGGGATTCGCCTTGGCGTAGGCGATCAGCTCTTTCACGGAATTGAACGGGGCATTCGGGCGAACCACGAGTACGTTCGGCATCACATTGATCTGCGTAACGGCCGCGAAATCGCGCAGCAGGTTGTAGGGCAGCCGAGGGTAAAGCGTTTCGTTGATGGGATGAGTATTCGAGATCACCAGCAGTGTGTATCCGTCCGGGGCGGACTTGGCCACGGCTTCGGTGCCCACCACCGAACCCGCTCCGGGCCGGTCTTCCACGATCACCTGCTGCCCGAGCGGCTCGCTGATGCGCTGCGCCACCAGACGTCCATAGATATCCGCGGGCCCGCCCGCGCCGAAAGGCACAATGACCTTGATCGGTTTGGATGGATAGCCTGATTGGCCCTGCGCCGCGCTTGCAAGCACCGCGCCGAGCATGAAGGCTGCGGCGAACCGCGCAACTGCACCGCTCAGCGCCATGCTGGTCTGCGGTCGAGGAGAATCGTGGACCTTGCACATGCACTCCAAAGCTCCACGAGGCTCGTTGGCCAAAGAGGGGTCGCCGGATTCTCCATAGGCGACACCCTTGAACACCGCATCTGCAGGCGGAAGAGGCTTCAGTCGCAGCAGTTGCCGACGCTGGGGGTGCAGCAGTCGCCGTGCTCGAAGACACAGCAGCAGTTGTAGCCGCCGCAGTGCTCTGCGCAGGAATGGCCGCCGCAGCCGGGCGCATGGCCACCGTCGTCCATGCGGCCGAGCAGGCGCAGGCTGCCGGCCAGCGCCATATTGATGACGTCGATGCCGAGCCGTAGCGTCGAGCCGAGCCTGTCACCCAAAGGGCCGACCGCCAACGGCGCCGGCTGCACCACGCCGGGTTGCGTCAGCATAGCCCAGCCCTGCGGCGGTTGCGGCAGCGAGAACGAAGGCGGCATCGCCCAAGGCGGCAGGGCGCCCATCGGCGAGGGCGATCCCGCACCGGCTGGATTGGGTGAAGACGGCGGCGTGCCGCCTTCCGTCGCAGCCGCCGCGGCAGCGCGGGCCTCCTTGAAGCGCCGGAACTCGGCGGCCGCCGTTCGGGCGGCCCGGCGGGGTTTCTTAGTGTCAGCCATGATGTTCTCCTTGGGTCGGCTGCTCAGCAGCTGAAGATCTCGCACCAGCGCACACGGGCGGTGGCATTGCTGACATGGACAGTCAGCTTGGCGCCCGGCTTGGTGGTGATAATGCCTTCCTTGATCCGGTAGTGGGTGCCTGCCGGTTCGCCCCTTTCCCATACCAAGGTCGTCCCTTCGCTGTCTTCGACCGCAACCATGATCTTGCTGGTTTGTGTCGGTAAGTTGGCCATGTATTCGACCGACAGGTGAACACAGCAACCGCCGCCGATGAAAGCAGTACCGGCGACGCGGTTTCGGATTATCGATTTCACTGTAGCCGCCTCGTAATTGGTGGCATCGATCGTCAGGCCCTCCACCTTCGCGATGTCCTTCGCGGCGGTGTCGGAGTTGACCACCAGTTCCTTGGCCTCCTTGCGGCACTGGCGCTGCCCGCACATGCAGTGGCTGCGCGGATGGCAGCAGCTGGGGCAAAAGCCATGGGACTCCGGATAGGCGTGATGGCCCATCATCGGGCCGGCGAACGGAGGCGCGAACGAGAACATCCGCGCGCCGGTGTAGATAGGACGGTCGGTACAGGACGAGTGCACGGGTCTTCTCCTTCGGCAATATGCTCAACAGCAAATCGTTTCGCACCAGCGCAGACGCGCAATGACGCTATTCACCTCCAGCTTCACCTTGGTGCCCGGCTTGACGGTCAGGAACTTCTCCTGAACGTGGAAGCCGACGGCGATGCCGGTATCGGTCCACGTCGAGGTGGCGCCTTCGGGCTGTACCGCGGTGACCGTCACCTTCGGGTTTGTGGCGCCTTCTTCGACCAGATATTCGAGGCTCAGATGGGCGTTGTCGTGGCCGCCGACTAGGACGGCGGACGGCGTCTCGTCTCCCGTGGCATCGATCTGCTGCGGAACGGTCAATTCCTCGCACTCGCAATCCTCTTCGCAGCATTCCTGCGTCGGTGGTGCGCAATAAACCGGGACACAGGCGACCGGATAATAGAACCAGCCGGGCTGCGGGACGCAGCATCCAGTCATGGGCGGAGAACAGCGGTGGTGCATTGGCCACATCATGAGGCTTCCTCCTTCAGGGCTGCTCGCCCTGTTCCGGTTGCGATGGTTGTGATGGTTGCGCCGGGCCGGGCGCAGTCAGATCCTGAGCGACTTTCAGGACCTCCTCGACGACCTTGAACCCCGACGTGACCAGGTCGTTCACCGTGGTCGACAGTCGCGAGGTGACTTGATTGTCGATCAAGGTGCCTGCGGTACTGTGAATCAACCGGCCTATCGGCCCCAAGAACGATGCCATAAGCTTTCTCCTGTCTTGTCTCGTTGCTCACGCGCCCACCCTGGGTGAGTGCTCTGGAAAACTGCTTGCCCGCCAGGTGTACCGCCTTGGTCGCTACCTCTAGGCCCCACCGGGTGTTCGTCAGCGGATCGCGCAAGGCGCCGACGCTGGCTCGCGCCAAGCTGATCGCGGCGCCGCCTGCCACCCGCAGCGTTCCGGCGGTGATGCCGCCCTGGCTGCGTAGGTAAGCAAGCCAGGTGTCGGCCTCCTTCGGGAACGCCTCATAGAGGACGCGCAGCGACAGGACCGAACCCTGGGCCACCACGCCGCTGAACACGCCGCTACAGAAGGTCTTGAAGCGCGGATCGGCGCGGTTGAGCGCCGCAATCTGCGTCAACAGGTAGAGGCAGAAATCCTTCAGGTTCGGATTCTTTGCGATGGCGAGAAACATCTCCGCCGTCAGCCAGTCCTGCTCGACTTCCTCTTGCCAAAGGCTCTCGTAGACGCTCAGCGTCTGCGCCGAAAACTCCCCGGCTGACAAGGCATACGCTGCGGTCTCGGCGGCGAAGTGAGCGCTCTCCATCGCCTTGTGAATACCGCCGCCGTTGAGCGGGTCGGCCTGATTGGCTGCATCGCCGACCAGCATCACGCGATCGGCGACAATGCGCCGCGGCCGGTAGAAGGCCACCGCGCCGCCGCCAACCTTGCCGCAGCGCGTGGCCCGGCGCAGCATATCCTTGAGATCGGTGGCGAGAAACTTGTCGAAAGCCCTATTCAGCCCGGACAGCAGCGGGAAATTACCGTCGAAGGCATAGCCGAGACCAATGTTGGCGAAGCCGTCGTCGTCAACGAAAGCCCAGCCATAGCCCGGGAAATACTCCCGATCGAAATACACCTTGACCTGCGCGCCAGGACAATCGACGTCGCGGTAATAGGCGCGCAGCGACACCGCCGTCGCGCCACTCTTGAGGCTGTTGCCGATCGCCCGCGACACCACCGAACTGACCCCGTCGGCGCCGATGACGATGCGGGCGCGATGCTCGACCGTCTTGCCGTCGCGCACCGCCTGTACATGCATGCAATCTTCGCCGGCTTTGATACCACGGACGGTGGTGCCCGGCTCGAAGCTGGCACCCTTGGCGATGGCGTTGCGCAGCAGGATGTTGTCGAAGCGGCGGCGGTCGAGCAGCACCGCGAAGGCCGGGTAGATCGTATCGTCGGGAAAGCCCGCGGTCAGCAGGTGGCGGCCGTTGATGTGGAGATCGCAATCCTTGATGCAGGCGTTGGTTTTCGCCAGGACGTCGTCCACGCAACCGAGCCGCTCGAGCCAGTAGATCGCCTGCGGCGTCAGGCCGTCGCCGCAGACCTTGTCGCGAGGGAAGTCCGACTTGTCGAGAAGCAGGGTCGAGATGCCCCGGCACGCGAGCAGATTGGCCGCCGTGCTGCCGCCCGGACCGGCACCGACGACGATGACGTCGTGGATCGGTGGGTTGTTTGCGGGCGCGGCTTTGCGTTGCACGATCACGATGTCCTCAGAGCGATGAGACCACCAGCCAGACCGGAATTCTCAGTTCGGTGTCGGAACCGACGATGACCCACCCGCGATAGACATCCGGCGGCGCCTTAGGGGGCACCACGCCTTTGAGCACGAACTTTTCGAAGTCCATCGGCGCGATGGTCTTGCGCGCCGGCTGGACCGCGAAGCCGGCAGCGTTGAGCCGGCGACCATGGGCGTCGCCGACGAATCCTTCCAGGCCGAGGGCGACTTTCTTCGGCGCCACCATCGAATCGTTGTTGATCGAAAAACTGACCCTGACCTCACTGCCAGGCTGAAGCGGCAGGCGGTTGCTGATGCCATAGGCCTCGGGCTCGGGCGCGGCGGGCGCCGATGGCGCCGGCGCTCCCGCCGTGGCCGGATCGACGGCGGTGGCCGCCTGGCTCATGAAACGCTCGACAATCTGCTGCTGGGCAGCGACGCCGACCCGGTTGACCAGCGTGACGCCGAGACTGAGCCCGGCCTCGGCGAGATCCAGGCCCTTGGAAAACAGGGCGCCGACTTGGTCGGCGCGCCCGCGCGACCCGCTGGCGGCAGCGTCCGCCGCCTCCTTGTGCGGCGCGCCGGCGGCATCCTTCTCCTCCGCCGCCTTGTGTGCTTGTCCGGTGCCGTGTTTTGCCTCAGTCATGTCGTCGTTTCCCCGATCCGGATTCCGGTATTCAGCAGCGGCAGTCGTAGCAGCGCGGCTGGCAGGTTTGGCGATAGTGATGATGAACCTGCGGGCAACCGCCGCAATGCCCGCTGTGATTGCCACGGCAGTCCTCATCGCCCCAGACGAAACCCTCGGCCAGCCGGCGCAGGCCATGGGCGCCACCGAAAAGTGCCGAGACGCCCAGTCCGACGAGGCTGCGGCCGATGGCCGGGAACAGTTCGATGCGCACGCGGTTCATGCCGTTACCCTCCATGGCCGACGCGGCTGACGCTGGCGCCGGAAAGACTGTAACTAAAATAGGGAGCCGCGACCGACAGCGCGGCACGCGGCGCGCAATTGGCGGGGGCCGGGCCGGTGCCGGGCGGCTGCGGCTCGGGCCGGACGACGGCTTCGGCGCTGGTCTCCCGGCAGCGGTTGGGAATCGCCGGATTGCCGACGGCCGCCACGTCCGGAAAGCTGCGCTCATGGTTGTGCGACTGCTCGCGCCGTGCCCGCTCGCGCGGCACCAGGCGACTGCTGCCGTGAATGTCGAAGCGCACGATCTCGAAACCGAGCAACCGGGTATGAATCGTGTATTTCGAGGGCAGATCGAATTCCTGATGCAGGCCGACGGCCAGCGGCGGCATGCGGCGGACGTTGAGATCCATGGTCGGCATGCGGGCCAGCGACAGATTCACCATCGGCAGGTGGGTGACGTTGAGGCGATCGACGTTCAGCGGTTCGAGATTGCGCACGCTGTCGACCCGCAGCGATTCCACCGTCAGCGGGTCGATGTGGTTTAGCTCCTTGATATGGACTGCGGCCGGCGCGATCTTCTGGACCGAGGCTACGGTGATCGGCGCGATCTTCTTGATATCATCGATCGATGCGATATGGATGGGGTCGATGCCTGTTGCGGATTTGATGTCGATATCCATGGCGGATTCCCTAGTGAAGACCGGGCCAGACGTAGTTGAGCAGCACGACCTTGGCTTCGTCGTAGAGCGTCGTTGAATTTATGTAGCCGCGGACAATCACCAATTGCTGGTCGGCGCCGGAATTCGGTGCCCGGTAGAGGCCGTTGGCGTCGATGATACCGGCGCCGCTATGGACCTGCCATGTCACCGTCTGGATGGTGCTGTTCCAGATCGTTGCCTGAAACAATTGAATCTTGTTGCTGTCGTCGATGTAGGTATTGTCGTTGGTTGTCGCGTAGTATAGGTTGACCCGTCTGGGCCAGATTTCTATGCGCGGGTCCGGCGCTTGCAGCGGACCCTCGCCGATCAGAGTAATCCACGCATAGGCCTTGCGCAGCGGATCTTCAACCGAGGTGGCGACGACGACGTCGGTATGTCCGCTTGCCACACCGCCTTTGGCGGGCGCCTGGTAAAGCCCGGTCGCATCGATCGTGCCGGCGCCGGGGCCGCCCGCGGCATCGTACACCTGCCAGTGAACCCCGAGCTCGGAGTTGAAGACGGTGGCTTCGAAGCGGATCTGGGTATCGATCAAATCGGTCCAGCGCTCGTCGCCGAAATACAGCTCGGCGCGCGGCGGCGACACCTCCACCTCGACCTGGTGCCGGCAGACGACGTGGTGGATAACGTCCACCCGGCAGCCGGATTTCACCGCAGATCTCCGCGACGTGCGCTCATTCCTCGAGCACCGTCTTGATGGCCGCTTCCACCACCTTGCCCGGCACCTTGCCATTCACATCGACCTGCATGCGGCAGCGCACCGCTCCGGCCAGATCGCAGTCGATCCCTTCCTTGCCGATGACGCCGCCGAAATCGACGCCGAAGGCGCGGACCGCGGCATTGATCTCGTGCAGGTGCACTCCGAAGGGTCCGATCGATGCCGCCACCACGAAACCGTGGTTGTGCTTTAGAAAGGGGACGCGCACCCGGATCGGAATCTGCTCGACGTGGCCAGTGATCGGCCCGGCGCTGAGGGACAGCGAGGCCTCGCCGCCGACCTGAAAGGGAAGCGGCGCTGCCTTGACCTTGACCTCGAACTCCGGATTGCCGGAAATCCCAAGATGGGTGGAAAAATCCATGATCAATCCTTTCCGGCCGACGCTTCGGCCGAATGGCCGAGATCGGGATACACGCGCTTGGCAAGGTCGCTGAACATCGCGTCCACTGTGCGGTTGAGGTGCTCGAAGCCCTTGAGGGCTTCGGTAATTTCGGTGCAGTTGCGCCCCTCGACCTGGAAGTTCACCATCGGCCCGAGGCGGATCGACAGGATGATGTTGGCGCCCCGACCCTGATCGTCGTCATGGGTAGGCGAATCAAGCTTAGTCGGCCGGGTCGGCTTCGTCTTTGTCGTGACCATTGGCTTTGTCCTCGCCGTTACTGTTATTCAACCTGTCGTCGATGTCGCGGATGGTCTTGATCAGGCCGTCCATCGAAGTCAGCAGCGTGGAGAGAAAGTCCTGCTCGCGCCGGTCGAGACGCTGAAACAGGCCCTCGAACTGCCGGCTGAGCAGGCGACCGTCTTCGCTCTTGCGATATTCCTGCCCGCGCTCCCGCAGCACACTACCGAACTGGTCGATAAGGGAAAACAGTCCGAACACCATGTCGGTGGCATCACTGCGATTTTCTGGCTCTTCTTCCATTGTTGCCGGCTTGCAGCGTGAACAGGCTAATTTACGTTCTTCCGGGCCGATGCGCCAGACGCCGTATAGCGCGAGTCGCGATCGTGCCGGTATCGACCGGCAGCCGCGGCGATGAAGCCGGCCGCTGGCGGCATCGAACTGAAGAGGCGCCTGTGCCGCGTCCTCCAGATTGTCTATACGCAGCAGCGGCCGTTCCTGACGCAGCCGGCGATTGCTGTACAGGGACTGGATCGTCTGCGCGACGAAGTCGACCAGAGCCGCGCCGTTCTTGCCGTCGCCACTACTCATACACTGCCCACGCCGATCCGGCCTGACGGCGCTGGTGGCGGTTCTTTTCCACCCGCGTGACGTAATAGCGGGTGAGAAACGCGATAAGAAGATCGCGGCCGTTGCCGGCCGGCAATTCGCCGTAAAGCCTGCCTACATGAGCGAGAAACAGGCGACGCAGTGTACGTTCGGGCCGCGTCACCTGATTCATGAAGGTCACCCGACGATCGGTCAGATCGGCGAAGCTGTCGCCATGGTCGTCGATGTACATCACCAGTGCGCCGGCGGCAAAGAGGGTAGTCAGTCGCTCGAGCGGAATCTGCGGCACCAGGAACACGCAAAGCACCAAGATGGCGTGGCCGCTGCGATTGCGGGCGCAGATCTTGAGGTTGGCCAAGCTCCGACGAGACGATGCTGCACCGCCGAACTCCGAGCGCATCGCCACGTCCTCGGCCTGCGCCCGGTGCAGGAGCACGATGGCCTGGCGGGCGATCGGATGGAGGATGTCGCGTTCGACGAACAGGCGGGCGATGATGACGTAGAAAAGCCGCTCGCGGTCCGTCTTCAACTCAAACCAGCCGGTAGACAGGAACTCGCCGAAACGGGCGACATAGCTTTGCGCCACTTCCTCGCCGAAATCGTCGAGGAAGCTGTCGGCAAGAAAACAACAGCCACCGAACAAGCCGCCGATCATCTGCCGGCGCTCGTCGTAATCGTGGCCGAGAATCTCCGTGCAGGCGTTGCCGACCACCATCATCTTGGTGCTCAGTTCGATCATCTTGCGGTACTCGATGCCGTCGTTCGCCAGCATGGCGGGGTAGTGGGCGAGCACCAGGGGATAGAGTATCTCGCGCGCCTTGTCGCGATAGAGCGCAATCAGGCTCCCTACCCGCTCACGGGCGAGCGCGCTCGGTTGCCAAGGCGCATTCGCTAAGTCCATTGACGCCACACCTGTCGAGATCGAGGACTCTTGCCGCAGATCGTGCCGGCTCTTTCGGGCGCTGCTTCCGATGCGAAACCAAAGGCTATGTCTTAAATATCAATATGTGCCCTGAGAACATCGGAAACAACGGATAACCTCACGACACGCCCGGGAATCAGGGCCGCGAAGTTTCCCGTGCAGAAGGGGCAGGCGACTGGTTCGGCATGGTTGGCGCAGGCGCCTTTGCTGCTGCGGGCGCGGGCAGCTTGCCCGCAAACACCGGGGTGCGTGGATAACCCGCTGTATCGAGCGCAGTGTTGATCGCCTCGGCGTCGTAGCCCTTCTGCACGAGCGTGCCCACCGTGATCGCGGGCACCTT
>Ga0153915_10004371_pt1 | contig 13010 bp, 9 predicted proteins | sample Opewatmetagenome_2_FD_107003 | JGI IMG/M metagenome (GOLD analysis project Ga0153915, IMG submission 107003) | Freshwater wetland microbial communities from Ohio, USA - Open water 3 Core 3 Depth 3 metaG | ecosystem: Environmental > Aquatic > Freshwater > Wetlands | place: USA: Ohio, Lake Erie... | reverse complement strand
TCCTGCCTCCAGCAAATCTTTTGGAAGATGGAAAGAAACGGGTTTGAGCATGGGATCCTTCACTCCAATCGTCTCCCCCCCTCCTTTCAAAAATATTCCAAGGGCGCTGAGATGGTAATCTTGACGTCTTATTTCCAATTGCTCTCTCGACAGGATCACCTCTTTTGATCCTTTGAGAATGCCTTGTTTGGAAAGAGATTTACTGATCTGTTGAGCGGTGGAAACGGTGTGGTTGGCAAAATCTCGATAATAGGTCTGTGCCATTTCTAAGGATCCTTGAAGGGACTGCTCCACCTGGGCGCTAAACCAATGTTCCACACTATTGGTAATGAATCCCACTGCTACGAAAAAAAGGAGGATGGTTGGAACAAGAGAAAGGCTGATAAAAGCCGCCACCAATTTGACTCTGAGCTTGGCCCCCAAGACTTTCCGTCTTCGCTCAAAGATCAACTTCACCAGATTGCGAATCACCAAAAAGATCAGGAGGAGAATAAGGATGATATTTATGTTAATGAGGCTGAAGATGATGATATTATTGGCAACAGGGATTTTGCCTCCTATTTGAGGAAATTTCATCTCGATGGTCGTAAAGATGAGGATAAGGATGGAGATGATCCCAATGATGATCAATTCATTGCGTCGTCTTCTTGCTTCAGGGGAAAGTGCTTTCTTCATTGTGATCCAGTTTACCTTATGAACCTTTTTAATCCCCTCAACCGTTCAGCGCCATCATTCGGCTATGCACGGCGGCGTCCTCGCTCAGCGATGGGGGGGAGTTTTTTATGGAGGGAGGCGTTCAATATGCCAATCCGTTTTAAAATCCCATAAGGAAACGAAAAAGAAAAGATATTCCAAATGAAGAGGAAGCCTGACAGGATCCAAGGCAGCCTTGATTCGAAAGTAAATGGGAATTCCAGATTTAAGTGGGGAGTTTGGTCGGATTTCCAACTCTACCACTTTTGACATCAGCCTTTTGGCTTCCTCCAAACTGGAAGCGACGAGGGAGGAACTTTTTTCTTCCAAGGTTACCTCATATACTTTTTGGATGGGATGATATTGGACGGTATGATGAATTTCCTGAGAAGCCACCTTCCGATCTTTCCACCAACTCCTTTTCTGGAAAAGATGAACATAAAAGGTGAAAGTCGTCTGTATCCCTGACTGGATAGCCTCTTCCATCTTCTCCGTAAAACAATTCTCAATATCAAAACTGACCGTCCAGACCCCATTCGTCCCCTTCACATTGACATCTTTGATGGCAGCTTTTTGACAAAAGGCTGAAAGGGGATAAAGCCAGAGCAAAAGGAAGACGATCCCTCCGATTAACCATTTTTTATGAATCCAAAGTCGCATACAAGCTCTTTATATCTAAAATCCGAAATTTGAACCCTCTCACCCTCCCCTCCTCCTCAAGGGGGGAGGGATAGGGAGGAGGTGATATAAAAAAAGGGGGAATCAAAGGGAACCGTAAGCCGAGTTCTGTCATCCCGATCCCGTTTTCAATCGGGAATCGGAAGGATGGTCATTTATCTAGGGCCCTGATTGCTCAGGGTCTCAAGCGACCTAACCCGTTCCGCCTTTGTCACGAAGCAATTGCTTCAGGACAAATTTGAATGGGCTTTTCTTACCTCCGCCAGCGGCGGGGAAGCGGAACCTATTTGGTCTTGCTCCGGGTGGGGTTTACCCAGCTACCCCAATCGCTCAGGGTACTGGTGAGCTCTTGCCTCACCTTTTCACCCTTATCCCGACTTTCGTCGGGACGGTATGTTTTCTGTGGCACTTTCCTTTTTCCCTGTGAAATGGTGGCTACGCCTATTTCACAGGGGACAGTCCGTGTTACGGACCACCCTGCCCTGCGGAGCTCGGACTTTCCTCCCCTTCTAATCCTCAGAAGGAGCGACCATCTGTTTCCCTTCGACTCCCCCCTTTCCTGAGATTTATGAAAGCACCTCGAAATCTGTGATCAAGAAAGCATATCGTCGTTTTTCAGAGCTCTCTTCCTTTTTCCTTTGCGATCCTCCTCTGAATCGCCTCATTTGCCAAACCATCTGCTTCTTTGTTCTCTTCCCTTGGGATGGATTCGATCTCAAAGGATGAAAATGTCTTTAAATTTTGCATGACTGTGTGGTGAAGGACCTTCAAATTCAAATTTTTTACCCGATAAACCCCTTTAATTTGCCTTTCAATCAATTCTGAGTCTGTGAAGATTTCAAGGATGTCACCTCCCAATCGCTTGGCCTCTCTTAACCCTAAAAGAAGAGCCCAATATTCTGCCTCATTATTCGTCTTGTGGCCGAGATATCGGCTCACCTCCGACATTTTCTTTCCTTCTCCATTTGTAATCCGAATCCCGGCACCGGCCCTCCCGGGATTTCCCCTGGAGGCTCCATCAATATAGAGGACTAACCGATGTCCTGGCTCCCGGCCCTTCATTTCTTCTTCCCATCTCCATCCCAATAAAGAATTCGGTTGCAGTTAGGACAACGAATGAGGGCATTGTTTTTTTGAGCCTCGATGAACATTTGAGGAGGGACGTGTACAAAACAACCCTGGCAAGTCTCGCTCTTGATACTGACCACCCCTACTCCCTGTCTTTTTTCCTTCAGGGTGTTATAGAGTTTCAACAGTTTGGATTCGATCTTTTTAGAGAGGACCTCCTTTCGTTCCATCTGGTCGGTCCAGACCTTATCGTCATAGGTTATCTTCTCCTGAATTTTTTTTCGGTCCCCTTCAATCTTTCCCAGAGTGACCCCTGCTTCCTTTTCCCTCTTGGAGAGATCCTTCTTGAGTTCGTCGATTTCATCCAAGACCTGGAGGATTTCCTCCTCCCTCCGGCTGTTCGCTTCCTTGACCGTATCGATTTCACTGAGGAGCGCCTGATACTCTTTATTGGTCTTCACTTCGGACATCCTTCCTTCTGCCCTCTTGATTTTTTCTTGCTCCAAATTGAGTTGCCCCTCTTTCTGTCTCCTCGTCTTCTCTAACGACTCGATCTGCTCCTTCTCCTTCTGAACCCTCTCTTTTTCGATCTTCTGCTTTTCATCCAACTTTTTTATCTCTTTGGGATACCGATCTCGTTCTCCCTGAATACCTTTTAACTCAAGATCAATTTTTTGAAGTTCCCAAAGGAGTTCTAATTGTTCCCTCAACCGCTGCCTCCTATCTGGCAAATTTTGTAGGAATGAATCCTAAACGTCTTGCCCCCCAAACAAAAAGAGTGCACCAAAGGGGTGCACTCTTTTTGTTCTTGTCCCCAAATCCTTGGAGTATCTTTTCTTTTATTCCTGACGAGTACATAAATAGTGATCTTCCTTTTTACTGGGCCCACCTGGGTTCGAACCAGGGGCCTACCGGTTATGAGCCGGTGGCTCTTCCAGCTGAGCTATGGGCCCTTTTCTTATTATATGCCATTCCTCATGGGTGTCAACCCTTAGAAAGTTCGGAGTTCAGAGTTTAAAAACGAAACCTCCGAACTTAATAAGTCTCAAGGAAACTTTTCAACTTTTTGGCCCGACTGGGATGTCTCAACTTTCTTAATGCCTTTGCTTCAATCTGCCGAATTCTCTCCCGAGTGACATCGAAATCCTGCCCGACCTCCTCCAAAGTATGGTCGTATTTTTCTCCAATCCCAAATCGCATCCTCAAGACCTTTTCCTCCCTGGGGGTGAGGCTGGCAAGAATTTTCCGTGTCTGTTCTGATAAATTTGCACTGATCACAGCCTCCTGGGGTGAAATGACCCCTTTATCTTCAATGAAATCTCCTAAGTGACTATCTTCTTCCTCACCAATGGGTGTTTCAAGAGAGATGGGTTCTTTGGCAATCTTCAGCACCTTCCTTACCTTATCCAATGCCATATCCATCTTTTCTGCGATCTCTTCAGGAGAGGGCTCTCTCCCCATCTCCTGAACGAGATATCTGGAGGTCCGGATCAATTTGTTGATCGTCTCAATCATATGGACGGGGATTCGGATGGTTCGAGCCTGATCGGCAATGGCTCGTGTGATCGCCTGTCGGATCCACCAAGTGGCATAGGTACTAAACTTATAACCCCGTTGGTACTCAAATTTATCCACCGCTTTCATCAACCCAATATTCCCCTCTTGGATGAGGTCTAAAAATTGAAGTCCGCGATTGGTATATTTTTTTGCAATGGAAACAACCAGTCTTAGATTCGCCTTGACCAGTTCACTCTTGGCCTCTTTGGCTTTTGTCTCCCCCTCTACGATGGCGTTTACCGCCGTGGATAGCTTGTCTGCGGATAGACCACATTCGGTTTCCACCTTATGGATCTTCTTCTGGATATTCTTCGCCGATCGGTCAATCTCTTGGAGATCGGCCTTGCTTAATTTACGAGTTCGAAGAAGTGTTTTTTCACTCACACTCCTTGCCTTCAACTTCTTCAGAAAAGCTCGCATCTCCTGAGAGGAAATTCCCCACTTCTCTTCAATTTTCTTAATCTCACTTCCCCCTTTTTCTACCCGGCTCAGCATCTGCTTCATCTTCTGAACGATCTTATTAATTTGAGTATCCCTCAGATTCATCTGATTGAAAAATCCCAGGATCTCTTCTTGCTTCTTTTTAATCTCTGCATGTCTCTTTTTAATACCCTTCTGTTTTTTCTTCGTTTCTTTTTGTTTCTTTTTGCCTCGAGTCTGAACCTTCCTCTTCGAGAGTGTCTTCCCTCTTAAGAGTCCTTGTATGTCTTCATCTTTTCGCTTCATTTTTTCGATGAGGTCTAAAATCTTTTTCTTCTGGATCTGCTCTTCCTCAAAACTGGTTTCCTCTTCGTCGATCTCGTTGGTCACTTCCCGGATCTCCACCTTCCCAGCCTTAATCGCATTGCCCAGGTTGACGACCTCTTTAACAGCCATGGGACAGTTCAAGACGAGGCTCAGCACTTCTCGTTTACCGCTTTCAATTCTTTTGGCAATCTCCACCTCACCTTCTCGGGTGAGAAGAGAAACCGATCCCATCTCCCGGAGATACATCCGAACGGGGTCCGAGGCCCTACCCAAGGTCCCCATCCCCAACTCATCGCCTTCCTCCTCTTCTTTCTCAACGGCCTTTTCTTCCTCCACCTTCAAGCCCTGGAGGTCATCTACCATATCGATGTCCATTTCGTCGAACATCATGAGGACATCATCAATTTGATCAGAGGAGACGATATCGTTGGAAGGGATATCATTCACCTCATCGAAAGCCAGAAATCCCTTCTCTCCTTCCATATTGATCAATTTTTCGACTTCTTTGATCTTTCCTCCCTTCGGCATCGACCTCTCCCCCTACCCCTTTCGACAACTATCTTTCTGAAGACCTTTCTCCCTCCTCCTTGCCAGCTCCAGTTTTTGCTTTAAAAGAGGGTTAAGGCCTTTATCCTCCTGCTGTTTATCTGCCTCTTTAATTCTCTTTTGTAACTCAATTTTTTCCTTTTTTATCCTTTCTTCACGGATCTTTTGAATACAATCCTCCAAAATTTTCTCCCGATTTCCCTCGAGTCCACCGTCCTGAAAGGCAAACTCACACAATCTTCCTTTGAACTCTTACTCAACATTGGCGATGGCCTCTGGCAGGTCAAGTCTTCCTTTCTTCTGGTAAAGATCTCTTAGGGCTTCAGCCATTTTTTGTAAGATTGGGCTTTCAAATTCTTTGAAGATTTCCTCTTTCGAAAGGACAGGTATGAACTCAGGATAGTGAACCATGAGACATACCACCATTTCTTCCGACTTTGGAAAACTCCTCTCCATCGATGACCTTTTTAAATCCTCACCCACCTGGGATGCCTCCTTAGAAGAGGATCGGAGCATCTCATAGAGAAAGGACTCCTGGATATCAAGCCTTTCAGCTAAAGCCTTCACATAGAAATCCCTTCGAATCTTGTCTGAGATTTTACCAAGGAGAGCCAATCCTTCTTTCGCCACCTTTACCTTGCCATCGATGGATTTCACATCATAGGTTTTCATAAGCCATTCAAAAAAGAAATCAACAAGGGGGATCGAACCCTCCACTCTTTTCCCAAAATCTTCCCCACTCCCTTTTCTTAGAAACCCATCAGGGTCTTCCCCTTTCGGGAGGACAATTGTCCTCCCGATCACCTCCTCTTCCAAAAAAAGAGGCAGAGAACGAAGGGTGGCCTGGATCCCTGCCTGGTCTGCATCAAAAAGGGTGATCAAATTTTTTGTATATCGCTTCAGGATCCGAATATGTTGTGTGGTCAGCGCCGTTCCTAAAGTGGCAACACTATGCTTCATGCCATATTGGTGGAGAGTGAGCAGATCAAAATATCCCTCGACGACGATAACACAATCCTTCTCCGTCGCCCAACGCTTGGCCACATGAAGGCCATAGAGAATCTCCCTTTTATGGTAGAGACTCGATTCCGGAGAGTTGAGATATTTCGGTTGCCCTTCCCGGATCACTCTGCCCCCGAAACCGACCACTCGTTGATGGATATCAAAGGTGGGAAAGAGGATCCTCCCTCGAAAAACATCGTACCAACCTTCTTTCTTCTTGGGAGAGATCAAGCCCAGTTCCCACGCCAGTTTGGGAGAAATTTTCTTCTCCTGGAGATACCGGGCCAATCCATCCCAACGGTCGGTGGAATATCCCAATCGATGTTCCTGAATAACCTCCGGGCTAATCCCTCGATGAGATAAATACTTCCTGCCCTCCTCACCCTCTCGCCGCTGCGTCAGGATCTCGTGGAAATATTCCGAGGCAATCTGATTGATCTGGAAGAGGATCTCTCTCTTGGCCTCCTCCTTCTTTTGGGATGGGGAGATCTCGCGGGAAGGAAGTTTCACTCCATAGCGTTTTGCTAATTCCTCCACGGCTTGCGGAAAAGAAAAATGGCCCACTTTCATCAAAAAGGTGAAGACATCCCCCCCCTCCCCGCAGCCAAAACAGTGAAAAATCTGTTTTTCCTCATTGACCATGAAGGAAGGGGTTTTTTCGGAGTGGAATGGACAGAGTCCTTTATAGTTTTTTCCAGTCTTTTTTAGGGTGACATAATCCGAGACCACTTCTAAAACGCTGGACCGGTCTCGAATTTCTGAAACCTTTTCTTCGGAAAAAAATCCATTGGCCAAACGATTTACCCCGTAAGAAAGCCCTGCCATTAATGGCGGGGATGAGATCATAAATCACTTCGGGACCTTATTGAGGAAGAAGTCAACCTCCTGCCCTTTTGAACAGGGTCTATCTCAATTCCACAATGGTCATTCCACGGCCACCCTTCATCGTTTCACCAGGAGAATAACTTTTCACAGCCCGGTGTTCATCCAGGTATTGACGGATCGCATTTCGTAACCTCCCAGAACCCACCCCATGGATAATTTGGACTTTCTCCAATCCATGGAGGAGGGCTTGATCGATAAATTTATCCACCTTCGGAAGGGTATCCTCCACAGTCAAGCCGATGACATTTAATTCAGATGAGACCTCCTCGACTTCTCTCTTTAAGAAGGGAGGATCTTGGGGTATCCCTGTCTCCTTTTTGTCTTCTCCATCGATGACCTGAACGATCTCAGAGAGGGGGGCTTTCACTTTGGCCTTATCCGTCAATACCTCTGCCCGATTCAATGGTTTTACTACATTCATCAGAATCCCATCGGTTCGAAGGCTCTCAATTCTAACACGTCCACCCACTTTCAAGCCACCCGGCGTCACCGAGCGTCCTTTTCTTCTGATGGATGGGAAACATTTCTCCCTGATCTCCTGAAGTTCTCTATGTTTAAGACTGAGAGGGATCTTTTCTTCTTTTCTACGATGAGCCCATTCCTTTAACTCTTCCTCCAGCTTCTGGATTGCCTTTCTCGCCTTCTCCTCAGCCTTAGAATAAATTTCAATTCTCCGTTCCTTGATCGTCTCTAATATTTTTTTCAGTCTCTGACGTTCATGCCCAACCTCCTCCTTCATCTTAGAAGCTTGCAGTCTTTCTCTTTCCACATCCCTTTTCAATCTCTCGAAAGTCTCTATAGCGTGTGTCACGTCTCCACTACTCCCATCCAGATGAAGATGGGCTGCCTCGAGGACCTTTTCTGAGATTCCCAGTTTCTCAGCAATTAAAAAGGCATTGCTCACCCCTGAGGATCCATAGATAAGTGTATACTTGGGCTCCAGAGTCTCTTCATCAAACTCAACGGCTACGTTCTCCACCTCTGGATGAAGGTATCCATAGGCCTTGAGCCGATCGAAATGAGTGGTGACCGCCACCGAGGCTCCGCTTTCCCGGAATCGATCCAAAAAACCCATGGCCAGTGCACATCCCTCCTCCGCATGAGTTCCCACTCCCAGTTCATCCAAAAGGACGAGGGAGCGCCATCCTGCTTTTTCTAAGATTTGATTTACATGGAGGAGATGACTGGAGAAGGTGCTCAGATTTTCTTCGATATTTTGTTCATCGCCGATCACGGCAAAGATGTCTTTGAAGATTCCAATCTGGCTTCCCTCTGCAACAGGGATGGGGAGGCCAGATTGAACCATTAAGGCGAGAAGCCCCAATGTCTTCAAAGCAACCGTCTTCCCGCCTGCATTCGCTCCACTTACGATAAGGACCTTAATTCCCTCTCCCATGCGAAGGTAGATGGGCACCACCCGATTTTCATCTTGAAGCATGAGGAGAGGATTTCGGGCCTCCCTGATTTCGATCTTCCCCTCTTCATTCAAGAGAGGGGAAACCCCTTTCAAACGAACGGAGAGCTTCGCCATAGCAAAGAGGAGGTCCATCTCTCCTAATATCTCAAAGTCATTCCATAGGTTTTGCCTTTCCTCTCGGACTTTTTCCGAAAGACTTGCCAGGATGCGATATTCCTCCTCCTTCTCTTCTTCTATGAGTAGGCTGATATCGTTATTGAGGGCAACAATCTGAAGGGGCTCTAAGAAATAAGTCATGCGGCTCTGGGAATAATCATGGATAATCCCATCCAGCCGATGCTCGGCATCTGATTTGATTGGAAGAACATATCTCCCGTTTCTTAGTGTGATCAACTGCTCCTGATAGATGGGTTGAAGATCTTCTCGATGGAGAAGGGCTTCGAGCACTCCCTTTGTTTTCTCCCGGACCCCTCCCAGTCGGCGGCGGATATCTAAAAGGGCCGGGCTGGCTCGGTCCAGAATCTCACCCTTCGTATTGACCGCTTGAAGGATCTCCTTCTTCAACGCCTTTTGGTAAGATAGCCTTGAAATCTTCTCCTGAAGAAGAGGGACCTTGATAGGCCCCACCTTATGGAAGAATCGTCTGAGCTCTTCGCACAAAACCATTTGCTGATTGACATCTAATAATTCCTGGACATCGAGGACAGATCCCGCGACCTCTATTTTCCTAAAAATTCTTTCAATATCTTTCAATCCCTTGAGGGGGATTTCTCCCTCTGTTTCTAAGATTTTTTTTAGCTCTATCACCTCAACTAATCTGGATTGGATTAAAGGAAGGTCTTTGGAAGGCCTCAAGGCTTCACACCTTACTCGACCTAATGGGGAGACGGAATATTCTTTTAAGATGTCTAATAAATGATAGAATTCTAAAAGTTTGAAGGAACGATCATCCATAAAATATGAAAGGGAATTGGATTGCCTATTAAGAGGAGGAATTTATGGGGAAAGCCTTTCCTTCACCAATTGATTGATCAATTTGCCGTCCGCTTTCCCCCCAATCTTGGGCATGACTGATTTCATCACTTTTCCTATGTCCTTTAGGGATGAGGCTTGGGTCTCTTGAATACTTTGATCAATGATCTTTAGAATCTGATCCTGGCTAAGGGGTTGAGGTAAAAAGGATTTTAATATTTCTATCTCCTTTTTCTCCTTCTCGACCAGGTCCGTCCGTCCACCTGTTTGAAATTGTTCGACGGACTCCTCACCTTTTCTCACCATTGCCTGAATCACCTTCACCACATCTTCGTCCTCCAACGTCTTTCTTATCTCAATCTCCTTATTTTTCAGTGCTGACCGAATCATCCGGATAGTGGAAAGTCGCAATCTATCGCTGGATTTCATAGCTCCTTTCATTTCCTCAATCAGTCTCTCTTCCAAACTCATTCCTTATCCCCTCTCCATCATCTTTCTCATTCTTTTCATTGCCCTTTTCTTGGCAGCCAATGCTTTCTTCTTTCTTTTTATACTGGGCTTCTCATAATGTTCCCTCTTCCGAATCTCTGACAATATCCCCGTCTTCTCTACTTGTTTCTTAAACCGCCTGAGTGCATTTTCAAAAGATTCGTTTTCTTTTATTTTAATCCCTGGCATTCATTTTTCCCCTCCTTTCATGAATTATTTTGAGCTTATTATTATATTATTTTATATTATAAAGTCAAATATTTTTCACCCCTCACTTTTCCCTTGACAAAGGACTTTTACTCTTTTAACGTAGCAACTTATACAACGTATTCACACTTTTCTTCCAAGAAGCCACGAAATGAAGGACATGGAAAAAGAGAGACAAATGATCAGGACTGCCGCTGAAAAGACAGCCCAGAAGACTGTCCAGCCTTGGGCAGTAAAGATCGACTCCACTGGAGAATTTCCATGGGATTTAGTTGAGGCCCTGGGAAAACAGGGATTTCTATCCCTTCTCCTCCCCGAATCCTACGGGGGGACGGATGGAGATCTGACTTCATTCTGTATCGTCATTGAAGAAATCGCAAAGGTTTGCGGGTCTTCGTCTCTTATTATCCTGGCCCATGGGGTGGGCACCCTCCCCATTCTTTTAGTGGGAAATCCCTCCCAAAAAGACCTCTATTTTACAGAGGTATCCGAGAAAAACAGGCTCACTGCCTTTGTCCTAAACGAGCCAGAGGGAGAATTAAAAGCTTCTTTCATCAAGACGAAGGCCGAGAAGAAGGGAGCGGATTACTTGATCAATGGACATAAATGTTTCATTACTCATGGGAGTTTAGCCAAATTTTATACTGTCATTGCTGTGACTCAACCGGAACATGGAGGTGAAGGAATCTCCGCCTTTGTGGTGGAGGATGGAACACCTGGCCTCGAATTTGGTAAGAGGGAGGAGAAGATTGGGATGAGGGGGGTAGTGATGACAGATGTGATCTTCGAAAACTGCCGGGTGCCCCGACAAAATCTTCTGGGAGAGGAAGGAAAGGGTTGGAAGATTGCGATGGAAACGCTCAACAGGTCGAGACCCGCCGTTGGGGCGCAGGCAGTAGGCATTGCTCAAGGGGCTCTCGATTTTGCGATTCACTATGCCAATGAACGCATTCAGTTTGGGAAACCCATCTCCTCCTTTCAGGTGATCCAATTCATGATCGCCGATATGGCCACTCAAGTCGAAGCCGCCCGATCCTTGGTCTATAAAGCAGCCGATCAGATTGATGCCAAACTTGAAAATACAGAAAAACTTTCAGCCATCTCAAAATATTTTGCTTCCGAAATGGCCATGAAAGTGACCACGGACGCCGTTCAGATCCTCGGAGGTTATGGATATATGAAAGATTATCCTGTGGAACGAATGATGCGGGATGCCAAAGTTACCCAGATTTATGAGGGTACTAATCAAATTCAGCAGTGGCTGGTGGCGCAACAATTGTTGTCGAAGAAGGAATGATGGAATACTGGATTATTGAAATAATGAGTATGACGGATGGTCAAGATGATCTCTGGAATAGGTTTCAATAAACCCATTATTCCATACTTCCATTATTCTAATTTTCTATAGAGACTTCTGAGGCGAGGATGAATCAAATCTTTCGCCTTCCTCTCATTCCCATTTTCATTGTTTACACCATTGGTATTTCTTTTGGCCATTTCAACTTTCTTTTCCCTTCTCAAGGATGGATTCTCTTCCTCATACTTTTTGGGGGTTGGACTCTTTTTCTGGTGATGAAAAGAACCCTATTGGGTTCTTTGATGACTTTCTCCATTTTCTTCCTTCTTGGGATTTTTTCAATCCAGCTTTATCTCCATCCCCAACATTCTTCTCACATCTCCCATTTCACCGGCCTGGATAGAATCTCATTGGAGGGGATTATCGATCGTCCTCCTGAGCGCTCCAGAGGAAGGACCCAATTATTTATCCGCTCACAACAGGTTATTCTGTCAAACCGTCGTATCCCGGTAAATGGGCTTCTCCTCATTTTCCTTCAGGAGGAATATCCTTTGCTTCGAGTGGGGGATCGCCTTCGTTTTTTGTGTAAACTTGATTCCCCTCATGGATTTCATAATCCAGGCGGGTTTTCTTACGAACGCCACCTTGCCTTTGAACAAGTCCATACCATTGGATTCTTATCCGTGGAGAAAGGGGTCGTCAAATTGGGGGAGGGATTTAAGAACCCTCTTCTCCTCCAAATGGAGAGTTGGCGAGATCACATTCGTGATTTTTTGGGGAGGGAAGCAAATCCTATTTCCTCTGGTATTTTTAAGGCTCTGGTATTAGGGGAACAGGGAGATATTCCGGAAGAAGTAAAGGAACATTTTATTGTCACAGGAATTGCTCATCTCTTGGCTATTTCAGGCGATCATCTCGGAATCGTCGCACTGCTTTCTTTTTCCCTCCTGATTTGGGTATTGAAACGTTCTGAATTTCTACTCCTCACCATCGATGTTAAAAAATGGGCGGCTGCTTTGACTCTCCCCTGTCTCCTTCTCTATACTTTCATCGCGGGCGGAGGAATCTCTGTGGTCCGGGCCACCATTATGGTGATCACCTTCTTCCTTTCTATCCTATTCAACCGGGAAAGAAACCTCCTCCACACATTGGCTCTGGCAGCCTTTCTCATCCTCATTTTCTCGCCCCCCTCCCTTTTTGATGTTTCTTTTCAGCTCTCTTTCCTCGCCGTGCTTTCAATCCTCTATTTAGTGCCACGCATTCTCCAGGACCTGAAACAGGAGGGAATCTTTCTTCTTCCAAAAACCTCTTGGAAGGGAAATATCCTCAAATATATCTTCCTCTCTCTTCTCGTCACCGGAGTGGCTATTTTGGGGACCGCACCTTTTGTTGCCTTCCATTTTAACCGCTTCTCCCCTATTGGATTTTTCACCAACCTCTTCATCATCCCCT
>Ga0153915_10004370_pt1 | contig 13013 bp, 8 predicted proteins | sample Opewatmetagenome_2_FD_107003 | JGI IMG/M metagenome (GOLD analysis project Ga0153915, IMG submission 107003) | Freshwater wetland microbial communities from Ohio, USA - Open water 3 Core 3 Depth 3 metaG | ecosystem: Environmental > Aquatic > Freshwater > Wetlands | place: USA: Ohio, Lake Erie... | reverse complement strand
CGCCCCGGGCGAGGAGTTCTCCTACACCAATACCGGCTATTTCCTGATGGCGCAGATCGTGGAACGGGTGAGCGGAAAATCCCTGAACGCTTTCGCCCAGGAGAATATCTTCAAGCCGCTGGGCATGACCCATACTCTTTTCCAGGAGGATCACACCCAGCTCATCAAGAACCGCGCCACGGGCTACGACCCGGGACCGAACGGCTATGTCATCAACATGAGCAACTGGGACGAGACGGGCGACGGAAACGTCTACACCTCCGTTGAGGACCTCTATCTCTGGGACCAGGCCTTCTATAACTATAAGCTGGGCAAGGAACTCATGGACTTCCTCCATACCACCGGAGAGCTCAACAGCGGCAAGAAACTCGATTACGCCTTCGGGCTCTTTATCGGGGAGCACAAAGGCCTGAAGACAGTGAGTCACGGCGGCGCCTGGGCCGGCTTCCGGGCCGGTTTCGTCCGCTTCCCGGAGCAGAAGTTTTCCGTGATCTGCCTGACCAACCTGGGATCCCAGGACCCGGACTCCCTGTGCTACAAAGTGGCCGACATCTACCTGGCCGACCTCATCAAAGAGAAGCCCAAGGAAGAACAAAAGAAGGCCGAGGCGATCGCCCTCACCAAGCCGGAGCTCGAAGCCCGGGTCGGCAATTATCAGGACCAGAGGTTCGGGATGTGGGTTTCCTTTTTAATGAAAGAGGACAAGCTGAAGCTGGCGCTCATGGGTCTGGAGCTGGAGCTTCAGCCGCTCAGCCGGACAGCCTTTGAGGCCGTGAACGCCCCGGCCGATATCTCCGTCGAGTTCCTTCCGGACCAGCCGGGCCGGCTGGCGCGGGCCACTCTCAAAGTGGCCGGGGTCGAGCGCTATGACCTGGCCAAAGCCGCTCCCCTTGCGCCTCTCACCGCCGCCCAGCTCCAGGAATACGCCGGCGACTATGTCAGTGAAGAGCTGCTCAACGCCAAGTACCGCCTGGTTGTCGAAAACGGCGCCCTCGTCGTCAAGTTCAGGAGCTTCCCCGCGGCGCCTTTCCAGGCCATGGCGAAGGACAAGTTCGCCCAGGGGCCTTTCGGGGTCGAATTTGTCCGCAAAGGCAAGGCCGTCACGGGCTTCACGCTCAATACCGGCCGCGTCGCCGGCATCGCCTTCCTGAGAAAATGACGGCGGCCCGCTCCTAGAAATTGAATCTCAGGGAGAGCCGGAAGGCCCGCGGGTCCGTGACCCACGTCGCCTTTCCGAAATTCTCGCTGTCCACGCGGGAATCCACGGCGAGCTCGACTCCCCTGTTCAGGACATTGAAGACATCGGCGATCAATCCCACCCTGTACCTGTCGCTGAAAGTGAACGTTTTTTCCAGCCTGAGGCCGAGGTCGATGACCGGGGGAACCCGTTCGGACCCCCTCGGGTCAAGAAAAACATCCGGCCGCCCGCTCGCGGCGGCGGTGATGTAACGCGTCCAGTTGTAGCCGGTCGAATATACAAATTGAGGGCTCAGACTGAATCCCCAGGGCAGGAGGAATGTCCCGTAGACCTTGAACGTGTGGGTGGGATCGTTCGGCAGGTGGCCTTCGGCGTTGATCTGGCGGTTCGGGTTAACGTATCTGTTGCCGCCCGAGGCTCCTCCGACGTAATCGTTGTCATGATTGCCTTTGGCCTGGCCATAGGCGTAATGCGCGTGAAGCATCCAGCCGCCGGAGAATCTCTTGTTCAAGTAAACAGAGAAGCCGGTATATTTGTTCCTGGGCGTCTGGATGACGGCCTGGGACATTCCGGCCACAGGGTTGGTGATGATGAACCGATCGTCATCGCCGGAGGAGGTCTGGTTGTAGACGGTGATGGTCCTGACCGTTCCGGTCTCGTCCACGAAAGAGAAAGGCCCGGTTTCCCAAGTGGCGGCGCTGTTGGCCTTGGCGATAAAGTCGCTGTAGTCCCGATAGATGAAGGAGACGCCGGCGGCCAGGTCGGTCATGAGCGTCCTCTCCAAACCGATCGTGAACTGGTCCATCTTCGGCATCCTGATGCCGGGGTCGACGAGTGTCGGATTGGAGAAAACAGACCTGTAGATTTCCAGTTTTTCCCCGCTGGGCAGGACCTCGTACATGATCCAGTCTCCGATACCCTGGTCGGCTCCCTGGAAATAGGCACACTTCAGGGAATCGTAATAACGCCCGTAGTGGATCTTGAAGGCGGTGGAGTGGTCCCCCAGGATATCCCAAGTCAACCCGATCCTCGGCTCCCACGAATCCTGGGGCTTAAAGATGGGGCTCGACCCCACCGTGGGCAGGGTCCCCCGGTAATGGGAATAACGGAGCCCGGGGTTTATGGTCAGGTTGTCACTGATTTTCCAGGCGTCCTGGGCAAAGGCCGAGATCTTCCAGACTTTGGCATCGGCCCCATAGTCATAGGAATAGGCATAGTTGTGCAACTGGCCGTCATAGTAGCTGTAGGCGTTGTCCGTATAATTGAACCCGCTCGGGTACCCGCCGCTGTATGTATCCCGGCCGGTCAGGTATTCGATGCCGACCTTGAAATCGTGGGCTCCCTGGAGGAAATTGTCCGCATGGTGGGAAAGGGAGGCGTTGATCGAGACGTGCCAGGTATCCGACTCTCCCCACCAGCCGTAGTTCCCGGTGTAGTTTCCCGTCAGGGCATCAAAATGCTGAGGAACGTCTCTTCCCTGATTGGGCCGCTGGTCGTAGAAGCACCAGAAATAGGCGAACTTGACCTCCGAGTAGGTGTTGTCGGAGAACGTGTGCAGTTGGCTCAGGCTCAAGGTGAGGTCCGGGCCGACATCAAAATAGGTCGCCTCGATCGGCCGGTTAACGCTCAGGCCGCGGTTGTAGACAAGGAAGTCCTCGAACCAAGCGAGGGCGTGGAAACGGTTTCTCTGGTCGGGCTGAAAGGTCAGCTTGAAGACGCCGTTCGGTATCTGCTCGGACGATCTTTCCGCGAAGCCCTGGACCTCTTCATCATCCTGCCTCTGCCCTCCCGCGACGTAGTACCACAGCTTGTCCTTGATGATCGGGCCGCCGATCCCGAGATGGGCATGAAAGGTGAGCTGACGGGGCGGGGTTTCATAGAGGGAAAACTTAGGGTCTGACGTGTCGATGTTCTGGTTTCTCCACCCCAGTCCCGAATAGACGACCTCGGCGAGCCCCTCGAATGTGTTGCCGCCGCTTTTCAGCGTCGTGTTGAAGACGGCCCCGGTGAACCCGCCGTATTCCGCGTTGGCGCCGAACCCCGCCACCTGGGCTTCTTCCACCATGTTGATGTCGGGATACGTCCAGTCGGCCCCGGAGCCGATGTAGGAGACGTTGTTCCCATCGATCTGCCACTGGACGCTGACCCTTTGCGGAGCGCCGGCGACGCTCGCGTCCTGAACGCCGGGGGCAAGATTGAGCAGCTCCTGGGTGGCCAGGCGATATTTCTGGAACGTGCCGATATCCTTGAGCATCTGCTGGTCGAGGTTGGTGGCCATGACTTGGGAATCCTTGACGTCAACCAGCGGCGAGGCCCCGACGACGGTGACCTCTTCTTCCAGGGTCCCGACCTTGAGCACGAAGTCCACGGTCAGCGTCTGTCCGACGAACAAGCGGATGCCCTCCTTTTTGGCGGGCACGAAACCCGGAAGCGAAGCCTCGAGAACATAGGTTCCCGGCAAGAGCGCGGGAAACCTGAACTTTCCCGAATCCTCCGTGACCCGGCTTTGGCTGCCTCCGATCAGGTCGGGAGAGGAAGCCTTGACCTGCACCCCCGGAAGAGGCACACCTTCGGTGTCGCTGACCCTTCCTTCGATGGCCCCATATTTCGCCTGGGCATGCGTCAGGACCGGAAACAGGATCAGCGCGGCTAGCGCAAGGCAAAGCGCTGAGATTCTCGACCGTTCTTTCGTCACGATGTCCTCCTTGTTTCCACGACGTTGAAAACCAGGCGCTCGATCTTCTTTGACCCGAACATTCGCCCAGCTTAATATGGCTGAATCCATATAGCAAAGAAAAAGTGATGTCAAGAAAGTTCTGAATTCAATCCGCGGCCGGGAGGTCCGCTAGGCGCTGACCGCGCCCGCCGGCCGTCCCTGAGCCTTGAAGAAGACTAGTTCCCTTGGGGGGCCAGCTGGAGCCGTCTTCGCCCCGGCTTGGATTCCCGAGGTTTTTCTCCCCAATTCGTCCGGAGGCAGAATTCCAGAAGCGGCCGATAGTAGTCCTCGAAGGGAGGAGCGGCGACAGCGTCTTCTCCTATCACCGCTTGTGCCTGGGAGACATCAAAGAACCGCACTCGGGCGAGATGGGGGGCGAACCACCTGAGCTTCCGCAGAGCTCGTTTTTTGGACTCGCCGAAGAACGGCGCCAGGAAGGTCATCAGCTTGAGCCAGTTCATAGAAACAAAACGCAGCTGCGGGAGCTTCACCTGAGGGCGCATTTTCCGGAAGAAATCCAGGGCCAGCTCGAGGACTCTTCCAACCGTGGTGGCCCTCTCGGGTCCGGCGCACAGATGGTAGGTTCGCTTCCGGCAGTCCGCTGCGCCGAAGAGGATCTGGCTGACAGCCCGGCAGACGAAATCGACCGGCACGATGTCGAGCGGTGTATCCGGAGAGCCCGGCAGGAACCGCACGATCCCGCGCGCCAGGTATTTCAGGGGAATATAAAGGACATTGAAGGCTGTGGTGACACCTGTCCTGGAGTCTCCGACAATGATACTCGGACGGAAGATGACCCAGGGCAAATCCGGGCATGATTCCCGGATGAAAACTTCCGCTTCGAACTTGGTCTGTTCATAGCTGTTCGAGAAACCCTGGCCACGATCCAGGTCGTCCTCCCTGATGAGCCCGCTGCGGTTCCCGGAGACAAAAGCCGTGCTGATATGGGCCACGCGCTCGAGCCGGCCGCGTTCCCAGGCCAAGCGAGCCAGGGCCATTATCCTTTTAGTCCCTTCGACGTTGATCTCCCGGGCTTCGGCCAAGGGATTGCGAAAACGCACCGTAGCCGCCGCATGGATGATATGCGTGACCTTCCGCGCCAGCGCCGCATATTGAGATTCCGAAAGCCCCAGCCGGTCGCGGGTGATGTCCCCGCGCAATGCTCGGACGCGCTTGCGCGCCTGGTTGAGGTTGAGTGCGCCGGCCAGAGAGAGGAGGAGTTCATTCCGTCGGTCCTCAACTTCCGCCTCTGAATTTCCGCGGATGAGCAGGACAAGCGAGGTGTCCTTGGACTGCAGGAGGACCGGAATCAGGTTCCGACCGACGTGGCCGGTAGCCCCTGTTAAAAAGACCACTTTTCTCTTCGGCTTTTTGACGTCGGCTTCGCTCATGGCTTCGATCTCCAATGGCAATCTACCGCAGCGGGGGAAATGAGTTGTCAGGAATATGTGAGAAATTTGTTAAGAGATTGTCAGGAGCGCCCGAGCCTTAATCTATCCCCATCTCCTTGAGCAGAAAATCGGCCCGGCCGAACTTCTGAGTGATCCAGAGGACATAGCGCATGTCGACGCCGATCGAGCGGCTGTACTCCTCGCTCCAGGCATAATCGTTAATGGTGGCCTCGTAAGTGCGGTCGAAATTGACCCCGACGAGTTCCCCCCGGGCGTTGATGACCGGGCTGCCCGAGTTGCCGCCGGTCGTGTCGGTATCGTAGAGCAGGCAGACCGGAACGTCCTTCAATTTCGGCTGCTCGAAGCGGCCGAAATCCCGGACTCTGGCCAGGTCAAACAGGGCGGCCGGCGTGTTAAAGGGCTCCCGGCCCGTCGTCTTTTCCAGGACGCCGTGAAGAGTCGTAAATGGCTCATAATAAACGGCGTCGGCCGGTGCATAGCCTTTGATCCTCCCATAGGTCAGCCGCAGGGTGTTATTGGCATCGGGGATGAAGCGCTTGCCCAGGTAGAGCTCCTTGAGGTCGCTCAGGCGGGCGTAGAGGGGATCGAGCGCGCCCCGGCGGGCTTTCTGCTCTTCCCGGAGCTCAAGGACAGCCGGATAAAACGCCTTGGCCAGGTCGAGGAAGGGATCCGGGTTCGCGGCAATCTCGTCCGCACCCTTATCCAGCAGTCCCGCGACGAATTGGATATCGCTCATCCGGGTGGCTTTGTAGGCCTGGTCCAGGAAGCCGGCGATCGTCCCTTCACCGAATCCGCCCGCAAAGAACTCGTCGACCGCCTTGATCCTCTTCCCCGGCTTGAGCCCTGAGGCCCGCAGGATCAGCTCCTTGAAAATGGCCTTGTCGGTCGGCTCATAAAAATTGCGGAGGGAGAGAAGGAGCCTCTGCTTAGTCTGAGCGAAATTCCGCTCCATGTAGGCCGGCTCGCGCTCGAGGTCCGGCTTCCGCCGCTCGAGCGATGCCTCATAGACGGTAAAGGCGGCCCCGATGAGGTTCACCGACCCGCGCAGATATTCCAGGACCATCTCCGAGTCAAAGCCCGCGCGCATCTCGTCATACACGGCCGCCATATCGTTCAGGATGGTCCCGTTCTGAGCCTTCCTTTTCTCATCCGCAGCAATGAAATCCTGGAGACCTTTCTCCTCTTGGCGGCGGCGCTCGACGAGCCCGAGCCTCTTCATTCCCTTGAGTTTGCCTCGGTAGTTCTTCATCGTGTTGGCCAGTCCTTTGATGCGGGCCGCGTGAAGGAGGGCGACTCCCCTGTCCTCAGTCCCCATCTTCTCCATGAGGTCGATCTGCCAGGCGTACCAGTCGGCGATATAGGGCATCCGGACCTCTTCCTCGAAGGCCAGGTAGCTGGCCGTGCTGTGCCGGTAGGTCCGGCCGGGATAGCCGAGAAGAAAAACGAAATCGCCTTCGTCGACACCTCGGGCGGCCACCCGCAGGAAGCGCTTGGGCCTGAAGGGGACATTCTGCGGCGCAAAATCAGCCGGCGAACCGTCCGGAGCCACATAGGCCCGCAGAAACGAAAAGTCGCCCGTGTGCCGCGGCCACATCCAGTTGTCCTCCTCGCCGCCGAACTCGCCGATGGAGCGGGGCGGGACGTAGACCAGGCGGATGTCTTTTAAATATGTATAAATAAAGAGGATATAGGTCTTGCCGGTGAACATCTCGGCCACTTCGGCCCGCTTGCCGGGGTTTTCTTTCTCCGTCCGGGCCACGATCTCCTTGGTCCGCCTCTCAATCGCCCGGGTGCGGACCGCGAAGTCCATGCCCGGCTGGACGGCGCTCAAAACCTCACCCGAGACGTCCCGGTAGGACTCGGTGATGCGCGCGGTCATGCCCTTGGCCTGGATCTCCTCGGACCGCGTCGCGGCCAGGAAGCCGTCGCGGAGATAATCCTTCTCCTTGGTGCTGGCCGCCTGGACAGCCCCGAAGGCGACATGGTGGTTCGTGATGAACAGGCCGTCAGCCGAGAGGAAAGAGCCGGTCGCGCCGACGCTGACGATGGCGAAGATCAGGCTCCTGTCGGTGGCGAAGATCTCGGCCGGGTCGATCTCCAGGCCCTTGGACCTGAGGTCAAGCTTCAGGATCTCGCTGATCGGGTACATGCCCTCGTCGGCGGAGACCGGAAGCGCGAAGAGAAAGCCGACCAAGATCAGAGCTGCCGCTTTTCTGTTCATCTCTTTCTACTCCTCTTGCCTAAGGATTTCCCGCACCGGGCCGTGGCGGCGGGTCACGCCCATTTGGTCGAGAAGCTCCAGGAGCGGAATGGCATACTTCCGGCTCAGGCCGCTCAGGGCCTTGAATTCGGCCACCGTCATTTCCTTCTTCCCGAGGGCTCTCACCCGGCCGATGATGTCCTCCAGCCAGGCCGAGTGGATGAAGAGTCCCTCCGGGCCCTGGACGACCTTTTTCCGCTCCGTCAGGACCGCCAAGAGCTTCTCCAGACGTTCCCGGGTCAGCCGGAACTGATGCCGGATCTCGTCCAGGGAAACCGATTGAAACTCTCCCCGGAAGCACATCTCCTCGAGCTTCTGGAGGATCTTCTCCTCCTGGGCCGACAGGGCCAGCTCGTGAGAGGGAAGCATCAGCCGCGGGCCGGCCTGGCGGACCAGCCCGGACTTTTCGAGCGTTTTGACGGCTAGGCGCAGCACCTTGTCGGGCGCCCCGAACCTCGTCTTTAGCTTTTCCAGAAGGACGCCCTTCTGCGCGGGCTGCCTTTCATGGAACTGTTCCACATAGGCGAGTATTTTTTCCCCGAGATGGTCAAAACTTTCCCGCGAGACCAGGTGGAGCGGCGAGAACGACAGGATCTTCACCCGGCCCTCCGCCTCCAGGCTCTCGGCCAGGTGGAGAAGCCTCTCCTCGTTCAGGTCACAGAACTCCGTGATCTCCCGCTCATGGAGACCGCTCGTTCCCCGCTTGCGGCAGAGCGCGTCGATCATGTCCGCTTCGTCCCCGGAGAGGGCCTTGAGGAAATCCCAATCGGCTTCCTTCCCGGTCTTCCCCTCCTCGAGAAGGCCGGGATTGAGGACGATGCCCCGGCCGATCCTCTCCCGTTTCTGAGTGTCGAGGACGGCGAAGGTGTCCTTCCACTTGAGCGTCAGGAGCCGGCGCGCCGCTGCCCGGACAAAGACGCGCCCCCGCCGGGGCTCAGGCTCGGAACCATAGGCATGGAGCGCCGCCGGCAGCTTTTGGTCCCCTAAGAGAAGGGTCGCCTGGGAGGGGAGCGCCCCCTCTTTTTCCTCCAGGATGACCAGGGCCTCGAACTCGCGCGTCCTCATCGTCCTCCTTTTTTGCCCTCGGACCTCGGCACCAGGGTCATCCGGCGCAGCAGCGGGTCGACGGCCGCCAGGGTGACGGTGATCTGCTGGCCCATGGCGAACCGCCTCCCCGACCGCCGGCCGACCAGGAGCTGCTTCGAGCGGCGCTGGAAATATTCACCGCCGAGGTCGGCGAACGGGACGAGCCCCTGGACAAAGTAATCCTCAAGCTCCACCAGGACACCGGCCTTGATGATGTCGACGATGATGCCGCGAAATTCCTCGCCCAGCTTGGACTTGAGGAGGCGGAAGATCCGCCATTCCACGAGCTCCTTCTCGGCTCCGTCCGCTTTCCGCTCCCGCTCGGAGCAGTGAAGGGCCAGCGCGGGCAGCCCGGGGATATCCTCCCTCTCGCCGCGGAGCGCGGCCTTGAGGGCCCGGTGAACGATGAGGTCGGGGTAGCGGCGGATCGGAGAGGTGAAGTGGGTGTAGTCTTTTTTCGCCAGACCGTAGTGGCCGGTGTTTTCGGGTTCGTAAGCGGCCATTCGCAGCGACCGGAGCACGTGGAACTGGACGATCTTCTCATCCGGCTTCCCCTCGACCGCCTTCAGGATTTTCTGCAGGTCACGGGAGGTCGTCTTCTCGGGCTTCGGCAGCATCAGCCCGAAGCTCTGGAGAAGGATCCTCAGTTCCTCGAGGTCGGCCCGGGCCGGCGGCGGATGGACGCGGTAGACGGAGGGCCGGTCCTCTTCGCTCAGGAAACGGGCGACGGCCTCGTTGGCCGCGACCATGAACTCTTCGATCAGGTGATGGGCTTCGTTCGTCTCGAAGGCGGCGACGCTCTGAAGTTCGCCTTCCTGGTAGACGAGCTCGGGCTCGAGGAGGTCGAAGTTCAGGCTCCCCTCCTCTTCTCTTCTCGCCCTGAGGATGGCCGCCAACTCGCGCATCAGCAGGAAACCCGAGACCAGGGCGGCGTATTTCCGCCGCTCCTTCTCGTCGCCCTGCAGGATCTTGAACACCGACGTGTAGGTCATCCGCTCGACCGTCTTGATGACCGAAGGATGGAAGGCCGTCCCGACCATCCGTCCCTTGGGATCGAACTCGAGGAGCGCGGTCACCGTCAGCCGGGGCCTCCGGGGCCGCAGGCTGCAGAGGTCGTTCGAGAGCTCTTCCGGGAGCATGGGCAGGGTCAGGCCGGGAAAATAGACGCTCGTGGCCCGGCTGCGCGCGTCCGCGTCCAGGGCCGAGCCCGGCCGGACATAGTGCGAAACATCGGCAATATGGACGCCGAGCCGGTAGTGGCCCGAAGGAAGCTTTTGGATGCTGACGGCGTCGTCGAAATCCTGGGCGGTTTCCCCGTCGATCGTCACCGTCTCCCAGTCCCGGTAATCGACCCGTCCCTCCAGATCAGGCGGGGAGATCCGGCGGGGGGCTTTCTTGGCCTCCGCCGACGCCCCGGCCGAGAACCGCGCTTCGAGCCCGAAGCGCCTGATGACCACCTGAGTGTCCACTCCGGGGTCATCGGGCATCCCGAGCACTTCCCTCACGGCCAGCGAATCCCGGTCGGCCTCGACGATGGCCCCCTCCGGAATGGAGAACGAGCCGGTGGAGGAAAGCGGGACTTCGTCCGCCGAGGAATCAAAGGGCGCCAGGAACGGCCGTCCGAACCGCTCTTTGAAAACCCCCAGAAGCGTCTCCCTCCCTTTCTTTACCAGCCGGACGACCTTTCCCTCGGGCTTTCCTTTTTTGCCCTTCTCATTGACCGCGATCTCGACGATATCCCCGGTGACCGCCCCCTGGGTATAGCGGGCGGGGATGAAGATGTCCTCCCGGTCCCCGCCTTCAGGGCGGACGAACCCGAAGCCGCGCGAGGAGGCCATGAATTCGCCGCGCGACAAGGTTCTCTCCTGGCGGACCAGATAGGCCTCCCTTTTCTTATAAACCGTCCCCCGCTGCAAGAGGACCTTGAGCGCCGCCCGGAGCTTCGTCTGGGACCGGCCGCGAAGGTGCAGGAGGCCGGCCAGCTGGGGGAAGGTCAACCCTCCCTTTTTCTGCTTCAGAAGATCGATGATCTCGTTTTCCATTTTCTTCTCAATAATAAAAAGTGCTGAGGTAAGGAACGCGGTATTTTTCGCGCCACCGCCTGACCAGTTCGGTCAGAAATATCCCGCGGAGCTCGTCGGCCGGACGGCCGGGAAACCCGGCCCGGACCCGCTTCTCGACGTCCGTGCGGAAAACGGAATCGGCGAATCGGTCGATCAACGCCTCGGCCCGGGCGTCCAGCCGCTCGAGGACGTCTTCCCGGGCGTCTTTCCGGCCGAGCACGGCCAGGGCCTCACGGTAAACGTCCTCGACAATGCGGGCTTCCGGCGGCATGGCGTCCAGGAATCGCTTCACCTCGGCCCTGATCTTTTTCTTCTTGCCTTCCTGAGAGTCCATTTTGCCGGCCAGGCCGACGCCCCGGTCCATGTATTCCGCATAGGCCCTCAGGATTTCAGCTTCACAGAACGCCAGAGATGACATTTTTCTCCCTTCGGCCCCCCGCCTCTTCCGGTGCTTCTCGAACGCCCTCTCCAGCCCTTCCAGGACGACCCGCAGCGGGATGCGCTTCTCCTCCCAGGAGGCGATCGTCACCATATCCCTGGAGGAGAGAACGAACGGCGCTCCCCGGAGTCCGAGGAATGCCCGGGCGATCTCCTGGAAATAGAAGCTTCGTTCCTGTTGTCGCGGCATGGGCGTCACCGGGCCGGCTCTGTCGGGTGGTCAGGCCGCCGGCCTCTCCTCTCTGTTCCTCTCGAAGACGATCCGGAGCCCATCGAGCACCAGGTGCGGCTCGTGGTGATGCGCGGTCTTGATCTCCGGCCCAAGCTGGGAAGCGAACCCCCCGGTAACGACGATCTTGGGCTCTCCCCCCATCTCCCGGCTCATCTCGGCGATGATGTTGTTGACCAGGCCGATATAGCCGAAATAGATCCCGGACTGCATGCTGGCCACCGTCGTCCTTCCAATCGGCTTCTTCGGCTTGGCCACCTCGATCCGCGGCAGCTTGGCCGTCCGCAAGTAGAGGGCCTCGGCCGAGATCTGGATCCCTGGGGCGATGGCCCCTCCCAGGTATTCGCCTTTGGCCGTGACGGCGTCAAAGGTGGTGGCCGTTCCGAAGTCCACGATGATGCAGGGCCCGCCGTATTTGTCGAAGGCCGCGATCGAGGCGACCACACGGTCGGCGCCGACTTCTCCGGGGTTCTCGTAGAGGATGGGCATCCCGGTCCGCAGGCCGGGGCCGACGACCAGGGCTTTCATCCGGAAAAGGCTTTGGGTCAAGGCCTGGAAGGCCGGCGTCAGGGGCGGAACGACGCTCGAGATGACGGCCCCGTCGATGGCCAGGGGTTCAAGGCCCGAGGTGCGGAGGAGCTCGAGGAGGATGACCCCGTACTCGTCGGAAGTCTTCTCCCGGTCCGACCGGACCCGCCAGTCCTTGAGGAGGGTCTTCCCCTCAAAGACACCCAGGGCGACCGTGGTATTCCCGATATCAATGGCGAGCAGCATGGTGCCTCACTCCTTTTTCCCGACACCATAATTATAATCGATACGCGAAATTTCTGCCGGGGAGAGGAGGACTTCCTCCCCTTTCCGCTCGATCCTGAGCCTGGCCAGGAGGTCGATGCCTTTGAAGACGCCCGTCAGCCTTCCATTTTCGGTCCGCACGCTGACTTCCGACCCGACCGGCACGACCAGCTTCGACTCATAGGCCCGAACGATTTCCCCATGGCGTCCGGCCAGCCACTCCGAATACCAGCGGTCGAGCGCCGGCCAGAGCGCCTTCTCCAGCGCCGCCTTGGCGATATCCCGGCCCAAGGCGAGCCGGAGCGAAGTCGCCGACTTCCTGAGAGAGACGGGGAAATCGTCCTCTTCTTGCCCGACATTGATCCCGATGCCCAAGACCGCGAAATTCACCGCGTTTCCCAGGAACTCCCCCTCGCTGAGGATGCCGCCCAGCTTGCGCCGTTTCCAGACGACATCATTGGGCCACTCGAGCGCCGCCTCGAGACCGGTCGCTTCCCGGACCGCCTCCAGGCAGGCCAGAGCTGCCGTCAGCGGAAGCAGGGAGAGGTCGGCGCGGGAAGGCCTTAGGATGACCGACACATACAGACCCTGGCCGCGGGGCGAGTGCCAGCTCCTTCCCTTGGTCCCGCGGCCCTCGGTCTGCTCCTCAGCGACCACCGCCGTCCCTTCGGGCGCGCCCTCCCGGGCCAGTCGTTTGGCCCAGTCGTTGGTCGATGGGCAGGTGGGGAACCTGTGGATGGTCATTCCGATGGTCATGAGAGGACCGCCTGGCGCGGCTAAGCCTTTATGTTGCCCAGGCTCTTCTGGAGCTTTTCCTTT
>Ga0153915_10004369_pt1 | contig 13013 bp, 10 predicted proteins | sample Opewatmetagenome_2_FD_107003 | JGI IMG/M metagenome (GOLD analysis project Ga0153915, IMG submission 107003) | Freshwater wetland microbial communities from Ohio, USA - Open water 3 Core 3 Depth 3 metaG | ecosystem: Environmental > Aquatic > Freshwater > Wetlands | place: USA: Ohio, Lake Erie... | reverse complement strand
TTCATGGCCGTGCTCATGGCAACCGGGGTGAATGTCTTCGTGAACCGGATGGACGCGTGGGTCTTGAACGAGCACGACCCGATCGACGGCTACTTCGCGCGCGTCACGCCCAAGTCGTGGAGCGCGAATATCCGCCAGGGCTGGGTGTGGGACGGCGACAACTTCTCGGTGAACATGTTCATGCACCCCAACCAGGGTGCCGCCTATTTCCGCGCCGGGCGCTCCAACGGCCTGAACTTCTGGGAATCGACGCCGCTCACCTTCCTGGGGTCGCTGGAATGGGAGTACTTCGGGGAGACGACGTACCCGTCGCTGAACGACCTCTACAACACCTCCTTTGGCGGGATCGTCCTCGGCGAGGTGACGTGGCGCCTGGCGCCGCTGGTGCGCGACAACCGCGCCCGGGGTATTGGCCGCCTCCTCCGCGAGCTGGTCGCGATCCCCCTCGATCCGAGCGGAAGTGTGAGGCGCCTGCTGGCCGGCGACGCCTGGCGCACCTATGCGAATCCCCGCGGAAGCTATCCGGGAGCGTTCGGGTGGCAGTTCCAGGCCGGCGCCCAGGTCGACAAGGCCTCGGCCAGCACCGGCCGCAGACCGGTGTCGACCGCGTTCCTCGCCGAGATGTCGTACGGCGACGCGTTCGTGACGCGCTACTCGCAGCCGTTCGACGTCTTCACGGCGCGGGTGCGGTCCAGCACGGCCGGCGCCAACATCAGGGAGGCGCGGGTCGCCGGTCGGCTCTACGCCCACGAGCTCACCGACACGGGTTCGACGTTCCGGCATATCCTCACGGTGACCCAGAAGCTCGAGTACGAAGCGAGCCCCGCCTACAAGTACGGCGGGCAGAGCCTGAACATCGGGTTCGTCTCGGCGTTCGCCGGGGCGCACGGGCTCGACGTGCAGACGGCGCTGTACGCCGAGGGGATCATGCTGGGCGCCGTGGACGCGCCGCGCGCCGGCATAGCCGGTACACCGCGGACCTACGATTTCGGGCCCGGCGTGGGCTTCGATTTCGCCGCCAAGCTCCGCGTGGGGGGCTTTCCGGTTCTGACCGCGCGTTGGCATGGGGCGTACCTGCACTCGGTGAGCGGCACTTCCGGCGACCACTACATCCAGTTCCCGAGCCTCGAGGCCGCGGTGCCGCTGACGGGGTCGTTCGGGATCGGTGCGTACGCGGGGTGGTTCCATCGGCGCAGCGCCTACACCGGGCTGCCCGGCGAGACGGCGAGCGCCCCGGAGCTGCGCGCCTACGTCGTGTTGAACACCCACCGCGGCGCATTGCCGCCGGAGCCGGAGCAATGATGGCTACCCACGTCGTACGGTGCGCGTATTCGGTTCCCAGGGCCCTCGGCGTGGCGGCGCTCCTGCTCGGTGCGCTCGCGACCGGGCCGGCGGCGGCGCAGACGCCGGCGCGCAGGAACCTGTGGCTGGACGCCGGGATCGGCATCGGCTACCTGCGCCTGACCTGCGTCGGCTGCTCCGGTGTCGCCGCGACCGGCGCAGCGCTTACCGTCTCGGCGGGTGGCGGCATGTCGCGAAACGTGCTGCTTGGCGTGCAGGGCCAGCAGTGGCAGACCTCCGGGGGGGGCCCGCGCCAGGTGGTGCGCAGCATCCTCGCCATCGTGCAGTGGGATCCCTGGCCGGCAGCGAGGTTCTACGTCCGGGGCGGGACCGGGATCGTGCAGGGCACCGTGGCGCCCAAGGTGGCCGGTGCGCAGCCCGGCACCGCGCGGGGGACAGGAGTCGTGATCGCTTTGGGCGTGGGCTACGATCTCGCGGTAAGCCCGCACTTCGGTGTGGCCGTGCAGGCTGCGGAGCAGATCGCGGCGCTCGGCGACCTCACGGTGGGAGGGGTGCTCGCCAACGACGTCATCGCCTATGTGACGCGGATTGGGGTGGCGCTGGTTTTCCGCTAGGCGCGGGCCGGGTGCGCCCGGTCGCGCCACAACCGCCCCGGGACGAGGGGCCTCGGAAGAAAAGGGAACTGAACAGGGCGCTTGAGCGCCATGCCGCGGCAGCGAAGGACGGAGCCGGGGTGTCCGGCCGCGCCGCTACTTCAAGAGGACCGCGAGCAGCCCGTCGCGCAGGCTGAACCACAAGAACCCCGGGAGCGTCTCGACGGGCGTAAAGACGTGCGTGATCGGGCCGCTACGCGGAGGCTTGGCCGGATCGTCAGGATTCTTGCCCTTCACCTTGGTCCAGTTGGCCGCCAGCGACGCCAGCCCGCGCGCCGCGCCGCCGATGATCCCGCCCGACCCCAGGATGCCACCCGATCCGTGGCCCGTCACCCTGACCGACAGGTCGGTATAGAGCGGCGTGATCGCACCGCGTGCGACGCCGCGACGCACCGTGGCGCTGAAGCCGATCCTCTCGACCTGGCCTTGGGTGATCTTCCAGGTCTCGAGGTGCTCGAGGACGAGATTGAAGGCCGTGCCCGGCATCGGGCCCAGCGTCCCGCTGAACGCCATGTCGAACGTGGGGGCATCGAGCGGTACGGCTATGCGGACGTCGAGCCGCCCTGCTCGCAGCAACTGCGCCGAGGCCACCAAGGTCAACGAGTCTTCGGTCGTCTTGCGGCCGTCGACGTGACGCACCGGCGCGGCCGTGGCCTCGATGTGACTGAAGGTCAGGACCCCGGGCGCCGCCTGATCCGGCCGCACCTCCCGGTACTCGACCTCTCCCTCGTGCACCGCGACCGAATCCACGGCCACCGTTTGGCCGAGGTCCGCGATCCACTGCTGTGGGGTGCGATGCACGGTGGAGCGTTGCAGGCCCCGATAGTCGCTCGTGATCTTGACGTGCAGGGAGTCTACCGTGACGCGCCGGGCCCGGACGCCCAACCCGAGCGCCAAGGCGCCGAAATCCACGCCCTGCGCCCGCGTGCGAGCGACGCCGGCCTGGACGATGTCTGGTCGGTAGGGACCACGCTCGAATTCCGCCAACGGGACCGACGGCGCGAGCCCGAGACCCTCGGCGTCGAGGGTGGAGTCGGTGAGGCTCGCCCGGAAGTGAGCGACGCGCGCCGCGGTGAAGCTGTCGGGGCGCGCCACGAAGCTGTCAACGGCGAGCTCGACGACTCGGCTGAACAGGGGCCGGCTGGCCGCCGCGCTGTCGGCGGGATCGATCGCGAAGTCCACCATGCTCCACCGCGCCCGCTCGAACGCAAAGCGGGACTCCCCGCGGCCCGCGTGGGGGAGCCGGACGTCAAGGGCGAGGTTCCGAAAGTCCACTCGGGAGATTCTCACCCGCGGCACGCTCGCGGGCGGGCGGGGCACGGCTGCGGGCACGAGGAAGCGGGGGATCGCTGCGCCCGGCGGGTGACGGATCCCACGAACCACGACACTGCCCTTGCGGCAGCCGAACGACGATGCGACGAAGCCGCGGCCGAGGACCACCGCCACCAGGTGCACGCCGCTCAGCGTGCAGCGGTCGAACGCCACCGACAGATCGGGTAGCGGCGGCGCTCGTTTCGCGTTCACACCGACGTTGGTCGTGAACCGCACGGAATCCACCGCAACCCGGCGCAGCAGCCAGTTCAGGCGCACCCGCCCCAGGTCGAGCCGGTAGGCGCCCCCCGACTGCTGCACGACTGCCTCGACGGCCCAGTTGCGGAGCAGCGGCTTGATGATCCCCGACGCGCGCCACCCGATCACCGCCAGCAGGGCGACCGTGAGCGCGCCGAGCACCACCAGACCTCGGACGAGGACTGCCCGACGGTGGTGAGCGTGCCGTGGATCGTGATCACCCGCGCCGACTGCGACTCCTCGACGTGCGTCCATGTCCCTGCCTTGCATGCCGCCTGACGAATCGCGCCTCAGCGGCGGGCGACTGGCCCGCCAGCCACACAGCACCCGCACAGGCTAGACGCCGCGCGTTGGCCGCGCTGGACAAGTTGCGCCGCACCGGCTCGGCACGCCACTAGAAGATGCCGTACTCCCGGCTGAGCACGGCTTTGCGCCCGACTTGGGCTCCGGTCAGCCGGAGGAGCAACGCGATTCACCGCGGCGTCGAGCGGCTGGCGGCCGCGCTGTCGGCCGGTTAGATAGACTCTGCTCAAACACACCACTCCGACGTGCTTGACCGGCCCTGCGGCTGCGGGTCGGGCGTCTACGTCCCCGGTCTCGAACCGCGAGGTGTCTGGTGAATCCCACTCTGGTTCGCCGTTCCTTCATCGGCTTCCACCTGGTCCTCGGCCTCGGCCTGCTCGCGGCGAGCGTCGAGACGCTGATGCATGCGCTGGCTCCGGAAAACCGGCTCACGCACCAGCACATCGCGCTGGTTGCCGCCGTCGAGGGACTCGGCGCCATCCTCTTCCTGTTGCCGCGCACGCTGCGCGCCGGAGCGCTCCTGCTGATCGCGACGATCGGGCTCGCGTTCGTCCTGCATGGCATTCAGGGTGCGTGGCGCCCGGACCTCGCGATCTACGCGGCGGGCGCCTGGTTTGTCTTCGCTCACGGCAGCGGCTGGCAGCGCAGCGGCGCCAGCGCGGACGCCACGGCCTGAGCCCTGCGTGCGGCTGAGGGCGCGGCGAGCGACGCGCGAGCGCCCCTTGACCCGCGGCGATCCGGCGGTATTCTGAGCCCAGGCGTCCAGGACGCCTCCCGTCCGCGGGCAGGACCGAGTCCACCTGGGTGTAGCTGCTGAAGCAAGCTGGTTCTCACGAACCTCCTTTGGCCGGGCCTGGCGGACCCCGGGCATTCTCCAAGGAGGCTCGTCATGCCCGCTCGTCGCCTGCCCGTCCGCCCCGACCTCGATCAGCTCAAGCACCAGGCCAAGGACCTGCTCCGCGCCATCCGCCGTGGCGACCCGGACGCGATCGCGGATCTCGAGCGCCACCACCCGCGCAAGATCGCGCCGGCGAGTGCGAAGCTGGCCGACGCGCAGCTCGTACTCGCGCGGAGCTACGAGGCCCCGAGCTGGCCGCGGCTGGTCCTGGCCTGCCGGCTGGTCGACGCCATCTGGCGCGACGACCTGGACGCGGTGCGGGACCTGGTCAGCAGGGATCCGCGCGTGCTCCACGAACCCGCGCTTATCCGCGAGAGTAACTGGGGCCCGCCGATGAGCTACGCCGCGAACCTCGGGCGCGACCGGATCATCGAGCTGCTCCACGGCCTGGGCGCCACCGACCTCCAGCATGCCATCGGCCGCGCGATCCTCCAGAGCCGGATCGGCACCGCGCGCAAGCTGCACGCGATGCTGGGCCGCCCGCGTCCGCCCGCCGGCGCGTTCGGCGGCCCCGCGTATACGCTGAGCGCATCCGGCACGGCGCTGTTGTTCGAGCTGGGCGCCGAGCTCGTGGACGAGCACGGCAATCCGGACGCCCCGGTGGACGTGGTGCTCCAGTCCGACAGCCGCAACCCCGAGGCCAAGCACCAGATCCTCGAGATGTATGCCGCGCACGGCTTCCCGCTGCCCGACACGCCGATGATGGCGCTGCACCGCGGGCGCCTCGACCTGCTGGAAGCGCACCTCGCGCGCGACCCGTCGCTGCTCGAGCGCACCTTCGCCTACGAGGAGATCTTTCCGCCGGCGCTCCGCTGCCACGAGGAGGCGCTGCCACGCACCACGCTGCACGGGGCGACGCTGCTGCACGCGTGCGTGGAATTCGACGAGCTGGACATCGCGCGTTGGCTGCTGGAGCGCGGGATGGACCCCGACGCGGGGGCCGCCGTGGACGCGGAGGGCTTCGGCGGCCACACCGCGCTGTTCGGCGCCGTCGTGTCGTATCCCAACTTCTGGATGAACTACACGGGTGGCTGGGCGCACAGCCGGAAGCCGCAGGACCCGCGCTTCGCCCGCCTGCTGCTCGATCACGGCGCGGACCCCAACGCCCGGGCCTCGTTGCGCGAGCCGGTGATGGTGGACGGCGAGCGCCGGACCTTCCGCGAGCACCGGGACCTCACGCCGCTTAGCTGGGGCGACGTCTTCGAGTACCGGCTCGTGGTAAGCGAGCCGGCGATGCGGCTGATCGCCGAGCGCGGGGGGCAGCGGTGATAACGGGCGCGCCGCATCGGTGGCGGCCGGGCCGGCGCGGCGCGCGCGCTTTCCTGCCTGCTGTGCTGACTTGACGGCGTTGCGGGCCGGCAATCTCTTCCTGACACCAAAGGAGCAAGTAAATGGCCAACATCCCGTTCACCGACAACTACACGGACCTGTCGAACAACCGCGGCTTCCAGTTCAAGTTCTTCTGCCGGAAGTGCGGCAACGGCTACATGTCAACGTACCAGGCCAACAAGCTGGGGGCCGCCGCGGCCGCTGCGAACGCCGCGGCCTCGCTCCTCGGCGGGGTCTTCGGCCGCGCGGCATCCAGCGCGGAGGCGCTGCAGTCCATGGTGGCCGGCCCGCAGCACGACGCCGCCCTGAACGCCGCGGTCAAGGAGATCAGCCCGCTCTTCAAGCAGTGCACGCGGTGCGGGCAGTGGGTCTGCGAGCCGGTGTGCTGGAACAAGAAGGCAGGGTTGTGCGAGACCTGCGCACCCGACCTCGACGAGGAGATCGCCGCGGCTCAGGCGCAGGCGGCGCGGGACCAGGCCGTCGAGAAGGCCAAGGAGGTGGATTTCCTGGCGCAGCGCAACCTCGCCCAGGCCGCTTCGGCGGTGTGTCCCAAGTGCGGGGCGAAGACCCAGGGGGGCAAGTTCTGCCCGGAGTGCGGCGCGCCGATCTCGGCGAAGAAGAAGTGCGCGAACTGCGGCGCCGAGGCGGACGGCTCGCCGAAGTTCTGCCCGGAGTGCGGCAAGCCCTACGGTGGCTGAGGTGAGCGAGGAGGTACGGCGCGCGCCCGCGACGTTCGCGCTCACGGACGCCGGGGCAACGGCCGCCCAGGGCCAGGGCGAAGCGGTGATCGGCGACGACGGCATCAGCGTCGGGCCGGTTACCATCGCGTTCCTGGACGCCGATGCGATGCGCGCCGCAGACTACCGCATCGAGCTGGACGTCTGGCCCTCGGGCCGCCTCGTCCTCGCCCAGCTCGGCCGGCGCTTCGACACGTTCGCCGCTGAGCTGCGGCGCTCCCGCAACCAGGCGCGCGTGGCCGGATTGCTGGCGCACGGCATCGCGATGCCCGAGGTGTTCCCCGGGGCGCTACTCGACGGGCGGACGGCGCGCGCCGCCGACTTCCAGGTGTTCGACACCCACGTCACGATTGTCCCGGAGGACGCCGATCCCTTCCAGATCCCGCTCGGCGCTCTGACGGGTGTCGCGGTATCCGACGACCCGCCGTCGGTCGTCCTTGACGGGGGTGTGCAGCGCACGATCGCCGGCCAGCTCGCCCGGAAGCGTGACGCGTTCCACACCGCCGTACTGAAGCGGCGCGAAGCCCAGGGCCGGCTGCTGAGCGGCCTCACCGGCAACCCGGGCTTCGCCGACGGCCTTGCCCTGCCGAAGTCGAGGGTGAGCGGCTTCGATGCCCTGTTCGAGCGCGCGACCGCGCCCGATCGGGCGCAGTGCGCCGCCGCGGCGCTCGCGGCCGCGAAGGGCGCCGAGCCGCGGCTCGGCTTCGTGCAGCTGCTCGATCCCGACGCCGAGTCGCTCCAGCCTGCCTCGGCGCTCCCCGAGAACTGGGCCTCCTTCCTCCTCGCGCCCGCCGGCTCGCTGGTGGTGCTCGAGATCCTCGCCGGGCCCTCGGCTGCGACCTACGTGTTCGAGGGAAATCCCGATGCGATCAACCGCGATCTCCAGGCCCTGCACCTGCGGCGCGGCCCCCTGGCGCTGACGCCGAAGGAGGCGGAGCTGACGCCCGCCAACCCATATCGTCTGGCCCTGCGCCGCCTGGAGCCGCTGAAGCGGCTGCGCGCGGCCACGCGGGCGCGCGTGATCCACAACGACGCGTGGGGGGAAACGCTGCGCGCCGCTCTCGCGGGGCTGGGCGTCCGGTCCTGAGCGCATCCGCGCGAGTCTGCCGCGTCCGCACAGCACCTCACCGGCATCAACACACAACCGGGCACTGTGGAGGTGCCGAGTTGCAGAGTTGCAGCGGTGACGGGAGTCGTGCGTCAGGGCTGCGATCGGAATCCCTGCGGGCCGCTGCAACTCTGCAACCCTCCTTCGGCCGGGCTACGGTCGCCGGACCTCCTGCCGTCGAAACTGGCGCGGCCTCCGCCGCGTAGGAACCCAGCATCGCCCCAATGGAGCTCGAAATGGGTGAGGCGTCCCAGCCCCGGGTCGTGCTCGGCGGCTTGTCAATCCTCGGAGCCTCTCTTGCCTTCGCCGCATCGCTCGCGGCTCAGGAGCCGGGCCGCCTCACGCTCGAGCCCTACACGCTGCGCAGCTACGACGGCCGGTCGGAGGTCGCCGAGCTGGGGAAGCTGTCCGTGCCCGAGTCGCGCGACTCGGTGAACGGCGGGGGGGTCACGCTCGCGTTCATCCGCCTCAGGAGCACGTCGCCGGCGCCGGGCCCGCCGATCGTGTTCCTCATGGGTGGGCCGGGAATCCCCGCGAGCGTGATGGCCCCCATTCCGCCCTACTGGCAGCTCTTCCAGCGGCTCCGCATTGCTGGCGACGTGATCCTGCTCGACCAGCGCGGCGTGGGCCTGTCGTCGCCGCAGCTGGACTGCCCGCCCGCTCCGCAGCCGCTCGACTCGGCGCTGTTCTCCTCGCGTGCGGCGCTCGTCGCGGCCTTCCGAAACGTCTACGCCTCGTGCGCCGCGTATTGGCGAGCGCACGGCGTGCACCCCCGCGCCTACAGCGTGGCCGCGAGCGCCGACGACATCGAGGACCTGCGGCGCGCCCTCGGGGCCGAGCGGGTGAGCCTGCTCGGCTTCAGCTACGGCACCCGCCTCGCCCTCGAGTTCGCGCGGCGGCATCCCAGCCGCCTCGACCGTCTGGTCCTCCAGGGCCCTGAAGATCCTGACCTCCGGTACCGCTCCTCGCTGACGTTGGACTCGCTCCTCGGCCGCCTCGCCGAGCTGGCCGCCGTGGACAGCTCTTCATCGTCGTTTTCGGCAGGCCTGCGGGGCCGCCTCGCGGCGCTGCTCGATTCGCTGGCGCGCACCCCTGCCGTCGTGCGGGTGCGGACGCCCGCGGGCGACAGCCTCACCGTTGCGGTCGGCAGGGAAGGGCTGCAGGCCCTCGTCGCGGAGCGAGTGGGTGATCGGAGTCTCCCGGCCCTCATCGCCACGCTGGAGCGGGGCGACACGCGGCTCCTGGCGGAGCGAGTCCAGGCTGTGTACGGGGCCATCGCGGCCGGGGGCGGCTCGCTCATGGGCCGCGCGGCCGACTGCTCGGCGCCGCCATCCGAGGCGCGCGTAGCCCGCACGGACACCGAGAGCGGGCGCAGCATCCTGGGCCTCCTCTACGACAATGCCGTGGTGACCAGAGGATTCTGTGAGGCGCTGGGACTCGCCGGGCAGCCATCGAGCGCGGGCCCGCGGCGCGCATCAACGGTGCGCGTCCCGGCGCTGGTCATCGTGGGCCAGCTCGACAGCCAGACCCCGGTGGGGAACGCGCAGGTCATCGCGGGAGCGCTCCGGGGCAGCGTGCGCCTGGTCGTGGAGAACGGGGAACACGAGCTACTGACGGACAGCGTGGTGCAGGCTGCCGTGCTGGACTTCCTGGCGGGTCGTGATGTCAGCGGTCGTCGCTTGAGGGTGGGTGCGCCCCGGTTTCTCTCGATCGAACAGGCGCTCAATCCGCCGCGCCGCCGGGGACCCTGACCGCGAGGCCTAGAGGCAGTTCGCGGAATTGCCTACGCCTCCGGCGGAGCGTACGCTTACGCTGGCACCGGTTCAGAACCGGGAGGGATGAGGCCGGCGACCGCGAAGCTGTCGCGGCGCTCCCACGACCAGTTCGGGGACGAGATCGCCAGCGAGCTCGTGGCAGGCGGTGACACGGGGGCTTGAGTGGCGCGCAACGTCGAGATCAAGGCCCGCATCCCGGACATCGCCGCCGCCCGGAGTCTGGTCGCCGCTCTGGCCGACCGTGGACCCGAATGCCTCTCGCAGACCGATACCTTCTTCCACGTCCCCTCGGGCCGCCTCAAGCTCCGTGAGTTCTCTGACGGCCCGGCCGAGCTGATCTACTACCGCCGCCCCGACACGCCGGGCCCGGCGGCGTCCGAGTGGACACGCATCTCGGTGCCGGACGGCCCGGCGCTTCGGCAGCTGTTGACCTCGGCGCTTGGCGTCCGCGGGCAGGTCAGCAAGCGGCGCCTGGTATTCTGGGTGGGGCGGACCCGTGTGCACCTGGACGAGGTGCGGGATCTGGGCGCCTTCCTCGAGCTGGAGGTGGTCCTCGAAGACGGCGAGCCGGTCAGCGCCGGAGTCCACGAGGCGCACCGGCTGCTGGGGCTGCTCGGCATGCCAGCCGATGCGCTCGTTCCGGAATCGTACATCGATCTGCTCGATCAGCGGGGCGGGCGGGGCCGCTGACCCCTCAGAACTCGAACTGCTCGATCTTCCTGAGCGCGATCCTGAGCGGCACGACGGTCGCAGCCACGCACACCCCGATCACCAGCAGGAACGCCGCGATCATCAGCGGCGAGATCACCAGCGGCTCGTCGTTGAAGGCGGCGCGCAGGTACCGGTAGACCGGCACCGACTCGATGACGATCACCAGCGCCAGCAGCGCGATGGTGGTCATCATGAAGACCAGGCCGCCGAAGCTGGTGGGGATCTGCGCCGCGTTCTCGGTCTCGAACTGCGGATAGAGGGCCCCGAAGGTGAGCGCCAGCGCGCTGATGGCGAGGGTCAGCAGCACGATCGTCCCGATCCCCACAGCCATCATGAACGGGCTCGCCCTGAGGATCACGTTGGTGAGGATCGTGATGGCGAGCGCGAGCACCAGCAGCGGCAGCGTCCCCACCCAGTACTTGGACCAGACCAGCGCCTTGAGCTCCAGCGGGCTCGAGCGCAACAGCCACATCTGCCGCCCCTCGAGACTGACGGCGGGGAAGATGAAGCGCGCGGCTATGGAGGCGAGGACGAATCCCGCCAAGGCGAGATTCAGGAAGGAGACTACCGAACGCAGGTAGAACGGCACCTGCTCGCCACGGAACAGCGGCAGGGCCTTGATGTTGAAGAGGTAGACCAGGAGCAGTGCCGCCAGCAGGATGAGCTGGCTCCACTGGGTCGTGTCGCGGAAGAAGAGCTTCAGGTCCTTCAGCACGAACTCGCGGCGCGCAGCGCCCAACGGTTTCAAGAGCCAACCCAGCGTCCAGCCCCACAGCCCGCCGCGCACAAACCGCTCAGCCCCCTCCTGCGCTCTGGTGAAGCCCGTGTGGTACAGCCGCCCGTGCAGGAACGCGCCCAGGACGACCGCCGCCCCCCCCGTGGTCCACAAGAGGTAGAGCGGCAGCCAGTCCATCTTCCCCCCGAGGTAGCCCATCACCGACTTGGTCACCCACTCGTTCGGGAGCAGCGGGCTCGTGGGCGTGCGCAGCACCGTGATGAAGTCGAGCAGGTTGCGGAAGCCTTCGGGCCGCGCGAGCTGCTCCGGCCGGATGATGCGGAACAGGATGATGATGCCGGCTCCCGCGCCGAGCGCGATGATCGAGAGCAGGTCCCGCGTGCGCCGGGCAGGGAACACGTTGACCAGGATCAACGTCGCCGCGGAGCCCGCCACCGCCGGCAGGACGAGGAAGGGAAGGAACGAGCCGGCGGCCACCAGCGGAAAGAGGATGCCTGCCTTATAGACGACGCCGTAGGCGGCGAAGATCGGCACCGCCATCAGCGCCACCATCCAGGAGGAGTGGAGCAGGGTCTCGCCCAGCTTCGCCAGGTAGATCCGCATCCAGTCCACCGGCGAGGAGACCAGCAGGTCGAGGTCCCGCGCGAGGAAGAACGACGACAAGGCCGTGATGACGTTGGAGAGGAGCAGCACGGAGACGAACGAGAGCAGCGCGAGCGAGAGCAGCTTGGCCGCCAGCAGGGCGCCGATCTCCTCGACGCCCTTGAAGTAACGGAGCACGCGGAACAGCACGCCGAACACCGCGGCCCAGAAGATCAGCCCCACCACGCTGAGCACGACGGCCTTCCCGGTCCCGCCTGACTTGCGCTCCTGGCGCGCCCGGGTCAGGGCGGTGCGCCACTTGGGGGTGAGGACGTGGACGAGAGTCGGCTGCTTCAGGCGCCGTCCTCCAGCACCGCGGCCAGCTCCTTCTCGGCCGGGCCGCCGGTGAGGCGGAGGAACAGTTCCTCCAACCCGATGTCGCCCGAGGCGGTCTGCGCCTTCAGCTCCCGCATCGTTCCCGCGGCCACGATCTTCCCGCCCTGGATGATGGCGATGCGGTCGCACAACGCTTCGGCGATCTCGATCGTGTGCGTGCTCATGAGCACCGTGCCGCCGCGCGCGACGAACTTGCGGAACAGGTCCTTCAGCAGCCGTGCGGCGCGGGGGTCGAGCCCCACCATCGGCTCGTCCACCACGATCACCTCGGGCCGGTGGATCAAGGCCGAGGAGATGATCAGCTTCTGGCGCATCCCGTGCGAGTAGGACTCGACCAGCTCGTTCTTCCACGCCGTCAGCTCGAAGATCTCCAGCAGCTCGTCGATGCGGCGCTCCACCACCTGGCCGTCCTGGCCGTAGAGGCCTGCCACGAAACGCAGGAACTCGGCGCCGGTCAGTTTCTCGTACACGAACGGACGGTCGGGGATGAAGCCGAGCCGCGCCTTGGCGGGCAGAGGGCTGGCGATCACGTCGTCGCCGCCGATGAGGACCCGCCCGGACGTGGGACGCAGGATCCCGGCGATCATCCGCAGCGTCGTGGTCTTGCCCGCGCCGTTGGGCCCCAGGAAGCCGTACAGGGCCCCCTTCGGGACGTGGAGCGTGACGTCGTCCACCGCGCAGAACGACCCGTAGTATTTGGTCAGCTTCTCGAGCTGGATCACGGCGCTAGCTCTGGCTCCCGACGACGGTGACCTGCAGGCGCCCGATCAGCCGCAGCAGCTCGACCTGCCGGGCGAGGCCGCCGATGACGAACCTGAGGTGTGAGGCGTCGGCAGGAAACTGGTCGAACGTCGGGTCCACCGCCACCCACTGGCCGAGCCACACCTCCGGCCAGGCGTGGTAGTAGAAGCGGC
>Ga0153915_10004368_pt1 | contig 13014 bp, 8 predicted proteins | sample Opewatmetagenome_2_FD_107003 | JGI IMG/M metagenome (GOLD analysis project Ga0153915, IMG submission 107003) | Freshwater wetland microbial communities from Ohio, USA - Open water 3 Core 3 Depth 3 metaG | ecosystem: Environmental > Aquatic > Freshwater > Wetlands | place: USA: Ohio, Lake Erie... | reverse complement strand
CGGATACCGCACGTTCGCCCAGGTCGGCTCCTTCATCGTCACCCAGTGCCGGTAGGCCTTGAGACGCCACTCCAGCATGAACTCGGGCTCGCCCTTCTTGGCCGAGATCAGGCGGATGATGTCCTCGTTGAGCCCAGGCGGAACGTTGTCCGACTCGATGTCGGTGACGAAGCCGTACTTGTAAGGCTGCAGGACCTGCGTTTCGATGGAAGTCATGCCTGCACCTGCCGCGGCGCGGCGCTCTCGGTTTCGGCGCCGACGACCGCCTGGCCCGGGGTAATGGAGTACTCGCAAGCGTTCGACCCTTCAGTGATGTGCGTGCGGCGCTCCACCTGCGCGGCCAGCACCTCCGTCAGGAACTTGCGTTCGGCAGCGCACACCTCCGGATACCGCTCGGCGACCGCGCGAATCGCGCAGTTGTGCTCGGCCAGCCGAATGGCGCCATCACGGCTGTCCCACTCCGCCATGTAGCCTTCCTCCGACAGCATACGGACCAGCCGCTTGAGGCGCGCCTCCACCGGCTGGTCCGCCAGCTCCAGCTTCAATCGCTCGGCCCGCCCGCGAAACTGCTCGAAGAAGAGCCGACTGATCTCGCCGCGGCCCGCCTGCTCCTCGATGTGCTGCAACAGCCCCTTGAGCGCGTCCTCGTACCGGTTGGGGAACAGCGCTTCGCCCTGCGGCGTGAGTCGATAAACGAAAACTGGAGCCCCCATCCCCCGCTGCTCCCGGCCGTAGTGGATGGAGCCGTCGACCTCGAGTTCCTTGAGATGCCGACGGACGGCATTCGCCGAGACGCCGAATGTCGCACTAAGCTCTTTTGCAGTAATCGGTTGCGACCTCTTCATGGCGTGCAGGATCTGAGCCCTGAGGCCGCGGTGCCCGGCGATGGCCGAGGTGGCTTCTGTCATGCGCAGTTTCCCCACTTTGCCAACACTTTTGTTGGCGAAGTAAGGTAACTCTAGAAAAGGAACGGGCGCAACTCCGCGGCGCCGTCCAGACCGACGGCGGCCAGCAACGCGTCCAGGGAGGCCCAGCCGTTCCGGTGCTCAAGGGCGAAGGAGAGAATGGCCTCCCGGAATCTGGACTCGCCGGCCGCACGGCGAGCCGCTTCCAGGGCCGCCTCGGCCTTCGCTCGAACCCAGCTGATGCGCGGGTCGGCGAGCCCGATGGTAGAGAGGGGCGTGTCGAGGGCGGCGGTGATGCCGGTTCGCCATTGCGCCTCAGCCTCGCGCACCATCCGCTGCCTGACCGTGTCGCCCTCAAGGGCCCCCCTCGCGGCGAGGGCGGCCCAAGCCGGAAGTCCTTCCCTCAGCCAGCCGGAGCCGGCTCCCCCGAACGCAACTGAGTTGCCCCACCAGGTGCGCGCGACCTCGCGGTAGAGCACGTTGCGCCAGCGTCCCAAGCTCGACGGCGAGTCGCCGGCCACCGGCGAGGGGACCGTCCCGCGGCCCATCAGGAGCAGGCCGGCGAAACCCAGGATGCCCGGCACGTCCGCCGACACCACGTTGATCTCCGCAAACGGCAGGCGGCCAAAGGCGCGGGAGCAGAAGGCCCATCCGGATCGAACGGCCGCGACCAGCGCATCGAGGGCGCGCACGTCGATCGTGTCCTTGAGCGGCGCGATCCACAGGGAGACCGGGAATCCGCCGCTGCGGTGCGAGATGATGCGGTACGGGCCGAGCGCGAAGGCTGGGAGAGCAGCCGCCGCCTGCCCGACGGCCCACGTGAGTCGCCGCCGGCCCATCGCCACGACCTCGGATGTCAGGCGTCCGGACGAGACGGCCTTCCATCCGTCCGGCACATCGAAGCGCGTCGTGAATCGAGACCGCATGTTCCGCTCGAACTGCCCGGCCGAATCGACCAGCGGCTGCACGCGTGGCGTCCAGTCGGCCACGACGTAGGCGCCGTCCGGGGAGAGGCCGGCCTGTGCGGGCAGGAGCGGCACGGGCGCGAAGTCCGAACTGAGATGATAGAAGAGCGTCACGGAGGCGCTATCCTGCGGCAACACTCCGGTCGGGAGAAGGAACCGCGAGACGCTCCCCGTGGCGCTCCAGTCCAGGCGCCCGGCCGGGGACCGTGCGCTGTCGAGCACCAGGGCAGGCCAGAGCCACACGGTCACGGATTCCGCCGGCACCGGTCCGTCGTTGACGAGATCCATCTGCACCGTGAAATCCGCCCGAACGCTGGCCGTGTCGTACCTGACCAGCGCGTCGTACGCACGCACCTGCCAAACCGACCACGGAAGCTCGCGCGGCGTGGCCCAGCTCCGCGCGAGCGGGGCTGCGGGAGCAGGCTCCGGCGCCGGGGTCGCTCCTTGGATCCTCAGGCCGTCCAGCATCCGGCGGTAGCCGGCCCCGACCGAGTCGCGGGGCAGGCCGCGCGGGTAGCGAAACTGGAGCACGAGGAGGTCACCGCCGCGCGCAATCGCGTACTCGTCGATGTCCAGCGCCGTCCCACTGATCGCGCCGCTCATCGCCACGTGAATCGCCGGGAACCCGTCCACGATGACCGAGTCCTGCGACAGGAGCTTGAACGTAGGTCCCAGCTGCCGCCGCCACGCCGTCTGGATGCGCTGTTCAACCACCTGCCCGAGCGTCGCAGGTCCCGGGAAGGAGGTCAGGACCAGCGCCCCCCAGAGCTGCCCTCGTAGCGGCAAGGCACGTGGATGGAAGATCACGGTGGTGGTCTGGCGGCCCTCACCTGGCTCGAACACCCAGTCGTCAAAGGGTCGGGGGATGGAAACGCCATAGGTGGCGTTCTCGTAGACCGGGGCAACGACGGTGCCGGTGTCCTGAGGGGGGAGCGGGACGGCCAGGACGGTCGCCAGGGCCAGCAGCGCGAGGCCGGGCATGGCTCGATCCTACAAGTCGGAGCGAAACGGCGCTACATTGGCCGGGCCCATGTTCCCGCTTCTGCCCTTGTTCCTCGGCATCGCGGCCGGCGCCGCGTACTGCGCCCCCGTCGGCCCAGTCAACGTTGAGATTGTCCGGCGCGGCCTCACGATGGGGTTCCTCGCCGCCTTCCTGGTGGCTTTGGGCTCCGTAATCGGGGATGGATTCTGGGCGGCGGTCGGCATCCTGGGCTCGACGCTGCTCATGGAATCGCTCTCGCTGCGGGTGGCGATCGGCGCCCTGGGTGTGGTCGTCGTCCTCTTCCTCTCGTGGAGCGCCTTCCGCGCCTCGCGCCAGGACCCCGACTACCACCTCACGGATCCGCCGCGCAAGCGCACCGGGTTCATCGTCGGCGTCGCACTCTCGATGGCGAACCCCTTCGCCATCTTCTTCTGGCTGTGGCTGGCGGCCTCGATGGCCAGCCTCGGCCTCGACCGCAACCACCATGCGGCCCGCGTGTCGTTCTTCGCCGGCCTGGTGGCCGGCGCGATCGTGTACGGCCTCGCGCTGTCCGGTGTGGTCGCCTGGAGCCGCCGCTTCGTGTCGAGCCACGTCGTCCGCAGAATCAACCTCGGCGCTGCCGTCGGCCTCCTCGCGCTCGCCGTGTTCATGACGTTCCGAGTCTTCAGCCTACTCGGCAAGTTGTGACTTTGGCCGCGCAGCGTGGCGGGCCGCTCCTTGCTCTGAGCGCTGTCACGAAGCGGTTCCCGGGCGTTCTCGCGCTGGATGCGGTGGATTTCGAGGCGCTCCCGGGGCGCGTGCACGCGCTGGTGGGAGAGAACGGGGCGGGAAAGTCCACCCTGCTCAGAATCGTTGCGGGCGCCGAGCAGCCCGATGGCGGCACCATCGCCTTCGCAGGGGCGCCTGTGAGCTTCTCCGCCCCGCGCGACGCGTTGCGCGCAGGAATCACGGTCATCTACCAGGAACTGTCCCTCGTCCCGCAGCTTGGCGCCGACGCGAACATCTTCCTCGGGATGGAGCCGGCGTGGCATGGCCTGCTGGATCGTCGTGTCACGACGGCACGCGCCGCGGACGCACTGCGAAGGCTCGGTGCCGACTTCGATCCGACCACGCCGGCGCGCGATCTCTCCGTGGCCGAGCAGCAGCTGGTCGAGCTGGCACGAGCCCTGGCCCGGGACGCGCGGCTGATAGCGCTCGACGAGCCGACGGCTGCGCTGTCGCAGCTTGAGACGGAGCGGCTGTTCAGCCAGGTGCGCCGGCTGTGTGAGCGCGGCATCGCCGTGATCTTCGTGTCGCACCGGCTCGACGAGGTGCGCCGCCTCGCCGACGAGATCACGGTGCTGCGCGATGGGCGGCGGGTGTTCACCGGCGGCGCGAGCACGGTGGACGACGCCGGTCTGATCCGTCACATGGTGGGTCGCGACGTCGAGTACGCCCGCGTCCCGCCCACAGCCCGGCCGGCGAGCGAACCGCTCCTCGAGTTGCGCGGTCTCGGCCGGCGGGGTGCGTTCGAGGAGGTGTCCTTCACCCTCCGGCGCGGCGAGATCCTCGGCCTGGCGGGGCTGGTGGGTGCCGGGCGGACAGAGGTGGCGCGCTGTATCGCGGGCGCGGATCGCTTCGACCGGGGGGAGATGACCCTCGCCGGCACGCGCTACCGGCCCGCGTCGCCACGTGAGGCCATCGCGCGCGGCGTCGTCTACCTCCCGGAGGACCGCAAAACCCAAGGCCTGGTCCTGGGCCTGAAGGTGCGTGAGAACGTGACCCTGGCGGCGCTGGCACGCTTCTCCCCGCGCGGCATCGTCCGGCGCCACGCCGAGCGCGAGGCCGCGGCGCGACAGGTCGCCGCCGTGGAGCTCCGGCCGCCCGATACGGAGCGTCCGGCCGGTACGCTGTCTGGTGGCAACCAGCAGAAGCTCGTGCTGGCAAAGTGGCTGCTGGCCGAAGCCGCCGTGCTGCTGTTCGACGAGCCGACGCGAGGCGTGGATGTCGCCACCAAGGTGGAGTTGCACCGGATCATCCGCTCGCTCGCCGACGCCGGCAGGGCCGTGCTGGTAATCTCGTCGGAACTGCCCGAGATCCTGGCACTGGCGGACCGCATCGTGGTGATGCGCGAGGGGCGCGTGGCCGGGGAGCTTGCCGCTGGCACCGCGACGGCCGAGCGCGTGCTCGCGCTCGCCCTGCCAGCATCGCACGCGGCATGAGCGTCCGGCCGCGGGTCGCGCGATTCGGCGTCGCGCTCGCCCTCGCCGGGATCGTCCTGCTGGCCGGGATCTTCATCCCGGGCTTCATGAGCCGCGCGAACCTCACGACCATCCTGCTGCACGTCTCCATCAACGGCATCCTCGCGCTGGGCGCAATCTTCGTGATCATCACCGCGGGCATCGATCTCTCCGTGGGCTCACTCGTGGGGCTCGCCGGAGTGCTAGCCGCGGCCACCTTGACCGGTGGCGACGTGTTGCGGCTGGTCGGGCCGGGCGGCGCCGCAGTGCTCGCCGTGGTGGTGGGGATTGCGACCGGCGGCGTGGTGGGTCTCCTGAACGGCGGCGTGGTGGCGCGGCTGGGCGTCGCTCCCTTCATCGTCACGCTCGCCACGATGACCGCGGCGCGCGGGGCGGCTCGCCTGGTGACCGGAGGCGTGCCGATCGGCTTCCCCGATCCTGGCGACCCGTTGTACGGCCGCAAGGTCGCCGCGCTCGACGCGCTGCACGCCCTCGGGGGCGGGCGCATCCCCGTGCCCGGACTGCCCACCGGGTTCCCCGTCCCCGCGCTGGTGATGCTGCTTCTGATCGCGGTCGGCGGCTTCGTGCTCACACGCACCCGGTTCGGTCGCCACGTCTACGCCGTGGGCGGCAACGAGGAAGCCTCTCGACTGTCGGGCGTCGCCGTCGGCCGCATCAAGCTCAGCGTCTACGGCATCTCTGGCGCGTGCGCAGGACTCGCCGCGGTGCTCCTCGTCGGACAGCTCCGAAGCGGCGGCCCCGACGCCGGCATGCTGTACGAGCTGAACGCCATCGCCGCAGCCGTGATCGGCGGGACGTCGCTGTTCGGAGGCATCGGCACCGCCTGGGGCGCGCTGACCGGAGCGCTGCTGATCGGAGTGCTGAACAACGGGCTCGACTTGCTCGGTGTCCAGGCGTTCTGGCAGGAAATCGCCAAGGGCGTCATCATCCTCCTGGCAGTGTTGTTCGACGTGGGGATGAAGCGGGCCGATGCCCGCCGGATGCGAGAGAGTGGGCTTCGGGGCGGATCCTGAGGGACACACCATGACACGACTGCTCCGACTGGGGATGTGCTGTGCGGTCGTCGGCCTGGTCGCCGGCGGCGCCGCGCGCGCGCAAGACCTTGCGATCCGGCGGTGGCTGGTCCGCGGCCCCGTGCACGTGGAGACGGGCCCAGGCAGAGTGACCCACGATTACCTGGGCGGCGAGCCTTCCGTCCTCCCGGACTCCGGCGACGTCATCGCGGGCGGTGCGTTCCTGCCGGTGGACGCCGACTCGCTCGGCGGCGTCGATCTCAACCGGGTGTTCACGTCGTCCACGGATGCGGCCGCGGCCTACGCCAACGCGTACGTCTATGCCCCGGACGACCGCACCGTGCTGCTCGTGATGGACAGCGACGACGACCTGGCGGCGTGGCTCAACGGCCAGCGGGTCTGGCTTCACGTGGTCGCCCGCGGACTGCGGAGCGGCAGCGACACCGTCGCCGTGCGCCTCGCAGCAGGCTGGAACAGCCTGCTGCTCAAGGCCGTCAACCGGTCCGGGGGCTTCGGCGTTCTGGGCCGGCTGGTGCGCGCACCCGGTGAGCCGTCGCTCGAAGGGATCCGCTCTCAGGCGCGGCGGCCGGAGGCGGTGTCCGGCTCCCACATCTATCCGGCGGCCACCATCACCGCCTCCACGCTCCGGCTGGCGGGGCCGGTCGCGTGGGACCGAGGTCGCCTCGCTATCCCGGCCCGCGTGGACATCGCCGTCTGGGGGCGCGACACGCTGCGCGGCCTCCAGGCCCACATGAGCCAGGGGACCTCGAGCTGGCCAGGCGACACGATCGCGGAGCTTACGCCCGCCGCCCACCGGACAGTGGACTTCCAGCCGACGTTCGAGGACCTTCGGCGTGCGGCGCTCGGCGACGCGCCGCTGCAGGTGGTCGTCGCCTGGCGCGGCGGCACCCGCCAGACGGCACTGCCCGTGGACCCGGACTGGCTGCTTCGCGTGTGGGGCGGGCGCCTGGCCGTCGGATCCTGGGTGCGTGATTCCTCTCCTGATGGCAGCCGTGGTCTCCGGACGGCGCTGGTCGTACCGGCGGCGCTTGCCGGTCGCGTGGTGGACCTGCTCGCCGCCGACTTCGGCCCGCGTGCCAGGTACGCAGTGGCAGGACGCGCGACAGCGTGGCGAGAGGGCGAGGTCCAGCTGTGCGCCCCGTGCCGTCTGGGTGACACGATCTCGGTCGCCATCGGCCTCGAGCCCGGCCGCCCGTGGTGGATGCTCCCGGATGCCCGCGTGCGAGACCTGGGCTACGCGGAATTCTCCGACGGGTTCGGCTACGCGCAGCAGCTGGCCGGGCAGGCACCTGCGATCGCTCGCCCGCAAGCACGCGAATGGCTCGCAGCCGTGGGCGACCCGGGCGCGTACGCCGGCCTCGTGGCCCGATACACGGCAGCCTATGCGCCGCTCGCAGCCCGGCTCCACCGCGACACGCTCCATCTGATTGGCAATTCGCATATCGACGCGGCGTGGCTCTGGCCGTGGAGCGAGACGGTCGGGGACGTCATCCCCAACACCTGGCGCACGTCGCTCAAACTGGCCGCCATGTTCCCGGGCTACCTGTTCGCCGGGAGCGCAGCGGCCTACTACGACGCGGTGGACCGGCGGTATCCCTCGCTCGCGGACTCGTTGCGCGCCGCGGTGAACGCAGGTCAATGGGCGATCGTGGGTGGATGGTGGGTCGAGCCCGACCAGAACATCCCCTCGGGCGAGGACCTCGCGCGGCAGGGGCTCTATGGCCAGCGCTACTTCCAGCAGCGGTACGGACGCCGTGCGAAGGTGGGCTGGACGCCCGACTCGTTCGGCTACCCGTGGACGTTGCCGCAGATATACAGGCTGGCCGGCCTCGACTACTTCGTGACCCAGAAGATCCGCTGGAACGACTCCACCCAGCTTCCCTATGATGCCTTCTGGTGGGAGGGCCGCGACGGCTCGCGACTGTTCACCTACAACCCGTTCGGGTACGACCACGACCTCGAGCCGCAGCGGCTGATCCGCGACCGGCTGGACGACGAGCGCCGGAACGCCGACATCCATCACCAGCTGGTGCTGTACGGCGTCGGCGATCACGGCGGCGGGCCAACGATCGAGATGCTGCAGCGGGCCGAGGCGCTGCGGCGGGTTCCGACGTTTCCGGTCATAGAGTACGACAATCCCGAGCATGCGCTCGCCGACCTGCGCGGGTCCCAACCGGACTCGTCCTTTCCGGTCTGGCGCGATGAGCTATACCTCGAGTATCACCGCGGCACGTTCACGACGCAGGCGCGTCAGAAGTGGTCGGCACGCCACAGCGATGCGCTGCTGCGGACGGCCGAGGCGCTGGCCGCGGTAGACACCGTCCCCTACCCGCGCGCGGCCCTCGAAGGCGTTTGGCGCCGGATCCTGTTCAACGAGTTCCACGACATCCTGCCCGGGTCAGGGATCCACCAAGTCTACCTCGACGCCAACGCGAACTACGACAGCGCGTGGGCGACGCTCGACACGCTGGCGGCCGCGGCGTTCGGTCACCTCCGGGCTCGCATGGACACACGGGCGGGGCCGAGCGATGCCACCCCGGTTGTGGTCTTCAACCCGCTCAGCTGGTCGCGCAGCGCCGAGCTACGCACCTCGCTCCGGAGCGGAGATACGGCGGCTTTCCTGGCGCGCGACGTCCCCGCTCTCGGGGCGAAGGTCTTCTGGGTCCGCGCCGGGGAGCACGGCGTCACGAGCCGGCTGGGCGCGCCGCGGGCCGGACCGAACTGGGTCGAGAACGCGTTCCTACGCGTGGAGCTGGACACTGCTACCGGCGTCATCACGCGCGTGTACGACAAGCGGAACCGGCGCGAGGCGCTGGCGCCCAACGGTCGCGCCAACGTCCTCCAGGTGCTCGGCGACGTCCCGCGCGAATGGGACGCGTGGAACATCGGCTTCACGGGAGACGAGTGGGATGTCACCGAGACCGGCCCCGTCGAGCGCCACGCTGACGCCGCCGGAGCGCGGCTGCGTTTCACGCGGCGGTGGGGGCATTCGACCTTCACTCAGACCCTCGCGCTGGGGCGCGAGTCGCCGTACCTCGACGTCGTCAACGACGTGGACTGGCACGAGACGCACAAGATGCTCAAGATGGCGCTCGCGGCGGCTGTGGCCCCCGACTCCGCGACGTATGAGATACCGTATGGCACCATCGGCCGCTCCTGCCGGCCGCGCACCAGGGCCGAGCGGGCCAAGTGGGAGGTGCCCGGCCAGCGGTGGGCCGACCTCTCCGACTCCACCTACGGGGTCAGTATTCTCAACGACAGCAAGTATGGGTGGGACTGCCGCGGGAACGTGCTGCGCCTCTCGCTGTTGCGCTCGCCGCTCTGGCCTGACTCACTCGCGGACCGCGGGAGCCACCACTTCCGCTTCGCCATCTACCCGCACGCCGGAGACTGGCGGGCGGCGCGCACCGAGCACCTCGCCGCCGAGTACAACACGCCACTGGCTGCGGCGGCGGAACCCGCGCACCGCGGGGCGCTGGGCCGCGAGGTGTCGTTCGCCTCGGTCGCGACCCCCGGCGCGGAGCTCACCTGGGTCAAACGGGCCGAGGACTCCGACCGGCTGGTGCTCCGGCTGGTCGAGTGGAGCGGGCGGGCGACAACGGTGATCGTGACGCTGCGACCCCGCATCCGCGCGGCCCATAAGTCGAACTTCCTCGAGGACCCGGGCGAGCCGCTACCGGTCACACGCCACACGGTGCGCCTCGCCCTCCGGCCCTACGAAATCGCCACCGTCGTCGTGGAGACCCGATAACATGAGGCAGGCCACCCCGCTGCTGGCCGCCGCCGTGCTCCTGGCCGGCTGCGCCAAGAAGCCCGCCCACACGCGCCCCCAGATCGGCGTGACGCTCCTGACGGAGGCGCACGTCTTCTATCAGGACCTCAAGAAGGGGCTCCAGGCGGGGGCGGACAGCCTCGCCCTGGACCTGCACATCGTGGCGGGGGAGTGGGATCTCGCGCGGCAGACCTCCCAGGTCGAGAACTTCATCACCCAGAAGATGGACGCGGTCGTTATCGCACCGGTGGACACGCGCGGGATAGTATCAGCGGTCGAGGAGGCGAATCGCGCCGGGATCCCCGTCTTCACCGTGGATATCTCGTCGGCTGGCGGTCGCGTTGCTTCCCACATCGCCTCCGACAACGCCCAGGGTGGTCGCTTGGTCGGGGAATACCTGGCTCAGCTCCTGGGCGGGAAGGGCGACGTCGCGATCCTCGACCAGCCGACGCTGGCGAGCGTGATCGACCGGGTGCGGGGCTTCCGTGAGGCGATCGCGCGCTACCCCGGTATTCACATTGTCGCGGCTCCCGCGGTGGAGCGCGGCCTCCGGGACGTGGCGAAGAACAAGACCGACAACCTGCTGCAGTCGCACTCCAATCTCTCTGCCATCTTTGGCAGCAACGACGACTGCGCGCTCGGCGCCCTGGCGTCGGTCCGAGCCGCGGGAAGAAGGAACATCGTCATCGTCGGCTTCGACGCAACGCCGGAGGCGCGATCAGCCATCGCGGACGGCGGCCAACTCAAGGCCGACGCGATCCAGCACCCGCAGACCATCGGCAGGCGCGCCATCGAGACCGTCTACCGCGCGCTGCACGGTGAGCAGGTCCCGCCGCTGGTGGCCGTGCCGGTCGGGATCGTAGACCGGGACTCGCTGGCGAAGGAGGCCAGGAGGCCCTGAGCCACCCCGCTTTCGGCAGCAGGTAGGCCGGCCGCAGAAGCGGGCTGCGGGCGCCGACGCCCTCAGGCGTCACGAAGTCCGACGGTGCTTGTCGTGGATCGAGGATCGGCCTAGTTTCAATTCCAGGACAGGGGTGCCCGCCGGGACGGCGGGCTGAGATCAGACCCTTCGAACCTGACCCGGCTAGCACCGGCGTAGGGAGTCACCTCCAGGCTCAAGGACGCTTCTCGCGCGGTCCCCTGTCCGCGTGAGAGGCGTTTTTCCTTTGGCTACCGGGAGCGAGCGATGTCCGAGTGCGTGACCCAGATGCACCATGCCCGTCGCGGCGAGGTCACCGCGGCAATGCGACGCGTGGCCGAGCGCGAGGAGGTCGAGCCCGAGGTGATCCGCGCCGAGGTGGCGCGTGGCCGCCTGATCATTCCTGCCAACGTGCGGCATCTGGCGGGCCGTCTCGATCCGATGGGGATCGGCACGGTGGCCCGGGTGAAGATCAACGCGAACATCGGCAATTCAGCGGTCACGTCGGACGTGGACGGCGAGCTGGAGAAGCTGCACTTCGCCGTGCACTATGGCGCCGACACGGTGATGGATCTGTCCACCGGAGGCGGCATCGACGAAATCCGGGAGGCGATCATCGCCGCGAGCCCCGTGCCCATCGGCACGGTCCCGATCTACCAGGTGATCCAGTCGGTGGGCGACGTCGCCGACATCACGCCGCAGCTGCTGCTCGACAACGTCGAGCACCAGGCGCAGCAGGGGGTGGACTACGTCACCGTGCATTGCGGCCTCCTGCGCGAGCATCTGGGGTTCGCGCTCGGGCGGGTCACCGGCATCGTGAGTCGCGGCGGGTCGCTGCTCGCCGCGTGGATGACGCAGCGCCGCGAGCAGAACCCACTGTACACCCACTTCGGCGAGCTGCTGGAGATCGCTCGCGCGTACGACGTCTCGCTCTCCCTGGGCGACGGGCTCAGACCGGGCGCGCTGGCGGATGCATCCGACAAGGCGCAGTTCGCCGAGCTCGAGGTGCTCGGCGAGTTGACAGTGAAGGCCTGGGAGCGGGACGTCCAAGTGATGATCGAGGGGCCGGGCCACATCCCGATGCACGAGATCGAGCTGAACGTCCGCAAGGAGCAGGAGATCTGCCACGAGGCGCCGTTCTACACCCTGGGACCCCTCGTGACGGACATCGCCCCCGGCTACGACCACATTACCAGCGCGATCGGGGCGGCGATGATCGGCTGGTACGGCGCGTCCATGCTCTGCTACGTGACGCCGAAGGAGCACCTCGGCCTGCCGAACGCGAACGACGTGCGGGAAGGCGTGATCGCGTACAAGATCGCCGCGCACGCGGCCGACATCGCGCGGGGCAGGAAACGCGCGCGCGACCGGGACGACGCGCTGAGCCGCGCGCGGTTCGCGTTCGACTGGAACGAGCAGTTCCGCCTCGCGCTGGACCCGACCCGCGCGCGCGAGTACCACGACGAGACGCTCCCCGCCGAGTACTTCAAGTCGGCCGAATTCTGCTCGATGTGCGGGCCGAAGTTCTGCTCGATGCACATCACGCGCACCATCCAGGAGCAGCTCGGGCAGGCAGCGGCCGCGCCCGGGGAGCCCGGCGCGCGCCTGGTGACGGCACGGTGACGGCGCGGGACTAGCTTGGTCGCGCCGTACGGCATTGCGGAGGCGGGCCGGTAAGCGAAGCGAACGGAAGCCCTCCCAAGGACTTGGGGGGGCTTTCGTTACGGCCGCCCGGCGGAGGGCCTGCTGCGGCACCGTTCTTGCCTGTCTGGGCGTCCGAGGCGTGAGCCACCCGCGGCCCTCACGGGGAGGCGGATGTGACGACGGACGTCGAGCTGTTGGAAGTCGAGCGACCTCAGCCGCGATACGACCTCGTCTCCGGCAACCGCATGGTCGCCGAGGGCGCCCTCAAGGCGGGTTGCCGGTTCTTCGCCGGCTATCCGATCGCACCGGCCTTCGAGGTCTTCCGTGTGATGACCGAGGAGCTGCCGCGCGCCGGCGGTCTCGCCGTCAGCGCCCCCGACGACATCACCGCGCTCCAGTACTGCATCGGCGCCTCCATGGCCGGCTACAAGACGATGACCGCGACATCGGGCCCGGGCTGGAGCCTGATGATCGAGTCGGTGCAGTACGCGCTGATGACCGAGACACCGTTGGTCGTCGCAGTCGTGCAGCGGCTGGGCCCCGCCACGGGCGG
>Ga0153915_10004367_pt1 | contig 13014 bp, 9 predicted proteins | sample Opewatmetagenome_2_FD_107003 | JGI IMG/M metagenome (GOLD analysis project Ga0153915, IMG submission 107003) | Freshwater wetland microbial communities from Ohio, USA - Open water 3 Core 3 Depth 3 metaG | ecosystem: Environmental > Aquatic > Freshwater > Wetlands | place: USA: Ohio, Lake Erie... | reverse complement strand
TCACCGCCTCATCCACCGCGATGTTGCGGGGCATGGCGTTGAAGACCTCCGGCCCCACCACGTGCGCCGCCGCCGGCGTTCTTGCCAGCGGCATCTCAATGCGAGGCGACGTGACATCGCAGTCCTCGAATCACGGGGCGGCTTGATCTGATGGCGTTAACCTGAACCACCGTGGCGGCAGTATCAATTGGGCACACCTGGCGCGTATGGCGCCGGCTCCGTAACTCCCCCACGGGATCGGGCATGCCCGTGGGGAAGGTCCTGACTCCGGCGCCGCTTTCCCAACACCGTCCACAACGAGATGCCTGGTCAGAGCCAGGCCTGTCGACCTGGAAAGGCTACGACCTGAACTGATGGTCTGCCCCCGCTGCTCCATCGGCGACATCCCAGACGTCGGCACGCAGTGCACGGTGTGCGGCTTCCAGGCCGGGACCAACGTGGTGCTGGACGAGCCGCCGATGGACGCGGTCCTCGAGGCGGTCAGGAAGACGCTCGGCAGCCGGTTCGATGTTCAGGCACTGCTCAAGGTGGGCGAACGATCGTTCGTGTATCTGGCCCGCGAGTTCGGCCGGGATCGGCTGGTGGCCCTCAAGGTGATGCCGATTCCGGGCGGCGTAGACAGCAGCCTGGCTCAGCGCTTTGCCCAACAAGCGGACCTGGTCATGCGGGTGGCGCACGCGCACGTGGTGCCCCTGTACGACTACGGTTCGTTCCGGTCGTTCGTGTGGTACACCATGCCGTATCTGCCGGACCCCACGCTGGCCGAGCTGCTGCGGCGGTCCGGCCCCCTGGACCCGGGGCCCTGCGCCATGCTGCTCCAGCAGGTCGCGACCGCGCTGGACCACGCCCACCGGCAGGGGATGGTACACGCCAATCTGAAGCCCACCAACGTCTTCGTCACGCCGGAGAACTGGGCCCGCCTGGGCGACTTTGCGCCGCTGGAGCCGTTCCGGCGCGCCGGCACCGGCTACGTGATGCCCGCGCGGCCCGAGTACCTGGCGCCCGAGCAGTTCCGCGGGCGGGGGATGGGGCCCAGCGCCGACCAGTACGGGCTCGCCGTGATGGCGTACGAGTGCCTCACCGGGGCGTTGCCCTTCGTGGGCGACTCCCTCGAGGAGATCGCCAGACTCCAGGTCAGCGGCCCTCCGCCCTTCGCCACCGCTGTGCGGGCGGAGGTCCCGGCGCAGATGGCGGAGGTGGTCCAGCGTGGCATGGGCAAGACGCCGTTGCTGCGATTCCCGACGGTGCTCGACTTCGCTACCGCGCTCGCCCAGGCGGCCACCCCACGGTCGCCGGCTGCGCCGCGGACATCGCCGGTGGCTCAGACCCTGCCGCCGCAGGTGTTGCTGGTGGATGCGCCCGGCCCTCGGCGCCTGAGCCGGCCGATACTGGCCGGCGCGATCTTGCTGGTGGCGGGAGCGGGGGCGGGCATCTGGCGGTGGAATCCGGGGGGACGGTTGCCGGGAGGGCGGGCTGGGCACGAGGTGCGCTGGGTCGCCCAGACCGGTCCGGTGGGCCGCCCGGAAGGCGCCGGGTCCGCCGGCAGCGACCAGCCGCCGGCCCCGCCACGCGTAGCAGCGCCGCCCGCCGCGCGGCCACCCGCGCGCGAGGGAACGCCGGCGCCGGCCGGCACCCCGGAAGCAGCGGCGGCCGGTCGTCTGGTGGTCAACTCGATTCCGTGGGGTGAGTTGTACATCGACGACGTGTTGATCGGCCTCACGCCCAAGGCCGCCCTCACGGTGCCGGCCGGTCACCATCGGATCCGGGTGGCGCGAGACGGGTTTGTTCCCTTCGAACGGGAGGTCCAGCTGGCGGAGGGTCAAACCCTCCGCCTGACGGACATCGTGCTCGCGCCGCGGCCGCAGTGACCGGCGGGGTCTTCAGATCTCCCAGTTGGAGAACAACACCGAGCCGTCCGGCAACACCGGCTCCGGGTACCCTTCCAGGCACATGCGGAGATCGGTCCAGCGCACCCGGTACCCGCGCTGGATCAGGTAGCGGTACGCCTCCCGGTACGCGGTCTGGCAGCGGATGGCCACCCGGCGGAGCTTGAGCCGGGAGGCGGACGACTCCAGCGCCACCATCAGCTTGTCGAAGGCCGTCCCCGACTCGGCATAGAGCTTGAGGACCCGCAGCTCATCCCCCGGGCGGCCCTCCGCCAGCGCCACCGAGTGGTACAGCGCAAAGGCCGCGACGTCGCTGTTGGAGCCGATCACCACCGTGTCCCCCAGGCTCAGCTGCGAGGTCAGCTCCAGCTCCCGGGTGAAATCGTATCCGGGCAGCAGCGCATCCAGCGTTTCCCGGCAGCGGGACAGCCAGCCGGACCGCTCCTTGGGCGCCAGCTCGCCCAGCCGCAGGAACCGGCCCCGGATGCTCCGCTGTACCACGTCCGCCGTCAGCGTCACCGTGAGATAGCCGGGCGAGAAGCCCAACTGGCTGTAAAAGCCGATGTTCTCCACCGTGCGCGGCATGGTCTCGAGCCCCAGCACCCGCACCCGCTGTTCCACCAGCCATTCGACGGCGGATTTGATGATCGCCTTGCCCAGCCCCAGGCCCTGGCGGTCCGGTCGCACCGCCAGCGGGCCCATCCAGCCCTCGACCCCGCTGTGATGCGCGATGTTAAACGCCACCATTTCGCCCCGCTCGTCGGTCCAGGCCATGGCGCCCTGGCCCGCGTCGCGCAGCGCGTAGCGCCACACCTCCGCACTGAGCTGCGGGACGCGCACCCCCACCAGCCCGTCCTTGCGGTAGCGGTCGGTGAACGAGTCGGCGAACAGCCGGTTGAGCGGCCCGATCTCCGACTCCGCCAGGAGCGCCGGCCCTCGTACCACCCGGTCAGGCTGCCACATCGCGCAACGGGCCTCCTTCGTGTTCCGAGACTACCGACGCCCCGCTGTCGGGGTCTACCGCCACGTGGAGCGCCCGCTCCGCCCAGTTGCCCATCTCTTCCACGTGGGTCAACAGGATGACCTGGGGGAAACGGTCGCGCAGGTGCTGCAGCAGGCTCATCACGTGCCCCCGCCGGTCCACGTCTAAGCTGGCGAATACCTCGTCCAGCACAAGCAGGCTCAACGGCTGTCCCGCCCGCTCGGCTACGGTCTGGCTGATGGCCAGGCGCAGGGCCAGGTTGGCCACGTCCTCCTCACCGCCCGAAATCACCGGCTTGGGGCTCTCGCCTTCCATGATGAGCACCCGGTACTCCTCGTCCAGCTCCAGCTCGGCATAGCGGCCGTCGGTCAGCTCCGCCAGGAACACCGACGCGGCCTCCGACAGCTCGGGGCGCATCTGCGCGTTCAGATCGGTCCGGATGTCTCCGAAGGCCCCGTCCAGCTCATCGTGCAGGCGGAGGTCCTGCTTGAGCGCGCTCAATCGCGAGGCCCGCTCCGCCCGTTCCGCCACCCGCCGCTCCGCCGCCTCCAAGAGCTGCTCCGCTCCCCGCACATCGCCCCGCACCGTGGAGAGATCCAGCTCCGCTTCCCGAAGCGCCCGCTCCGCGGCCTCGTAACGCGCCCGCGCCTGGGCGAACATCTCCTCGTTGAACCCCGCGTCCGCGATCGCGGCCGTGAGCTGCGTCAGCAGGGTCTCCCGCTCCGTGAGCGTCTTGTCCGCCGCCTCGGCCTCCGCCACCAGCCGCCCGGCCTTGTCCGCCTGCACCCGGAGCGTGGCCTCCAGCACGATGGTGGGCTCCAGCTGGCGCAACGCCAGCCGCGCCGCCTCGTGCCGCTTGGCATCGTAGCGGTCGGGCAGCTCCGCGATCTCCCGCTCCAACGCCTGCTTCCGCTCCTCCAGCCGCTTGAGCTCCCGGCCCATCTCGTCCCGATCCCGCACCCGCTCCCTCGCGCCGGCCGCCTGCTGGAGCGCCTCCTCCACCCGTGCCGACGCGCGGCGGGTATCCGCTTCCGCCTCCCGCACCTCGTCCGGCTCCGCCGCCAGCTGCTCCACCCGCTGGCCGTAGTACTTGCCGTTCAGCTCCAGCTCCTCCAGCTGCCGGGTCAGGGTGCCCAGCACCGCCTCGAACTCGGCACCCAGCGGCCGCAGGCAGGTGGGGCAGGTCCCGTCGGGGCCGGCCTCCTCGATCCCCTGACGGTGGGCCCGCAGCTCCTTGTACTGCTCCCGCGCGGCGTCCAGCTTGGTCTGAGCGTCCTGCTTGTCGCGCACCCAGGCGGTGCGCGCCTTCTCCTCCGCCGCCTGGGCCTGCTTGAGCCCGGCATGGGCCGCCGCCAGCGCCTGCTCGTTGGCCTTGAGCTCCCGATCCGCGTCCTTGAGCTCGCGCAGCCGGGCCCCGGTGCGCTGGATCTGGCTCTCTACCTCTTTCAGTTGTCCGCTCAGATCCCGCCGGCGATTGGCCGCCATGGCCTCCCGCTCCAGCTGCTCCAGCTCCTCGCGCAAACGGCCCACCGCGGCCAATCCGGGGGCGATCTCCTTGAGCCGGCGCTGCGCTTCCAACGCCTGCGCCAGATCGTGGTCCAGCCGCTCGAACTCGCGCCGGGCGTCCTGCACCCGTTGCTCCGCCAGGCGCCGCTCCCCGTCCAGGGACATCACCGACTCGCGCAGCGCTACTACGCGGGACCAGGCCGGCCCTTCCTGCGCCACCCGGCGCTCGGCTTCCGTCTTCAGCCGCTCGGCCTCCTTGGCCCGCCGCCGGGCGTCGTCCCGGCGCCCCCGCGCCGCCGCCAGCTCGCTCCGCAGGACGTCCTCCCCCGCCAGGCCCTGCTCCAGGCCCGACTGCTCGGCCTTGATCACCGAGCGCCGCGCCCGTAGCAGGTCCTGGGCTTCCCGCAGGCGCTCGTAGCCCAGGATCCGCGACAGGAACTTGGCGCGATCGGTGGGCCCCAGCCGCGCCATCACCGCCAGCTCTTTCTGATTGGTGAAGTAGGTGTTGAAGAACTCCTCCCGGCCCATACCCAGCACCCGCTCCAGCCGCGCCGTCACCTCCTGCTGGCTGTTGGCGATGGGCCGCTCACCGCCATCCAGAAACAGCTCGGCCTGGTAGAGCCCGCGCACCACCCGGTAGTCGTGCGCGCCCAGCCCGAAGTCCACTTCCACCTTGACCTGGGCCCGGGCCGGCGCCCGGTTCCACCGGATGAACTCGCGGCTTCCCCGGGCCGCCGGCGAGCCGTACAGGGCCCAGGCGAGCGCCTCCAGCAAGGTGGTCTTCCCCGCCCCGTTGGGCCCCACGATGGCGGTGATGCCCAGCCCGAAGGCGATCTCGGTGTCCACGTGCTGGCGGAAGTTCACCAGCTTGACCCGGTGCAGCCGCATCAGCGCTCCCCCGCCTCGCGCTCGACCTGCTCCAAGTAGCCGCGCGCCAGGGCCAGCAGCCGACCCCGGTCCACCTGGGCGTCCAGGGGGCGCCGGGTGAGCGCGTCCTCCACGATCTCCGCCAGCGTGCGGCGCGCTCCGGGCGCGCCCACCCCGGTTTCCCGCCGGGGGGGCGGGCGGCGAAGGTCCAGGTGATAGTGCAGCGCCCGGGCCATGTACTCCCGGATCCGGGCGTGATCCAGCTCGCGCGCCACGTAGCGCGGCACGTTCCACACCAGCTGGCGCACCACCTGGTCGTCCAGACCGCCAGGCACGCCCGTGGCCCGTTCGCAGATCAACGCGTTCAGTTGCTCGGCCGACGCGCCCGCGCCCTCGATGGGCGGGAGGTCAATCACCCGCCGCGCCAGAGGAATGGGCCGGAACTCCACCCTGGCGCGCCGGTCCAGCTCCACCAGCAGCCAGCCCTTCTGCCCCCGCCGGCCCTCGGCCTCCTCGTCCCGCAGCTCGCCCCAGGGATTGGGGCTTACGTACTCCGTGGCGCCCGCGTACCAGGCGTTCTCCCGCACCTGATGCGCCACGTGGTAGTGGCCCAGCGCCACGTAGTCCCAGCGCTCCGCGTTCAGCTCCTTGGGCTCGATGGGCGGTCCCGCGTGGTCGTACCACCACTCATCACCCGGCAGCAACCCGGCCAGGCGTCCGTGCAGCATCAGCACGTTGCGCGCGGCGTCGCCCTCCGGCACCAGCCGGGGCCGGCGGCTCACCGTCGCGGCATAGGGAACGCAGAGCAGCGAGAGATCCCAGCGGTCGAACCGCACCGCCCGGGGCTCCTGGGGTACCGCCACCACGTGGGGCAGGGCTTCGAACAGCTTGAGGATCACGCCGGTCTCGACCGACCGTGGGGTGTCGTGGTTGCCGCCGATGATCACGATGGGCGCTTCGGGAAGAGCCTCCCGCAGCCGGAGGAATTGCTGGAACGAATCCAGGATCGCCGCGTTGGTGGGCCGCACCGAATGGAACAGGTCGCCCGCCACCAGGATCAGGTCCGGCCGCGCCGCGACCAGGTCGTCCACCACCCGGCGGAACGCGTGCGCAACGTCGGCCTCCCGCTGGTTGATCCCTTGCGCCGTTTGGCGGTGGTACTGCCGGAACCCCAGGTGGAGGTCGGCGAGGTGGGCGATGCGCATTAGGCGGATAGAGCGGATAGAGCGGATGGACGGATAGAACGGTTAGCGCAGCGTATCCGCACTATCCGCTCCATCCGCCTATCCGCTCTATCCGCCTTTCTCATAGCCTCACTTGCAGCCGGGTACTAATCGCCCAGTTGATCTGCGCCAGCCGCGGCGCCGCCCCGGCCTTGCCGCTCCGCAGCTGCCCCACCACCCGGACCTGGCTCGCCCCCGAGACGAAGGCCTGCCAGCCGGTGGACCAGACCAGACTCGCCGCCTGGGCCCCCTTCAGCTCCACCGTGCCGCTGTCCCCGGCGTCCACCACCGGCAGGGTCACCGCGGGTAGCGTCTCCTGCACGTTGAAGTACATCAGGCTGTCCGTGGGGCGCGCCGCGACGCTGTCCAGCCGCACGGTGGCCGTAGCGATGATGGAATCCCTGACGGCGATGTCCAGCAGGCCGCTCAGCTGGCTGGGCAGCCGATAGACCGTGGTCACGGTCCAGGTCTCCCCGGGGACCACCGGGTGATCCGGCAGCTCCACGCCGTGCCACGACGCGATGCCGCCGTCGCTCACCGGGTCCGCCACCAGCCCGCCGTCCGCTCCCTGCAACGGACGCAGCTTGCCGTCCATGGCCACCCGCACCGCGCTCTCTCCCGTGCCGGACAGCAAGTCGTCCTTCCAATCCTGGCCCATGAGGTGCGCGCGGGTCCGGAGCGAATCGTAGCGCACCTCGACCACCACGTTGCCTTCCTGCTGGCTCACGATGCGGTGGGTGATCCCCGCCAGCGAGCTCATCTCCCCCATCACGCTGTCGCCGATCACCTGGCCCGCTTCGTTCAGCTCGTGAAACACCATGGTCCCCCGGGACGAAGTGACCGTGCGCACCACCGCACCCGCCCGCGGAGACCACTGGACGGTGACCGGTTGCTGCGCGGCCAGGGCGCCCGCGCTTAAGACAGCCGCCACCACGCCGCCCGCCACGGGGCAGAGCCTACTGGCTTGCATACGGGTCCTCCAACGAGGGAAGGGGTCTCACGCTCCGGCTCACCTGGTCGCCGTCCCCCCGCGGGACGCGGGGGCCCAGGCGGCTCCGGAAAAAGTCCAGCACATTGTCCGGCCGGGCACGGCGCGTCGCCAGCAGGGCGCCGCGGATCTCGTCGTCGGCGCGCCCGGCGATCAGGTCCCGGACCGTTCCGGGCGCCACCCGCCGATCCAGGGCGCGGAGCTGCCGCGCCACGGCCTCCTCAAACGGTACATCGGCCGCGGGCGGGAAGCGGTCCAGTCCCTCCGAGCCCAGCAAGGCCGGCGGCCGGGGAAACCGCAGGAAGACCGGCTGGGTGAAATGGGGGTGCCGCACCATCAACTCGCCCTTGGTCAGCGTGGCCAGCTTGGATCTAGTCGCGGGCGACATCACCTGATACCCAGAAGTCGCCAGCTCGTCCGGATCGCTGCGCCCGAAGACCGCCGTGCCCGCGTTCCCCACCACGCGCCGGTGCACCTGGGAGCGGAATTGCTGGGCGCCGAACAGCACGAGACCCAAATAGCGGCCCCGCTCGGAGATGTCCAGCAGCATCTCCTTCACGTAGGTGTCCGGCGGGTCGGCCGGCGCGTACTTGTTGAGCTCGTCCACCAGCACGATCACGTGATCCACCCCCAGGTCGCGCCGCTCCAGATGCTCCCGGAGCTGGGACACCACCCGGGTGAATACCAAATCCTGCGCCAGGCGGTCGGTGCCCGCGAGATCCAGCACGTACACCGCCCCATCCTCCAGCGCCCCCCATGGCAGATCGCTCGCCGAGCCGTCGTCAGCGACCAGCCCCTTGCAGCGCACCGACACGTTGAGCAGGCGGTTCCGCACCTTGCGGATGGTGGCCACGTGATGGGTGCGCCACATGTCGCTCCGCCCGCCCTTCTGCTCCAGCCCGTCAAAGATGGCCCGGAACAGCCGGTCCAGCTCGGCGAAGGTGGTGACCCGGTGCACCCCACCCCAATCGTCGGTGAACTCCTTGCCCACCACGCGGTCCGCCAGAAAATCAATGAAGGCGTCCGCCTTGGCGTCGATGTCCTCCTTATTCAACAGGACCTCGGCGTACTGCAACACCTCCGGCAGCCCCCACACCAGCGGCTGGACCGAGCCCAGCAAGTCGGGGTGCGTCCGCAGGGTGTTCAGATTGACGCCGTCGGGCTTGAAGGGCGCGAAGTAGCGCACCGGCGAGAACGCCCGGGGCTCGATGCCCAGGGCCCGGTACATGGCCCGCTCCTCCTCGCTCAGCGCCGCCGGCTGGTCCAGGAAGCAGAGATCGGCACCTTTGACGTTGAAGCACACGGCCGCCACCGAGCCCTGGGACTTGGGAAACCGCTGGAAGATGCCGGCCAGCAGGAAGAGCATGGCGCTGGTCTTGGTGGCGAGCCCCGAGACACCGCCCACGTTGAGGTGGGCCGCCTCCGGCCCCAGCAGGAACGCCGGGTCCAGACAGACCGGCGCCCGCGACGCGCCGCTCCCGTAGAGCCCGGCCGGCAAGCCGTCCGCAAAGGCGTCCATCCGGAGCGCCGCGGCCACGTCCGCCGGAGTGGCCAGGTGCACCTCGGCAATGGGAACCGGCCGCAGCGGATCCGGTGGCGTCTGCCGGAGCACCGACGCCGTCCACAGGACCGTGGCCCGCCCCTCGTAGGCCCGGCCATCGGTCACCACGGCGTAGACCTTCCGGCCTCCCTCGCTGACCACCACCAGGGTTCCGATCCCGACGGCGGCCTCAGGGTCGCCGCCGAACCGGAACTCGTACGGCGTGGCGGGCGCCGCTTCGGTCGCCACGACGCGCCCGATCATGCCGCCACCTTCACGCCCACCACCAGCCCATCACGCACCGGAATCACCGCCGTCAGCAGTCGGGGATCGGCGGCGGCCAGCCGGTTGAAGCCCCGGACGCCCTCGACGTCGGGTGCCTGGTCGCTGGGATCCGTCACCCGCCCATTGAAAAACGCGTTGTCGCACAACAGCAGGCCGCCCTGCCGGAGCAGCCGCATCGCGTGCCGGAAATATTCCTGCAGAGGGGCCTTGTCCGCGTCCAGGAAGACGGCGTCGAACTCGGGTGTGATGGTGGGCAGGATGTCCAGCGCGCGACCCTCCAGCAGCTCCACCTGGTGCGAAACGCCCGCGCGGCGGAACGCCTCGCGCGCGACCGCCGCGTGAGCGGGGTCGGCTTCGATGGTGGTGAGCCGTCCCTCCTGGGGCAACGCCCGCGCCAGCCACACCCCGCTGTAGCCGCCCAGCGTGCCGACCTCCAGCACCCGCCGCGCGCCGGCCGCCGCCAGCAGCACCATCATGATCTTGCCCTGGTCCGGAGAGATGGAGATGTCCGGCAGCCCCGCGCGCCGCTGCATGGCGCGGATGTCTTGAAGGGCGGCGTCCTCAGGCGCGAACAGCTGCTCGGCGTAGGCGAGGAGCTGCTCGTTGACGGTCATGGATGGGTCAGACGCCTTCGTCCACGTGGGGGAATGGCGGGACCGCGAGCAGCCAGAATCCGGCGATCTCGCCCTTGTCGTCCAGCTCCAGCATGAGATGGTCGGCGACCTGCACCAGCTTCGCCCGCCGCTGCGGCCCCACTCGGAGGTGGATCACCGAGTCGTCCGGGCTCTTGTCGGCCATCATGTGGGTGTCCACCTCGACCGCAGCGATCCCGGGTTGGGAGGCCCGCGAGGGCAGGATCAGCCGGCCTCGCTCGGTGGCCGAGGGCGGCGTCAGGCCGGGAACCGTCTGGGTCTCGGGCCAGACCACCACCTCCAGCCCGCGGAGCCGTCCCCCCACCACGTCCAGGATGGCGAACGATCCGTCCACGCCTTCCAGCTCGACCGTGCCGGTCAGTCCATCGGCCTCTCCGCCGCCCTTGAAATGGCCGGACAGGATCTCCGTCTCCGGGTCCCATTTGAAGGCAACGGAGGGCAGCTTCCCTCTGAGGGGCTCTACGCTGGCGGCGAATCCCATCGCGCGGTCCGGGGGGGTTGGGGTGCGGTCACAATATAAGGCGACGCCTGCGGCAGCAAGAACGCCGCCTCACCGCGCCGCCCGCGTTCCTTCCAGCTTGCGGGCGAATTGGGTGATGCGCTCCAGCGCCCGCGCCAGGTCGCGGTCCGACGCCGCATACGACATCCGCACCCAGCGGGCGTCGCCGAACGCGTCGCCCGGCACCACCGCCACTCCCTGCTCCGCCATCAGGCGCTGGCAGAAGGCGGCCCCGGTGGTGATCTCGTCGTTGAAGTAGCTGTCTACCCGGAAGAAGAAATAGAACGCTCCCAGCGGATCCACGAACTCCACGCCCGGCAGCTGCTCGCGGAAGTGACGCACCACCAGATCGCGGCGCCGGCGGAATCCTTCCACCATCTCCGCCACCGAGGCCTCCACCCGCTCGTCCCCGAACGCGGTGGCCGCGGCCCATTGCGCCGGATGGCAGGCGCCGCTGGTGACGTGGGTCTGCAGCGCGGACATGGCCTTGGCGATGGGTCCCGGCGCCACCGCGACCCCGATCCGCCAGCCCGTCATCGCGTACGCCTTGCTCGCCCCGTAGATCATCACCACCCGCGTCAACAGCTCATCCGGGAGATCGAAGACCGAGGGCGCCGGACCGGATCCATAGTGGATGCGGCGATAGATCTCGTCGGCGATGAGCCAGATGTTCCGCTCCCTGGCCCACTCCACGATGGCCTTGATCTCCGCCCGGCTGTAGACCGCCCCCGTGGGGTTCACCGGCGAGCACAGCAGCATCCCCGCCACCCGGTGGTCCCACGCCTTGGTCAAGGCCTCCACGTCCACCTTGAGGCTCCACTCCAGGTCGCCCTCCACCATCACCGGCTCGGCCCGGGCCAGGCGCACGATCTGCGGGTACGACACCCAGGCGGGGGACGGGATCAGCACCCGGTCGCCCGGGCCGAACAGCGTCATGCAGGCGTTGAAGAGCGACTGCTTGGCGCCGGTCGAGATCACCACGTTGTCGGCGTTGACGGGCCTCCCCCCGGACAGCAGGGACAGGTGCCGCGCCACCGCCGCCCGCAGGTCCAGGATGCCGGCGTTGGCCGGATACTTGGTCTTCCCCTGCTGGATGGCCTTGATGCCCGCCTCGCTCACCAGCTTGGGCGTCTCGAAGTCCGGCTCGCCGGCCGAGAGATCGATGACGTCCTCGCCCGCGGCGCGCCGCCGCTGGGTCTCCTGGTTGATGGATACCGTTTCCGAGGGCTTCAGGTACTCGAGATTCTTGGAAAGCTGGTACCCGTTCATGCCTGGCCTCCCGGCGAGCGTGCGGTCATCGGTGCAGCACCCCATGACGTTGGAGGATGGCAAGCGTGGAATCCAGTGGCAGCGCCGTCGCCGTGCCACGGAACCCCCGGACCGTGGTCGCCATGAACAGCGAATTGTAGATCGCCTCTTCGGTGACCTCGATCGCCGCTTGGAACAGGGGGCTCAATGCCTCGTTGGTGACCTGGGGCTCGCTGGCCTGCCTCAGCACCGGCACGGTGCTGAAGGCGATGACGTAGTCGCCCGACCCGTTGCTCATGGAGCTGCCGGTGCGGGCCAGTCCCGCCAGCGCGCGGCGCGCCAGCCGGCTCAGGCTCCGGTGCTCGATGGGCGCGTCGGTGGCCAGCACGATCATGCAGGACCCATCCGGCGAGTCCATCCCGCTGCCCGCTCCCCGCTCCCCCGTTACTTCTTCCCTGAGGTAGTACCGGCCCAGCTCCACCCCCACCGGCGCGCCCGCGATCTGGAGGATGCCGCCGAAATTGGTCTGCACCAGCACCCCGATGGTCCACCCGCCCAGCCGATCGGACAGCTTCCGGCTGGAGGTGCCGATTCCGCCCTTGAAGCCGAAGGCCATGGTCCCCCGCCCCGCCCCTACGCTGCCCTGCGCCACGGGGCCGGAGCGGGCCTGGGTGATGGCCCGCAGGACGTCCCGTTCGGCGATGGGACGCGACCGGATGTCGTTCAACGTGCCGTCGTTGGTTTCCCCCACCACCACGTTGATGGAGCGTACCGCCTCGTTGCCCGGGAGGCCCAGCAGGTAGGTGAGCGTGGCGTCCGCCGCGCGCGGCACGCACAGGGTGCAGGTGAGCACGATGGGCGACTCCAGCTCGCCCAGCTCCTCCACCTGGGTGAAGCCCATCAACTTGCCGAAGCCGTTCCCCACCACCGCCGCGCCCGGCACCTTGTCCCGGAACGGATTGGCCCCGCCCGGCATGATCACCGTGACACCGGTGTTGATCGAGTCGCCGAAGGTGAGGGTGACCTGGCCCACCCGGACGCCCGGCACGTCGGTGATGGCGTTGAGCGGGCCGGGAGGGAGGACGCCCACCACCACGCCCAGCTCGCGGGCGGTCTGGCGCTGCTGGGACGCCAACGGCGCGCCCCGGAGCGCGAGCAGGCAGAAACCAACGACGGAGACGACGCGAAAGGGGCTGGCCATCTCCACGAATCTAGCGTCACATGGGCTCCCGTTGCCATTCCGGCTCACCAGGGCTAGGATGCGTTTGCCCATGGGGCAGGCGCGCGCGCCGAGCACGCTCCTCAAGCTCGACTGTTTGACAACCGAGGGACCCGTG
>Ga0153915_10004366_pt1 | contig 13015 bp, 13 predicted proteins | sample Opewatmetagenome_2_FD_107003 | JGI IMG/M metagenome (GOLD analysis project Ga0153915, IMG submission 107003) | Freshwater wetland microbial communities from Ohio, USA - Open water 3 Core 3 Depth 3 metaG | ecosystem: Environmental > Aquatic > Freshwater > Wetlands | place: USA: Ohio, Lake Erie... | reverse complement strand
AGCCCTTCCTTGGCCGGGAAAGGACTAAAATACAGGAGCCCCATCGTCCAACTCAGGCAGTTGTTCGACCTTTACGTGAATCTTCGTCCTTGCAAAGCTTTTCCTGGGAATCCTTTGAACTACCGAGAAGGGATTGACTTAGTCATTTTTCGAGAGAACACAGAAGGCCTTTATGCAGGAGTGGAATTCCATCCACTTCCTTCAGAAGTGAGAAGGATTTTAGAAATTCACCACCCCGCTATGAAGCGTTTTTCTTTTGCAAGTGACGGAGAGATAGCTGTATCCCTTCGCTTGATGACAAAGAGAGGTTGCCATCGAATCGTAAAAAAGGCATTTGAATATGCTAAACAATTCGGTAGAAAAAGAGTGACATTGGTTGAGAAAGCAAATGTTCTGCGTGAGACAGGAGGATTGATGATTAGAGAAGCACAAGAGGTGGCCCAAGCTTATCCAGAGACCATCTTTGATGTAGTAAACGTGGATGCCTTGGCCATGTGGTTAGTGAAAACTCCAGAACAGTATGATGTGTTGGTGGCTGAGAATCTCTTTGGGGACATCCTTTCAGATTTAGCTGCTCAATTGATTGGTGGATTGGGTTTCTCCGCGAGTGGAAATATTGGTGATCATTATGCGATCTTTGAGCCCACTCATGGATCAGCCCCCAAATATGCTCGATTGGGCAAGGTGAATCCCTTGGCCATGATCAATGCCATGGTTCTGATGTTGGATTGGTTGGGAGAACTGGATCGATCCAAAACCTTAGAAAAGGCAGTGAGACAGGTGATCTATGAAGGAAAGGTCAGGACTTATGATATGGGTGGATCAGCGAGCACCACAGAAATGGCTCGAGCCGTAGCTGAAAAAATCGCTTAGGCTTTTTCTGCTATAACAGAAATTTAACCACTACTGATCCTATGGCGATTGAGAAAATTAATTACGACTTTTGAAACCTCAGCAGGGTGAGTGACGACACAGTACGTTCCTTCGGCATTGTTTATAATAGCCATCTCTACACTTGGGCACAGGCTTTGAACCTCCCTCCAACCAGAACCGTAATCAGAGTCTTTGCTCAGAGCCCCACTGTCTCCTACAAGTAAAAGTTGAGGAGACCTAATCTTTTGAAGATCTTCGATCAAGTCGATTTTTAAGGCCTCATGCATTGCTATCCATGAATCGGGTGAAATGTTCTCTTCAAACCTTTTAACCTCCCAATCTTCATATTCTCGAGGAATCCCATATACCCTCACCAAAAAGTAACAACCCATCCGTCCCGTTCCAAATTCCTCAATAATTTTATAGCCAATTCTGGCCATCTTAGCAGCCTGATCTTTCATTTTGTACATGCCGTAATGGATAATAGCGCCCGTTCTTTCAGGATACTTGGCTGCGAATCGAATTACTATAAATGAACCGTTAGAAGTCCCGAAAATTTGGGCCCTTTTTATTCCGATTTTGTCGAGAACCATCTTTAAATCATCCACCCATTGCTCAACAGTGATTCCAGTAGGAGTCCTATCCGAAAGTCCTGCACCGCTCTGGTCATATAAGATCACTTTGAAATGATCTCGAAGAATTGGCAGCATAAAATCCCATTGCCTATGGACAAGGCTACTGCCTCCAATAAGAACTAAAGGGTCTCCTTCTCCAGAGACATCGTACCAAATCTTCTTTCCATTATTTCTTGTGACATAAGGCATATTTTCTCTCCATCTCTCAAAATTTCAATTGGGTAATATTAATCCTTATTTCTCAAAATTAAATTCCGCTGTTTCACAAACCACATAAAATTTAAAATCTGTTTTCCCTTTAGGACTTCTCTCCTCTGATACGGGGTTTTCTTCTCGCCACTTCCTCGCCCTTTCAAACGTCTCCATATTATCATAATGGAGTTCTGCGATTCGATAAAACGTTGTATCCCCCCTGACAATCCCCTTAACTGTATTAAGTACAACTCTTTTTAATCCTGGAACTTTAGACAAATCTGGAATGTGTATCTCTTTAAGCCATTTTTCATATTGTGCTACTGAAATTCCCGGCATAATATCGTATCCCAAAATTGCTTTTACCATTTTCCCTCCATCTCTTTCTAGTCAAAAAATTGAGTGAAAAAAATTATATTTTAGTCAGATACTCCAGTGCTCCCTTTAAAGAGATGACATCGCAGTACTTCATCCACATATCGAGGAGGCTGCCCTTGTGTGATATCTCTATCCGGTCGAATACACAATCCTCAATAACGGCCACATTGTAATTTCTTGAGATAGCATCGATAATGGTTGCCCGAACACAGCCGCTTGTGACGCCTCCAGTCATCAGGATGCTATCCACTCCAAGGCCATTGAGATAGCTCACCATGGGCGTTCCATAAAAAGCCGAGGCATAGCTTTTATCCACCACCAGATCTCCTTCTAAGGGGGCGATCTCATCCACAATCTGAGTCCCTTTATGCCCCTCTAAAAAGGAGTCGCTCTTCCGATTGGCCTTCTTGGTAAAGCCATCAAATGCCAGAGTCTTTTTCTGAATCTGTCTTGTGTAAATGATGGGGACTTTTTTTGATCGAGCGAACTCAATGAGTTTTTTGATTTTTCTGATTCCTGACCATGCCTCTTCACCGCAACCGGTTGGCCATTGATCTTGTTGTTCCAAAATAGGCTTATCTTCTCCGACGTAGTTGTATTGAGGATCAATGATCATGAGACAGGGCCTCCTGCCCATGCCGCGGCTTTTTCCCCAACCTCCCTTCTCTACTACAGCTCTGTCTCTTTCTGTTATGACATCATCCCAGATGCGATTCATTTTCTTCCCTTTCTTTTTTAACTTTCGATAAAATGTCCGTGTCCTTTCTGACCCACAATCTGTCCGTCCTTCATAATAATTTTTCCTCGAACCATCGTTAGAATAGGCCACCCCTTTAGGCTCCAACCTTCATAAACTGAAAAATCAGAATGGGATTGGAGCATCTTAGCCTCAACCTTTTTGCTTAAATTCAGATTAACAATGCAAAGGTCGGCATCACTCCCCACCTGGATCGTTCCTTTTCTTGGGAAGAGGTTAAAGATTTTTGCGGTGTTGAAAGAGGTGATCTCAGCTACCTTTTCCAAAGAGATCTTTCCCTTGTGGACTCCTTCGCTCAGGAGGATCGGAAGCATGGTGGCACTGCCTGGGAAGCCTGTTCGGGCATCCCAGATTGTGCCCAGTTTATCCTCTTTTCGAAAAGGACAGTGATCTGAGCCAATGGTATCAATGAAGCCTTCAGAGATGCCTTTCCAAAGCTCTTCGATATCTTCGGAGTTCCGAAGAGGAGGACTCACTTTCCCAATAATTCCTAATGGGGCGTCTTTAGTCAGGGTCAGGTATTGGGGACAGGTTTCGACAAATAATTTTTTATATTTCGTCTTAAATTGTCTCACTTCTTTTAGAGCCTCTCGAGTGGAGAGATGTACAATATAAATAGGGCAGTCAACAGCTTGGGCAAAAGTGATGACCCGATGAACGCTTTCGGCTTCAGTTAGATTAGGCCTGCATTCAGACCAAACGGGAAGTCCATCCCTTCCCTCTTCTTTATACTTTTTAATGAAGTTAAGAATAATCTCAATATTCTCTGCATGGACGCAGGCTACCACTTTGGGTAAGTTAGCAAGGATTGAGAAAGCCTCAAACAAAAAACCGTCGTCAGTCTCGTTTCCTATAATGCCGATAGACTTGGCATCCTCTCCCTTATAGGCCATGTAGAATTTAAAGGAGGTGATGCCATATTCTTTGAGATATCTTTCTACGTTCATCAATTGATTTCGGGTGATGAGGAGTAGGTGTAAGGAAAAGTCAATGTATGAGTTTTTCTCCCCGATGGTCTTTATAAATAGGATATTCTCGTAAAGACCGGTCGGATATTCGTAATCCCGGTAAAACGGGATGACTGTAGTGATTCCTCCCAAGGCTGCAGAGGCCGTCTCAGTTCGGAAATGACTCTCCAAGTTTCCCTTATAGCCATAATGGACGTGAGGTTCTACTAACCCAGGAAGGATGTAGTTTCCCTTGGCATCTATTCTTTCTCGAGCAGAGATTCCCTGGGGAGAATCGTAAATTCCGACAATTTTTTCTCCCACGATCCCTAAACACCCCTTGAAAAGGCCAGCCTTGGGAATGACGATTACTCCGTTTTCGATCAGCAGGTCGACATTCATCTCAATTCTCCCCCTTTGTTTAATTTCACAAAGAGATAGGGTCATACAGTTGAGACCAAGGATTAAAAAAGTCGTTTTTTCTAATGTTCTTTGATCAGGAGAAATAGGGGGGACGTCCTTGGTCGGGAGAAATAAAATTAGGAGGAAGGCGCTTGGCCTCCCTCCCCTGATCATCAATCCTCAGGTCTTGGCACTCCACGAAGGAATGGGAAAAACCACCTTAGCGTCGGAGTATTCGTCGGGCAAGACCACCTTAATCTCTCTCTTCTGGACCTGCTGGAGAGTGGCCATGGCATTCTTATTCTGGCCAGTGGAATCGAATACAATGGGCCCTCCTGGAGCAATGTGCTCCTTCAGAGAGCAACTGGCAATGGCATCCCGAAGCTTGGCAGGATCTGCGGTCTTAGCCCTTTCCAGGGCATCGATGAGCACTAAGGTGGCATTGTATGCATGGACAGCGTGGGATTGGAAAACCACCTTAGTATATTTTCTATTATACTCCGCGATGACATTTTTGGCAAAGGAGCTTCGCGGGTTATGCCAATAGTTTCCGTCCAGGATATACTCTGCCAATTTCCCCAACTCGCTGACCATACTGGGATTGCTAAAGCCCCCATTGGCGCATCCGATAATCCCTCCTTTGGGCTCCACCTTAAGATCATTGTAGGTCCGAATCTTCACAATTCCGTCAGCCAAGTAACCCACATCTACAATAACATCCGCATTCATGCCTTTGACCTTGGAGATTTCAGTGGTCAAATCGGAGACAGGGATGCCATACGTGATGTCGCCGATGACCTCGAAGCCATACTGGGGGGCAAACTTGGTCACCTTGTTGGCGATAGAAGTGCCAAAACCGCTGATGTGAAGTTGAGCAATTGTTTTGAGGCTCAGGTTAAATTTCTGGGCCAGTTCGCGAATATACTTGCACGTTAATTCAGCCATGTTGGTGGAGTCTGGCTGCACGCGAAAGGTGTATTTGAACCCTCGTTCCAAGATCTCATCGGCTACTGCCACTGTGATAATGTGTGGAATTCCTTGCCTCTCAGCCACTTGGGTAGTGACCATGGTAACAGGGCTATTATAGCAGCCCAGAAGAGCGACACATCCATCTCGAATCAGTTTTTCAGCTGCCGACTCCCCAACCTTGGGTTTCCCCTCGGTATCCATGAGAAGCACCTTTAATTTTGCCCCGCCCATCGATTTGATCCCCCCGGCAGCATTCTTCTGATCCGCCGCCAGTTGAATGCCCTGCGCGAGCGAGGTCCCATCGTAGGCAGTTGCCCCGGTGATGGGATGCATGGATCCGATAAGAATTTCTTTGGGTTCAGCGCCTCGAATGACCGCAGGGAAACCCATGGTAGCCATGCCAGCCATCCCAGCTACCTTTAAGAATGATCTACGACTCACTGCATTTCCCGTATAAGCTTTCCTTTTACTCTCCATTGCTATTCCCTCCTTTCTTGATTTAAAATGAAAATTATTATTTAAACCTCCTCACCTTTTTCCCTGGATTCTATACCCTTTTCAGGAAAATCTCAAATACCAAGATAAGACTCCCTGATATGTTCGTTACCTAGAAGTTCCCGTGATTTTCCCTGAATGACGATTCTCCCGTTTTCAAGGACATAACCCTCATGGGCCATATCCAAAGCGTTAAAGACGTTCTGTTCCACCAAGAGGATGGTAGTCCCATGTTGGTTGATCTCGCGAACGGTTCGGAAGATATCTCGGACAAAAAGGGGAGCCAATCCCAGAGAAGGTTCATCCAGCATTAAGAGTCGAGGAAGAGACATGAGCCCTCGCCCGATGGCCAGCATCTGCTGTTCCCCTCCTGAAAGGGTTCCGGCAGACTGTTTAGAACGTTCCTTAAGAACTGGGAAAAGAGAGAAGACCTTTCCCATACTCTCGGACCGTTTCACCTTGGGCTTTGGAAGATATGACCCCAGCTCCAGATTTTCTAGGACTGACAAGGTCGGAAAGATCTTTCTTCCTTCTGGTATGCGCACCAGGCCTTTACCCACGATGAGGTGTGAAGGAAAATGATCGATTCGCTCTTCATCAAATAAGACCGCCCCAGAACTGGGTCGAAGGATACCTGAAATGGCTTTGAGGAGAGTGCTCTTACCTGCTCCATTAGCTCCAACGATGGTGACGATCTCAAGTTCACGAACTTCCAGTGTCACCTCGTGAAGGACCTGCACATCGCCATAATGGACATTAATCTTATTGATTTTTAGCAATGATATATTCCTCTCCAAGATAAGCTTCGATGACTTTTGGATCTTTGGAGATCTCCCCCGGTACCCCTTCGGCGATCTTTTTCCCATAATGAATGACGATGATCCGATTGCAAAGCGACATAATGGCCTTCATCACATGTTCGATCAACAAGATGGTTATCCCCTGTTTCTGGATTCTATTGATGTGGTCAATGATGGCATCCGTTTCTTTGGGGTTCAACCCAGCCACCACCTCATCTAAGAGAATGAGCTCGGGTCGTGTGGCCATGGCTCTGGCCAACTCCAACATTTTCCGATATCCGATGGGCAGGGAGAAAGCAATCTCATTACGCTTTTCATAGAGCCCTACGGTGTCCAAAATTCGTTGAGCTTCCTGTGTTGCTTCCCGGCTCGATGCAGTGCGACTATAGGCTCCGATTTTCACATTCTCCAAGACCGTGAGATTGGCAAAGGGCTGGGTGATCTGAAATGTTCGGGCGAGGCCCCATCTGCAGATCTGATGAGGCCGAAGGCCGGTAATGTCCTCTCCTTTGAAAAAAACCGTTCCCGTATCCGGTCGATAGAAACCCGTCACAAGGTTAAACAGGGTGGTCTTTCCAGCTCCGTTAGGGCCGATGAGACCTAAAATCTCTCCACTCTCCAATCCAAATGAAAGATCCTCGACGGCTGTGAGTCCACCGAACGTTTTGGTGAGACCCTTGGCCTCTAAAAGGGCCATCAATGCCTCCCACTATCTTCCTTTTGAGAGCTTCCGAAAAGCCATTTGCAAACCTCCCAGAATTCCGCTAGGAAGGAAGATGATGACAAAAATCAGGATGGCACCATAAACCATCAAATGGACACCGCTGTAAGCTCCAAGAATGTTTCGCGTGACCTCCGAAAGGATTTCTAAAATCCCTGCTCCTAAAACAGGGCCCAAAACCGTCCCTGCACCTCCGATAATTGGACCCAACAGAACCTCGATCGATACACCCACTCCGAAAGCAGATTCCTCCTCTATAGTTAAATAATACTGGGCGTAGAACGTCCCACCCACGGCGGTGAGGAATGAGCTAATGGCCATGGCCAAGAGTTTATATTTAAAAACATCGATGCCAAGGACCTCCGCTGCATTCTCATTCTCACGAATGGCTTTGAAATAGGAACCCATCCTCCTTCCTTCAATCTCGCGAGTAAGGTAAAGGACCATGGCCATCATCAATAGACTAATATAATAATAGGGGACCTTGCTCGTAAATTGGAAACTCCAAAAGGAATCTCCTTTAAGAGGTATCGTGATACCCAAAGGATATTTGACAGCCATCCATTCCACTGCAAGAAGCCTGAGCATCTCTGCCAGGGCCAACATGGCCAAGGCAAAATAGGGCCCGCGGAGCCCATATCGGAAGCTCAAGGACCCTATGAACAATCCCAAAAGGAGGCCTGCGATTCCTGCCAGAAACATCCCTATCCAGGGATTCACCCCCACATGGATCTGGAGAAGTGTAGAGGTGAAAGCCCCTATTCCGAAGAAGGCTGCATGGCCGAAGGAGAATTGCCCGGCGTAACCTCCCAAGATATTCCAGGCCATGCCAAGATATCCAAAGAAGAAGATCATTATAATAAGATGGATAAAGTACCGACCAAGGAATTGAGGGAGGATAAGAAGGAAGGCTCCAACTGACCCTATCACGAGAATATTTCTAATCCTCTGGCTGTTACTACTCACCACGCCTCCCAAAAAGCCCCTGCGGCTTGAAGAGCAAAACCAAAATAAAGATAAAGTAGATGATGAATTGCTTTAACTGACCAGGTACAAAGGCGGCTCCGACAGATTCGGCCAAGCCAACGATGAGACCACCCGCCAGAGCTCCAATGAAGTTGCCCATACCCCCTAGCACGACAACCACAAAGGCGGTGATCACAAAGATTCCCCCTACATGGGGGTTCACGTAGAAGAAAGGGGCGATCAGGGTGCCGGCAGCGCCAACACATGCTGCTCCGATTCCAAAGGCTATGTAATAAATCCGTCTCATATTGATTCCTACAGTTAATGCCCCTTCTTTTTCTTCCGAGGTGGCTCGGATGGCCTTTCCCAAGTCCGTACTCTTGAGGACATAATAGAGAAGGGCTGTTAGAATGATGGCAAAGAGGAAAGCGATAAGCTTGGGAAGACTGATCATCACGGTCCCAACCATAGCAGCTTTTTTAACATATTGAACATCTAAGGTCCTGAAATTTGGACTCCAGAGAAAAAGGGCAAAGTTTTCGATGAATAGGGAGATTCCGAGGGTAAGAAGAAGCTGGTTGTGTTCAGGAGCATCCAATATCTGAGCGATGAGGAAACGTTCAACAATGATCCCAACGACAAAGAGGCACGGGATAGAGAGAAGAAGGGAAAGATAAGGATCCATGCCCAGAAGGGCGAAGAGCCAGTATGTGGTAAACATGCCTAACATCATAAAAGAACCGTGGGCAAAATTGATGATCCTCATCACTCCAAAGATCAAGGTCAAGCCGATGGCGATCAGGCTATAAACGCCCCCCATCAGAATCCCACTGACAATGGACTGAAGAAGAAGAGGAAGACCAGGAAGGCTCACGAACTGCTCCTTAGAATAATGCAAGTATCGCCATCAAAATAACCCAATATTTCTTTCAAATTCTCCAACGGGACATCATATGATCATTAAGAAGATTCCTAACTTTCCCCACAGTTATTATGTTTTACGTTTAATATATTAGCGATCTCTAAGCTGTCAAGCAAAAACATGAAGAGCTCTGAAGAAACCCCCTTTTCTGTCCCCCTGAGCATGATTCAGGGTCTAATAACTTCTTGGTTTTGTAAGATATTGAATCAAGTTCAGCATGATTTCTGCCCTACCCTATGACTCTCTCAGAGATCCCAGATGGAATTTCTACCTTCTAAAAAATCGTTGACTCTGTAATCCGATGGTAGATATCGGGCCTCAAATCCCTGAAAACCCCTGATTCTATTCTCGCCCTGTCTACATCCTCGAGGTTGATTGTTGCGGATACGATCTCGTTTTCTTTTTCCCCTGCCGAGGCAATAATCTTACCCCATGGATCACAGATGATGCTGTCCCCATAGAAGTATGTCTTCCCCTCATATCCGACTCGATTGACGAAGACAGAAAACATGGCATTATCAATCGCTCTCATTCGAGCGATCAATTCATACGTTTCCTTCACATACCCTCCGGCGGCGACAGGATTAAAATAGATTTCAGCCCCTTTCAAGGCTAAAATACGGGCTGTCTCCGGGAATCGACGATCAAAACAGATTCCAACTCCAAAATTTCCGAAGGGTGCGCTGTAGACGGGAAATTCAGAGCCTGGCCTGAAATAGAGCTTTTCTAATGACTGCACTGCCGGGATGTGCCTCTTCCTGGATACGCCAATCACGTTGCCATCCGAATCGATAACCGCGGCGCTGTTGTAATAGACCCCAGGACCTGCCTTTTCAAAAATCGGTGCAATTACGCACATCCTATACTTCTTTGCGATCTGGCTCACCTTATTGATGGTAGGACCTGGAATAGGTTCTGCAATTTCAAACATGGGCTGATATTTTTCAAATTCTCTCTGGAGAAAACGATCATATTCCATAAAGAAAAGTTCTCCCAATAAGGCTATCTGGGCATCTTCTTTGCCAGCTTTTTCTAGTATGCCCAAGGCATTTTCAACGATCTCTTCTTTTGGGCCAACGATGCATTTTAATTGGATACCCGCAACCTTTACCTCCCTTTTTTGTGACATCCTTTTATTCCTCCATCAATAAGATTTTTATAAGGCTCCCCAGATCCCATCTACACGGGATTTCTCCTAATATATTTTCCAAACCCTCTTTCACCTACGACCTCCCCATTCTTCATCACGACGTTTCCTCTTACCATGGTGAGTATGGGCCACCCTTTTAAATGCCAACCTTCGTAAATCGAAAAATCCGAAGAAGAATTCAGGATATTATGTGTGACTGTTTCCTCCTTCCCCAAATCCACAATCGTCAGGTCAGCATCGGATCCAATTTGAATGCTTCCCTTTTGAGGGTAGAGGTTAAAGATTCTTGCCGCATTATAAGACGTCACCTCGGCTATCCTCTCCAGTGTAATCCCTCTTTTGTGAAAACCCTCGCTCAACAGAACAGGAAGCACAGTAGCCACCCCCGAGACCCCCATGCTTGCATCCCAGATGCTTCCCTCCTTGCTCTTCTTTCTTAAGGCCAAATGGTCTGAGCCTACTGTTAGAATGAAGCCGTCTTTTATTCCCTCCCAAAGCGCATCATTATCGTTTCGGGAATGGACAGGAGGCGCAATTTTTAAAAGATTGTCGGTCATCGACTCCTTGGTATGGGTGAGATAAGGAGGGCAGGTTTCAACAAACACTTTTGAGGAACGTTGTCGGAATGATTTGATCTCATCCAGCCCCCTCTTAGAACTCAAGTGACAGATATAGATTGGACAATCTGTGAGTTCCGATAAAAAAAGGGCGCGCCGAACATATTCCGACTCTGTGAAATCGGGTCGCGAGTCCGACCATGCCGCTGGATCTGAACGGCCTTGATCCATCAATCTCTTCCTAATGTTCCAAATAAGCTCAATGTTCTCCGCATGGATGCATGGCAAAGCGCCCTCTCTCTTCAAGATCAGGAGGGCATCATAAAGAAGACCATCGGTCATCTCAGCCGAACCCATCTTCTTTGCATCCTCTCCCTTATAGGCCATCAAAAACTTAAAAGACGTCACTCCATAATCTTCGATGTATTTCGGGATACTGTGCACATGCGCTTCTGATGAAATACCCAGATGGATAGCAAAATCGATGCACGATCGTTCCTCTCCGAGCTTTTTGATCTCATCAAAATTCTTCTCATAAAGATCTATTTGTCGATGGTATGTCAAGATCGTGCTGACTCCGCCGGTGGCGGCCGATCTCGTTTCTGTTAAAAAATCTTCGTCCAGCTTCGAACCGAGCCCGAAGTGAACATGAGGCTCGATGATCCCTGGAAATACATATTTTCCCTCGGCATCAATCACCTTCTGTGCGGTCATAAAATCTAAGTTTTTTGAAATCATCATGATTTTCTCATCTTTAATCCCAATACAACCCTCTGTGGTTCCCTGTGTTGGAATTACCAATATTCCATTTTTTATTATGCAATCTAACTTCATTGCCTTCTCCTCAAGTATCAATGTCAATGATCATGATCTCCGGCCGTCAGGAAATAGTGCTTGAGCCCTTCCAGGCTCAATTCAGACAGTCCCAGGTTTTCCAGGGAGCGGCCAGTGGCGTAATAATCTGTATTATTGGCGACCGATGCAAGATGAATGATCGATTCATACGTAGGCATCGACACTCCGGCCTTTCTCCCTATCGAAACGGTCAAAGTGGCTCCCATCGGAATGTCTTCAGTAATATAGCGGTCTTGCATACTTAGCGGCCCCTTGCTCGATGTGGCCGCAAACTGATCGACATCCATATTGAACGAATCTCGAAAGATTTCGTCATAGGTATGAGGACGATATCCCAACTCCCTGAAAAGGGCCATCCGTTCAGCATCCATTTGGTAAATCACCTTTTTTACTGAAGCAGTAAGCCCCTCTTTGTACATCCAGAACTCGCCCTTGCTGTATTCGATGCGTCCCATATTGAGCAGGGATCCAACAGGATGGACGATGATATTGACATTATAGAGTGCGGGCTCGAGGATACTAATTGCTGGCTGAACAACATTTGAGTATGTCCCGGCTAAAGCTTCCAATACAGCGGGAGTATCTTTTGCTGGGAGAGTTGCCAGTAACATCCTTGGTCCGTCTATCCTGTGAATGTTCACTGTACCTGGTCCTTTTATACGGCGGCAGCAATAGGGAAATGTGACCGCTTCTGCTAAGAATATGCGATGATTCATCTTGAGCTCATCCCACACCTTCTGAAAAACGAGCGTCCCCCCGCTCCCCGGCCATAAAACGATTGTCTGGCCACCTGAGAGAAAAGGCGTTATTTCTCGAGCTACCCGTTCATGGGCTAAAGCCTGGGTCGTGACCATTATCAAGTCTGCCCCTTGAACGGCTTCCGCCAAATTGAAGGTGGTCAGGGCAACCCTGGCGAATCCTGTTCGGGCAATTCCGGTCACGTAAATGCCTCCCTGGGATATGATGGGTTCGATGTTCTCGCCATATTCTATAAACTCAAAGAGCCGGCATCGATGCCCTGCCAGAGTTAAATCTCCGGCCATTGCCGAACCACCATTCCCAGCACCAATAATACAGATTTCTTTGGAGTTCATACCAATTTCCTTCACCTTTAAGATGGGAACATCAACACAACCAGGGACTTCACCTTTTGATGAAACTCGCTTTCAAACAGAGGCTTTAGTTTAGTCGTCCACAATGATGTGCTCTTCAGCAAGAAATCTAACCATTTGGTTTGTGTCGATAAATTTCTCCTCATCCTCTTTCAGTATTGTTGCCTCTTCAGATTGTCTCCAATTCAAGAAGGATCTGTGCGACTCAGGGTTATCCCACCAAAGTTCAACAATGCCATCAATTTCAGATTCAAATCCAGGGACTGGGTGACACTGGATGTATT
>Ga0153915_10004365_pt1 | contig 13017 bp, 13 predicted proteins | sample Opewatmetagenome_2_FD_107003 | JGI IMG/M metagenome (GOLD analysis project Ga0153915, IMG submission 107003) | Freshwater wetland microbial communities from Ohio, USA - Open water 3 Core 3 Depth 3 metaG | ecosystem: Environmental > Aquatic > Freshwater > Wetlands | place: USA: Ohio, Lake Erie... | reverse complement strand
TCGCGGCCCGCGCCGGCGGCGCGGCGACGCTCGAGGCGCTGGAGGCGGGCCTGCGCGAGGCCGACGGCCTGCTCCTGCGATCCTGGCTCGCCGAGCTGTCGCGCCCGGTGCGGGCCGCGCTCGGGCCTCGCGTCCGGCTGCTCTCGGGCGCGCGCGGCAGGCGGACCCGGCTGCGCGCCTATCGCGAGACCCTGCGCTCGCACCTCTTCGACGCGGCCCGGCGGGCGGGGGTGCTCTGCCTGCGCGGATCGGTGTAGACTCCCGCGCCTCATGGCCGACCCCCGGGAGAGCGGCGCCACCTGCGCCCAGTGCGGCGGGGCGGGATGGCTCGTCGAGCAGGCGGGTGGGCTCGCCCGCGCCCGGCGCTGCGGTTGCCAGGCGGAGTGCCCGCGCTGCGGCGAGACCGGCTACACGCTCGTCGCGTCGGGGAGCGCGCAGGTGGCCCAGATCTGCGCCTGCCGTCACCTCGACCAGCGCATCGCCGTCTTCAACCAGATCGCCGTCCCGGCGGCGGTGGCCCGGGCTTCCTTCGAGACCTTCAAGCCCTGGTCGCGGGAGCAGGCCAGCGCCAAGGAGGCCTGCGAGGCGTTCGCGAAGAAGCTCCGCACCGACGAGCCCACGCGCGGGGTCCTGCTCCACGGCAAGCCCGGCTGCGGCAAGACCCACCTGCTCGCCGCGTCCCTGCGCTACCTGGCGCTCGAGAAGGGAGTCCCGTCCCGTTACATCGAGCTCATGCTGCTCCTCTCCGACATCCGCGCCGGGTTCTCCTCCAACCGCGGCCACATGGAGATCCTGGGGCCGCTCGCGACCGTCCCGGTGCTCGCCATCGACGAGCTCGGCAAGGAGCGCGGCACCGAGTGGGAGCGTTCGATGCTGGACGAGCTCATCAGCCGCCGCTACAACGCGGGGCTCACGACCCTCTTCGCGACCAACTACCCCAGGGATCCGCAGCCCGTCCCGACCCAGCCCGGCCGGATGGTCCGCACCGCCTCCCCCGAGTTCCAGCGCGACGCCGAGCACATGAGCCTCGAGGAGCGCGTCGGCCAGCGCGTCTATTCCCGCCTCAACGAGATGTGCGACTTCGTCAAGGTGGACGGCCCCGACTACCGCAAGGACGCGGAGCCGGGGCGCGGGTCGTTCTGGCGCTGACGGGCGGCCCCTTCGCCCTTGGAGGAGGAAACCATGGTCGCCTTGCTGGTCCTGCTCGGCCTGGTGGTGCTCGCGGTGGTCTTCGCGATCTCCATCTACAACGGCCTCGTCACCGGGCGGAACGCCTACAAGAACGCCTTCAGCCAGATCGACGTCCAGCTCAAGCGACGCCACGACCTCATCCCCAACCTGGTCGAGACGGCCAAGGGATACCTGAAGCACGAGCGCGAGACGCTGGAGGCGGTGGTCGCAGCCCGCGGCGCCGCCCAGGCCGCGGGCAAGGCGGCGGCGGCGAACCCCGGCGACCCGCAGGCGATGTCGGCGCTCTCCGGGGCCGAGGGCGCCCTGAGCGGCGTCCTCACCCGGTTCCTGGCGGTGGCCGAGGCCTACCCGGACCTCAAGGCCAACGCCAACATGCTGGCGCTGCAGGAAGAGCTCTCCTCCACCGAGAACCGCATCGCCTTCGCGCGGCAGGCGTTCAACGACGCCGTCATGGCCTACAACAACACCCGCGAGACCTTCCCGGGCAATCTCCTCGCCGGCGGGTTCCCGGCGGCGACGCCCTTCGAGCTGCAGGCGCCAGCCGAGCGGGAGCCAGTCCAGGTGAAGTTCTAGCCGATGGCGGCGCCCACGCCCGGCGGGCGGGCGACGCTCGACTTCTTCGGCGCGCAGGCCGAGTCGCGGCGCCGCACCGCCGTGCTGGTGGTCTCGTTCGCGCTGGCGGTCTGCGTCGTGGTGGCGATCGTGTATGCCGCCCTGCTCGTGGTCGCGGGCACCGTTCCGCCGGGCGTGGTCGTGCCGGGCATGCACGTCCCGCTCGGCGCTCCTTCGCAGGGTCCAGCGCCGGTCGAGCTCCTCCAGCCGGGCCTGCTCGTCGCCGCGGCGGCGGGCGTCCTCGCGGTCACCGGCCTCGGGGCGACCTACCACGCGGTGCGCCTCTCCGCCGGCGGCGGCGAGGCGGTGGCGCAGATGCTGGGCGGCGTCCCGGTAGACCGCGCCACGGCGGAACCGGCCGAGCGTCGGCTCGTCAACGTCGTCGAGGAGATGGCCATCGCCTCCGGACTGCCGGTGCCGCGACTGTACGTCCTCCCGCGCGAGGAGAGCATCAACGCCTTCGCCGCCGGCTACACGCCTGGTCACAGCGTCGTGGCCGTGACGCGCGGCGCGCTGGAGCGGCTCGACCGCGACGAGCTCCAGGGGGTCTTGGCGCACGAGCTCTCCCACGTGCTCAACGCCGACACCCGCCTCGACCTCCGGCTCATGGCTGCGGTGGGCGGGCTCACGGTCCTGGCGCTCGTGGGGCGCGTCATCCTGCGGAACGTCTCCTTCCGGTCCCGCGACTCCCGTGGGCCCGGCGCCATCCTGCTGGTCGGGGTGGCCTTCCTCGTCGCGGGCGCCCTGGGCGCCCTGTGCGGGAAGCTCGTCCGCTTCGCGGTGGCGCGCCAGCGCGAGTGGCTCGCCGACGCCTCGGCGGTGCAGTTCACGCGCAACCCCGACGGCCTCGCCGGCGCGCTGCGCAAGATCGCGGAGGAGGGTTCGGCCATCCTCGACCCCCACGCCCCCGAGGCGGCGCACATCTTCTTCGCCAGCAGCGCCACCGGCTTCCTCTCGGGCCTCTTCTCCACGCACCCGCCCATCGAGGAGCGCATCCGGCGCCTCTCACCCCGCGCCGTCGCCACCGCCGCGGCCACCCCGGCGCGGCCGGCCCCCCTGGCGCCGGTTGCCCCCGGCGCGGCGCCCCTGCCGCCCGGTCTCGCCGCCCGCCCGGCATCGGAGCACGTCGCCCTCGCCGCCGGCCTGCTGGAGCGGCTTCCACCCGCGGTGGCCGCCGCCGCCCGCGAGCCGCTCGGGGCCCGCTCGATCGCCTTCGCCCTCCTCCTCGGCGACGCGCCCGACCTCCGCGAGCGGCAGCTCGCGCTCCTCGCCCGGCGCGATGCGGCGCTGTCCGCCGAGACGCGGCGGCTCTCGCCGGCCGTCTCGGGCCTCGCGCGCGCCGACCGCATGGCGCTCCTCGGCCTCGCGCTGCCGGCGCTCGACGCCCTGTCGCCGGCGCAGGCCGAGGCGCTCGAGGCCGACCTCGGCGATCTCGCCGCCGGCGGCGCGGACTCCCCGTTCGAGCCGGCGGTCCGGCGCGCGGTGCTGCGGCGGCTCGCCCGCGATGCCGGCGCGCCGCCCCGGCCGCAGATGCGCCTCCTCGACGAGGCCGGGCCCGAGTGCCTCCAGATCCTGTCCACGATCGCCTGGTCCGGCGGCCGCGACCCGGCCGCGGCGCAGGCGGCGCTCGACGCCGGGGTCCGGGCGCTGGGCGTAGCCGGGCCGTGGCGTCTCCTCCCGCCCGACCGGGCCGGTCCCGATCGACTCGACGCCGCGCTCGCCGCGCTCGACCGGGGAGCGCCGGCGCTGAAGGCGCGCCTCCTCGGCGCCTGCGTCGCCACCGCCCTCGCCGACAGCCGGGTCACCGTCGAGGAGGCGGAGGTGGTCCGCGCCGTCTCGGCCGCGCTCGGGCTCCCCATGCCGCCCGTCGTCCCCGCGCCGGCCGCCTCGGCGACCGGCTAGCCGAGGCCCCCTGCGGGGGCGCGCAACTCCCGGGGCGCGGGCGGGTTACCATTTGGATTCCGGAGGTCGGCCATGAAGCGCGCCATGCTCCTCGCAGCATCCCTGCTCGCCTCCTGCGGCGCGGCGACCGGGAACGGTGCGGGTGGCGCCGCGATCCCGGTGATCGCTGGCGACGCCTGCGCCCTCCACGAGGACGCGGCGACCTGCCGCGCCGACCCCCTGGGCTGCGCCTGGTACCCGAACACGCGCCCCTGCACCGTCGGCGAGCCCTGCGCCGCCGGATGGTGCTATCACCCGCAACCGCTCGACGGCGGCGTGGGTGGGGTCCATGCCGCCTGTGCTTGCCCCGGCACCGCGGGCGACGCCTGCGTCGAGCAGATCGGTGGGCCGGCGACGCAGGTTCCGCCGCCCATCACGTGCCAGGCCATCCCTCCCGGCTGCGCGCTGCCCGACCGTTGCGCGTGCCTGGCGCAGGGGACCCTCGAGCGCTGCTGGTCGAGCGACCAGGTCGCCAACCTCTGCATCTGCGACAACGGAATCCGCTGAAGCGGCGCGTCAGGCGTTCTCCACGAGCCGTGCATGTAGCCTGCGCACGACGTCGGGGCAGGCTGCGGCCGCACACCAGGCCGTCACCCGGAGCGGGGATGCGAGGAGCGCCCGCGGCGGCGATCCCGCCTCGGCGAGCGCTCGCTCCACCTCGCGGCGAAGGCGGTCGCCCTCCCCGGCCGCGCTCCCGACCACCGACACCGACCCCACCCCATCGTCGTCGATCTCGAGCCCGGCGCCGAGCGCCGCGGCCAGCTCCGCCCGCGCCACGCTCCAGCCGTGCACGTTGTCGAGCGAGAGCGCCAGCGTCGCGCGCCCGGCGTCGCGGGCCACCTCGATGGGCTCCCCGCCGTGGCGGGAGAGGACCTCGCGCGCCTCGGGGAGGCGGGCCTCGTCGAGGCGCAACAGGGCCACGTCCTTCTGCGAGGTCACGCCGGCGACTCCGCCCCGGGCCGGGCCCGCGCGCACCACCGTCTCGGCGGCGCTCCCCGAGGTGGCGCGCGCGTGGATGGCGATGCCCGCCCTCCGGGCGAACTCCACCGCCTGGGCGTTCAGCACCCTGGCACCGGCCACGGCCAGCTCCTGCATCTCCTCGTAGGAGATGGCGTCGAGCCGCCTCGGCTTCTCCACGACGCGCGGGTCGGCGGTGTAGACGCCGTCCACGTCGGAGTAGATCTCGCAGTCGGCGCCGAGGGCCGCCGCGAGCGCGACCGCCGTCGTGTCGGAGCCGCCGCGGCCGAGCGTGGTGACCTCCTTCGCCTGGGAGACGCCCTGGAAGCCGGCGACGATGACCACCTTCCCCCGCGCGAGCTCCTCCCGCACGCGGATCGGGCGCACGTCGAGGATGCGCGCCGACGCGTGGCTCCCGTCGGTGAGGATGCCGGCCTGGCTGCCGGTGAAGCTGATGGCCGGGACGCCGAGGTCGTGGAGGGCCATCGAGAGGAGCGCCATCGAGATGCGCTCCCCGGCGCTGAGGAGCATGTCGAGCTCCCGCCGCGGCGGGGCCGCCGAGACCTCCTTCGCGAGGGCGAGGAGCCCGTCGGTGGTCTTGCCCATGGCCGAGACGACGACGCACAGTCCGGCGCCGCCTCGCCGGGCCTCGGCGATCCGGGCCGCAACCCGCTTCACCTTCTCGACGTCGGCGACCGACGAGCCGCCGTACTTCTGGACGACGACCGGCACGGCTCCTCCTGGCGTCACGGCGCGCCGCTGGAAGCCATGGGGGCGCCGGCGCGGCTCGGGCCCGCTGGCGCGGCGGAATGGATGGCGCCGACGTTCGCCTGGACCGCGGCGGCGAACCGCCATGTCGCGAGGGTGAGGCAGGGCGCGATGGGATCCTCCGGGTCGAGTCCTCGCGCTTATACCAGCCGGCCGTGGATGGCGGAATCGCAGCCCACCGGGACACGAGGCGGCGCGGGCGGTTGCCTTGACAAGCGGGGAACGGAAGCTATGCTCCCGCCCGCCCAGGTGGCGGACGGCGGTGCCAAGGCCCGGTTCGCCCACGGGAATTCCGCGCCGGTCCGGCTGTTCCGGGCTCTTCGAGGAGGGCGGTCCATGATCGAGGTCAGCCATCTCACGAAGCGCTACCGCGACATCGTCGCCGTGGACGACCTGTCGTTCACCGTCCAGAAGGGCGAGATCGTCGGCTTCCTCGGCCCGAACGGCGCCGGGAAGTCCACGACCATGCGCATCCTCACCGGCTTCGTGCCCGCGAGCGAGGGCACGGCCAAGGTCGCCGGGTTCGACGTCTTCGAGGAGCCGCTCGAGGTGAAGCGGCGCATCGGGTACATGCCGGAGAACCCGCCGGTCCACGACGCCCTGACGGCGAGGGCCTACCTGCGATTCTGCGCCGAGCTGAAGGGCCTGCCGAGGCGGGCCATTCCGGGGGAGATCGAGCGGGTGGCGACGCTCACCGCCGTGACGTCGGTCCTCTCCCGCGTCATCGGCAACCTCTCGAAGGGCTACAAGCAGCGGGTGGGCCTCGCCCAGGCGCTCCTCGGCAGCCCCGAGGTGCTGGTACTCGACGAGCCCACCGTCGGCCTCGACCCGCTGCAGATCCGGGAGGTGCGCGAGCTCGTGAAGGGGCTCGCCGGCAAGCACACCGTGATCCTCTCGACCCACATCCTCCCGGAGGTGGCGATGACCTGCCAGAAGGTCCTCGTCGTGAACCGGGGGCGGCTCGTGGACTTCGACACCCTCGACGGCCTCATCGCCAAGCACCTCCCCGGCCGGCGCGTCACGCTCGACGACATCGCCTTTCTCGAGGAGATCTACGGGAAGCTCTTGAACGCCCCCTCCGCCCTCCAGGCGCCCGAGCCCGCGGCCGCCGGGGCTCGCTAGGAGACCGCATGCGCGCCGCGCTCGCCATCGCCAAGAAGGAGCTGAACGTCTACTTCACGACGCCCATCGCCTACGTGACGTTCATGGTGGTGACCTTCTTCGCGGCCCAGTTCTTCAACGGGTCGCTCGACGCCTACCGGTTCATCACGCTGCGGGCGCTGCAGATGCAGAGCCAGCAGGCGCTCCAGGCCATGAACCTCACCGACATGGTGGTGGGGCGGCTCTTCGGCTCGATCGGCATCTTCATCGTCATCGCCGCGCCCTTCCTCTCCATGCGGCTCCTCGCCGAGGAGAAGCGCTCACGCACCTTCGAGCTGCTCATGACCGCGCCGGTGCGCCCCTGGCAGATCGTGCTCGGCAAGTACCTCGCGGCGCTGGTGCTGATCCTCGCCTCGGTCGCCCTCGTCGCCCTCTTCCCGGCGTTCCTCTCCTTCTTCGCCCGGGGCTCGGCCGGCGGGGCCGGGATCGAGTGGCAGACGGTCGGGACGGGCCTCCTCGGCCTGTTCCTGCTCGGGGCCATGGCCATGGCGGTGGGCCTCTTCGTCTCGGCCCTCACCGAGTCGGTGATCGTCGCGGCCCTCGTCTCGCTCATCGTGCTCCTCGCCCTGTGGGTGGCGACCATCTTCACCATCGGCGTGGAGGGGCCGGTGAAGGACCTCACCGCCGCGCTCTCGGCCTCGGAGCACCTCGCCGGGTTCCTCTCGGGCCGGATCGAGCTGAAGGACGTCGCCTACTACCTCTCCTTCGTGGCGCTCGGCCTGTACCTGACCGACCGCGCCGTCGAGGGGCATCGCTGGGCCTAGAGGGAGGACCGGGCCGTGAACAAGACCATCGCCTCTCGCGTGCTGGGCGTGCTGGGGCTCGTACTCCTGCTCAGCACCGGCGTCACCGTTCTCTTCGGCAACGCGCAGCTCGTCGCCGGAAAGGCGATCCTGGGGCTCGCCGCCATCGGCGCCGGTTTCGCGCTCGGCGAGACGGGCGGCGTGAAGCGGTTCTTCACGGGGCGCGCCGCCCACTACGGCTTCTTCACCGCCGTCTCGGCGCTCCTCGTCGTCGTCCTGCTCGGCATCGCGAACTGGGCGGTCTACAAGAGGCCCCGGACCTGGGACCTCACCAAGAACCGGATCTTCACGCTCCAGGAGGACACGGTCCGGACCCTCTCCGCCCTGAAGGACGACGTGCAGGTCCTCGCCTTCTACGGCCAGGCCGACGCCGCCTACCCGCAGGCGCAGGACCTGTTCCGTCGCTACGCCGACCGCTCCCCCCGGTTCAAGTTCCGCTTCGTGGATCCGTACAAGGCGCCCGAGGAGGTGAAGAAGTACGCCATCACCGAGGGCGGGCCGCGCATCGTGCTCCTGCGCGGCAAGGAGGAGGCCAGGGCGCGCGAGCCCAGCGAGGAGGCTCTCACCAACGCGCTCGCCAAGGTGACCCGCTCCGGCCCGCGCAAGATCTACTTCACCGAGGGGCACGGAGAGCCCGCCCCGGCCGACGGCTCGCCCAAGGGGTACTCCGTCGCGGTGAAGCAGCTCGAGGGCGAGGGGTTCGAGGTGGCGCCCCTCTCGCTCCTCGAGAAGGCCGACGTGCCGGAGGATGCGAGCGCCGTCCTCGTCGCCGGGGCGCGAAAGCCCCTGCTCGACCCCGAGGTCCAGGCGCTCCGCCGCTACGCCGCGCGGGGCGGGCACGTCGGCGTCTTCCTCGAGCCGGAGGTGAACGCCGGCCTCGATGGCTTCCTGAAGGAATACGGGATCGAGGCCGACGAGGACATGGTGGTGGACCCGAGCCCGGTGTCGCGCCTCTTCGGGGGCTCACCGGTGACGCCCATCGTGCGTCCCTCGGCGGCTCACGAGATCACACGCGACCTCGCCCAGGTGGGCGTCGCGCTCCCCACCACCCGATCGCTCGTGGCCCTCACCGGCGCACCGGTGACGCCCGTGCCCATCGCCCTCTCCGGCAGGGAGTCCTGGGGCGAAACGAACGTCAGGAGCCTCTACACGAGCGGGGCGAAGCACGACGAGGGCGAGAAGTCGGGCCCTCTGCCGGTCGCCATGGCCGCCGAGAAGCCGGCGGCGGCCGATGGCTCCCCCAAGTCCCGGGTGGTCGCGGTGGGCGACAGCGAATTCTTCTCGAACGGCTACCAGCAGCTCCTCGGCAACCTCGACTTCTTCATGAACGCCGCGAGCTGGCTCGCCGAGCGGGAGGACCGCATCACCATCCGGCCGAGGTCGCGCGAGGCCTCGCGCCTGTTCCTCTCCGAGGCGCAGGTCTCGACCCTCAAGTTCCTCACCATCGACGTCCTGCCGGTGACGCTGCTCGGCCTCGGGCTCGCCGTGTGGCTCGTCCGCCGCTCCAGGTAGCCACCATGAAGGCGCGCACCCGCACCGCCGTCACCGCCCTCGCGCTCCTCGTCGCGGCCGCCGCCGCGGTCGGCCTCGCCTTCCTCGGCGTCGAGAAGCCGCGCCAGGCCGAGGAGGCCCGCAAGCAGGCCGAGGAGAAGGTCGTCGCCCTCGATCCGGCGCGGGCTACCGCGATCGCCGTCGAGGCGAAGGGCGGGACCGTGAGGCTGGCCCGCGCGCCCGGCCAGCCCTGGCGCGTCGTCGCGCCCGTCGAGGCGCCGGCCGACGCCTCCGCCGTCCAGTCGCTCCTCGACGCGGTCGGGGGCCTCGCGCGCCTGTCCCGCGTCACCGACCCCGGCGCCCCGCTCGCGGCCTTCGGCCTCGACCCTCCGCGCGCCCGGGTGACGATCTCCCTCGAGGGCGGCGGCGAGGAGTCGATCGCCCTCGGGACCGACAATCCCTTCGACACGTCGGTGTACGTGCGCGCTGGCCAGGGCGGCGTGGACCGGGTCTCCGGCGCCGCGCGCTGGTCGCTGGAGAAGGACCTCTTCGACCTCCGCGACAAGCGACTCCTTCCGCTCGAGGAGGGCGCGGTGACGCGCCTCGAGGTGAAGGGCGGGAAGGTCCCCTACGTCCTCGCGCGGGCAGGCGGCGGCTGGCGGCTCGCCTCGCCGCTCTCCGACGGCGCCGACGAGGTCGCGGTGGGCCGGATCCTCGGCGCCCTGCGCGACCTGCGCGCCACACGCTTCGTGGACGCGCCGGGGCAGGACCGCGACCGCGGCCTCGACCGGCCCCGCTGGACGGTGAAGTTGACGGACCCCTCCGGAGAGCGCGTGCTCGTCGCCGGCGCCGGGTCGAGGAAGGAGCCCGGCGTCCTGTACGCGCGCGTCGCCGGGGCGCGGGCCCTGGCGGCGATTCCCGAGACGGCCCTTGCGCCCCTCGACGCCGACCTCCTCTCGCTGCGGGACCGGTCGGCCGTGGCCTTCGACCACGAGAAGGCGGCGGCGGTGCGGATCGAGGCGGGGGGCGCGAGCATCGAGTTGCAGAAGCGCCCCGGCTCCGACGGCGGCCTTCCCGCCTGGAGCCTCACCGCCCCCCGCGCGGCGCCGGCGCTCGCCTGGAAGGTGTCGGGCCTGCTCTTCGGGCTCACGAGCCTGCGGGCGACACGGTTCGCCGACGAGACCGGCGCCCGGGCCGCCGCCTACGGCCTCGACAGACCCACGGTGGTGGTCACGGTGCTCGGCGCGGGCGGCGAGGCGCTGGGGAAGCTCGAGGTGGGGCGGGAGGAGGGGGAGACGGCCTTCGTCCGGGGCTCCCGGAGCCCGAGGATCCTGGAGGTCACGAAGGCGAGCCTCTCGCAGATCCCGAAGAGCGCCGAGGACCTGGAGGAGAAGCCGGCCCCGGCGCCGCCCGGATGAGCTTGATCTTCCCGTCCGTTGCCCTTATTGTCCGCCGGTCCGGACACTCGTAGGAAGGATCCCGAATGGCTCGCGTCACCGTCGAAGACTGCCTCCCCATGGTGGACAACCGCTTCGCGCTCGTCCTCCTCGCGACCAAGCGCACCCGCCAGCTCATGGCCGGTGCTCGCCCGCTCATGCCGAACACCAAGAACAAGCCTTCCGTGCTCTCGCTCCGCGAGATCGCCACCGGCAAGGTCCGCTTCGACCGCTCCGTGCGCGACGCGCTCTCCGGGAAGTTCGACAAGGAGAAGGTGAGCATCGGGGCCGGCCAGACGCGCACGCTCAAGTAGCGGCCGTCCGCGCATTCCGCTTCCAGGAGGGCGCCTCGCGGCGCCCTTCTCGCTTTCAGTGCAGGGCGCGCGCCCCGAGGTAGCCGAGCTTCTCGCCGGCGCCGAGCCGGTAGCTCGCCCTCAGCTCGCGGAGGAGCCCCTCGACGTCGGCCTCCTCGACGAAGCGCCCCTCGAGCCAGCGCGCGTACCCGCTGCCCAGGCGGTTGGCGGTGCGGTAGCGCTCCAGCGCCTCGCCGGCGAGATGGGCGCGGAAGCGCACGCGCTCGAAGAGCCGGTTCCGCAGCGCCCCGCTCATCCGACGCAGCCCCCGCCGCCACAGGTGAAGCAGGAGCAGCGCGAACTTGTCCACCTCCGCCTGCACCTCCAGCTCGAGGAGCGACACGGGCCGCCCCGCCTCGGCGCGCGTCGCGAGGTAGACGAAGTGGGAGACGCCCTCGGCGGCGCAGGCGAGGCCGCCGATGACCCCGCGGGTGGTGAGCCGGGGCCTGCGGTGGTGCGGGTCGGCGGCGAGCGCCACCAGGACCGAGGTGTCGAGGAAGAGGCCCACGAGCGGTCCCTCCTCGCCCTCGACGACGAGCAGCGCCTCCGGCGCCTGCGGCTCGGCCCCGGCGGCCCGCGCCCCGTCGCGGCCGAGGAGGAAGCCCGCGACGGGCGGCGCCCGGACGCCGTTGATGGCCTCGATCTCGTCTTGCAGGAAGGCGAGCGTACCGGCCGCGTGCCCGTTCCCGAGCGCCATCTCAGTGCTTCAGCTTCTGGGGCACGGGTCCCGAGAACAGCGCCACCCCCCGGTCGCGCAGCAGCTGCGCCACGCGATCGGAGCCCGTGGCGAGGAAGCGCTCGTAGAGCCGGACGAGGCCCCGGTTCGAGCGCAGGTCCGACAGCTCCGCGATCTCGGCGAAGAGGTCCACGAAGTCGGCGAAGCGCCGGGCCAGCTCGCCGTACAGCTCCCCCGCCCCGGCGAGCTCGCGCTGGTCGCGAAGCGCGTCGTAGGCTCGCTCGCCCATGGCAATGTAGTAGTCCACGTCCACCGCGGAGCGGGCGAGCGAGTCGCCGAAGAAGCCGGAGACGAAGAGCGAGGTGTCGCCGAGCTTTCGCAGGTCCCGGAAGCGGCGCTCGCGGCGGGCGGAGAGCGCGCGCAGCAGGATGACGGCGAGGGGCTCGGCCTCCTCCGTGCCGTCCGGCCGGGAGACGAACAGCGCCTCCCGGGCGAGGAAGCGGGAGAGGAGATCGACCAGGTAGAACTCGGTCATCTCCTGGATCTGGAGCCGCCGGTGTGAGAGGGCGTCCGAGACGAGCTCGCGGAAGTACTCGTGGGCGCTCTTGCCGAAGACGATGGGGCTCGTCACCTCGCTGCCTCCTGCCTCTCCTACCCCATAAGGGTACGCGCTGCGGAATGACGCCGCAACCCCCCGCCCTGAATCGATTTTTCCCGGTGCCGGACACCGGAAACCGCGGTGCCGGACACCGTGAGCAGTCCATTCCCTGGACTGCCAGAGTGGAGGCGAAAAAGCTGTTCTTCAGGGGACATGGGAAACCGCCGCCTTCGCTTGACACGGGGGGGCCCGTGATTATCGTAGGTGCGGCCGTTGGCAGTCCCGAGTGTGGACTGCCAACACCATTCCAGTCCCATTTTCGAGCGCCCACCGCGGCGCCACCAGGCATGAGGAGGCATCGGTATGAAGATCCGGCCGCTGCAGGACCGCATCATCGTGAAGCGCGTCGAGGAGGAGGAGAAGACCAAGGGCGGCATCATCATCCCCGACACGGCGAAGGAGAAGCCGATCGAGGGCAAGGTGCTCGCCGTCGGCAACGGCAAGGTGCTCGAGGACGGCAAGGTCCGTCCCCTCGACGTCAAGGCCGGCGACCGCGTGCTCTTCAGCAAGTACGCGGGCACCGAGATCAAGATCGAGGGCGAGGAGCACCTCATCATGCGCGAGGAAGACATCCTCGGCGTCATCGAGAAGTAACCTACTTCGGAACGGAGAATCGAAATGGCTGCCAAGGAAATCGTCTTCGACCAGCGCGCGCGCGAGTTCATCCTGCGCGGCGTGAACACCCTCGCCGACGCGGTGAAGGTGACCCTCGGCCCCAAGGGCCGCAACGTCGTCATCGAGAAGAGCTTTGGCTCCCCGACCATCACCAAGGACGGCGTGACGGTCGCCAAGGAGATCGAGCTCGAGAACAAGTTCGAGAACATGGGCGCGCAGATGGTGAAGGAGGTCGCCTCCAAGACCTCCGACGTCGCCGGCGACGGCACCACCACCGCTACCGTGCTCGCCCAGGCCATCTACCGCGAGGGCTCCAAGCTCGTCGCGGCCGGCCACAACCCCATGGACATCAAGC
>Ga0153915_10004364_pt1 | contig 13019 bp, 14 predicted proteins | sample Opewatmetagenome_2_FD_107003 | JGI IMG/M metagenome (GOLD analysis project Ga0153915, IMG submission 107003) | Freshwater wetland microbial communities from Ohio, USA - Open water 3 Core 3 Depth 3 metaG | ecosystem: Environmental > Aquatic > Freshwater > Wetlands | place: USA: Ohio, Lake Erie... | reverse complement strand
GGAGCAATGAAGGCTGCCGCGGTGATTGAGGCGGCTGGCTTTGAGACTATTATCTTTCACGCGATTGGTCCCGGTGGTCGCGCCATGGAGCAGATGATGAAGGAAGGTCTCATCGGCGCAGTCCTGGACTACTCCACTATCGAGGTTTCCAACGAGATGTTCCATGCCCTGCTGGCGGGTGGTCCTGATCGGTTGACCACCGCAGGTAAACTAGGCCTGCCGCAAGTGCTGTGCCCTGGTGCAATTGAAGTGTTAGTGTATAACGAACCGGAAACTGTGCCGCCGCCCTATAACACGCGTACCCTCATCCGGCACAGCCCGCAGATCACCGATGTTCGTCTGAACAAAGAGGAGATGGCGAAGGTGGGTACGGAAGTAGCCCGCCGCCTGCAATACACGCGAGGTGATGCCATCTTCCTGATCCCAACCGCTGGCTACGATAGTTACGCTGTGAAAGGCATGGGATTCTATGACCCCCAGGCTGATGCGGCGTTCGTAGAAGCGTTGAAGAAGGACCTGCCGAAAACCATCCGCATCGTCGAGCGGGATACATACATCGAAGATCCGGCATTTGCAGTTGAAGCCGCTCAAATGCTGATTGAGTTAATCCAGGCCAAGAATTAGGAGGATGATATGGCAAAAAGATACACCCGCCAACAGTTCCTTGAACGCCTCTGGGGTGAGGTCAAACGTGGCAAGCCATTAGTAATGACCGGCGCTGGCAATGGCATCGCAGCAAAGTTCATCGAGCGCGGAGGTGTGGATATCCTTGGTGTGTATAACACCGGCTACTTCCGCATGCAGGGTTACGGTTCACTGGCTGGTATGTTGCCTATGGCTGACGCCAACGAAATGGTCTATCAGATCGGTAAGCGGGAGATTCTACCGCAGGTTAAAGAAACACCGGTTATCGCTGGTTTGAATGGCGTGGACGTTCTACGCGACATGCGGATATTCCTTGAAGATATTCAGCACATCGGTTTCTCAGGTGTGCATAATTTCCCGACTGTGGCATGGTTCGATGGCGACTTCCGCAAAACGCTGGAAGGCACCGGGTTGGGCTATCAACACGAGATTGACATGCTCAATTATGCCCATGAGTTGGACCTGCTGACCATCGGCTACGCTTTCAATGAGGTGGACGCTGAGCGGCTGATGCGTGACGCCGCGCCAGATATCTTCATCTATCATGCCGGCATCACGCGCGGCGGCTCCACCGGCTACAGCGCCAGCCAGGGGCTGGAAGACATGGCGAAGCGCAGTCAGTCGCACTATGCCCTCGCCCGGAAGCTGAAACCTGATGTAATCCTGCTGGCACACGGCGCAGCGCTTGTAAACAAGGAAGACGCACAATATATGCTCGACCACACCGACTGCCATGGAATTCAGTTAGGATCGAGCATCGAGCGTATGGCAGTAGAAGTACCGCTGCAGGAACGCGCTGCCTCGTTCAAGGCTGTTCACTATCCGGAGGGTGTGAAACGCTGGTGAGTGTGAATCTGCGCGTCGTATTCTTTGGAAACTCGCAAAGCTTTTTCAGCAACCGGTTCTTCTTTCCTCTACTCGACGCGCCTTGCGATCTGGTGGGAGTGGTGGATGTGCCCCCTGTAAAGCAGCAATCCACCAATCCCTGGACCGCCACCTGTCTCCCTAATTTCGTCGATGAAGCGCGCAGGCGGGGAACACCGGCCTTTGAGCCGTTCAATCCCAACACACCCGACTTCATAGGAAATCTCACTACCTTTTCCCCCGATCTGTTCCTTGCAGCAGGATACATGTTCCTGCTTAAACTACCGCTGCTCTCCATTCCTCGCATCGTCGCGGTAAATTTCCACGCCTCGCTCTTGCCCTCCTATCGCGGCAAGCACCCGGTGTTCTGGGCACTACGAAATGGGGAGCGCCTTGCCGGTCTCACCGCGCATGTAATGGATCCGCATTTCGATACCGGCGACATTCTGTATCAAGTGCGGGTGCGCACCCGCAAGAGTGATTCGGTGAGCTCGTTTTACGACCGCATCATCGAGAAGGGCGTGCCGCTGGTTCCCCGTTTGATCGCAGACATTGTGCATGGTTCATTGCACCGTATTCCACAACCGGAGACCGGTGCATCTTATTTCTCCTCATTTAGCGACGAAGACTTCCACCTCGACTGGTCTCACTCTGCGAAGAGTCTCCGCCGCTGGATACGGACCTCACCAGGAGAATGCTGGCAGATGGTGGGAAACCGGCGCGTGTATTTCATGGATGCAGAAGTCATTCATTACCCTGGCGCGATGATTCCCGGTGAATTGATCCATTTGGGAAGATACTCAGTCACGCTGGCAACAGGCGAGGACGCGCTGGCAGTGCATTGGGTACGACCCGAGGGTGGGGAAAAACGTTCGCTTTTACAATTATGCGCGGAACTGGGGTTTAAGGTAGGAGACGTATTTTAGTTGGATGATGGATAATGCCGCTTGCTTCTTTTGCTGAGTTGATGGTCGATGCGGAGCGCGGGGGCTACGCGGTCGGCTACTTTGAAAGTTGGAATCTGGAATCACTATTGGCAGTTTGCGATGCTGCTGAAGCGACGCGGTCACCGGTTCTGTTGGGGTTTAGCGGTATCTACCTTTCCCATCCGGCACGCGTGGTGCGCGAGTCGCTCAGCCTGTATTCCGCTCTCGGTCATGAAGCCATCCGGCGACTCTCCATTCCCGCTTGTCTGGTGTTCAACGAGTCGCCAAACTTTGAATGGGTCTTGGAGGCAATTGCCCTCGGCTTCGGCCTCGTGATGTTCAGCGACGAAACACTCGGCTTTGACGGTCAGCTCGAACAGGTGCGAAAGGTGACCGAGGTAGCACACCGCGCCGGGGTAGCGGTGGAAGGAGAAGCCGCAGCCCTCCCCGGCGTGGGAGGCAAACTGTCAGCTCTTACTGAAAACCTGCGCCTCACCGATCCCGACGCTGCCCGCAACTTCATCGAGCGCACCGGGGTGGATGCATTCGCCGTGAATGTCGGGCAGGCACATCTGCATGGAAGGAGTCGAGTGCGGTTGAATTTAGCGCGCATCGTGGACCTCAAGCAGTCTCTCAAGGTTCCTCTGGTTCTGCATGGGGCCAGTTCGGTAGATCGCACAGATTTGAGCGCAGCCATTCGGCTGGGCATCCGTAAAATCAATGTGGGCAGTGCACTCAAGAGTGTATATTTTGAGGCTGTGCGCCGGGCAATTGGGCGAGTCGGGGACAGTTACAATCCGTACGAGGTGGTCGGTTCTGGGCTAGATGGCGATATTCTCACCACCGGGAGAGTGGCTTTGCAGAAAACGGTGGAAGATTGGATGATTTTATTGAATGGCGAAAGGAATAATCTTTGATCTACAACATTATCATTCCGGCCTTAGGGGCGACTGGTGGCGACATGGTGTTTGAGGAGTGGCGGGTACAGCCTGGCCAATTCGTGAAATCTGGGTCAGCGTTGTTCGTGGTGACGACCGACAAAGCCACAGTGGAGGTGGAAGCGTTTCATGATGGCTATTTACGCGAAACGCAGGTTTCTCCTGGAGCGATGGTTTCCGTGCAAATGGTCATTGGCCGGATGACTGACACGCTGGAAGAACCGTTGACCGGTGGCATAGTGAGGGAGACTTTCAGGAAGGAAGACCGGATCGCCCGAACGGATGAACTTCCAAAGACAGCTAATAAGCATCCCCGACGTCTTCTGTCCTCCCCTCTGGCACGCCGCATGGCAGCAGAACTTGGCCTAGACCTGGGGTCAATAAAAGCCAGTGGCTCCGAAGGGCAGATCCTAAAACGCGACATTGTGCGGTATGCCGATCAAACACGGATGGAAGGCGGGGTGCGACGCATACCTCTCTCGCCAATGCGGCGGGCCATAGCTCAACGAACGCAACAGAGCAACACTGAAGTTCCACATTTCCATGGATCGGTGGTGATTGACATGACCGAAGCTAAGATCATGCTCAAGCAGGCTGTGGCGTGGGCTGAGAAGAACGAATGGGTCGCGCCAACCATAACCGACCTTACCCTCCGCGCTGCTGCGTTGGCTTTACGGCAGACTCCTGCCCTCAACGCCTCGTTTCGTGGTGAGGAGATCTTGTACTTTGACGATATTCACATCGGGTTGGTAATTGGGCTAACGGAGGGCATGTTAATTCCGGTAGTACGTCACGCTGACCAGCTGAACCTGTTCACTATGGCTGCGACAACTCGCCGGTTGCGTTCAGGTGTTGAAAACGGACAACTATCGAGTTCGGATTTAAATGGGGCAACTTTCACCGTTTCCAACCTGGGCATGTATGGGCTGGATAGTTTCACTGCCGTGATTAATTCGCCGGAAGCCGGTGTACTCTCGCTCGGTGCAGCGAGGGAACAAGCGGCGGCATGGCAGGGAAATCTCGCTTTGCGCTGGCAGATGACGGCGACGCTCACCGTGGATCATCGCCTCGTGGACGGTATCACTGTGGCGAAGTTTCTGAACGAGTTCAGGCAATTGCTGGAGAACCCGCTACGCCTCATGCCCGAGATAGTACAGGATGACATCAAATGACTGAGCTGTTTGGCTTGCCATTGGAGACTATGAGGGAGATGTACCGGCGGATGGTGCTGATTCGCCACTTTGAGGATCAGCTGTATGCCCTTTTCCTACAAGGAATGGTCCCCGGGACATTGCATCAATATCAGGGACAGGAGGCGGTGGCAGTGGGTGTGTGTACGACGCTCCGCCCGGATGATGTGATCTTCAGCACACACCGGCCGGTGGGACATTTCCTTGCACGCGGAAGTACGGCGCGTGGCATCGCCGCCGAAATCATGGGCAAGGCTGACGGATGCGCAGGAGGCAAAGGTGGACAAATGCATCTCACGGATATATCTATGGGTGCAATGCCCTCCAATGCTGTCGTGGGCGCGAACATACCCATCGCAACCGGCGCAGCGCTGGGATTTCAATTACTTGGTCAGGATCGCGTCGCGGTGAGTTTCTTCGGCGATGGCGCATCCAACACGGGCGCGTTTCACGAAGGAGTCAACCTCGCCGCAGTGAAAGACGCACCCGTAATCTTCGTATGTGAGAATAATCAGTACGGTGCTTCGACTGCAATCTCGTCGATGATACGGATTGTTGATATCGCCGATCGCGCCGCTGCCTATGGCATTTCAGGTTGCGTCGTGGATGGCATGGATGTTCTTGCAGTCTATCATGCGGCAAGTGAGGCAGTGGAAAAGGCGCGGCGGGGTGGTGGCCCAACTCTGCTGGAATGCAAGACATACCGGTACTCAGGTCACTCGCGCGGCGACCCTGGGGGCTACCGATCGCGTGATGAGTTGGAGCAATGGCGTCAACGCGACCCAATTCCGCAAATGCGGACGTTGCTGACCAAGGAGTTCGGGATGGCGGAGGCGGACGTGAAGTCCATTGAGCAAGCCTGCCAGTCGGAGGTCAAAGACTCGATCGAGTTCGCTCTCAACAGCCCGGAGCCCGCAATTGAAGAGACGTACCTTAACGTATTTGCGGAGGATAAGTGAGCACCCGCGAGATGACCATGGTCGAGGCTCTGCGCGATGGGTTGCGTGTAGCCATGCACAGCGACCCGGGAGTTTTCCTCATTGGGGAAGACCTGGGCATACCGGGCGGATTTGGTGGTGGTTTCACCGTTACACTTGGCCTGGCAGAGGAGTTTGGCCACTCGCGCGTGATGGACACACCCATCTCCGAGATCGCCATCATCGGCGCTGCCGTTGGGGCAGCGTTAATCGGGATGCGTCCTGTAGCTGAGATGCAATATGGAGATTTCGTCTTCTGCGGCATGGATCAAGTGGTCAATCAAGCTGCGAAGATGCATTACATGAGTAATGGGCAGGTCTCCGTACCAATGGTCCTGCGCCTGCCGGTGGGGGCTTCTGCACGGGGTGCGCAACACTCGCAGAGCACCGAAGCGTGGTTCATGCACACACCTGGTTTGAAAGTCGTGTGCCCCTCCAATCCATACGATGCCAAAGGTCTCCTGATTGCCGCCATTCGCGACAACAATCCGGTTATCTTCCTCGAGCACAAATTGCTTTACGGTGGAAAGGGTGGGCGCAAGGAATCATCTTCAGCGGCACATGTAGCCGGTGTGCCGGATGGAGACTATGAAGTTCCACTCGGCACCGTATCCGTCAAACGTGAGGGAAGCGATCTAACAATTCTCGCCAACATGCTCATGCTTCACCGGGTAATGGAGGCGGCGGATGTACTGGCGTCTCGTAGTATTCTCGCTGAAGTGATTGACATGCGTTGTCTCGTCCCGCTGGACATGCAGGTGCTCATCACCTCTGCACAGAAAACTGGAAGGGTACTGATTGTGGAGGAGGACAATTTGACAGGTGGTTGGGGTGCGGATGTCGCTGCCCGACTAAACGAGGTTGCCTTTTTCTATCTGGATGCACCCATCACGCGGGTGGCCGCACCCGATACGCCTGCACCGAGTGCGCCGGCGTTAGAGCATGAGTATGTCCCCTCGGTGGAGCGAGTGATTGAGGCAGCGGTGCGAATGATGGCAGGTTGACCCGGCTCATTCTTCACTCGGTTGATTTCTATTCGAACATTGGGTTTTAAATAGTTTCTTGACATCAGTTTCTTACCACAATATAATATGGCAAAGTGGTCAGATCACTTGACCTCATTCAACTTAAGCTAAATTCTTCAGTGAATCCTTGCATGCCTGAGCTACCTGCTGACTCATCAGTATTTGGCATCTTCAACCGAATTTTGCTCCCCGATCGTATCGCAGAACGTTTGGTTTCGTTGATCGCTGAACGCAAGCTGCGCCCTGGCGAAAAACTTCCTTCGGAACGCGATCTTGCTGCTATGATGCAGGTTAGCCGACCCTCTCTACGCGAGGCATTGCGAGCGCTGGATATGATGAATATTGTCGAAATACGGCATGGCTCTGGTACCTTTGTGGCCTCTCTCAAACCAGAAAGGTTGGTTGAGCACTTCGATTTCGTCTTCTCCTTAGATGATTCCACTTTTGCTCAAGCATTGTCCGCCCGCGCTATGCTGGAGCCCAGCCTGGCAGCTGCCGCCTCGCAGAATGCAACTGAGGCTGAACTTGCTGAAATCGCCGCCTGTATGGAACGCGCCGCAAAATCCTTCCCAGATCCGATACTTTTCCTCGAAGCTGATCTTGAACTGCACCAGTTGATTACTGCTGCTGTTCATAACCAAATCATTGCTCGCTTCATGGGCACTCTTTATAGGTTGGGATTAGCCAGCCGTATGCGGACGGTCGCCCTAAAGGGCGTCCGTGAACAGTCCCTGCGGGACCATCAAGCCATTGTCGACGCTCTGCTTCGCCGCGATCCGGAGGCGGCTGCCAGCATCATGCAGCAGCACATCAATAATATCAGCAAGAGCTTAAACGATAGTATCGTTCAAGAGAGTGGTGAGTCGAATCGAATCGAGGGTTAAAATGTCACAAATCACATCGTGGGATGAGTTTCCATCTTATGAGTACGTGCCAAACGTATTCCGCCAGGCAGTCTCCGGGCAGAAGGTGATGATGACCCGCATCACCTACAAAGACCAAGTGATCATTCCTGAACACCAGCACGAGGCGGAACAAATCATGCTGGTGGTTCAGGGAAAGCTGTGGGCTAAGGTTGGCGATGAGGAGCAAGAGGTTGGACCAGGCGCATTGCTCATTGTCAACTCAAACGTCGTCCACTCCTTCCGCAAGCTCAGCGAAGAAGATGTCATCTTCCATGAGTGTTTTGCGCCTATTCGGTTGGAATATCTTATCGGCTATAAAGGGCCCGACCCAGCATTGGTCATGATCAAACAAGGCTTGACCGAGAAAGGTCGATAATACGTACCGGCAAAACGGTTTTCAGACCCCGGCCGGACCATTGGCAACTGGCACCGGTGAATTGGTACGGTTAGCCAATGAAATTAGCTTCAACGTTGATCTGAAGATCGCTTTACCCGACATCTTGCACAAAACGGACATAGGCGGTGTGTTGCTGAACCTTCGCAGCACCGACGAAGTCCGGCAGTAAGACCCAGGCAGCCGGGACTATTGGGTAGACAAGCAGCACCCGACACGGCTCTGGAAGAGGTTCAGACATGCCTTTCGATATATACTCACACTATTCCAGGAGGTGTTAATGTGACAACACAGGCGTATTTCCGGCCACGGTCATTGGCCGAAGCGCTGGGCTTGCTAGACGAGCACGGTCCAGCGATGCTGGTGATGGCCGGCGGCACCCTGGCGATGCCGTTAATCAATAAAGGTGTCTCGCGCCCCGAAAAGGTCATGGGCTTGCGCCAGGCGGGCCTTGACTATGTGCGCTCGGTGGATGGTGGGGTTCATATTGGCGCCGCAGCTCCGCTCTCACGGGTACGCGCCTCGTCCGGTGTGCCTCTGCTTGCTGAAGCGGTCAAGAATGTGGCCGGCTGGGCTGTGCAAAACATGGGTACGGCCGGTGGAAATTTATTTGCACCACCACCGGCCGGTGACTTGGCCGTTGCGCTGCTGGCGCTCGACGCGCAGGTCAAACTTGCCAGCCACCGTCGGGGTGAACGCCTGGTACCCCTCGCCGAGTTTTTCACTGGCTTCCTCACCAACTGCCTGGCTCCCGATGAGCTGGTGGTTGAAATCCAGGTGCCTAAACCTATTGGGAAAACCGTGTTGCTTAAGTATGGTCGTCTCTACACCAATACGCCGGCGATTGTCAGCGTTGCAGTGCGCTTGCTAGCCAGGAATGGACGTGTCAATGATGTGCGCATAGCCCTCAATGCTGTCGGTCCGCATCCGTTCCGTGCCCGCCAGGCCGAGACAACCCTCCGGGGAGCTGCACTCCATGCAGAGATCTTCGCCGCTGCGTCCAGCACCGCTGCTGCGGAGTGTGAACCGTTTACTGACCCAATCGCCAGCGCTGATTACCGACGCAGAATGGTGAACGTTTTTGTCCAGCGTGCGCTGGCACAGGCTGCGGCCTAGGAGGCACTGTATGGCATCCAAAATAGTCACTTTTACGCTTAATGGTCACGAAACCGAAGTATTGGTGAAGCCGCTCACTACGCTGGCAAAAGCCCTGCGCGAGAAGCTGGGCTTCACCGCCACCAAGTGTGGCTGCTACGAAGGAAACTGCGGCTCGTGCACCGTCATCGTCAACGGCGAGCCTGTGCTATCGTGCATCTTGCCCGTTGAAGAGGTGGAAGGGCAGAGTGTTCTAACGCTCGAAGGGATCACCCCTTCAGAAGGGTTGCATCCGCTCCAGCAAGCCTTCCACGAAAACTTTGCCGTGCAGTGTGGCTTTTGCACGCCTGGCATGTTGATGATTAGCAAAGCGCTGCTGGATAAAAACCCACACCCCACCCAAGCCGAGATCACCGATGCACTCAGTGGCAACCTTTGCCGCTGCACTGGATATGATCCCATCATTGCCGCGGTGCAACAGGTCGCTGAAGGCACCAATAGTAACCAAGGAGGTACCCATGAGTGAACAAACACTCAACGTCGTCGGGCAGTCGGTGCTGCGCCGAGATGGGCTCAGCCACGTCACCGGTAAGACCCAATACATCGACGATATTCAGTTTCCGGACATGCTCTACCTCAAGATGGTGCGTAGTCCGCTGCACCACGCCCGTATTCACGGTATTGACTTTTCGGAAGCCGAGAAGGTGCCAGGGTTTGTACGCGCCTTTACATACAAGGATGTGCCCAAGAACATCTACACCATCCTTTGCTTGATCGGCGTCGGTCCGGATGAGGAGCCAGTGTTGGCCGAGAAGGAAGTGCTCTATAAAGGTGAGCAGATTGCGGCTATTGTGGCGCAGAGCGAAGAGGCTGCCATCGAAGCTGCTGCGCAGGTGAAGCTCGACCTGGAGGAGCTACCGGCTGTCTTTGATGTTGAAGAAGCTCTCAAGCCGGGCGCGCCCATCATCAAACCTTGGGGAACCAATTACTTTGTCTACGAAGGGCATCATTGCCGCCGCGTCCGCTTTGGCAATATCGAGGATGGCTTTGCCAAATCCGACTATATCGTAGAAGGCTGCTATGAGCCGAGACCCATCGAGCACGCGCCATTGGAGACCACGGGCTGCGTGGCTAAGCCTGAGGCTAATGGGCGCATCACGGTCTACACCAACACCCAGGCGCTCTACTTCTCGATGGATAACACCGCCCTGATCCTGCAAGTGCCGTTCAATAAGCTGCACTTTGTGGGTGGTAGCGTGGGAGGTGCCTTCGGCGGTAAGGTGGATGTGATTGTGGAGCCAATTGCCGCGCTGGCTGCCATGCACACCGGTCATCCGGTTAAATACCTATACACTCGCGAAGAAGAGTTCCATGTCTCATCCACGCGTGTAGCCTATCGTATCTACTTCAAAGATGGCATCACCAAAGACGGCCACATTGTAGCCCGTCAGGTGACCAGCTACGCCGACTCGGGCGCTTACAACCGCCACACGCCTTACGCGGTGACCAAGCATGCCGCCAATATCTCCGGCCCCTATTTCATCCCGAATGTTCATATCGACGCCCACTGCGTTTACACCAACCGGGTGCCCACCAGCGCCATGCGCGGTTTTGGGGTTACCTCAGCCTCCTTTGCCACCGAATTGCAGATGGACAAGATTGCACGCACTGTGGGTATGGACCCCTACGAAATCCGCCTGCTGAATGCCTACCGGAACGGCGATATGCGTCCCTACCAGAAGGTTGTCGGAGATGCCACCTTGGTGGAGGTTATCAAGAGCGCTGCCGAGATGGTGCATCATCCATTGGGCGAGCGCTTTCAGGCAATGACCTCCTGGGATCGGGCCAACTCTCCGGCACAGCCGGAACCCGTTTCTCCAGAGAAGAGGAGCTGATATGGCTAAGTTAAAAGGCACGGGCATTTCATCCGTTAACTACCCCACCGGAATGAACCTGGGCGGCGACCCCACCCAGGCGCTCATCCACATGACCACCACCGGCACGTTCGTCATCAGCCTGGCTAGCTGTGATCTGGGACAGGGCTTGAAGACGGTGCTGGCGCAGATTGGCGCTGAATCGTTGGGTGTGCCCTTTGAGAACGTCCTCATTGACACTGGCGACACCGACACCGGCCCACACTGCATGGGCACTTTTGCCAGCCGCACCACACACCGCGCTGGCAATGCAATCATCATGGCGGCGCAAGAAGCCAAGAAGACCATGCTCGAGATCGCGGCTGATGAACTGGAAGCGCGTCCCGAAGACATGGAGACCGATGGCCAGGGCTTCGTGCGCGTAAAAGGTTCGCCTGACCGCAAGATCCACCTGGTGAACCTGGCGTTGGCTGGTCACTTCAAGTATGGCAAGACCGTGGCCGGACGCGGCATCTTCTTCAAGCCCAACCTGGGCATTGACCCAGAAACCGGCAAAATGGACCCCGATTCCACCGAAGCACATGCCTGCGTGGTGGCCGAAGTTGAAGTGGACACCGAGACTGGCGACGTGAAGGTGCTGAAGCTTCAAAGCGTCTATGAGATAGGCCGCCAGGTGAACCCCAAACTTGTCGAAGGGCAGATTAAAGGCGGCTCGGTAATGGGCATGGGACACGCACTGTACGAGTGTACCGAGCCCTACTATCCCAACCCTGAGCACCGGCCGGGCGGCTTCTTTGAATACGTTCTGCCGCTAGCGCCTGATGTGCCTCAGATGGAGAGCCGGGTGCTGGAATTTCCGTCCGAGAACGGGCCGTTTGGTGTGAAGGGCTTTGGTGAGATGACAGCCAACGCGCCCATCCCGGCCATTGTCAACGCCATCAACAACGCGTTGGGCACCGATATTGCCACGCATCCGGTGACGCCGGAAGTGGTACTGCGGGCGTTGGATGCAAAACAATCCAAAGCCTAATCACACGAAAAGGAACTGATATGCTCAAGAATTTTTCCCTAATGAAGCGCAAGGAAGGTATGAGCTTGACCGATTTTCGCCACTGGGCACTGAAAGAACATCCCAAGCTAGCCAAAAAACTGCCCGGTCTGAGGCATTATCACATGAGTGTGCTCTTGGATGGCCAGGTTGAACTGCCGGCCGATGCCGTTTCGGAAATGTGGTTCGACAACATGGAAGCCCGCGCAGCTGCTTTCGCTACTGAAGCTGGCAAGGCCGCCGCGGCTGATGCCATCGCTCACTGCTCCTCCCGCACCCACCTGCTCACCGAAGAGAAGGTGTTTATCGATTAACTGAGTTTGTATTTTCAAACCATTAATGAGAATTTCCGGAAAATCTTGTGTAAATGCCCCCTGCGAGGTGATCTGGAAACTGATTCTCAACCCAAGCGCGCTTTTGGAGCTCGTGCCGGGCTGCGATCAGGTGGAACAAGTCGCCCCCGATCAATATCGGGCCAGCCTGACTATGCGCGTGCCAGCACTGGCCGGCAACTATGAAATAGTTATCAAAATAGTGGAAAGCGAAGCGCCCCAGTTTTGCCGGCTGGCTGGAAATGCCACCGGGCCCACCGGGGGTGTGCAGGGGATTGGCACCTTTACTCTGCTACCGCAAGGTCAGCAAACACGCATTGATTATGACAGTGAGATACAGGTTAGCGGGCCGCTGGCCGGAATGCACCCGCGTTTTATCGAAGGGGTAGCGCAGGCACTCATCCGCGAGTGGTTGGCCAGGCTGGCCCAATTGGCTCATGCGCGTGATGAGCAAAAATCCTGATCCGGCTCAAAAAAGCCCATGGCTTTCTCGTTATGGATACCTCTTGTAATAGTATTACGCGCCGTACTTCCAATGTCATCCAAGCCTTCTGCAATCTCATCGCTGAAAGCATGATGTTCTATGATTTCTTCATTCTGATCCAGCTGGAATATCTCATCAACCGAAATCACCCCGACCCGATGTTGAAAATGTCAATCGAGGCCTTAAGCCCAGGTGCTGGAATTGGAAAATGACCCATGACTTTGTGCCTTTCGGGTTATACTCCCACTTAATTAGTTTGCGTGTGGACAACGCCCCTGGAACCCCCACCACGTTTCAGCCACCATAAATTCAGGAAATAAGC
>Ga0153915_10004363_pt1 | contig 13020 bp, 9 predicted proteins | sample Opewatmetagenome_2_FD_107003 | JGI IMG/M metagenome (GOLD analysis project Ga0153915, IMG submission 107003) | Freshwater wetland microbial communities from Ohio, USA - Open water 3 Core 3 Depth 3 metaG | ecosystem: Environmental > Aquatic > Freshwater > Wetlands | place: USA: Ohio, Lake Erie... | reverse complement strand
TTGTTCTTGAACCACCGGGCTAGGATTGAGCTCTGGGCGACGATCAGAGGCTCGGAGCCGGCCCCGAAGATAAACCGTCCGATGAAAAACACAGGGACGCTTTTGGCCATCCAGACGATCCCCGCTCCGATAAAAACTAGCGTTGAAAAAATGAGGCTGGCCTTCCGGGTTCCCAGTTTGTCGATCAGCATCCCGCCGATCAAAACGGCCAGGACGGCGGCGACGCTGTAAGCCGTAAAAAATGCTCCGACCGTTCCCCGAGCCGCCTGGAGGTCCTCGACCAGCGTCGGCGCGATCGCCGAAACAATGTCGTAGGCGAAGTAGCTGCCGAAAGACAAAGCCGCCACAAACACCAGAATCGTAAAACGATAGAGTGCCCGTGAAGGGTGAAAAGCCCCGACCGCCTCAGCCGTTGTTGTCATGGAACGTCATCCTTGTTGGGAAATCATCCTGGCCGCCTGATTTTTTCCTGGAAATAACATACCCATCTCGGAGCCTAAAGGCAAGAAGAAAAATCCGGGAAAATTCGGTGACACACACCGAATTCTCGAATTCGGTGGAATTCGGTGTGTGTCACCGAAACCTCTTTCCCGCTACCAATGCGCCTTAAATTATGCTAAAAATGAACATCGAAGAGGAGAGCATCCATGAATAAGAAAGCCATCATCTCGAGCGTCTTGCTCGTGAGCCTGATCATTTTGAATTCTTGCGCCAAAAAACAGCCGCCGGCAAAGTTTTCCTGTCTCCCGGAGAAGCCGAGGCCGGGCGATACCATCACCGTCCGCTTTGACCCGGCGGGGACCGGCTTGGCCGAAGCGGCTTCCCTCGAGGCCGTCGCTTATCTTTACGCCAAAGGTCAGCCGAGGGCCGAGAGCATCATCTTCCAGAAAATCGAGAATCTTTGGTCGGGAGCCGTCGAGACGAAAAAAGAAGACCGCGGCGTCATCCTTAAATTCTTGAGCGGCCGGACCGTGGAAAACAACCAGAAAAAAGGCTATGTCATCTTGCTCAACGATCAAAACGGGAACCCGGTCGCCGGCGCCGAGGCCGGGCTGGCCGAAGCCCTGGGCGGTTGGGGGACAAATTATGCCGACTTGGAAAGAGACCCGGTCCGGGCGTTGGAGCTGTTTGACAAAGATTTCACCTCCCACCCGGAGGCCAAACGGGAATTCCTGGCCTCCTATCTGGGCTTGATCACACGCCTGAAAAAAGAGGAAGGAGAAGCGCTGGCCAGCCAAGAACTCGAGGAGCTGGCCAAAAGGCCGGATTTGACCGTCAAGGACTTGACCACGCTCTACAACTGGTCCATCCGGTTCAAGAACAGGGAAAACACCTTGCGATACGCTGCCCTCATCAAAGAAAGAGACCCGGAGGGCGAGTTCGTCCAGGCCGAGCGGCTCCAAGAAATCACCAAAACCGAGGAGGTCCGGAAGAGAACTGAACTCGTCCAAAAGTTCAAAACGGACTTTCCCAAGAGCGAGATGATCCCCCAGCTGCACTATTTCATGATCTCAAGCTTCATCAAAAAGGGCGCCTACCAAGAAGCCGCGGCGTATCTGGATCGTGACGGGAACGACGCTAACTGGACCGCCTACGTCCTGCTGGCTGTCGACATGATCAAAAACAATAAAGAGCTCAAGCAGGCCGAGAAAATGGCGGTCAAGGCCGTCCAGCTCGTCCGCGAGGAGCTGAGCGCGCCGACGATCAAAAAGCCGTCATACCTGACGGATAGGGAATGGAAGGCCAGCATCGATCGTTCCCTGGGCTATGTGCTTTCCGCCCAGGGCGCCGTCCTCTTGAGACTCGGGAAAAACGAGGCGGGGCTCAAAGCTCTCGAAGAATCGGTGACGCTGAGCAAAGGAGGGGATCCCGAGACCGACGAGCGCTATGTCGAGGCTCTGGTCAAGGCCGGTGATCCGGCAAAAGCCATGTCCGAGATCGAGCGATTCATGGCCGCCGGACTGGGTACGGCCGGCATGAAAAATTGGCTCAAGGAAGCTTATAAAAAGAGCAGGGGAAGCGAGGCAGGCCTGGCCGAGTATATGGCCAAGATCGATCAAGCCGCTCAGGACAGAGCCGGGGGTGCGCTTAAAAAGCAAATGATCGACCTTCCGGCTCCCGATTTTACGCTCGAGGACCTTGAGGGAAAAGCGGTCAACCTGGCCGGCTTGAAGGGGAAAATTGTCGTCATCGATTTTTGGGCTACCTGGTGCGGTCCCTGCCTTTCCTCATTCCCCGGTATGAAAAAGGCCGTGGAGAATTACGCCCGAGATGCCGATGTCCGATTTTTATTCATCAACGCTGGGGAGAAGATGGATAACAAGGCCAAGAAAAAGAACGCAGCCGACTTCATCGCTCAGAACAGATATCCTTTTCACGTCCTCCTGGATCTCGACAATAAGGTGATCGAAGCCTATAAGGTCGAAGGAATCCCAACCAAGTTCATCATCGATAAAAACGGGAGAATTCGCTTCCGGAGCATCGGTTTTGAAGGAAGCCCGGATAAGCTGGTCAACGAGCTGAGCGAGATGATCGAGGCGCTCCGGTAGCGCTTATTTTTTTGTGCCGGTGACCGGGACAGTCATCTCCAGATCCTGAACGGTCAGCGTGCCCTCCAGCTTGTTGTCGACGAGCGTCATCTCAGACTTAACCAGCCTCTCGACCACGTCCGGCGGCGTGGGTATCTTGACAGAATATTTGAGTATCTGTCCGTCAAACGCTGGTTCCAAAAGAGGAGCGTCCTTGAACATTCCGCTCTGCTCACTGAGCTTGCCGGCCAGTTTTCCTTCCTGGACTGTGAGTTCGAGAGTCAGGTAGTAATACTCGTTGCCGGCGCTGACTTCCAGGCTCCAGGTGCCCACGATTTTATTGGAGTCGGGCTTCTGGCTTTGGGCCGCAGCTTGTCCCCCGAGACCGAGCAGGAACAGAACGAGGACAATCAGGCCTGCTGGTTTTATTCTCATCATTGCGGAGCCTCCTTATCGGCATTCAAATTTATTCTCGCGAGCGAACGTGCTATTTTACCATGCCCCTCTTTCGGTTTGTCAAATACTTTTAAAATCCGCTGCACTCACCGAATTTTCGGGGATGATCTTCCGTACCCCCTCTCATGGAAGCACCAAGCGGCCGTCGAGCTCCCGCCTCGGTCGATTTGAAAAGAATCGGAATAACGAATACAATGATTTGAAAAGAGGACAGACCGCATGATCGAAACGTTCAACCTGGAATTGTTCCAAGGTGCGATCCAAGAAGCTTTGGCCGACTTCCGCAGGTCCGGCCTGATCGCCCGGATCTGGAGAAAAGATTACACGGTCTGGGCAGAAAAAGACCAGGAAATCTCCGACCGTCTGGGCTGGCTGGAGGCACCGGAGAGAATGGCCGGCGCGCTTCCCGGAATAGGGCGGTTTGTCGAGGATGTCAGGCAAGCCGGGTACACGCATGCCCTGCTGCTCGGCATGGGCGGTTCAAGCTTGGCTCCCGAGGTCTTCGCCGAGGTCTTCGGCACCGACAAAGGATTTCTTCAGCTTAAGGTTCTTGACAGCACGGACCCCGAGGCCGTCCTCGATTTCAAGAACACTCTGCCCCTGGAAAAAACACTGTTCATCGTCTCTTCCAAATCCGGGACCACGCTGGAGACGGACTCCTTCCTGAATTTTTATTATACCTGGGCGGCCGAAGCCCTGGGCAAGGCGCGGGCGGGCGCCCAATTTGCGGCCATCACGGACCCGGGAACTCGGCTTGAGAATACCGCCCGCTGGCTTGAATTCCGGCGCTCATTTTCCGGCCATCCCGACATCGGAGGTAGGTTTTCAGTGTTATCGCCATTCGGGCTTGTCCCGGCTGCGCTTATCGGCATGAACATTCCTTTGCTCCTCGAACAAGGTCAAAAAACGGCCAAGCTCTGCCGAGATTCCAGCCTTGCCGACAACCCCGGAGCTTATCTCGGCCTACTTCTCGGAGTTCTAGCCTTGGCCGGGAAGGACAAGGCCACGTTTCTCATCTCCCCCCGCCTGGAAAGCTTCGGCGCCTGGGTCGAGCAGCTCCTCGCCGAGAGCACGGGAAAAGACGGCAAGGGCATCCTGCCCATCGTGAAGGAGCATGAGTTCATTCCGGACAAGCTCGGCCAGGACAGGGTCTTTTTCGTCATCCGGCTGGCAGAGGACAGGACCTATGAACCCGTGGTCGGACTGCTCAAGCAGGTTGGCCAGCCGTTAATCATCATAGACCTGGACAACCTATATGAGCTTGGCGGCCAGTTCTTTCTCTGGGAAATGGCCACGGCGGTCGCGGGCCACGTTCTCAAAATCAATCCTTTCGACCAGCCCAACGTGGCGGCATCGAAGAAAAAGACCGAAGCTCTCCTCGAAATCTACAAGGAAAGAGGCTGTTTCGCCGAGAGAAAGCCTGACTTTGACGGTCCGGATTTCGTTCTTTATTCGGATGCTCCGGCGGCCAGCATGGAAGATGGCTTGAGCCGTTTTTTGAAGAACACCCGGACCGGCGATTATCTTGCCCTCCAGGCTTTTCTTCCCCCCAAGCCCGAGGTCGACGCCGCCGTTCAAAAGCTCACGGTCAAGCTTCGCTCCAAGACGCGGCTTGCCGTCACAGCTGAATTCGGCCCCCGCTTTCTCCATTCCACAGGACAGCTCCACAAAGGAGACGCAGGAAACGGCCTGTTCATCCAGCTCACGGCCGAGGACGAGATCGAGGTTTCCGTTCCCTCCGGGCCCGGCTCAACCTCCTCATCCTACTCGTTCGGTGTCCTTAAACAAGCCCAGGCGAGGGGCGACGAAGAGGTCCTTAGGGAGAAAGGCCGACGGATCATCGGCATTCATTTCAAAAAAGACGTGCTGGCCGGTCTGAAGAAACTAAATTCTCTGATAAATTAATAAAGCCCCGCAAAAACAACGTCGGCGTGGAAAAGCTCCTTATTTTTAGGCCTGAGCTTCTTGTCCACGCTCTCTTTGACGTTTAAATAGAACCAGAACGTGTCGAACAGTCTCAGTTTTTTGATGTAGTAATTGGCGAATTCGGTGGCGCTGTCGACAATGATCTTGCCAATCTCCTTGCCTTTATCGTCGACAACGGAGATCGCAGAGCCCTGGTTATTGGCGCCGGGAACGAGCTTGCCCAGCACTTTTGCTTTGGCCTTTCCTTCCCAGTCTTCGCTTTTATTGATATTCGCGATCCGGAGCTCCGGATAATCAACCCTTGTCTTCTGGTCGAAATAATCCGGGGGCGAAGCCTTATCTGCGGTCGTATAAACGTTTTTCCACTGGGTCTCATTCTCCTTGACATCGACCGTCTGGGCAATCAAGAGGTTGGGCTTTTCCCGGATGAATTCGCCCTTGACCCGAACTTCCTTACCGACTAGCCCGCCCGCATCGCCGCCATCCACCGGGCCCATGACAGCGATGTCGAATCCCTGGACGGTCGGGACATAAAAATATTTGCCGAGGCCGATTTTCACCGATCCCGCTACATCGTTCAAGCCTTCCTTGATTCCGCTGGCGGCCGGCTCACCCGCGGCCGCTTGCTCGCTTCCGGCTGTCGCGGCGGCCGGCGAGGCTGCCTTTTGGCAGGCCAGGTTTCCCGACGTTATGAGAAAAAATGCTAGTAAGCAAAGTCCCAGAATGACAGCTGCACTCTTGGAATTGGCTCTCAATCTCATTGCGGATACCTCCAAACGAACAGTCTTCCCGATAGAGAAAATAGAATATTTTATACCACTGAAAAAAGCAAATGTAAAGAAAAAATTGGTCGCCCGCCTCGGCTACTTTCTGCGGACGCGGCCGGACGAAGAGGAGGAAGATCGGGACGAAGAACCTCGGGAGACGCTAGAGCTTGAACGGGAGCTTGAGCCGGAATACGAACGGGACGGCGCGCTATAGCTTCGGGAAGGCGCACTGTAGCTGCGGGAGGGTGCGCTGTAGCTACGGGAAGGACTGCTGTAACTGCGGGAAGGAGCTTGATAACTTGGCGAGGACGAGCTAAAGCTTCTGGAGGAACTGCCATAGCTGCGTGAAGGCGTACTGAAGCTTCTTGAAGGCGCATTAGTAATCCGGGAGGACGAGCTATAATTCCTGGAGGGAGCGCTGTAACTCCTCGTGTTTGAGGAGGAAGGTCTCGACTCATAGCTGGAAGGGTAACCGTTCAGGCTGCTGCTCCGTTCACTAGACCTCCGCTCTTTGATCGCCGATCGCGGGGGGCTCTGGGCCGGCGGAGTTTCTCTCGAGCTCGAGCGCTCCTGGATCGTCCGACCCGCGGAATCGTTCCGTGAAGAAGACGAGCTCGAGTTCCTCGGCTGGTATTCCCTTAAAACCCTGCTCTCAGATGGATTTGACGAGGATTCTTTCCTTTCCAAGCGGGGAGCGATGGTCCTTTCCTCGATCTTCCGCCCCTCTCTCGCTCCCGATGACCGGAAAGAGGAGGAGGGAGAGGACGCCTCTCCCTCACTTTTCCGGGATGGATAAGATCGGATCGTGCTTCGATCCTGGGATTCCCCGATCGACCGCGAGTTCCGGGCACCTCGTTCTTCAATCTTGGGAGTAGAAAAATCTTTGGCACGAGACGGAGAGAGCTCTCCGGACCGGACCCCTGATCCCGAAGACGGGAGCTCAGAAGAACGCCGGGACGGGAAGGAACGGATCTCCCGCTTTGGCTCGGTACCCAAAGTCGGCTTGAGCGAATCCTGAGCGTCTTTCCTGGCCTTGATTGTGCCTGATGAAACGCCTTGGTCGTTCCGCTGATCGAATTGAGAGGGCAAGTTCTGATCCTGGCGTCGGATCCCTCGTTCCTCCTTGAACCTCTCCAGATCGCTATTGGTAACGGTTTTGTTGCGCAAGGCCCCAGAAGCGCCCGTGGCGCCGGACCCGCGAACTTCTCTCTGAATCGAAGGCCGGATCTCTTGAGAGTTCAACTGTCTTTGACCCGAAACAAAGCCCTTGCCGACGTCTCTCAGGTTTTCCCGAGAAAAGGTCTTCATCGCTCCGGAGTTGACGGCATTGTCCCTGCCAAGAACCGGCCGGATGTTCGGTTGCGAAGCTTGGAGTTGTATTCTGCCGAGGCGTTCGACCGCCGTCTGGCTCAGGGCGGCCTGCCTCAACCTCGGCGATTGAAGTTGGTTCCTGTGGACGACGACCAGGCTTCGAGAGTTAGCCGGGAAATCATTGCGATCGTAGCGATCATAGAAACGGTTGTTGATGAAAACGGCCGGCCGGTCGTAGTAGCTGAGAGCGCACCAACCGTAGTGGTCATATCCATGGTACCAATGGACCCAAGCCGGACCCCAGCCCCAATGTTGGTGGGGAATCCAGTACCAGCCGAGGCCGAACCGCCAGCCCCAACGGCCGTAATGATAGGTACACCAACCCCAAGGCTCGTAAGAAACCCAGGTCCAGCCGATGATGGGATACCAAACCCAGCGGCCATCGTAATAGGGCCGCCAATCGTAATAACTGTTCGTCGGAACCCAGACATTGCCGTAGGGAGCTTCATAGGTCCAGCGGCCGTAGCTGGAAAGCTCGTACTCATAATCATTATATTCTTCGGGGAGGTAGGTCTTTGTCAGACGACGGGCATAGATCGCGTCGCGGCCGGAATTCCAGTCGCTGAAATCATCGCCCCGTGAATAGAGAGGACCGGGGGACGAGCTCAATCGGCCGCTCGCGGCCGTGACCTGTTCGCCGTTCCGAACCAGGACCGATCCTTCTTCGGCGGCTGCTTCGGCCGAGCCGCTGTAAACTCTGAATTCGGTTTCTTTGTTCTCCAGGACATCGATCCGGTACAGGCCTTCCTCCATCAGATAGAAAGAGGCATCGGGGGTATGGATCTCGAAGTTTTTCTCCCGGTCTAGGTTGTTGACGCGAACATAGATGCTGCCGGAAATAAGGTGCAGCTTGGTCAGGTCGCCGTCGCGGCTGGGGAGGTTCACCATATCAACCAGGGTGTCGTGGTCCAGGCGAAGATAGTTTCTCCGGCCGAGCTGGATCTCGGCCCGGCCTTCTCGTGTCCCGAGCTTGTCGCCCGTGATGACGACAAGGTTCACCTCACCCTTTTCGTAGCCAAGATCCTGAGCCCGTTGGATATAGACGTCGCCGTTGACATAGCTCAAACGGGTATAGCTGCCGCTGTAGTAGCTTTCTGATTGGCTAAACGCGAGAAAGGGGAAAACCACAACCAAAGCCGTTGCGATCAGGATGATTTTTCTCATCTTTTTTCTCCTTCCGCTCTATCCTTAAGGCAAAAAATGTGCCAATCTTCCCCCCTGTTAACAGGCGGGATATAGAGAAAAAGGGGTTCGGGCTGTCCTCGATAAAGGACAGATGATAGGTCTAGGAGTCAACTCAAAAAAAAATCCCCCCGCTCTCCCCTCTCCAGGAGGGGAGAAACGGGGGGAAGAGAAGAGCTCTCCTTAATTTCAGATTCTTACCACCACCAGCCAAACCACATGCCGGGCCGTCTCATCAAACGCCAATCTCGGCCCCAGCCAGGGCCCATCATTCCGCGTCTGCCCAAGCCTCTCTGTCCAGGTCTCATAAACCGCTGTCCTCGAGGCCCCATGAACCGGCCTCGTTGCATAAACTGGCCGCGGCCCATGCCCATGCCGCGTCCTCTCATCATCATCCCCTGTCTCATCATCCGGCCTCTGACCTGATTCAGCTTGTCCAGTTGCTCCTTGGTCAGGATCTTTTGGAGGGGATTCCGATTGGCCAAGGATTTTTTCATCCGCTCGGCATTGAGCTTGGAGATCTGGTCGATCAGCCCGTTAATCTTGTTCTGATCGGCCTGGGGGTCCTTGAGGAGAGGGCTCAACTCGCCGCGGAGCTTTTGCATCTCATCGCGGAAAGTCTTCATCTCGTCCTGGCGTGTCTTCTGCATCTCTTTGAGCTTCGCTTCCTGTTCAGGCGTCAGCTTCAAGAAATCTTTCAGGTTGGCCAGCCGACCTTGGGGGCCGGCCGCGGGCTTGGCCGTTTTTTCCGGCTTGGCCGGCGTCTGCTGGGCAGATCCGGCCGCGGTCATGAACAAAAACCCGATGATCGTTAGGGCCGCTAAATATTTCCTCATAACAAACCTCCTAAATTGACCTTGAAGTAAATTAGACAAGGCTGCGTCTAAATCCTTTGTCTTTGATTTCAAACTCGCCAGGCTTCAAGGCCAGCTCGGGATAACGTGATGGGGATAATCCGGATGCCTTTTCCGAGTCTAGCGATTTTTTGGATCATCCGCCGCCGAAGCCCATCATCATCGCTGGCCAGGACGGTCATGGACCCCCCCTTCCCTCCGGCTCCGTTGACCTTCCAGCCCGCCGCCCGGCACGTTTTTGCCAGTCCGGCCACCGCGTCCGCTTCCACAGCAATCAGGCGGGAGTGGAGCCCCCGTTGACATTCGTTGTTGCGGATCATGGCCTCGCCGTAGGCTTCGAAATCGCCGGCGGCAAGATAGCCTCGAGCTTCCTGGGCGAGGCTCGCGAGCTCCCGGATAAATTCGAGTTGGGGCCCGCCAGCCTCGAGCTCGGCAATGACATAATCATGCATCGAGGAAGATCGGTGAGGCTGTCCTAGATAAACCAGGCACAACCTCCGGTCGAGCTCGTGCCAGACCCGGTCTTCGACGCGGACGCTGCGCACGACGGACTCAGGGTAGCGACGCATGTGGATAAAAGAAATTCCTCCGTGCGCCGCGCAGATCTGGTCCTGGACCCCGCTCTGCTGCCTCAGTTTTTGAGTCTCCACCCGATGGGCCAGCGAGGCGATCTCGGCCCAATCGTATTTTTTCGGCTGGAGCTCGTTCAGCCCGCCCAACAGAGCGACACAGACCGAGGCCGAGGTGCCGGTGGAAATTCCGGCCGGAACGGGCGAATAGAGGTCGATCTCCAGCCGGAATTCCTGAGCGATGGGAATGCTGGCGATCGTGAATTGAAGCAAAGGGTGTCGGTCGCGGCCCGGTTCTTCGGGGACCATCCGGAAGGTCTCTCCTAAATTCTCGGCGCGGACGAAAACCCGCCGCCGTTCACGCCGAGGGTTATTAAAGACTTTGATCTGGACCTCCACGGCCGGGCTGGCGGCCAGGTTGAGGACCTTGCCCTCGCCGGCGAACCAAGTGTCCGTCCAGCCGCCGATGTCGTTGACCCGAATCGGAGCCCGGGCATGGATGACCTTGATCGGCCTGGGTTCTTTTTGATGTCTCATAGAAGAGGATTTCTCAAGCGCTCCGGCGGTGGCGGATCTGGTCCAGGCTCACGGCGGCCACGATGATGACGCCGATGATGATCTCCTGGATGTAGTTGGGCCAGCCCATCATCGTGCACCCGTTCCGCAAGAAGGACATGATGAAAACGCCGATCATCGAACCCAGGATGCTGCCTTCGCCGCCGTTCAGGCTGCCGCCCCCGATGACGACGGCGGCGATGATATCGAGCTCGAGTCCCACCGCCACCGTGGGGTCGCCGACGGTGAGGCGCGAAAATTCCATGACTCCGCTGAGCCCGCAGAAAAGCCCGGCCAGGGTGTAGATGATGATCTTGGCCCGCTTCGTCCTCACCCCGCAGAGGCGGGCCGTCGCTTCATTCGACCCGATGGCAAAAACATGCCGGCCGAAGACCGTATAGCGGAGCACGACGACCATGGCTATGGCCAGAAGGATCATCAGCCAGACGCCCGGGGCGAGCAGCAGCCAGGAGGGTTGCGGCGATTTGGCCATGAGCTCGTTGACCCAGGTCAGCGGCGCGTCGATTTTCTGGTTTCCGGCCATCCATTTGGCCACGCCGCGCGCGATCCCCATCATGCCCAATGTAATGATGAACGGGACCAGCCGCAGCCCGGTGATCAGGCCGCCGTTGATGAACCCGACCAGGCCTCCGGTGGCCATTCCCAGGACGATGGCTAAAAGAGGCGGGACGCCGGCGTTGATGGCATAGGCCGTGACGACGCTGGAGAGAGCGATGTTGGAAGCGGCCGAAAGGTCGATCCCGCCGCTGATGATGATCAAGGTCATGCCGAGGGCGCCGAGCGCGACGATGACGGATTGGGTGGCCACGCTTTTAAGGTTGGCGGCACGCAGGAACCTGGACTGGACATCGGGGATGGAAGAAAAAATAACGATGACCAGGATCAGACCCAGGAATGGGGCCAGCAGGTTGATCAAAGCTTGGAGTCTAGTTTTTCTTTTCATGGGTTTCTCATGCTCGACCTGTGGCCGATGCCGCCATCAGGCTTTCATCGCTCCACTCACGCGTTGGCCGGACAGCCACAAGTTGCCCCCGATAGAAGACGGCGATCGTGTCGCAAACGCCCAGCAACTCCGGAAAATAGGAGCTGACAAAAAGGACGGCTTTCCCCCGGGCCGCGAGTTGGCTCATCCATTCATAGATTTGGGATTTGCTCAAGACGTCGATGCCGCGCGTCGGCTCGTCGAGGAGCAAAATGTCCGCTTCCTGATGGAGAAGGCGGGCGAGGGCAACCTTCTGCTGGTTCCCTCCGGAGAGGCTGGACACCGGCTGGGCCGGGCCCAGGCTTTTGATCTTTAAAGAGTCGATCCAGCCGGCGACGGCCCGAGCCCGTTTTTTAACGCTCAACAATCCCCAATGCTTGTATGGAGCAAAACGGCTGAGAGTCACATTATCCATGATCGACCGCGAAAGGGCCAAGCCTTCGCCCTGGCGGTCTTCGCTGAGAAGGCCCATGCCCTGTTCGATCCGCGACCACGGTTTCGCCTTCAAGCCCGCTCGGCCGACGACCTCGAGGCTCCCCTGGTCCAGAGAATCCAGGCCGAAGATCGTCCGCAGCGTTTCGGTCCGGCCGGCGCCGATCAGACCCGCCAGCCCCAAGATTTCGCCGCGATGAAGCTCGAGGCTCAAGGGTTCCTGCATTCTCTTGCCCTTCAGGCCCTTTAAAGACAGCAGGGCTTCTCCCGGCCGGCGCTCAACCCGGACAAAGTGGTCCCTGATCTTCTGACCAACCATGAGCTGGATGAGGTCTTCGAGCCCCGCCTCGGCCATGGGTCCGGACCCCACGTTTTTGCCGTCGCGGAGGACGGTGTAACAGTCGGCAACGGCCTGGACCTCCTCCAGAAAATGGCTGATGTAGATAATGCTGACGCCTTCCGCCTTGAGTTTCCGTATGACTTGGAACAGAAGCTGGGTGTCTTCCAGGGTCAGGCTGCTGGTCGGCTCGTCCATGACCAGGATGGTCGCCCGGTCCATGATCGCCCGAGAGATCTCGACGATCTGGCGGGCGCCGACACTCAGGCGTCGGACAGGGGTTTCGAGAGAGATTTCCGGGTGATGGAGAAATTCCAGGGTCTCCCGGACTTTCTTCCGGACCTCGCGCCGCTTGAGAAAGCCGGCCCGATGGACTTCCTTGCCGAGCATAATGTTCTCTTCGACCGTAAGGTGCGGCGCCAGGTTCAGTTCCTGGTAGATCATCGAAACGCCGCTCCGGCGTCCTTCAAGCGGGTCGGCCGGACTGTAGGGCCGGCCGTCCAACTGCATTTCGCCCTGGTCGGGTTTGACGGCGCCGCTGAGGATCTTGACCAGCGTGCTTTTCCCGGCGCCGTTCTCGCCGAGCAGGGCGTGGACCTCGCCTTTCCGGAGTCCGAAATGGACATCGTCGAGGGCGCAGGTCGCCCCGAAATGCTTAGTGACGCGCCTCATTTCGAGGGCCAATATCTCGGCGGGGTTTCGATCCATCAATCCAGTATCGACAGGTCTGGGGTTAAAAGGGCCTTGATCTCGGCCGTGTCCATATTTTCTTTTGTCGCTAGATAGACTCCCGTGTCCACGAGCTCGGGAATTTTCTGGCCGCGGAGGTGCTGGACCATTTCGGTGACGCCCAAGTATCCCATTTTCACGGGATTCTGAAGGATCAGGCCGTGGAGATGGCCGTCTCGGAGAGCCTGGACGAGCTTGGGCGAGCTGTCAAACCCGACGAACTTGACCCGGCCGGCAAGATGGGACTCTTGAAGGGCGCGCAGGGTTCCGAAGGTGCTGGATTCGTTGGGACAGAAGATTCCCTCCACGTC
>Ga0153915_10004362_pt1 | contig 13020 bp, 15 predicted proteins | sample Opewatmetagenome_2_FD_107003 | JGI IMG/M metagenome (GOLD analysis project Ga0153915, IMG submission 107003) | Freshwater wetland microbial communities from Ohio, USA - Open water 3 Core 3 Depth 3 metaG | ecosystem: Environmental > Aquatic > Freshwater > Wetlands | place: USA: Ohio, Lake Erie... | reverse complement strand
TTGATGATCGCCGCCTTCTCCGTCCCGATGGCCGCCAGGGTCCGACCCAGGTGCTTCTCATGGTCGTGCGCGACGTTGGTGATCGCCGCGACCCCGGGATCGAGGGCGTTGGTCGCGTCGAGCCGCCCGCCCAGGCCAACCTCCACGACGACCAGGTCGACCCGCGACCGCGCCAGCTCGGCGAAGGCCGCCGCGGTCAGGGCCTCGAATTCGGTCGGCGGGCCAAGGCGGGCGGAGACGCGATCGATCGCCGGGAGGACGGCCCGGATGGCGGCCGCGAACCGATCCTCGCTGAGGGGGACCTGGTCGAGCGCGATCCGCTCCCGGTAGCTGACCAGGTGCGGCTTTGGCATGGTGCCGACCCGCAGCCCGGCCTCGCGCAGCACCGCGGCGGTCAGCGCGACAACGCTGCCCTTGCCGTTGGTGCCCCCCACCAGCGCGCCGCGGAGTGACGCCTCCGGGTGGCCGAGCTCCTCCAGCAGGGCGCGGATCCGGTCGAGGCCAAGGCTGATCCCGAACCGGCCGCGTGCGCGCAGGGCGGCGACCGCCGCGTCGTAGTCGAGCGGCGCGGGGTTCACGAGGAGGCTCCCGCGCTCAGGCGCTGTCGTCCTCGTAGAAGACGCAGTCGTGGAACTGACCGGTGAGGCACAGGTCGCCGACGTAGCCGGCATCGAGATGGACGCCGCCGCGCAGCTGGCATCGGCTCACCGACCCGTCCTGCTTCATCACCGCGCGCAGCAGGCCGGGCGAATCGGTGCCGACGCGCCCCTTGCCCCCTGCGGTCACGTAGAAGTGGGGGCAGGAGTGGCGGCGCGGCCGCGGATAGCCGATCGGGCTGCCGCGCCGGCCGATGTGCACGGTCAGCGGCTCCGCGGCGCCGGCGAATCGCTTCTCGGCGATCACGCAGCGTCCCGGCTCGCAGTCGGTGTCGTTGTGACAGCAGGCTCGAGCCGGGCCGACGCCTTCGACCGCCCACAGCTCCCAGCACGGTCGACGCAGGATGAAGGCGGGACACCGGTAGCGGATCGTCAGCGAGCAGTTCTCGACCTCCCAGCACATCGTGCGCCGATCGCTGCCGGGGCGCGCCGGGGCGAACGGGTCAGCGGCGCCGCGTCGATCGGTGCCGGCCCTGCGCTCGGTCTTGATGATCACGGTCGGAGTGTAGCCGCTGCCGTCCGAGGCGCGGCATGGATCGGCCTAGGCCAGGAACTCGCGCAGCCGATCTTCCATGGCGGCCTGCGGCATGTACCCCACCAGGCGCGCCGCCTCGCGCCCGTTCTTGAACACGATCAGGGTCGGGATGCTGAAGATGCTGTAGCGCATCGCCAGCTGCTGGTTCTCATCGGTGTTGATCTTGGCCGTCCTGATCTTGGCCGCATGCGCCTCGCCGACCGCCTCGACGACCGGCGACACGAGCCGGCAGGGGCCGCACCAGGGCGCCCAGAAGTCGACCAGGACCGGCTTCTCGGAGTTGAGGACCTGCTCCTCGAAGGTCGATTCGTCGACCGCCTGCGGGGCCGTCATCGTTGGCTGTCAGACCTCCTCGGGTTGGTGCGAAAGAAGAGGGGACGATCCTAGCACCAGGCGATCAAAGCGGCGGCACCGAGACTATCGGGGTCGGCGTGGGGGCCGGCGTCGGGACCGGTGTCGGGATCGGGGTCGGCGACGGGCTCGGTGATGGCGTGGGCCCGCTGGACAGAACCAGGTCGACCTGGCTCCCCTTGCTCACCGAGACACCGGCCGTGGGATTCGAGCTGATGACCGTCCCCGCGGTCTGGCTGGACGGCTCCTCGGTCACGCCGCCAAGGACCAGCCCGGCCGCCTCCAGCGTGCCCTTCGCTTCCTCGCGGGTCTGCCCGATCAGGATCGGAACCTGGACCTCGGCCTTCCCGGTGCTGACCACGATGGTGACCGTCGACCCGACCGGCACCGAGGCGCCCGCCAGGGGATCGGTGCGAATGACCCGATCGACCTCGACGGTGTCGCTCGGCTCCTGCCGCACGTCGGGGACCAGTCCGAGGCTCGTGGCGGATGCCCTCACCCCGGCGATCGGGCTGTCGACCCAGTTCGGGATGGTGACCAGCGCGGCGCTCGGCACTGGAGTCTTGGTCGGGCCAAGCCCGCCCAGCAGCTGCGCGCCGACGAAGCCGATGGTGGCCAGCAGCAGGATGCCCAGCACGGCGAGCGGCCACGTCCACCACGGCTGGCGCTTCGGCTCCTCGCGGCGAGTCGCCATCGGACGTCGCGGCGGGCCGCCGCCCGGCGGCATCCCGGAGATGGCGGCGCGATCCGAGGGGAGGGTCACCCGCGGCGGGACGTAGACCGTTGGCTCCCCGGCCGGCGGCAGTGGCGCGGGGGCGGCCGCGGCGGTGGACGCCGCCGGAGCGGGTGCCGCGCCAGGCTCGCGCTGCCAGACGCGCAGCGCCTCCGCGAAGGACCCGGCGTCGGGGTAGCGCCGGGCAGGGTCACGCTCGAGAGCCCGCATCACGATGGCGGAGAGCGCCGGCGAGATCGGCTTGTGCGCCGTCGGCGGAAGCGGATCCTCGGTCAGCCGCTTGAGGGCCACGCCGGCCGCCGAGTCGCCCTCGAACGGACGGCGTCCGGTCAGCATCTCGTACAGCACGATCCCCAGCGAATAGACGTCGGAGGCGCCGGTGACCTCGTCTCCGCGGGCCTGCTCGGGGCTGAAGTAATGGACCGATCCGAGGGTCGTCCCGGTCACCGTCATGGAGGTCTCGCTGATCGCCCGGGCGATGCCGAAATCGGTCACCTTCACGTCGTGGTCGATCAGGATGTTCCCCGGCTTGACGTCGCGGTGAATGATCCCGCGGCGATGCGCGGCCTCGAGGGCCGACGCGACACCGAGGGCGATGCGGACCGCCTCCTCGGCCCCCAGGGGCCCGCGTTCGCGCAGGACGGTCGCCAGGTCGTGACCCTCGACCAGCTGCATGACGATGTACTGGCCGCCGCTCTCCGCGTCGGTGCCGTAGTCGTAGACCGGCACGATGTTGGGGTGGGAGAGCGAGCCGGCTGATCGCGCCTCCTGGCGGAAGCGGGCGGCGAAGCCCGCATCGGTGCCGTACTGCGGGCGCAGGAGCTTGACCGCCACCTCGCGGTCGAGCTGCTCATCGACGGCGCGCCAGAGGGTCGCCATGCCGCCCTCGCCCAGCGGGGCGAGGAGCCGGTAGCGCCCCCCGATCAGCTTTCCGACCATTTCCACCGCGCGTCAGTCTCGCAGGTCGAGGCTGCGCAGGTAGCCGCGGAACTCGTCGGCGAAGTCCGACTCCAGCGCCAGGGCCACGTTGGCGCGGAGCCAGCCCTGGCGGGTACCGGCGTCGTGGCGCACGCCCTCGAAGCGGTAGCCGAAGACCGGCTGCTCGCGGATCAGCGCCCGCAGTGCGTCGGTGAGCTGGATCTCGCCGCCGGCGCCGCGCTGGGTCGTCTCGAGCTTGTCGAAGATCTTGGGCGTCAGCACGTATCGGCCCAGCACCCCCAGGTCCGACGGCGCGGCCTCGACCATCGGCTTCTCGACCATGTCGCCGATCTCCACCAGTCGCCCCTCTTCGTGAACGGCGGAGACGATCCCGTAGCGGCTTACCTCCTGGCGCGGCACGCGCTGGAGTGCGATCACCGATCCGCGATGGGCGTGGTACTGGTCGATCAGCTGCTGGGTCACCGGCTTCCCACCGGGGTTGAGCATCAGGTCGTCGGAGAGCAGGACGGCGAAGGGCTCGTCGCCGACCAGCTCCTTGGCCATCAGCACGGCATGACCCAGGCCGAGCTGCTCCTTCTGGTGGACGAAGGCGATGGTGCCGATCTCGGAGATGCGTCGCATGGTGCGCAGCGTCTCGATGTCGCCCCGCTCCTCGAGCCAGCGCTCCAGCGCCGGGTGCGAGTCGAAGTGCTCCTCGATGGCGCTCCGCCCGCTGGCGATGACGATGATGATCTGCTCGATCCCCGAGGCTACCGCCTCCTCGACGGCGTACTGGATGATCGGCCGATCGACCATCGGCATCATCTCCTTCGGGACCGCCTTGCTGGCGGGCAGGAAGCGGGTGCCGAAGCCGGCCGCCGGCAGGACAGCCTTTCTGACGCGCACGATGATCGGGTCTCTCCGGGTGCGAATTCCGCGCCCGCGCAGCGGCGCGAGCTCGTCAGGCGGCGCGAATGCGAGGTTGCCTCACGGGGCGCTGAGTATAGCAACGGCAGACCGATCCACCCCGCGACGCTACAATCGCGAGCCGATGATCAAGTCGCTGATCCGCACTTTCGCCGGCCCCAGCCGCGACCCAAAGATGGCATTCATCAGTCGTCCGCTGCCGCGCCGGCTGCTGGACGAGCAGGTCGTTGCCGCCCTCGAGATCGCGCTCGCCGAGGACCCGCGTCCCGAAACCCTGGTCGAGACGCTCCCCGGTGCGCTGCGGCGGGTGACCGGCTATGGCTATGAAGTGCTGGATCGGTCGACCCGCGACGTGACCGGCGTCTACCGCAAGACCCAGGTCATGATCCGCGACGGCGAGGTTGGCCTGTGGCCCGGCTACAAGGCGCGCCCGTACTCCCTGCGGGCCCCGTCGAGAAGCGCCGAAGAGGCGCGCGCCGCGATCGCTGCGGCCGAACACCCTCCTGGCTCCTCGGACGCGTCCCGCACGAAGCCAGCCGGAAAGCCCGGATGGGCGCCGCCGCCCGCGATCGGGTCAGCGCCCGCCTCCGACTCCGAGACCGATCACTCCGATGCGAGCGTCTGATGGGACGCCAAAACGTGCCGCGCGACCAGTGGCTGGAGCTGGGCGCCGACTGCCCGCACTGCGCCGAGCGCCTCACCGAGGCCGATGTCTACTCGTGGCGCCCGATGCCGGAGGATCCGAAGCTGTTGCTGGCCTGGTGTCCGGAGTGCGGCGACCGGGTCGAGATCAATCACGTCTAGCGCAGGTCAGGGATATGGCTTCCTCCGCTCAGTGAGGCCATCCGTCGGGGTCCAGCGCATGATCGACATCTCGCCGCGCTCCAGGTCGAAGCGGATGAGGGATGCGCCCTCGAGCTGAATGGTGCCCACCAGCGGCACCGCATCCTGAAACGAGAGCCACCAGGCCTCCGGGTCAGCGCGGCGAGTGGCCTCGTCGACCTCGGCGAATCGGCCGCGCAGAGTCAGCTCCGGGTCTCCACTGTCAGGGTCGTCCACGATCGAATGCAGGGTGCAGCGCGGATCGCGCATGAGGTCTCGCACCTTCGCCGAGCCACGAATCAGCCCGAAGAGCAGCTCACCGCTGCCGAGGTAGGGTTCCACCGTGCTGATGCGCGGCCATCCATCGGCGCGGACGGTGCCAAGCATGGCGAGCCGAAAGTGCCGCAACCGCTCCTCGCCCACCTTGACCAGCTGCGGTGCCGTGCCGCGCAGCGTCCGCCAAGAAGCCATCGGTCTCGCCCATTTCAAGTTGGCTGGTGCCCCCAACCGGATTCGAACCGGTGATCTCCACCTTGAAAGGGTGGCGTCCTAGGCCTCTAGACGATGGGGGCGCTGGTGGGCGACATCGTACCAACGTGGCCGACGCCCGCGGTCCGCGGGGCCCTGGGCTGCCTACAGGTAGAACAGGATGACCAGGATCACCGTGCCGGCGAGGGCCAGCGCCGCGATCAGCAGCATGACCCCACCGCCCAGCGCGATGGCCACCGACATCCCCGCCGATCGGCTCCGGTAGGCGCGCTGAGACCAGATCCAGCCCTGGATGAACAGGAAGACCCCCACCGCCACGCCGATCAGCGAGCTGGCCAGCATCGCCGCCACCGACACCTGGGAGTCGTCGCCCAGCAGCGCCAGCGCCGACAGGCTGGCGGCGATCAGCAGGCCCACCACCCCGATCACCACGTTGCGCAGGAAGGGGTGCATCAGAAGTCGGAGTACCGCTCTTCACGCCACGGATCGGCCGAGTTGGAATAGCCGTTGCGCTCCCAGAAGCCGAGCTTGTCCTCCACGCTGAACTCGATCCCTCGCAGCCATTTCGCGCTCTTCCAGAAGTAGCGGCCAGGCACGATCGCCCGCAGCGGATAGCCGTGGTCGGGCTCGAGCGGCTTGCCGTCGTAGCTCCAGGCCAGGAGGCAGCCGGGGGCGAGGGCCGCCTCCAGCGGCACGTTCGAGGTGAAGCCACCCTCGGCGTGGAAGATGACGAAGCGCGCGCTGGGGCGCGGCTGGGCGACCTCGGCGATGTGGCTGAACGGGACCCCCTCCCAGGTCGTGTCGAGCTTCGACCAGCGCGTCACGCAGTGGATATCGAGCGTCGTCCGGGCCGTCGGCAGCTGCCGGAACTCGCCCCAGCTCAGCGTGCACGGGGTCTCCACATCGCCGAAGACGCGGAAGTCCCAGCTGGCAAGATCGGGGTACTCGGGGACCCGTCCGAAGTGGAGGACGGGAAACTTATCGGTGAGCACCTGCCCTGGTGGGATGCGCGCCTTGATCTGCGGATCGTCCGACTTTCGCTGCCAGCTGAACATCTGGTCGCAAGGGTACCGGACATGGCCTCAGCGTCAAGGCCGCGCCCCGCGGATAGACTCCAGGCGATGGCCAGCTCGACATTCAGCGCCTTCGCGGCGGTCGCCGCAGCGGTGGCGGCGACGACCTCCAAGCTGCGCAAGCGCGACCTGCTGGCGGCGTACCTGCGGGACCTGCCTCCGGCGGACCTGCCGATCGCGGCCACCTTCTTCGCGGGTCGACCCCTCCCCGGGGCGAGCGACAAGCTGGGGCTCGGCTGGGTGCAGCTGAGCCAGGCACTGGAGGCCGCCAGCGGTGCCGACGAGGCCGCGCTGCGCGCCGCCTACCTGCGCCATTCCGACCTTGGCGATGCGGCCGCCGAGCTGCTCGCCGGTCACCGGCGGCGTGGCGATCGGCTCACCCTCGCGGCGCTCGATGCGGCCTGGCGCGCGATGGCCGAGACCTCCTCCACCGATGCGCGGGTCGCCGCGATGACCCGCACCCTTGCCGCCGCCACCGCGGAGGAGGCGCGCTTCATCGGACGCATAGCGGCACGCGAGCTCCGCGTCGGGCTGCGCGAGGGACTGCTCGAGGAGGCCATCGCCGCCGCCTTCGATCGCCCCGTCGAGGCGGTGCGGCGGGCAAGCATGCTGCTTGGCGAGCCCGGGGCCACGGCTGTCCTCGCTCGCGATGACCGCCTGGCCGGGGCGGCCCTGATGCTCGGCAGCCCGATCCGCTGCATGCTCGCCACGCCCGTCGCAGACGCCGACGAGGTGATGCGGCGCGTCGGCGCCGAGGCCTGGATCGAGGACAAATACGACGGCATCCGCGCGCAGCTGCACCTTGCCCCCGGGGCTGGCCCGCGGCTCTTCTCCCGCGACCTCAACGATGTGACCGCGGCCTTCCCCGAGGTCGCCGAGGCGGCGGCCTCCCTGGGACATACGCTGGTCATCGACGGTGAGCTGGTCCCGTATCGGGCGGGATCGGTGCTCGACTTCGCCAGCCTGCAGACGCGCCTCGGGCGGGTCAGACCGAGCGCCGAGCTGATTGCCGAGGTGCCGGTCGCGCTGGTCGCCTTCGATCTGCTGCACCTCGACGGCCGCGACCTGCTCGAGACGCCCCTGCGCGACCGAAGAGCAGCGCTTGATTCGCTGAACCTCCCTGAGCGGACCGGGGGGCGCTTCCTGACCTCGCTTCTCTCGCGCGCAACAACCGCCGGCGAGGTCGAGGCCCACTTCGACGACGCTCGGGAGCGACGCAACGAGGGCCTGATGATCAAGGATCCCGCATCCGTCTACCATCCGGGCCGACGCGGGCTCGGCTGGCTGAAGCTGAAGAAGGCGCTCGCCACTCTCGACTGCGTCGTGGTCGGGGTCGAGTGGGGCCATGGCAAGCGGCGCGGCGTCCTCTCCGACTACACGTTCGCGGTGCGCGCGCCCGGCGACGGCGATCTGCTCGCCATTGGCAAGGCCTACACCGGCCTGACCGATGCCGAGATCGCGAGGATGACCGAGCACTTCAAGGAGATCACGCTGCGCGACTTCGGCCGCTACCGGAGCGTCGTTCCCGAAGTGGTGGTCGAGATCGCCTTCGATCGGATCATGCGCAGCGCTCGGCACAAGAGCGGCTTCGCCATGCGCTTCCCGCGGATCGTGCGCATCCGGGAGGACAAGACACCGGCCGAGATCGACGACCTGGCGACCGTCGAGAAGCTCTTCGAGGCGCAGGCCTCGGGCCGCATCCTGCTCGCCCGAGGGAAGGGCGGCGAGACCGCCCGGATCACCACGACCGGGGAGATCGAGGGGGAGTAGCCGCGGCATCGCGCTCGGGCCGAGCGAACGGCCTGGATCGCGCGCAGAATCCCGCAGATGACAGGCTATGGTTCCGACCCGTTCGGAACATCTGCGGTGCAGAACCTCCGGATCGACGTCTACCTGCCGGCCTTCCGCGTCTCCGGCCTTACGGCGACCCGCTTCACGCGGGTGGCTGACATCGTCAACCAGCTTGCCTCGACGCACCTGGTGATCGAGCAGGCCACGGTCAGCGAATACGCCGACCCGACCGCGACGCTGGGTGCCCACCAGGTGCTCGTCACCGTCGATCACATCCTGTTCGTGGTGGCACCCGATGTCGATGTGGCGGCCCGGCCCGAGATGCGCATCCCCAAGCGAGCCGTCCGCGCGCAGCTCGGGCTGCCGCCGTTTCGGGTCACCGGCCTCGTCCATATCCCGCAGGGCAGCCGCCCCGTCGACGGGCTGCTGAACGCAGCCGACCGCTTCCTGGCCATGACCGACGTGACCGTCACCTCCGGCGCGCATCCCGAGCTGGAGCGCCATGTTGCGGCGGTCGCGGTGCAGCGGGCAAGGGTGCAGGTGCTGCTGGTCGGTGACGACGAGCGGCCCGATCAGCTTCTGGCCGAGGTGCTTGACCAGCAGACCGCCGAGAGCTGGTTGCCCAAGCCCGCGGAGAAGCCCGGGGAAGGGTAGGGTCCTAGGCGACCCGGGCCGAGGTGGCGCCCACCCGACCTTCGGCGGGCCGCTCGGCCGCGTCGAGCACCGCCTCCACGAAGCGAGCCACCCGCGGAGGGTCCATGCGCTGCATGCGGCCGATGCGCTGCGCCCACCACGGGGCGTTGTCGACGGTGACCACGTCGACCTCGGGCTCCTCGAGGACCACCTTGCTGTACGGCCCCGGGAAGGTGATGGCTGCAGCAATGGGCAGCGAGGCGCCATCGGCTCCCTCCTGTGCCCAATGCGCCACCGCGTCGGTCACCTTGTCGGCGTCGAATGACGGGTTCGTGAGGCACGGGATCCATCCTGCCCGTGAGCGCGTATCGAACTCCCAGCCGCGGCCGCGCACGCGGTACCGGCCGTGCCAACGCCGGGCCAGCAGAACGCGCACCCCGGCAGGCCCGACCAGCAGCGCTGCCAGGTCATCCGGGATGCCCGGGAGGCGGGGTGACAGGATCAGCACATAGGAGTCGTCGAAGGCGGGGGTGAGCAGCCGGGCCAGGTCGTCGCCGCGCTCCTGGGTCCGGCGCCGACTGGCGTTGAAGGCGCGCACGGCCATCGCCGCGCCAACCCCGAGGCCAAGCGCGGCCGAGAGCGCCAGCAGGGCGATCGGCGCGGCACGTCCGGCCGGCAGGATAGCGATCAGCAGGAGCGCCGAGCAGCCGACGATCAGCATCAGCAGCGCCATCACCACCGGCCCCGCGGCGCGGCGAGGATCGGCAGGTCGGATCAGCCGCATGTCTCACCTCCGGCTGCTACGCTGCGGTCATGGTCAACAGCGTCTCGATCCTGGCCACGGCCGTGGACCCGCAGGGCGGCCTGCGGGTCGAGGTGGTCACCGACGCCGGCTTCCCCCTCGCCTTCGATGCCGCGGAGGCCGGGGCGGCGCAGAGCGCCCCCAGCCCCACCGAGACGGTGCTCGCCGCGCTCGCGGGGTGCACCTCGATGGACGTGGCGAGCATCCTGCGCAAGAAGCGCCAGCGAGCGACGAGCTACGAGATCGCGGTGACCGGCGAAAAGGCCGAGGAGCATCCGCGCGTCTACACCAGGATCGTGATCGAGCACCGGGTTGCCGGCGACGTGGAGCCGGAGGCCCTGCGACGTTCCATCGAGCTCTCGGCGACCCGCTACTGCCCCGTCAGCGCCATGCTGTCGCACGCGGTGACCATCGAGCACGGCTATCGGCTGCGCCGGGATGGGCGCGACGAGGTGGCCGCCCTGGTGGCGGTCACCGGGCCGGAGGGCGCCCGGGTCGTCTGAAGCGATCACGTGGCGAGTCTGTTCGGGCTCCGTCAATCGGGCAATGGCGGGATGGTCCTGACCTCGCGTCCCCCTTTTGTCGAGCGTGGGGGACTTGGCGACCGGGTGTAGCATGGCGCCTCTCATGGCACGTTCGATGTGGCGCGGGGCGATCCAGTTCGGGCTGGTGACGATCCCGGTCAAGCTCTACCTGGCGACCGAGAGCAGCTCGATCGGCTTCAACATGCTCCACGCCAGCTGCCTCAACCGGATCCAGATGAAGATCTACTGCCCGTTCCATGACGAGGTCGTGCCGCGCTCGGAGACGGTGCGCGGCTACGAGTGGAGCAAGGGTCGCTACGTCGTGCTCAGCGACGAGGAGATGGACGCGGTCCCGCTCAAGACGGTGCGCGCCATCGAGATCGAGATGTTCGTCGACGCTCACCAGGGCTCCGCCGGAGTCGAATTCGTCAAGCAGGCGTACTACCTTGAGCCCGATCCGATCGGCCGCAAGGCCTTCGAGCTGCTGCGCCAGGTGCTGTCCGAGACCGGCAAGAGCGCCATCTGCAAGATCGTCCTGAAGGACCGCGAGCAGCTGGCCGCGCTCAACCCGTACAGCAGGACGATGCTGCTCACCACCCTGCACTGGCCCGACGAGGTGCGCTCGCTCGAGGAGCTGAACATCCCCGACGAGCCGATCGAGGTGAAGCCGGCCGAGCGCGCCATGGCGGAGCAGCTGATCTCGTCCATGACCGGCCAATTCTCTCCGGACAACTTCCGTGACGACTATCGCGCCGCGCTGATGTCGATGATCGAGGCCAAGGTGGCGGGCGAGGCCCCGGTGGCGGCGCAGCGCGCCGAGCCGACCAAGATCGGCGACCTGATGGCGGCCCTCGAGGCCAGCGTGGCTGCGGCGCGGGAGGCTCGCCGAGGATCGCCCGCAGAGGTCGGGGAAGAGGGCGCGAACACGGCGGCCGCCTCTCGCGGACGCAAGACCGCCTGACCGCGGGGGTGCCCGCCGAGCAGCTGCGCCTGTCGGTTCCCACCACCGGCGAGCGCCCGGCTCGCCGGCTGCCGGCACGCATCGCGCCGATGCAGGCGACGCCGGTCGACGCCCCTTTCGACGACCCGGCCTATCTCTTCGAGCCGTGGTGGCCGGGCGCGCGAGCCCTCGTGCTCGTCGAGCGAGGTGGCCTGCGCCTGCAGGTCGATGGATTGGCCGACGCGCTGGCGGCCTTCCCCGAGCTCCGCGACCTGTCCGCGCAGCTGGCCGAGGATGGGGTCGTCCTCGATGGCACCCTGCTGGTGCTCGACGATCAGGGGCGTCCGGATCCGGAGCTGCTGCGCTCGCGCCTGGGCGGCGATTCGCGGTCCGGGCGCCCCGCCTACGTCGCCAGCGACCTGCTCTGGGCCGGAGGGCAGCCGGCGGGGCGGCGCTCCTTCCGCGTTCGACGGGCCTGGCTGGAGGCGATCCTGGCGCCCGGCGACCGCGTGACCGTCGGGCGCGGCTACGTTGGCGACGGGACCCTGGTGGCGGAGGCCCTCGGCGGGCTCGGGGTCGAGGCGCTCTCGGCGCGCCGGCTCGATGCTCGACATCGCTCGGGGCCCGCCGGGAACGCCTGGCTGCGCGCGCCGGTCACCCCTGCCGAGCCACGCCCGCGACCCACGCTCTCCCTGATCCTCCGCCTTCCCCTTGACGTCTAGGGGGCCAGCAGCGGCTCCAGCACCCATGGCCACGGCCGGTCGATGAGCAATCGCTCGGCGGTCGAGACGAGGCCGTCGGCGGGATAGGCTCGCAGCGACGCGATGTCGTAGGTGAGGGACGGCGGTGCCGGCGGAACCTCGGAGAGGGGAGATCCGCGGGTCACCTCGCCCATGCGCAGCGCCGTGGCGTCGTCCTCGCCCCAATGCCGCAGCAGGAGGGCCGCGACGTCCCAGGTGAACGGATCGTCAGCCTGCTCCCCGGCGGCGGCATCCAGAGCAGAGCGGGCGGCCGTCTCGTCGCCCTGCATGGCGAGGGCCAGGGCCTGGATGCTGGCCAGGCTGTATTCCTCCGGCCGGAGCTCCTCCCCGCGCATGCGGCGGGTGACCAGGAGCGCAAGCTCGCTGGTGGACGACCCGCTTGCGGCGGTCCGGGGATCGGTCAGCGGGAGTGTCCGGGGCCACGGCACCACCAGGGCGGTCTGCCATGAGGCGAGCAGGGCCGCGCCGTAGTAGGCATTGGCCCGCGCCGTGCGGCCGAGCTCCTCGGAGACGAGCGCCGCATTGACCAGCGCAAGCGCGGAGCGACCCGACGTAGTGACCGACAGGGCCGCGGCGTTCGATGCGCAGCCCTCATCGTGGGCGGCCAGGCAGAGCAGCGACAGGTTGGTCCACGAGGCCCAGTCGCCCGGGTTGAGAGCCACCGCCCGCTCGGCGCTCTGCCGGGCGAGGAGCGGGGAGCCGGCGCGATCGGCCGCCACGGCCAGCGACTTCGGTCCGGCCGGTTGGCCGGGATCGAGCGTAACGGCGGCGCTGTAGGCGTTGCGCGCGGCGGCCCAGTCGCCGGCCGCAGCCGCGTCGCTGCCGGCGCGATACCAGATCGCGGATGCATCGGCCAGCAGGGAGACCGCCAGCAGTCCAGCTGCCGCCACGCCCGCCGCCCCCGAGAGCAGCGCCGACAGCCGGTGGAACCGGATCGGATGCCAGGTGACGGCGTCCGCATCGCGCAGCGCAACAGCGACCATCAAGACGAGGAGGAGGTTGAAGTTCGGGAGGAAGGTCAGGTCCTCGGTCAGGAAGCCGATGGCGATGCCCACGACGGCCGCG
>Ga0153915_10004361_pt1 | contig 13022 bp, 9 predicted proteins | sample Opewatmetagenome_2_FD_107003 | JGI IMG/M metagenome (GOLD analysis project Ga0153915, IMG submission 107003) | Freshwater wetland microbial communities from Ohio, USA - Open water 3 Core 3 Depth 3 metaG | ecosystem: Environmental > Aquatic > Freshwater > Wetlands | place: USA: Ohio, Lake Erie... | reverse complement strand
CAGTTCCACCGCCTTCACTTTTTGTGAGTGTCTGCGGATGGTAACAGTCTGGTCCGTTTCCTTTGAGGGGACGACGAGCCTCTGATGATGCACTTATCTGGACCCGTTTCCTTTGAGGGGCCTGGAAAGGTATGATAATATTTATGCTCTTGATGATACTATCTTGATGAAAGAGTCGTCCTTGCTCAGATTGTTTTTTCTCGCTCGAAAGCTCACACAAATGGCAAAGAAGGGCGTCTTGATACCAGATCGGTCGATGCATTCCATTTCAAAACTCGGGGCAATCTTTGTGCACCTGCTTGCAGGTCTAGTAGTTCCGGCGAGGTCGTTGCTCTTGGCGATCATCCTGATACAGCTTGCGGCTTCCCAAGCAATAGCGACAAAGCTCATCTGGTCAGAAGACGAAATCGTCAACGGAAATGTGCCCGGAGCTCTGGTCACCCCCAACAACGCCCGCTCTATTGAGGTCGATGCATCAGGGGTCGCTCACATGGTCTTCTCAGGAAACAGAGACTTTGACTACAACATCTATTACCGGTCGCGCGAGCGAACAGGATGGGGAAGGCTCGAGCAAGTCAACGTCAGCGCCTCCACGTCCACCACTCCTACCCTTGCGATAGGATCAAAAAATGTGGTGTACGTTGTCTGGTCTGACGACGTGACGGGAAATTGCGACCTCTATTTCTCTGAACGATTGAATGGAAGCTGGACGAGCCCGGAGAACTTGACCGCCGACTCTACCTCGTCTCTCTTTCCGGCTCTTTCAAGATCTGCCGACGGAAGACTCCATCTTGTTTGGGAAGACAAGTTCGGTGAAACATCGAGGATTCTCTATTCGGTTCGCTCCCGGTCAGAATGGTCTTCTCCGATCTGTCTCAGCCGGCGAGGAACGAGCGCCACTGCGCCTTCAATAGACGTTTCGCCTGACGGAGTCGTTCATTGCGTCTGGTCAGAGAACACAAAACGGAAGAGAGAGATTGTCTACAGGGAATTCTTTAACGGTTCGTGGAAAAGACCCGTTGGCTTGAGCAACCCTTCGAGCTCTCCGAATAGACCATGTGTAGCAGCCGATCTGCGGGGAGGGGTACACGTGGTGTGGGAAGATCACAGATTTCCAGTGCCGGCTGTCTGCTACAGGGAAAGAAGCGGCAAACGGTGGAGGCGTGAGGTGCTCATCACTGACGGAAGCTCGAAGGCATTCAGGCCGGTTGTGGCGGTGGGATCCCGTTCCATTGTCAACATCGCATGGTACGATAACAGATGGGGCGTGACTCAGGCGATCTATTGCAGCCGAGAAGCAGGCACCTGGAATCAACCGTTCAGGCTGTCTTATTCGGAGGCTCCCACTTACTTCACAGCCATGGCAACGGGTGCAGACGGGAGTGTTCACGTTATTTTTCAGGACAGACGGAGGGGAAATTACGACGTTTACTATAAGTGTGCCCCACCCGGCAAGGACAGGGCGTCACATTTGAAGTGAGTCCGGGGTGGAGCGGGCGGCCATATCGGAAACGAATGGCATGAGTTACCTCAGGAGGGAGAAGATGCAAGAAACATTCGAGGTAATCGTACTTGTCGGAAGACCTGCAGCGGGAAAGAGCGAGGTCATTGACTATTTGAAGAAGGAAAGCGTCGAGAACAGGAAACGACGCTTCCGAATAGGAGTGTTTGAGGAAGTTGACGATTTCCCATTCGTCTGGGAGACTTTTGAGATAGACGACATCCTATCAAAACACGGAAGAGAACGGTTGTTCACAACACCCGACTATTACTTCAAGGACCCTTTCATCTGGAACTTGTTCATTGAGAGGATAAATCTCGAATTTGCGAAAAAACTTGCCGGCGACCCGAACTATCTTAAGAACAAGACCGCGATAGTCGAGTTTGCACGTGGAGGAGAGAACGGTTTCAGAGAGGCCTTTTCCCTTCTTTCCGACGAGATACTCACCCGCGCCGGCGTCGTTTACATAAACGTTTCTTATGAAGAATCCTGTCGAAAGAACAGACGAAGATTCGACCGGAAGCAGGCCCACAGCATTCTCTTCCACTCCTTGCCGGATGAGAAAATGGAATTCTATTACAAGATCAACGACTGGGAAAAGATGGCTAAGGGTAATGACGGCTATCTCAGCATAAGAGGACACACCGTTCCTTTCTCGATGTTCAACAACGAACCCGAGGTAACCGACAAACCGGAAGAGCTTGGCAAGGCACTCGAGAGCGTTTTCGGAACTCTCTGGAAGAGGCTAAAAGAAAGACCTCGGCAGTAGAAGGTCCGCCTAATGCGGCTCGATGAGGAAGGCAGGGGTCCCGCAGGAACGCTTAGTCGATTACTATTCTAAGTTCAGACCTAGGGCTCAGGCTGCTCTCAACCTTTCGCAGCTGCAGTTGCCCCCGGATTGAGCTGTTTTCAAGCCCTCGCCGTTGCGGTTGCCCCGGGATTGAGTTATTTTCAAGTTTTCGCCGCTGCGGTTGCGGCCGCGTTCTTCACAGCGAGTTCGATTTCGTGAGCAGCCAAGAGCTCTGCCACACGCTTTCTCTCTGCCACGGACAGAAAACCTACCGCAATGAAAATGAACACTAGAGAGAGCCAATCCTGAAGTTTGGGAAAACTACCCTTGAAGGCAAAATAGAAGACGAGGGTTGCCACTGTGCCGGCAACGAGTGACGTCAATCGGTTGGTTAGGCCGGCGAAAGTTGCCGTCCTTCCTTTGAACATGAATATGAAGACCGAGAAGAAGGCGACCATGCCGTACGCCATTCCGGCAAGTATCGCCCATGGCCAGAGATGGAGCGGGTTGGTGAACGCCCCTCTATAGAGCTCGAGCTGCGTGCTCTCCCAGCCGAAACGCAGAGGAGCATGAAAAAGGAACAGACCAACGATCACCATGGTCACGCACGCGGAAATCTGTTCGATTGAGAAGAACCACTTGTTGTCCAGCTTCTGGCCCTTGGCCCGGGTATTCTTGTAATAGTTCATTATGTAGATGCGGATTGCGTAGGCAGTAATGTAGCTCCCTAGAATTGCCAGGGCCACGCCTGAATGTGCGAAGTCAAAGTCTCCCTTCTTTACCCAGAATATCTGGACACTTGCTGCAAGCAAAGCGATCACCACGCCGATATTTTCCTCAATGTAGACCTTCTTGTGAAGAATGCCCTGCCGAATCTGCACTGCGTCCACGGCGCGGCTAATCACGATGACGCTCGCTCGCATTATTACCATTGCCACCATGACCGAAATGGGAAGGGAATACATCAGGGTTGTGGTGGGAATGACGACTGCAGTACAAATGCCGGACGGGATTATGTAGAGAAATTCCCGAGGAAAAGTGAGTGCGCCCCAGTGGACCAGATTCAGTGATTTAGACTTGAACCAGCGTAGGACAAGCACGACAACGACGCAAAGACTTGTCCCGCCCAGTGTGCTGTAAACAAGAAACTCGGTTTCCTTCATCCGTGGCAAACCAAACGCGGGCTTACCGGTGAAGTATTTCACCGTGATTCCTGTGATGACATAGAAGAAAAAATAGCTCAAACAAAGCTGGAGAAGTCTTCCCGTACTGCCTTCAGTAGTCTTCCACATGTTTGTTCTTCCTGCTCTAAGGTTAAGAACCTACGTGACCGCAGAACGTACTGGAACTCACGCGGCTGGAGCGTTTCTCTGCAAGATGGCCCCAAACCAAACGCGGGGCCGTCATGCACTGCCACGCCCGTGACTTTCACTAAGGGAGCATAAATGAATCACGTGAGCCCAGGACCACGTCTTTTTAGATTAAAAAAAAGACTACTCCCATTTCTCGTCGAAGTCGAGGGAATACTTGCTGGGAATCAGCTCAGAGCTGGAGCGATGTGCAGGGTAAGGTAGCGAGACATGTCACAGGCGCGAGGTCGCTCATGCACGTGTGATCGGCGGCCGCAAGGCATGGACCCCCCCAACACAAGCAGGAGGCGCCCCGCGAATTGCTTCAGAAGAATGTCAGTCAGTTATCGCCGCCTCAATGCGGCAGTAGTCTACTCATCACCAACCACGGCAAGGACATCCCCACTCCCCAGACGACGTACCGCCACGGCTCTGCGAGAGCATTGTCACCCACAATGACGCCACCGACGATCAGAGTGAGTAGAAATGAAATCCCTGCTTTGCTCACATGGAACCTCACTTTTCTATAGCGACGTATGCACACACTGCTGCCGCTACGCCACAACATGCGCCGGCACACTTGAGCCAAAAGGGTCCGGTAAAAGCGCATCCTGCTATACATGGGCCACAGGTGGTCGTGAAGCAATCGACCCATTTCTTCTTGTCGAATTTGATGGGCTGCGGCTCATCCTCGGATGAGATCGCCTCCTGGAGTTCGCCGGTTTCCGTGTCAACTGTGATTGCTATCACACTTCCGTCCTCTTCACGGCTGAGCATTGTCGTTGCGAATTTGTTACCTCGCGGGTTTATCATCGGCACAGCGATGTAGCCCAAATCGGGACCCTGATTTGACTCGGGCGCAAGGTAGTTATCGCCGACGGCGGGACTCGATCCGGAAATTTCGAACGCTTCATCGACCAACTCGATCATCCCAAGCGTTCTACAGCGGGCCAACACCTTCACCGCACCGGGCGAATTCAATACGCGCTGCACCCTTTCAAGTCCAGGGTGAACGGGTGACCAGGGTTTTCGATTTGCGGTGTCTCGAAGCTTCTCTAAGTTGCCCGGCCGTTCATGAGCAGAACCGGGGTCGCCTCTCGCCGTCAGGTGTTCCCCACGGTAGCCCCGGTCTGATCCGTTGTCAATTGAATTACTGGAACCATCGTCGGAACGTGTGACGGATGCTGAATTTCGTTCTTGAAGCTGGGCTGCGACAGCCCGGCCCCAAAGAATAGATGAACTGAGAACAACAAGGAAAAACAAAGCAAGTGCCGGCAGGATCAAAGTTCTGGTCTTAGTCACAACAACCACCCCCATTCCCTGACTAACCACTCTAACAGAAACCACCAGAGGCACGCTCAGATGCTGGCAAGTCTTGTGCCACGGCTGCAAACCTTGCCCGTGCTGACCGATCTGATTCGGGCGAAGGAGTAGATGTCAACTTCGCGTCCTACCCAGTCAATGAAGTTCACGGCCTGGCAGAACTATTCGAAGCTCCTGATGATTCTGATTATTTCGTGGGGATCGCTTGCGTCCCGCAACTCCTGGATGGTGTTCTCAAAGCGGAGGATGTCAGCGAGGGATTTGTAGACCCTGAGGTAGAAAGTATCATCGTGGGGCGGCGCTGCCATCGGAAAAAAAACGTAGACCGGCTTCTCATCGAGCGTTTCGAATTCCAGTCCGTTTCCCGAGCGGGCAAAGGCGATCACGAACTCCTTCACCTGGACGGTTCTTACGTGAGGCAGCGCCACCCCTCCCCCAATACCGGTGGTGGCTTTTTTTTCTCGGTTGTATAGATCGCGAAGCAGACGATGAGAATTGCGCACGTTACCAGAGCGATCGAGCAGATCGACTAAGGCGGTAATTATTCTCTCTTTTGTCTCCCGGGCCACACTCTGCGCGCTCATCTCCTCAGGAAAATCAAGATTTACCTGGGAATCAAGATTGAGCTCTACCAGTTCAGGAGTGAGATACCTTGACAGTCGCATTGAGTGGTATTAGTGAGTGCGCTGCGCAGCCCATGCGTCACGCAGCGCACTCCAAAGAGTTGTTAACGCGCCGTGACCAGTTTCACAGAACTTGATGCGCCTTCCCCGTTAACGTGCTATGACCAGCTTCACAGAACTTGATATACCTTCGCCTTCGAGCTTGGCAACGTAAACACCAGAGCTGAGTTTGTTGCCACTTGCGTCGGTTCCGCTCCACACCAGCACGTTAGAGCCCTGTTCCAATCGCCCGCTCGCGAGAACTGAGATTTTGTGACCTGCGACGTCATACACCGAAACCTCTCCAATCACAGGGCTGGTGAGCTCAAAGCTGATCCTAACGACAGGATTGAACGGGTTTGGTGTTGCCTCCATTTCGCCGACAAGCTCGGGCAAAGAGGCGACGGCCTGAGGCTCCCCGGGAGAAGAAGCTTGAAGCGGTCGCTGCGAGCCTTTCTCTGGCGACAGTGATGCAATTCCTGCCGGAGCCATGTACTCGATCGTATAGGCAAGGTAGTCCGCCGAGCAGGAATAGGTACTGCTCCTTGAGTTCGCGGCCACGCGCACCCTGATCTCGCCTGAAGCTGAAACAAAGTTCGCAGGAGACGTGGTCGTGTACGTGCGCGTCACGTCAGTTGTGCCGACAGTTGACTGGTTCACGCGGGTCCACGTACTGCTGGAGAAGTCATAGAGGTAGAGGCTCTGGGTTCTAGATGTCGAGTACTTCCCGTCATAAGTTATTGTCAGTTTGCTTGGCTGCTCCGATATCGACGTCGATGCGTACCAATCCGTGTAATACTTGTTTCCGCTTCTTGCGGCGTTCACCTTCATGTAGCTTGCGTCATTGACGGCGAGGTTCTGGTAGCTTCCCGAGGCGATCGTTCCTATTAGCATGGTTGTGCTCGTAGGATAGTAGGTCTTTGTTATGACCTGGCCGCCGCCATTCGAATTGTAGTACGTGTCGGTGAATCCGCTTCCCTTAACTGTGTAAGCTGCCCCAGCGCCGGGATCAGCCTCAATTATGATGTTCCCGCCCACCTTGTCCCATCCTTGCGTAGGCGAAGCGCCCGAGCCTGTCTCAGTCCAGTACGTCTTTACGTTATGATTGTGCAATCTGGTAAGCGCCGTGGACGTCGGGTGGCCGTAGGTGTTCGAACCCACGTGGATTATGCCCACTTCCGGAGTGGTTGCAGTAAGCCAGTTGTCATTGGAGGAGGTGGCAGAAGCGTGATGATGAACCTTGTAAACCTCGACGTCGCCGACTTCGGGTCCGACAGTGGTCTCGACGTCATTACCGGAGCCACCGGTAAGGTCTCCTCCCATTACCTCATCGAAGTAGCCGTAAGTAATCTTGAGAACGACGCTCTTTGAGTTCTCGTCCGATCCGCTGTAAACTCCTGCGCCGTTCAGATCAATGCACTTGATCGAAACGGGATTCGCGGAGCCGGCATCGAGGGTTATGCTTTGGTTCTTTGCAATGGTGGTGCGTTTGTTCCCCAGCGCGTTGACGTATTCCGTGTAGGTCTGGCTAGAGTAAGAGGAACCTCTGTCGTACCCTGCAATGTTAAGCACCACGCCGGCTGCCATAAGATCCCCGAGACAACCTATGTGGTCAGCGTGGTAATGCGACGCAAAATTGTAGTCGTAGTTTGTGATACCGAGACCTGTGACGTAATTGACAAACAGTGAACAATCGGTATAGGTGCCGTCATCGACGATCGCTATCTGTCCCTGCGGGCTGATGATCACGATTCCGTCGCCCTGACTTGCATCGATGTGATGAATCTGAAGCTTCCCGTCCCCTGCTGCTGCCGCTGTCCCGTGCATCCACAAGACCGAGAGCGCAAGAACGAGAACACAGAAAAGGAATCGATTGCTCAGAGATGGGGCTCCGATGGTTGACATGTCCTGCCTCCTTTGCTGGGGTTTCGTTCCAGTTGGGTCGAAACCTCCTCCTCCGCGTCGGACGAAACGCATTTTACACAGAGAGGTTTACATTGCAACTCAATAATTCACTCGGAGATGGGCGAAGATTCCTAGGAAATTGAAGGGCGTTTTTCCGCGGAGACGGCAGCCTCGCCCCCCCGACGTGCGAAACTACGAGCCATGACAAGGCAGACGGAAACAAGGCCGGCATTCAGATACCAGTTGTAGCGCATCAAGTTGTGACCGAAAAGTCCCAGCATCAGCAAGAGCCAGTAGGAAGCCAGGCAAGCCTGGCAGACGGCACTTACAGCCCTCGTCTCCATTGTGTCAATCGAGGCCAGCGTTGACCTCCCTCGGGCCGCTCCCCTCATGCAGACAATCGCAAAACCAAAAAATGAAAGGAGCCCAAGCAGCCCTGTCTCGCCGGCCACCTGTGCGAGCAGATTGTGTGCCTCCATCCAACTGCGCCTCTGTTGGGGCGAATAGATCATGCCATGCGCGACGCCAAAGTTTCCAATTCCCACCCCAAGCAAAGGCCTGTCCAGGAACATCTGAGCACCCACTTTCAATCCTGTCACTCTTCCCATTGCGGATTCGGAGGCGCCGGCATTTCTTTGAAAATCAAAGGTGGTCAAGAACCTCTCCTGATACTGCGACGGCATCGACAGCCAGATGGCTGCGACAAGAGGAATGATTACGAGACCCGTCAGCAATTTCCGCTTGTGAGTGGCCCACAAGTAAAATATGAGAAAAAGAGCGCCGAGCATTGCGGACCTGGAACCGGTCAGCACCACCACGAGGCCCCCAGCTCCGATGACTCCGAGCCAAGAAAGGCGCCAAAAGAGATTTCGGTGTACACCGATGTTGTAGAACGCGAAGCACATTGCGAGAACCAAGCTGGCGGCAAGTGAATTGGGATCACCCCTCGAGGCTGATCCCGTGGTTGCCCTCAATATACCCATCCTTATGTAGTTGTAGCCCTCTGAGTAGTAAAGTCTGAGGCTCTCGCCCGCCATCCAAACGTGTCCGATCGCGAAAACCAGCAAGAAAATGAACAATCTCTTCGGTGTATCAACCATCTGTGAAATGAGAAAAGCCAGAACGCAGAGCTTCAGGAGGTCGATCCAGGCATTAGCTGACCCTAACTTCCAAACCGAAGCAAAGATCGAAAGAAAGCAAACAATCACGAAGGCAAGAAGCCAGAAGGCAATGCTCCGCGAAACCGGTCTGATTCTCCTCTCCACTCCCGCCTGGAGGGCCCAGCCTACCATGGCAAGCAGTGCGCACAGTCTCTCGACGTGTAAGGCCTCGAGAAGTGGCACTCCTTCCTGTGGCCTCACGGCCACAAGAACCATGAACAGGAGCAAAGCCGGAAAGGGATTAAAAATGAACCACAATGATGCATAGAGTGCGACAGTTATCAGGAAGACCATCGCGGGATTAAGAAAAAGAAGTGCAACTCCCGCAGAGACTGGTATCACAAAAATCGCGAATATTTTAACGAGAGTCCCCGTCTTTATGAGTGGTTGGTGGTTCATCACATTTCTTCCCTCTGTCTCCTGGGAGAGCGCCCCAACGCAACCATTCCCCTCCAGAAGCCCGCGAACAAACCGGCATGGGTCGTCAGCAGGGCTCCGAATATCGAAGGCACGAGCCGCAAGCCGCTTCTTCTGGAGAGCACGTACGAGATGATCGCCAGCAGAAGAAGATAGACACTAATCACGAGAACGAGAAACAACAACGCCGTTCGCGAAAGTGTACCTGCGATGGCCAGGCCGGCAATAAGAATCGGTGGAGCGCCGAGCATGATCGCGCCAGAAGCAGTGTCTTTGGGGTGCTTCAAGAAAAGCCGAGCACGGCCGAAACCATAGCGATACATTTGTCTCAAAAGCGAGCCGAGATTCTCTCTCGGATAGTACCGGACCGTCACACGGGGACTGGTGAAGGCTCTCAGCCCGGCTTTTCTGGCTCTCAGATTGAAGTCAACGTCCTCGCAGGCATCAAAGCTCTCATCATAGTATCCTATTCGGTCGAACACGCGCTTCCTGTAGGCCGCACCAGAGCTGTCCGGGTCTACAAAGCCCTCATCCGTGGTTGAGAAGATGAACGAAGAGGGATTGTGCCCCAGCCACGATGACCTCGCCAGGGCTATGGCTTTCGCAAGACCCTTCTGATCCGGCTGCTCCAGCGGTTGAGGCCGGCATATCACGTCTACGGATGTGTTGCCAAAAAGCTCCGACAGATTCCTGAGAAGAAAGGGGTCTGGAATCTCACAGTGACCATCCACAAACAAGACGACGTCACCAACAGCGGCTCTGGCACCAATGTTCCTGCCGGCGCTCGAAAGGCGGGCGAGATTCTGAAGTACGCGAATGTTTTGGCGGGCCCTGCCCAACTCAGTCGCCAGCAATACGGTGTCATCGGTTGACCCGCCGTCTACCACGATGATTTCATACTTGTCCGGCGGGTACTCTTGATCCAGCAATGCCTGAAGAACCTTGTTCAGATGTTTACCTTCGTTCAGCACGGGAAGGACTATGCTAACGAAAATGCTGCTGCCCCTTGAACTCACCTTATCTTCCATCTATTCCTCGACGATCTACCACCGGGTGTCCGTCCCAGCCATTTCCACACGACCCCTGCGGCTAGACCCCAGGCGATTCCTCGACAGTCGCCTACCGTGTATCCGTACAGGCGACTCCCTCACAACCGCTACTGCCTGCACGTCCCAGAGTCTTCTCGTACACTTGAGCCAAGAGTCTAAGCTGCTCTTCGAACGAATAAGATTTTCGAACAGCTTCCCGTCCAGCCTGCCCCATTGAATTTGCGAGGGCAGGATCACATAGCACTTTTGTGATGGCTCTGGCAAGCCCCACACTGTCTCCCGGGGAAACCAGAATCCCAGTCTGCCCGTCGGTCACGATCTCAGGTACCCCACCGACTGAAGTTGCGACTACAGGTTTTGCCGCGGCCAACGCCTCGAGAAGAGCGTTCGGTAGCCCTTCCGCCAGGGAAGAAAGCACGAACAAGTCTATTTCTCTGAGAAAAGATGAGAATTCCGGAACAAAGCCGAGGAAATAAATTGAATCGGCGCATCTCAACCTTTCAGCGAGTTGCATCAATTCGCGCCGCAAGGGGCCTTCGCCGAAAATCAGAAGAACTGCATCTTTCATGTCGGCCGTCACGGACTGCATGGCCCCGATGAGATACTTATGTCCCTTCTCAGGAGAGAGTCTTCCAGCTGTTGCGATGATCTTTCGACCCCGGAGGCCGTTGAACAGTTCAGCAAGGCGGACAGCCTGCTCGTCCCCATGGGGGCCAGTGACTCGTACCGCATTAGGAACGAGCGAGACCTTTCTGCTCGGCAACCCTCGCGAAATCAGAAGACGCTGCTGCTCCCTGGAAACGACAACAACGTGATCCATTTTGCCGAGTAGACGGCTCTCGATCTTATAATACAGGGCCACCTTCGGATTCTCTCTGGTGATCCCCCTCCAAAATGCAATCTGCCGCGCTGGAAGGCCGGCGCGCGCAATAGAAGAAATAAAAGTGGAACGATAGTCGTGCGAGCAAATAAGTTCCGGCCTCTCCGCACTGAAAAGCGTCCTCAATCGAACGAGTTGCATTGGATCATAGGCGGAAAGACAGGGCAAAGAAGAGACCGGTACGCCCAACGCCCTGGCTCTCGAGGCGAGCTCTGTCTCTCGACCCTTTTCGTAGAAACTGACAAGAAAAGGTCGCACCTCGGTGGCTTGGAGAAGCCGCAAGTGTTCGATTATCTGCTTCTCGGGTCCTCCGAAGAAGTTGGTCGCGCGCACGTGCATCACTTTCATGGGACAGTCGTGTGTTTAGCCGCCTTTGGTCATCGCACCGTCTTGAGGCTGGAGTAGTCTCCAGTACAAGCACCATAGTTGACGAAGAGCATCCCTGAGCAAGAATTTCTGGTCGGCATCCCTTCGCGCTTGCGCTCCGAGCCAAGTGCGAAGATGTGAATCCCTCAGAAGTCTCAAGACACCTTTCCCGAGTAGCACCGGGTCGTCCGCAGGAACCAGGAGACCGCTCTCGCAGTCAGTCACTATTTCCGGATTCCCGCCAACGTCTGTTGAGACGATCGCCGAGCCCGCAAAGCAATACTCGAGAAGAGCGTTAGAGCAACCCTCCCTTCTGGAAGAGACAACGGCCACGTCGAAACCCGGTACCAAAGCGTATGCGTCTCTTTTGAAACCCAAAAACTTGACTGCGCCGGCAATGCCGATGTCCGAGGCGAGCTTTTCGAGCTCTTCGCGAAGCTCTCCTTCTCCAAAGATGCAAAACCGTGACCTCGGTTCTTCCTGCGCGACGATTGCAGCCGATCTGAGAAACACATCAACGCCCTTTACCTGTCTCAAGTTCGATACGATCCCGACGTTGAGCTCACCGGGTTTGATTCCAAGCATGAGCTTGGCCTCCCCCTCCGGGAGCGCCACGCTTTGCGGGGCCACCATTCCGTTGTGAAGAACGAGAACCTTGTGCGGTGAGATTCTCTCTTCCTCAAGAACGGACTCTTTCACGGCGTGGGAGTTGGACAGAATGCACGTGGCGAGCTTATCCAGCATTCTTACGAGAAGCACTTGCGCCCGCCTGGATGCGAGGCTTCTTATGCCTCTCCTGCTTGTGATGATTACCGGTACCCGCGCAAGGCGCGCGGCAAGAGTGCCCAGAACCACGGAATCGAAGAAAGACAAATGAACGACGTCTATCTTTTTCTTTTTCATCAATTGAGCCAGACGCCAAACCGCGGAGAAGAACCCCGGTCCCAGCAACCTCTCGACCCCCAGTATCGTTACCGGGCATTTAAAATCGGAAGTGACCACGCCTCGCATAACGCACAAGAAAGGACTTACAAAATCCCTGTCAGCGTTTCTTATTGTGCTCTCGAGTTGAGTCTCGGTACCGCCGGCATATTCTGGGTGCAGCGCGTCTATCGCGTAAAGCACGTTCAGCCGTTTCCGGTCGGCTGCGACGGAGCTCAGTATCCTCTCGCGCGCGGCGCATCTCAGTGACTCGACGGCCATGAGGCACGAGAACAGGGCCAGAGGTTGGTCCTCATATCCGCCAGGTGCCTCAATCCGCGGGAGGAGAAATAGACTTCTCGACAACCTCACGGCACCCCTCACCGTGGTCAGGGCCGCGGCATAGCCGCACTCGCGTGCGAGAGAGACGTCCTGCGGTCGAAAATCCGCCCTAGTGCCGCTCGGGAAGGCGAATGAATCCACTTTCTTCCCGGTTATTTCCTCCAGAACGCGCTTCGAGGTGGCTAGCTCGCTTCTCGCCTCTTCCTTAGAAAGCAGAGAGAAGACTTCATGAGAGTGACTGTGGGAGCCGATTTCTATTCCGGCGTCAAGCAATTTTGTGACGTCCTCCCTTGTAAGATAAAGCCCCGCCGTGGAAAGCTCCTCTTCCTTTGTTCCGTTTGCCCTGAGCAGTTCCCT
>Ga0153915_10004360_pt1 | contig 13024 bp, 9 predicted proteins | sample Opewatmetagenome_2_FD_107003 | JGI IMG/M metagenome (GOLD analysis project Ga0153915, IMG submission 107003) | Freshwater wetland microbial communities from Ohio, USA - Open water 3 Core 3 Depth 3 metaG | ecosystem: Environmental > Aquatic > Freshwater > Wetlands | place: USA: Ohio, Lake Erie... | reverse complement strand
GGCGAAAACTTGCAGAGTGGATCGCGGCGTCAATTTTGACGAATTAAGCTGCGCCGGGGGCGGGATAGGGAGGATGGCGATGATTAATCTTAAGAGTCTTATACTTGCACATGCAGGAAGACTCACAAAGTACGGAGCCTGAAAAAGAACCGGCTCTGGATCGCTTGGATTGCGACTAGGCGTGAGGGGCAGCAACGAGACCAATGTTGACAGTGAAATCTTGAAAGGAGAATGATTTTGCCAGACGAAAAGAGCATCGAAGCAGCAATTGAACGGTGGCGCCGGGCGGTGGAGGACAATGCTTTTGATCCGTCGGCGCGTTACGGGTTGGGGGTGGCCTATGGGCAGCGGCGCATGTACATGGAGGCCATAGCCGAGCTCAAACGTGCCTCAGAACTCGCCCCGAACGATGCTGATATCCGCCTGGGGTTGGGTCTGATGTATAGCCAGGCAGGCTTCTCTGAGGAAGCGATAGAGCAACTTAACATTGCAGCTTCTCTTGTTCCTGAAGACGCAGATGTTCACGCCAGCCTTGGTCACGTTTTCATGAAGGCGGGTCAGTTTGATGAAGCCATTGATGAGTTGAAGAAGGCGGCGGCCTCGAGACCGCAGGACAAATCGATCTACCACGCGCTCGGAGACGCATACTGCTACAAGGGAATGTACGACGAGGCTGCCGTCGAATATCGAAAGGCGATGAGGGAGTTGCAGCTCGAATCCTTCAGGAAGCAGACTGGTGATCAGAGAGAAAGTAAAGAGAAGGTCAAGGCAAGGCTAAGAAAGCCGTCCAAGGAGGATACGGAAAGGAGGACCGATTGATGGCCAGCAGAAAACCGCTCATTGCATTACTGATTTTCTTTGGAGTTCTAATTGCGATTGCCGCGCTGTTTGTTGTCTTGCTCATAGGAAGGGCACCACAGGTCAAACAAGATAGTTTCCTGGTCGTTTCGCTCGGCGGGACCCTGCCTGAGGAGAACGCACCTTTTTTTGACATGCCGTTTCTTGAGAAGAACCAGATCACTGTCAGGGACATACTGGAATGCTTGGACAAGGCCCGCGCTGACAAGAGAATAAGGGGGATCATCCTGGAGGTTACGCCCTTTGGGTTCGGATGGAGCAAGGCTGAAGAAATAAGGGACAAACTTGTCTGGTACAAGAAACAGACCCGGAATCCGGTTGTCTGTTATCTCGCTTCTGGAAGCGACAAAGAATACTACGTGGCATCCGTCTGTGACAAAGTTTACATGCCCGAGGCAACCGACCTCTTGTTGGATGGTCTGATAGCTGAAGTCACATTCCTGAGGGGAACGTTTGACAAACTAGGCGTAGTCCCGGACATGGAACACATCGGGATCTATAAGAGTGCGTCCGACCAGCTCACTCAAAAGACATTCACGGAGGCCCACAGAGAAGTCACTAACGCAATGCTCGACGATAGCTTCAACCGGCTCGTGGATGGGATCAGCAAGGCAAGGGGCTTTACACCTGAGGAAGTGCGCAAGATCATAGACATGGGTCCGTTCACTGCTCCTGAGGCCGTGCGCGCAGGCCTTGTGGATAGCTTGATCTATGAGGACGAGCTACCCAAGCTCCTCGGCGTAAAGAACGAGGACGACTTCAAGACGGTTTCTCTCGAAGATTACGCGCGCGTGAGGCCGACCGCTCTCAAAATGGGAAGAGGACCCAAGATTGCCGTCAGATACGCAGTGGGCACGAGCACAGATGGGAAGAGCTCTTACAGCCCGCTCTGGGGACGAACTCTTGGTTCTGATACCATGATTGATGCGTTGAAAGACGCTAGGAAAGACAAGGACATCAAGGCGATCGTCTTTCGCATAGACAGCCCTGGTGGTTCGGGTCTGGCTTCTGACATCATCTGGAGAGAAGTCGTCCTTGCTGAGAGGAAAAAGCCGTTCATAGCATCAATGTCCGACGTTGCCGGCTCCGGTGGATACTACATCGCCATGGCCGCTGACACTATCGTTGCCGAGCCAGGCACCATCACGGGCTCAATAGGATTGGTGAGTGGCAAGTTCGCCACCAAGGGGTTCTACGAAAAGCTCGGGATGAACATAGAAATCGTGACTCGTGGCGCGAACGCGGCCATGTTTTCCGGCGCGCGGAGCTTCACCCCTGCTGAAAGGAGAAAACTCCTCGAGCAAATGTGGGAATGGTACACGGACTTCGTGCACAAAGCAGCGGAAGGCAGGCGCACGACAGAGCAGAAAGTGGACAGTGTGGCCCGCGGCAGGGTATGGACCGGGGGTCAGGCAATTGACATAGGGCTTGTGGACGTGCTCGGTGGGCTAGATCGTGCCGTTGAAATCGCAAAGGTGAAGGCCGGAATTCCAAAAGACTCACCCATTACAATCGTGATCTATCCCAAGAGGAAGATTTCCCTGGTTCAAAGATTGTTCAGATCGTTTTCGTCTGACGCTGCAATGGGAAGGGCGATTGACGGGCTCCCGTCAGGCCTGCGTAGTATTCTGGAGCCGTGGTGCGCCCAGGGACTCATACGTGCTGGTGCGCCTTACTACCTGATGCCATACAGCGTGGAGATAAAGTAGAGGCTGGACTGATACGTAGGTGCGTGATCAAACACACATGATCGTGTGCAGAAGGAGGGAGCCATGCATATGTCTCACAAATACATAATTGTGGCAGCCGCCGCGGTCATTTCGGCCTTACTCGCGTCGTGTGCGACAGTGTCGGCTGAAGTCGCACGGAAACAAGGGGCGTCGAAGGGAGAGGTGAAGATGATGCTAAAGAAAATACATTGGCTCGGTCACGATGGCTTCAGGATCGATTCGCAGAACATAATCTACCTCGACCCGCTTGAGCTGAAACAGGGATCCGTGCCTGCGGACATAATTCTCATCACGCATCCGCACTACGACCACTGCTCGCCAAAGGACGTGGCAAAGATACAGAAAAAAGAGACAGTCATAGTAACGCCCGCTGATTGTGGGGAGAAACTCTCCGGCGACATAAGAACAGTGAAGCCCGGCGACACGCTCACGGTGAAGGGCGTAAAGATAGAAGTCGTTCCGGCGTACAACATTACCAAGACATTTCATCCCAAGGCGAATGGTTGGGTAGGCTACATTGTCACGCTGGACGGAACCCGGATTTATCACGCAGGCGACACGGATCTTATCCCAGAGATGAAGACCTTCAAGGTCGATATCGCGTTTCTTCCTGTCTCAGGCAAGTACGTGATGACAGCTGAAGAAGCCGCAAAGGCAGCCGACGTGCTCAAACCCCAGATCGCAATCCCGATGCACTACGGTGTGATAAAGGACTTGGGGAGCACCAAAGACGCCGAGACATTTAAGAAGAAAACCTCGGTGCCAGTAGAAATACTCAAGATGGAGAAATAGCGGCGATTCCCCTGTGGATCAGCGATTGCTTTGGTCGGGCCGGAGACCGGCGGCCGTCCGTTGCATTCGCCGTGCAGCGCAATCGGTCTCCTATCTTAGCTGATAGCTTTCGCCCGGCTTGAGCACGATACACTTGGCGTCAGTTTCTTTTTCGACCGCTTGCTTGAACGCTTGCGGGTCCTGTTTCACCAGGTCAAACGTGCCGTAGTGCATGGGAATAACGACCGCGGGCGCAGTGAGCTTTACGGCCTCGAGCGCGTCCTCTGGGCCCATGGTGAAGTTGTCTCCGATGGGCAGGAGCGCCACATCAAGTCCCTTCTCACCGATCAGCTTCATGTCGTAGAAAAGAGCCGTGTCGCCGGCGTGATAGATGCGTCTCCCGTCGATCTCGAGAAGCACACCTGCTGGGCTTCCGCCGTAAGTGCCGTCGGGCAGGCTTGAGCCGTGATGAGCAATGGTGAGTTTGGCCCTGCCGAAATCGAATTCCGCCGCCCCTCCGATGTGCAAAGGATGCATCTTGCAACCCTGCTTTTCGACATACGAGGCTATCTCGAAATTCGATATGACCACGGCGTTGGAGTTCTTGGCAATGAAGATGCTGTCACCGAAGTGGTCTCCGTGGCCGTGCGTGATAATTACGTAATCCACCTTGAGCTGTTCCTTTTTCACCGGGGCAAGAGGATTCCCGGTAATAAAGGGATCTATGAGAATCTTCCTGCCGGCCCCTTCGATGAGAAAGCACGAGTGACCGAAGTACGTTAGTGTTACCATTGTTCCTCCCACCTTCAGCGATCTCGGGGAATTGATGCACGCAGGATAACACAAAAATAGACACGAAAAAACAAATCGAGCCCCGCGCGCTTTGGAAAGACGGAATACCAGCGTACCAGAATCCGGGGATACTTGCATCAATTGTGCATCTGCCTCAAGATACATGAGCGGCAGGTCGATTTTGCGCCAACGTCGGCGGCAATTCTGCCTCTCGGCCAAGTACGGCTTGCTGACAGATATGTGATTCGAGAAATGTGTTGACAGGGTGGATCAGCGGTGATAACTTCGGAGTGCGACAGAAGTTAACTTCATCCAGCATCACACACTGCCGCGGTCGACCGCACCGGATTCGGCTCAATTGAACACGGTTATTCAACATGAAGAATCGCGTGATCGCTGACATGTTTGACCGAATAGCTGACATCCTGGAGTTCAAGGGTGAGCTAGCCTTCAGGGTACTGGCATACAGAAAAGCAAGTCGCGTGATCCAGGACCTGAGGGACGACATAGAATCAATCTGGAAAGAGGGAAAGCTCGAGGAAATCCCAGGCATCGGCGAGGGAATGGCGAAGAAGATCGACGAGTACCTCTCCAACGGAAAGATGACAAAGTACGAACAGGTTACGAAGGGGGTGCCTTCGAGCCTCATAGATCTCCTCAACATCCAAAGCCTTGGTCCCAAAACCCTGTCTCTCGTTTATAAGAAGCTCAAGGTCAAGAACCTCGAAGACTTGAAGAGGGTGATCGCAGACGGTTCGCTCGCGAAGCTTCCGCGAATGGGAGAGAAAAAGGTCGAGGGCATCAACAAAGGAATTCAGCTTTTCGTGGCAAGCCATGAGAGGATGTCGCTCGGAATAGCTCTGCCCGCGGCAGAGAAGGTAATCGAAGAGCTCAAGAGAGCGGCCAAGGTAGGGAGAGTGTCGACAGCAGGTTCGCTGAGAAGACTCAAGGAGACCATCGGTGACATAGACATAATTTGCGACGGAACGGACACAGAGGAAATCGTCAAGAAATTCACGGAACTCCCCAGCGTGGAAAGAGTTCTCGCAAGCGGCCCGACAAAGGGAAGCGTGATTGTCGAAGGCGGCACCCAAGTGGACTTGAGAGTAGTGGAGCCGGACTCCTACGGTGCAGCGCTTCAATACTTCACGGGCAACAAGGATCACAATATAAAACTCAGAGACATCGCCAAGAAGCAGGGTCTCAAGATCAATGAATACGGCGTTTTCAGGGGCGAGAAGAGAATCGGCGGGAAAGACGAAGCCGACATCTACAAAGCAGTCGGCATACCCATGATGGAACCCGAGCTCCGGGAGGATCGCGGTGAAATAGAGGCTGCCATCGCAGGCACTCTGCCCAAACTTGTGACTAGCCGCGACATACGAGGCGATTTCCACGTTCACTCGGTCTACAGTGACGGATCGGACGAGATAGCGGCCATCGCCCAGGAAGGCATTTCCGTGGGCTACGCCTTCATTGCCATCTGTGATCATTCCAAGTCAGCAGCTTATGCTGGAGGTATGAGCGAGACTACCCTTCTAAAGCAGCTCGCTGAGATAGAAAAAATCAACTCGCGCCTGAAGGGGAAGAAATTTCAGCTTCTCAAGGGTATCGAAGTTGACATTAAGGCAGACGGTTCGCTCGATTTCCCGGACGAGATCCTGAAGAAATTGGACGTCGTTGTGGCGTCTATCCACAGTGGCTTTAAGCAGAGGGTGACCGAACGCATGGTCTCGGCAATGAAAAACCCCAACGTCGACATAATAGGGCACCCCACCGGCAGGCTCATTTCGAGAAGGGAGGGCTATGAGGTCGATCTCGGCAAAGTAATGGAAGCTGCGAGGGACACCGGTACCGCGCTCGAGATCAACGCTTATTACGATAGATTAGATTTATCTGATGTAACCTCAAGAAAAGCAAAAGAATTGGGCATCACGCTCGCCATTGGCACTGACACCCACACCCTTACCCACCTCGATTTCATGAAATTCGGCCTCGCGGTGGCCCGGCGCGGTTGGCTGGAGAAACGGGACCTTTTGAACACACTCCAGCCAGGAGCTCTTCTCGCCCGACTCGGAAAGAAAAAAAAGAAATAACCCGAAATTTCTGTGTGGACAGAGTCAGCCGCGGTAGTAATATAACATAAGTAAAGAGCGTTATGCTTTGCAACGCGCTATACTTTATAGGGCGCTTTACTGTGTTTGAAAGGGCTCCGTTTTCTCTGCTCGGTGTCTCTGCACGCTCCATGCCGGGTGGGGAGGCGGAGCCTAATTCTTGAGCTCGCTGATTCTACCGATTGCTTGACAATCGGTTGCTTGACAATTCCCTGTATGGTACGATTAAAATGGTCATGGCAACTTGTCAAGTCTGCGGAGAAAGTTCCCTACCTGTGTCCAAAGCTCTGAGCGTCTGCCGGAGCTGTATCCTCAACAGATTTCGAGACTGCAAGAAATACATCCAAGAAGCTCACGGTAAGAGAGCCGGGTTCGGGCTGGAACCTGAGCCACCGAGGCATCCGTCTGGAGCACGATGTCATCTTTGCGCCAACTCTTGCCGCATAGGCGAAGGTTCATTTGGTTACTGCGGTGTGCGCCAGAACAAGGGCGGCAAAGTCAAGCAATGGATGAATTCGAACAACGTCGCCTGGTATTTTGACGCTCTGCCGAGCAACTGCGTAGCTGACTGGGTGTGTCCCGGAGGAACCGGGGTAGGCTATCCGCGGTATTCCTACACGCATGGTCCGGAGCACGGATACAAGAACCTCGCGGTCTTCTATGAAGCGTGCAATTTTGATTGTCTCTTCTGCCAGAACTGGCACTTCAGGCTCCAGAGCCGGCGAGGCGAGGTTCACTCTGCAGAGGATCTTGCGAACAGCATAGATCACAGGACCTCTTGCGTGTGTTTCTTCGGCGGAGACCCGACGCCGCAGCTTCCTCACGCCATACGCGCCTCGCGATTGGCCATGAAGGAAGCGAACAGCTCTCCCACGCCTCGCATAGTAAGGATTTGCTGGGAGACCAATGGCGCCATGCACCCATCTCTGGCAAGAAAGATGATGGAGATTTCAATCAAAACCGGCGGGTGCGTCAAGTTCGATCTCAAGGCCATGGACGAACGGCTCAACATTGCCCTGTGCGGCGGCAGTAACAGGGGAACTCTTGAGAATTTCCGCATGCTGTCCTCGCTTTTCAAAATGAGATCGAACCCTCCTTCGCTGGTGGCAAGCACTTTACTCATTCCCGGCTACATTGACGAAAACGAAGTCGGAGCAATTGCTCGGTTCATCGCGGAGCTTAATCCTGATATTCCTTATTCGTTGTTGGCATTTCACCCCAATTTTTTGATGAGAGACCTTCCTTCGACCTGTCGCAAGCATGCTGAGCTGGCGCGAGATGCGGCTCTGGCTGAGGGGCTGACCAGAGTGAAGGTTTGCAATCTTCATCTTCTCAGTGATGTGTATTGATAGACGGCTGGCGTAGTGGAGGCGAATGAAGCTGGAATCAGGTGACACCATCGGCGCGCCGGCACGATGTGGGTTTAGCGCCGTGTGCAGATGCGAGATTGACAAGGAGAACATCGAATGATCAGTTACGAATTAGTATGGAATTTGCTCAAACACGTGGATAAAGAATTTCCGACAACAAGCCTGTACCTTGACTTAAGCTCCCCGAAATTTACCACGAAAGACGCCGAGATAACCCTCAAGGGAATGATCAAGGAGAGAAAACAGGCAATAGAGAATGGACCCCTTAGTAGAGAGGCCAAGCTCTCGCTCGCTGATGATTTTGAAAAACTCTCGAGGTACATCACGACAGAGCTGGACAGGCGCGGGGCAAAAGGGATTGCCGTTTTCTCTTCTTCCGGCTCCAAGCTGTGGGAAGCTTACCCCCTGCCTGGTCCGGTTGCGAACATGATCATGGTGGACAGAGATCCCTACATCAGACCTTTTACCATGCTTCTCGACCAATACAAACGCTACTGCACTGTTCTCGTTGACAGAGAGAGTGCGCGCGTTTTCGCAGTGTGCCTGGGCGAGATCGAGGATCATTCCGAGATATTCGGCGACGTTCCGGGCAAGGTGAAGGCTTCGGGGTGGGGAGGGTACGCAGAGCGCCGAATAGAGAGACACATTGAAGACCACCTGCACAAGCACTTGAAGAACGTCGCAGACGTTACATACGAGTTTCTCCGAAATAGAAAGTTCGACCGCCTAATCTTAGGAGGCCAGACTGAGATATTGCCCGAATTCGAGCGATTCCTGCACAGCTATCTCAAGGAGCGCATAGTCGCCAGAATAAACGCAGACCCCTCGATCTCGCTCGACGATGCCCTCAAAAGGACCATGCAGGTGGACAAGGAAATAGAGGAGCGCTCGGACATTGAGCTCGTGCGAAAACTCGTGGAAAGTGCAAAAGGCGGGGGGTTGGGAGTTCTCGGTTTGAGAGCGACCCTGGGCGCACTGCGGAGAAATCAGGTCCACACGCTTGTTCTTGAAATCGGGTACGTCGAAGGCGGCGTGGTGTGCGATAGCTGTCGATTCATTGGCACTGAAGAACAGAAATGCCCTCTCTGCAACGGCGTGACAAGGAAAGTTTCTGACGTGGTTGAGGAAGCCATCAGAGAGACGTTACGGCAGAACGCCAAAGCAGTCCACGTAGGTGCTCAGACCGACCTTGGGAAAGAGGGAAGAATAGGAGCAGTTCTCAGGTTTACCATCTAGATGTCCTCGCCTGAGCAGTTGCTTGTGTTGGGAGCCGTGTCACGGATTTGCACATTGTGGAACCATGACGGGAGGGCCTGCGATAGATGTCCGCAAGGATTCTGCACATTGCCGATCTCCACATAGGTTATACCCCGAGCTTTCTTCCTCCAGACAAAGCCAGAGCGCGAGCCGAAGACTTTAGGTCTGCCTTCCAGAGAGCAGCCGACTTTGCGTTAAAGCCTGAGAGCTCGATCAATGCGGTGATTATCGGCGGAGATCTCTTCGATTGTTCCACACCGGACGAGGCAACAAGGGGCTTCGTGAGGGCTCAGCTCGGCAGGCTTTCGTCTGCATCAATGCCAGTGCTCGTTGTGCCCGGCACCCATGACACGATTGCGATTCCGGAGAGCGTCTACAGAAGAGAATCCTTCCCGGCTGGAGTTCACATCCTGGCCGAGCCCTTTTCGAGCGTTCCCCTGGAGCTCTTATTGAACGGTGAAAAATTCAGTTTCTACTGGCTCACCTATGAACCCGGAGAAAAAAGAACCATTGGACAATTTCTCCGGGAGATAAAGGCGGATCTTCCGCCCGACGCGCACAAGGTTTTCATCGCTCACGCCTCACTAATGGGTTCGCCGGAATGGGACATGAGACGAAAAGATCTGCCGGTGTCCCTTGACGATCTTTTCTCCAGCGGAATGCATTACGCCGCTCTGGGACATTATCACGGCTTCTTCGAATCGCCGCAGGGTCAATCCTCAAAGGGACAAACCAAAGTGGTTTATCCGGGCACTCTCGAGGGGAAGGCGTTCGGGGAGAATGGATGTCGTTACCTGGTTGTCGTGAATTTCGATGACAATGGAATCAGGGTGGAGAAAACTCCGTTCAACTGCCGCACGCTCGAAGAAATGACACTGTCGCTGGATTCAGAACCGGTCTCGAGCGAGGAAGAGCTTCTGAAGAGACTCGAATCTCTCCGCAATAAGAATCTCATTCTTAAGCTCACTATTACGGGCAATCCTGACTTCATGATCAGAGCCGGATTCTTGGCAGAAGCACTGGCAGGTAAATTCTTCCACATCGAGATTGAAGATGCCACGAGTGCCCTTTCTTCTATTCCAGTTGAAGAATTCCTGCACGAGAGGACCATTCGCGGGATGTTTGTGCGCAAGCTAAAGGAAGCAATAGAGGCTCTGCCGGAGGCCGACTCACTGGAGGCGCGTTCGTCGCTCAGAGCAGTCTGTGAGCTCGCCTTGAAAGAGGGGATGAGCGCATTTGATGAGAAGGGAATCACGGCCTCTGTGAAGAAAGAATGAGCTTCTTAGTTGATAAGTGAAAGGGCAGGTTCATTCGTAATGCACATTCTACGAGTCGAAATAGAAGGGGTCGGCCCTTTCCAGAAGAAGTATTCGGTCAACTTCTCTGAGAAGGATCTGAACCTTGTGTACGGCCCAAACGAATCCGGGAAATCCACGCTGGTCGAGGCCATTTACGCGACGGTCTTTGGCTTTGAGAGAAAGGAGGATGAACAGGCCTTCAAGTCCTGGTCTCCGTCTGATCAGTATACTGGTCTCGTTGAGTTCTCAACGGCCAACGGAACGGTGCAGTTTTTCCGTGATTTCTCTTCAAATAGGGTGACCGTGACTTTGGAAGACAACGGAAAGCAGAGGCAGCTCTTTTCCGGGGACGCAAGTCCGCGTTCCAGAAGTGAAGAAAAAAGGGCCTACTTGGATATTGTCAGACAGTATTTCGGATTCTCGGATGGTTCACTTGCCAGACGAACTTCTATCGTGAGACAGCTTGATCTCAGGACGGAATTTACGCCGGAGCTTAGGGGCCTCATATCCGGAGCCGGCCCCACTGATTATCAAGGCGCGCTTGAGCTCCTCAAAGCCAGGTTCGAGGATCTGACCGTGGAAAATCCGTGGGGCAGGGTAGCCCGAAGAAAAGTGAGGGCGATTGAAGAAGCTGAGGAATCTCTCAGCCAGGCGCAGTTGAGCCTCGAAAAATCAGAGGCGTTTTTCGCTCATAACGTGAGCCTTGGAAAAGAATCGGATCAGCTAGAGAAGGAGATAAAGGAGCTCAAAGAGAAAAGTGTCCAGAAGAAAGAATCTCTTGCCAGGATAGCGAGGCTCGTCGAGCTCCAGAACAACCTCAAAAGCAAACAGAAACTTCTCCGGAGCGAACACGCTGCGAAAGAGGATTTCGAGAGGGTGCGGAAGACCTGCGAAGGAGCGCGGGAAAAACTCGAGAGAGAATACCCTCTGTTCAAGAACCTGAAAACCGAGCTATCCCCAACACTTTCGAAGCTAGCTTCTGTTGAGGAAAAAATCACGAGCGCAGAGAAGGAACTCTCAGAGGAAGAGGTGCGGCTCGGAGCAGCGCCACGACCCGTGCCTGCCTGGGTCACCCTCGTCGCATCTTGCGGCACGTTCATCTTGTTCTTGGGCATCGGTGCCCTAACAGGACGTCTTGCTTTAGCGACTGGGCTCGGAGTGCTGCTTGCGATTGTAGTGGCCCTGGGACTTCTGTTCTTCTCTGGAAGAAACAGACGGTACCTGCCCCGGAAAACGACCGTCGAAGAGATCCGGAAGAGGCTCTCTGATCTAATAACTGAGAAGGGACGTCTTAAGGAAGACATCCTTCAGTCGTTTGCCGACGATCAAATCCGAATCCGCGTGGATGGCATGAGCACACGAGACCTCGCCACGCATTATGGAGGATTCAGAGAAGCCAAGAAGATTGCGGAGAATTTTGAAAGAGAGCTTCTTGGGCGGCAGTCAGGAGCCGGAGGCGAGAGTTATGCAGCGGCCGTCAGAGATGCGGCAATTGCCGAAGAAAGACTGGAGCAATTTCTCAAAGAGCAAGATGAATTGCTTTCTCTAAAAGACGATCCCGAAAAGTCAGCCTCGGCTGCTGCACTTGCAAAAAGAGAGAGTGAGGACATTGAGAGAAGACTCGCGGAATCAGAGGAAAAGCACACTGACAAGCGAATTGAGCACGCTGCTTTCTCTGCATCACAAGTATCCCCTCCCGAAATCTACCAGGAAGAGATAGAGCGGCTAAAGAAGAGCCTTGCAAAGCTCACTCTGAGGCGAGATGCGCTCAAGCTCGCGGTAAAAACCCTGGACGAATGCGTGGTGGAGTACCAGGCAGGTTCAATCGAGAGGGTGGCCGATCGTATATCAGAAGTCTTCGACACAATAACTCAGGGACGCTACAAATCCGTAAGACTTTCTCCAGGGCTTAAACCCGTGCTCGAGACTTCTTTAAACGCAGAGATCGATCCGGAGCAGATAAGCACCGGGGCCAAGGATCAACTCTATTTTTCAATGAGAATCGCGATGCTCGAAGAACTCTCGGGAGAAAAAGGATGGCCTCTCATTCTTGATGATCCATTCGTGAATTTCGACGACCGGAGACTCGAGAGGGCACGAGACCTGCTTTTCCATCTGGCCAACCAGCGAGACATGCAGATCATAATATTTACCCACGGCGAGAGAGATCTTCCCTGGAACGCGAACATCATCCCGATAAGCTGTACCTAGCCATCGAGCCCACCCAGCTCTATCCCAGCCATCGGAGTGCTGCGAACGCAGCTAGATATCTGCGCCCCGGCATTGGCCGACCATCTGCGTGCCCAGCTGCACCTAGCCTGTCCGCCCCCCAAATGATATACTGTTTGGACAATCAGTCTCGAGGTAACGGTTGTGCGTGTTTCTCAAATTCAAAGACGGGACCATGATTTCCAAGATGGATGCGCCAAGAGTACTTGTCGTTGATGGTGAAACGCCGGAGACCAAACGCCTGATTGGCTTTTTGGAAGCCAACAACTACTCGGTGCTTTGGGCCAGAGACGGTGAAGCCGCGCACAACATACTGGAATCCGAGCCTATCAATGCGATCATCTCAGAGCTCAGAGTTCACAGAATTGATGGTATGCGTCTTCTCTCAATTGCGCGGGCACGGAATCCCGAGATTTGCGCAATAGTCATCGCCAAGGAAGCCGACCTGGAGCTTGCGACCGAAGCAATGCGGCAAGGTGCCTACGACTTTCAAGTGAAGCCCCTCAATCTCGAGAAGATACTGGCGGTAATAGAGCGCGGTCTTTCTCATCAAAAGCTCGTGTTCGAGATAACAGATCTTCACACAAGGCTCGACACTCGCTACG
>Ga0153915_10004359_pt1 | contig 13024 bp, 12 predicted proteins | sample Opewatmetagenome_2_FD_107003 | JGI IMG/M metagenome (GOLD analysis project Ga0153915, IMG submission 107003) | Freshwater wetland microbial communities from Ohio, USA - Open water 3 Core 3 Depth 3 metaG | ecosystem: Environmental > Aquatic > Freshwater > Wetlands | place: USA: Ohio, Lake Erie... | reverse complement strand
TAAGATCAACGCCATCAACGCTATAAACCTGTGTTTCGTTTTGCATAAAGGGTTGGTTTTCTGATGAAGATATCTGTGGGTCTGTTTCTTTCATTAGCAGCCTCTTCATGGATAATCTTTTAAGAAATATATAATTTTTATTAAAGATAAAATAAAACCCGCGACAAAGCAATCAGAATGATTTTTTTTATACAGTATAGATTGATGCCGACATGAAAAATTATTTAGCATCCAATATCTTCAATATCTGAGCAGTCAGTTCATCATTGTCAAAGGAAAATGAAACAGTGCCGTGAGAAACCTCAAAGCTCTCCAGATGACACTCATATTCTCCTGCCACCTCCTCCAGAAGCTCCTTAAAACTTTCCGCCATCGGATGTTCAGTATCATCCACATCCTTTGGAAACATCTCCACTTCAATTACGCCCATATTAATCTCCCTTATTTATAATGACCGTCCATATTGTCTGCGCGGGTTATTGTTTAGTCTGGAAGCTATTTAATGTCTGAAATCCGTGCAACATGCCGGAGTCATTCATAGTTGATATACAACTAGCATAAATTACTGAATAAAATCAACCGTGATTCAATGTTTTTCAATAACCATAAGAAATAAAATATGGATTTAAGTCATTATCAGGGCATTTTTATGGTCTTCATTTTTCTTGATAGATGCCATGCCCTATGATATTGATTTTCTTAATATCATTCATAGGAAGGCTCAATGTCTGTTAAATCAGAAGAGATTTCAGTAAAGACAACATCCGGGACCGATGTAGTTGACATTACCTTAGACATACACAAGGTTATCGCCGGATCAGGCATAGTGAACGGAGCTGTTATTCTTTTCGTTCCCGGCTCCACCGCGGCCCTCACAACCATTGAATATGAGAGCGGGGTTATTAATGATCTTAAAAAGGCCATTGATAGAATCGCCCCCCAGGATATCTATTATGAACATAACGAGAGATGGGGTGATGGCAACGGTTATGCGCATGTGCGCGCCGCTGTCCTTGGCCCGTCATTGCATATACCCCTGATAGATGGTAAACTTACCCTTGGCGTCTGGCAGCAGATAGTGCTGCTTGATTTTGATAACAGGCCCAGGCAGCGTCAGGTTATCATCCAACTTCTTGGAGAATAGGAATTGAAAAAAGACAGGGCCGTTGACGGCCAGGAATTAACAAAAAAGATCGGCTTTCAGGATCATGATTTTTTTAGGATCCTGTGCGGGCAACAGGGCGCAAACCTGAAGATTATTGAAGGCAAGATAGGGCTTTCTATTAATGCAAGGGGCACAGAACTTATCCTTAATGGCGGAGACTGGGAAATAGAGCTGGCCGAAAAGGCATTAAGGCAATTATACGACCTCATAAAAAATAATTTCCCCATATATAAAAACGATGTGGAGTACGCCGTCAGGATATTAAGCGGAAATCAGTCCGCTGATCTTAAAAAGATATTTATGGACAGCGTCTTTATTTCATCGCAGAAAAAGAAGATATCGCCCAAGACCGTCACCCAGAAGGCCTATATCGACGCGATAAGGAGCTTTGACATTGTCTTCGGCATAGGGCCCGCAGGGACCGGCAAGACATACCTGGCCATGGCCATGGCAATCGCCTCCCTTCTGAAGAAAGAGGTGAACAGGGTCGTCCTTGCAAGGCCTGCGGTGGAGGCCGGTGAAAAGCTGGGTTTCCTCCCCGGCGACCTGGCGGAAAAGGTAAATCCATATTTAAGGCCGCTCTATGACGCGCTCCATGACATGATGGATTTTTCAGAGGCCTCGCGTCTTATCCAGCAGGGGGTTATTGAGGTGGCGCCCCTGGCATTCATGAGGGGCAGGACATTAAATGACTCCTTTGTAATACTTGATGAGGCCCAGAACGCAACCACCGAACAGATGAAGATGTTTCTTACCAGGCTCGGTTTCGGTTCAAAGGCCATAATCACGGGGGACGTCACACAGATCGATTTACCCCAGGGAAAGGCCTCCGGCCTTGTACAGGCGAGGTCTCTGCTGGAGGGTGTCAAAGGGATCAAATTTGTATATTTTACCAGGGATGACGTGGTTAGGCATCCCCTGGTTCAGGAGATCATAGATGCCTATGAAAAGGCAGGCAACGGGGGAACGGGCAATGGCCAGTGATCCTTCATTGAAAAATGGGCTGAAGAAGCTTGAGGGAGTGCGACTGCTGATTCTTATATTCATGAGCCTTATTATCAGTATATTGCTTTTCCCTGACATCCTTAACAGACCCGGGACTTATAAGCTGGGCGATATCTCCCGGAAGGATATCAAGGCGACAAGCGATCTGCTCATCGAGAATAACGAACTGACGGAAAAGAACAGGGTGGAGGCTACAGAGGCAGTCCCTTCCGTATATGACTTTGATCCTGACGCATCGGATCTGGTCCTGAGATTTAAAGCAGCCATGGCTGAGGCAAGAGATGTCTTTTTCCCGGCCTCAATAGAAGGTGAATCCCCGGCAACCCCTATGGAAAGCGATAAAGAACTTGCTCAGGATCGTTTTTTTCAGATGCTTGAGATTTCACCGGATCAGAAATTTTTTAACGATCTGGTGAAAAATAAATTTGCTCCGGAGATAGAGGAAAATACATCGGATTTATTGAAGCAGGTGCTGGCAAAGGGGATTGTGGCAAACACGATGGTCCTCATGAGCCAGCAGCAAAAGGGCATAACCCTTATTAATCTCCAAACCGGGGAAGAGACGCTCGTAAAAGACCTTTCACGCTTCTATAACATTGAAGGGGCTAGAAATTTTATCAAAAGTTTGAAAGAAGACATAAGAGAAAAAACCAACTCAACTGCCTACACCAACATCTCGGTTAATCTGGCTGTTTTGCTCATCAGGACTAATGTCACATCCAATAACAGGGAGACCCAGTTAAGAAAGGATGTGGCAAAGGAAGAGGTAAAGCCTTCCTTCTACCAGATAAAGACAGGTGAAATGATCGTAAGAGAGGGGGAGCGGATAGAACCTGAGCACCTGATAAAGCTCTCCGCCGAGAATAAGCTAATAGAAGAAAAAAACACACTAAGGCGGGTGCCAGGGATGGCCGCGCTGATAGCAATATTATTTGCCGCCGTTTATATCTCCGGTTTGATAAGGTTTAAATCCCGGGTCAACGAGTCGGGACAACTGCTGTTTGATGTAATCGCCTTAATAGGCATATTCCTTTTTGCATGGGCCTATAATTTCATTGCCGAGGAGGTTGCAAAGGGCTTTCACTCCATTACTTATACATCTCTTCTTTTAGGCATGCCTGTCGCCTGCGGGTCCATGCTTGTAGCCATATTCCAGGGCATGGGGATGGCTATGGTCTTTTCCATGGTCATCTCGATCCTTTCCTCGCTTGTCATTCAGGGCGGGGAGGAAATGTTTATTTATTTTTTTGTGGACAGCCTGTTAGCCGCCTACTGGGTGAAGGACTACAGGCAAAGGGGCACCCTGATAAGGACAGGAGTAAAGGTCGGGCTTGTCAATATTCTTCTGTGTCTTTCCCTGGAGATTAACTATGGCGTTCTTTTTTCAATAGACACTGTAGTTGCCGTTATTGCAGGATTTGCAGGAGGGGTAATGGCAGGCGTTATCTCAACGGGCATCATCCCCCTCATTGAGATGACCTTTGGTTTCACTACGAATATAAAGCTTCTCGAACTGGCCAATCTCGACCAGCCCCTCCTGCGGGAGCTTATGGTGCAGGCCCCCGGGACATATCATCACAGCGTCATTGTCAGCAGCATGGCAGAGGCATCCGCCAAGACAATAAATGCAAACCCGCTCCTGGCAAAGGTAGCAGCCTATTATCATGATATCGGCAAGATGAAAAAACCCCTGTACTTTATCGAAAACCAGATGGGGGGAGAAAATAAACACGATAAGCTTGCCCCATCTTTGAGCAGTCTTATTATTCTGGCCCATGTCAAGGACGGCGTGGAACTTGCGAAGGAGCATCATCTGAATAGGGAGATAATTGATATCATAGAGCAGCATCAGGGCACAAAGCTTATAAGCTTCTTTTATGAAAAGGCCAAAAACCAGGCTGTAGACAAAGGCACAAAGTCTTTCAAGATAAAGGAGGAAGACTACAGGTATCCCGGTCCGAAGCCGCAGACAAAAGAGGCCGGGCTTGTCATGCTGGCAGATATGATTGAAGCGGCCACAAGGGCACTCAGCGACCCCACTCCTGCCAGGATTCAAGGCACCGTGCAAAGAATCATCAACAAGGTTTTTGCGGACGGGCAACTGGATGAATGCGAGATTACATTAAAGGATCTTCATGCTATTGCAAAATCCTTTAATATGACCTTAAGCGGAATTTTTCACTATCGCATCGAATACCCTGACGAAAACCATAAAAACGGTAAAAAGGCGGATAATGGAGATACAGATATTATTTCAGAAGAAGGCGCCGGGAGTAAACACCCCGACGATAAAACGGATAATGAAGAGGGCCTTAAAAGACTTGGCATGTGATAAAAAGGAGTTGAGCATCCTTTTTACGGATGACGGGCATATTCAGGAACTCAACAAAAAATACCTTGCAAAGGACAGGCCTACAAATGTCCTGGCGTTTCCCATGACCGATGATCCCGCTGATGTGCAATCCGGCATGCTGGGCGACGTTGTGATATCCGTGGATACCGCCGTCAGGGAAGCGGCTGAGACAGGCGAGACGGTTGAGGAGGCGATCCGCCGGCTGCTTGTGCACGGCCTGTTGCATCTGTTGGGTTATGACCATGAAAGATCGAAAAAAGATGAAAAGATAATGTCAATAGAAGAGGCAAGGCTCAAAATGTTGATAAAGGAGGAGATAGATGGCTCGGCTGGCTGTAAACATTGATCACGTGGCGACACTCAGGGAGGCCAGGAAAACAGATGTCCCCGACCCTGTCATGGCCGCAGGCATAGCGGAAATGGCAGGCGCGGAGTGCATTATCTGTCATCTCAGGGAAGACAGGAGACATATCAACGACAGGGATTTAACCCTGTTAAGGCAGGTCGTAAAGACCAGGTTGAACATGGAAATGGCTGCCGTTGATGAGATGGTTAAGATAGCGAGGGATGTGAGACCCGACATGGTAACCCTAGTCCCTGAGAGGCGACAGGAGTTGACGACCGAAGGTGGTCTTGATGTAAAGACAAACCCCGACTACTATGCAGGAGTTGTCGAAAGGCTTTCCGACAAAGGGATCAGGGTAAGTTTTTTTGTAGACCCTGAACAGTCCCAGATAGAGGCAGCCCACAAGGCCGGGGCTCATATAGTCGAGATCCATACGGGGCATTACAGCGAGGCCCATACGGAACAGGAGGCAGAGGAACGTTTTCAAAGGATATCCAGGGCTGTTGAGGCATCCGCTGATCTGAAGCTCGGCATCAGCGCCGGGCACGGTCTTAATTATTGCAACATAAAGAGGTTCAGATTTCTTCCGCAGATAGAGGAGTACAGCATAGGACACAGCATAATGGCGAGGGCGATATTCGTCGGGCTGGATCAGGCTGTAAGGGAGATGATTGATCTGGTAAAGGGATTTTAATAATGATCTTCGGCACAGGCATTGACCTTGTTAATGTAAAACGGATGGAGAAGGTAATCGACAGATGGGGAGAAAGATTTATTGAACGTGTCTTTACCCCCATTGAGATTGAGATATGTTCCCGCAGGGCCTTCCCTCCATCTGCCTTTTCAATGCGATTTGCAGCTAAGGAGGCCTTTTCAAAGGCCGTCGGTTTAGGCATGAGGAACGGCGTCAGGTGGCGAGATATTGAGATCTTCCACTATCCGGGCGGAAGGCCGGGGCTAAGGCTGTACGGGAGATCGAGGGAACTCTGTGAAAAGGAAAATATAAGCGGTTTTCAGGTGAGTATGTCCGATGACGGTGAATATGGCGTTGCCATGGTAATACTGGAGAAAAATTCATGAGGATTGCAACTGCATCTGAGATGAGAGAGATGGACAGACTGACCATCGATAAGATGGGGATGCCGGGGATTGTCCTGATGGAAAACGCAAGCCGCTGTGCAGGCAGGATATTCCTTGAGCATTTCAATCCTTCTCCCGGTTCGCAGACCGTCATCCTCTGCGGAAAGGGCAACAACGGCGGGGACGGCTTTGCAATGGCCAGGCACCTCAGCCGTTCGGGATTAATTGTCATCGTCATCTTGCTCGCCAAATCATCACAGCTGTCCGGGGATGCCCTCATAAATTATGAAATCATAAAACGCATGGGAGGCATTGAACTGATAGAGGCCCCGACGCCGTCGGGATTTGCAGGCTGCCTGCATTACATTGAAAGCTGCGACTATATTATAGATGCCATATTCGGGACCGGCATCAATTCAGATGTTGAAGGAATCTGCAACCAGGCGATCCGGGCGATCAATTCCTCAGGAAAACAGGTAATGTCCGTTGACATCCCGTCAGGACTCAACTCGGACAACGGCAGGATTATGGGTGTTGCGGTTAGGGCGGACCTTACCGCAACCTTCGGGTTTCCCAAGCTGGGACAGATGATCTTTCCCGGTGCAGACCTTGTCGGCCGCCTTGTTTGTGTTGATATCGGCATCCCTGAGGCTGCAGCAGACATGGTGAAATCAAGACATTATTTAACCGAGCCCGATGATTTCCGTTCTCTCTTTCATGAAGGCAAACGTGACAGTCATAAGGGCGACAGGGGACATCTCCTTGTTATCGCAGGATCGACAGGCAAGACCGGCGCTGCCGCCATGACCGCGCTCGGGGCATTAAGGGCAGGGGCAGGACTGGTTACACTTGGGATACCGGCAAGTTTAAACGGTATTTTAGAGGTCAAGCTTACAGAGGCAATGACCGTCCCTTTGCCTGAAACGGTAGAAGGCACACTGTCCATAAAGGCTAAAGATAAGATACTGAACCTGGCACAAGGCAAATCAGCCGTTGCAATCGGACCAGGATTGTCCGTTAATCCTGAGACCACAGCCCTTGTCAGGGAAATAGTTTCCTTATGTGATCTTCCGATGGTTATTGACGCTGACGGGCTTAACGCCCTGTCTGAGGGACCGGGCATCCTTGAAAAATTTGACAACAGGAAGATCATTACGCCGCATCCTGGTGAAATGGCCAGATTGACAGGCGTTAAAGGCAGTGATGTCCAATCAGACCGCGTGGGGACAGTTAAAAGGTTCATTGAAAGATATAAATGCTGTCTTGTGTTGAAAGGCGCCAGGACCCTGATAACCGGATCTGAGGACAGGATATATATTAACCCGACAGGCAACCCTGCCCTTTCAAGCGGAGGATCGGGCGATGTCCTGACTGGCATAATCTCCGGGCTTTTGGCCAGGGGAATGCCTGTCATAGAGGCAGCGGCAGCCGGTGTCTTTCTGCATGGCATGGCAGGCGACCTCCTGGCGGAAGATATGGGGGAGACAGGTGTAATTGCAGGCGATCTTTTGGGTGTTATACCGGCGCTGATAAAGACACTCAAGGAAGGAGAATGGCCTCTTAAAAAGACGCCGGGATTTATGGATTATTATAACTTTTTATGTAGGCGCAGTGCTTGAAGATTCGGACAAATTCAGATAAAGAAACCATATCGCTCGGCAGAAAAATAGGGGCGATCCTAGGCCCGGGCGATGTTGTAGCCCTTACAGGCCCCCTGGGAAGCGGCAAGACATGGCTTACAAAGGGTATAGCCCTGGGCCTTGGCGTCGATCCTGCCATGGTCATAACCAGTCCATCCTTTTCCCTGGTAAACGAATACAAGGCGCGACATACACTGTATCACATGGATCTTTACAGGCTGGAACGCATCTCTGAAATTCTCGCGACCGGACTTGAGGAATATCTCTATAACGACGGCGTGGCAGTCGTGGAATGGGCCGACCGTTTGCCTGGAATACTGCCAGAATGGAGCATAACACTGAATTTCAATATCATTGATGATCATAGCAGGGATATTGTCATAAAGGGCGACCACCTGCGCTCGGTTGACATAATCAAACAACTTGAAACCAATAAGGATTACTGATAATAAACGGGATCGGGATGAGTATTAACAATCTAATTTTAACAAGGATTATTTATGGCGCTTATAGTACAAAAATATGGAGGGACTTCTGTAGGGAGCATCGAAAAGATACAGAACGTGGCGAAGAAGGTTATTGAAGAGTATAAAAACGGAAACCGGATGGTAGTAGTCCTGTCTGCCATGGCCGGTCAGACCAATAAACTTATTGAGTTGGCGCATCAGATGACCAATGAGCCGGATCGAAGGGAACTGGATGTACTTATGGCCACAGGCGAGCAGGTAAGCGTTGCGCTTTTTTGCATGGCCGTTAAATCAATGGGTTATGACGCCTGTTCGCTTCTGGGATTTCAGGTCGGCATACGCACGGATCAGATCTACGGCAAGGCAAGGATACAGGACATTGAAACGGCGCGCATCTTTGAGGAACTTGGGAAGAACAGGATCGTGAGTGTGGCGGGTTTTCAGGGCCTCGATGAGGAGGGAAACATAACCACCCTGGGCCGTGGAGGTTCGGATACCACCGCGGTGGCGCTTGCCGCAGCCATTAATGCGGATGTGTGCGAGATCTACACCGATGTGGACGGCGTCTATACGACCGATCCTAATATCTGTCCCAAGGCCAGGAAGATGGATCATATCTCCTATGACGAGATGCTCGAGATGGCAAGTCTTGGCGCAAAGGTCCTTGAGATCAGGTCTGTTGAGTTTGCCAAAAAATTTAACGTGCCTGTACACGTAAGATCAACATTTTCAAATGAGAGGGGTACTATGGTAGTAGCTGAAACAAAAGATATGGAAAAAGTAACTGTGTCCGGCATAGCCTTTAACAAGAATGAAGCCAGGATAACCGTCACAAAGGTTCCCGATAAACCGGGGATTGCCGCCAGGATCTTTGACCCGCTGGTCAAGGCAGGCATTATTGTGGATATGATAGTACAAAATACCAGTGAAGAAGGTCTGACCGATATGACCTTTACCGTAATAAAGGCGGATTTCAACGCCAGCATGAAGATTTTAAACAGTTTAACCAAAGAGATAGGGGCGGAAAAGGTCCTGGGCGATGAAAATATCTCCAAGGTCTCCATTATCGGTGTAGGCATGAGGACACATGCAGGCGTCGCCCAAAAGATGTTCACTACACTGGCAAAGGAAAATATAAACATCATGATGATAAGCACCTCGGAGATAAAGATCTCCTGTGTAATAGAAGAGAAATACACGGAACTCGCAGTACGGGTGCTTCATGAGGCCTTCGGCCTTGAGAACGGAACAGAGATATGAGGATATCCTGAAGGGATACTTGGTATTAATATCGCTTATACTGGCGCTTTTTCTTTCCAGGACAATCGGTATTAACAGCCGCCATGGGGAAACCCTTTCCCGCGGCAACCTCTTTGTAGAGATTGATGGTGATATAAAATATCCGGGCGTCTATTCCTTTGAAAATAAAGCAGATGCAAGGGAGTTAATAGAACCGGAAGGGGGAATAAAATCATTCCCGCATGGGTCAAGGGGCCTTGAAGATATCCGCATCCATTCCGGTTCAAAGATAACCATTCAAAGGGACAATAAAGACCTCAAATTTATTCATGAGGAGATGTCCCCATTCCATAAGATCACACTGGGGATGCCCATCTCCATTAATATGGAATCCGAAGAAGGGCTTACTGCTGTGCCGGGCATAGGGCCTTTGCTTGCAAGGTCAATCGTAAAAAAAAGAACCGAACGGGGAGGGTTTAAGACCCTTGAAGAATTAAAGTCCGTGCATGGGATCGGGGAAAAAACATATAATAAAATTATAATGTATGTAACATTGTAACGATATGTTATTGAAAGAGAAGGTCCATCATGAAAATTAAAAAGATTATCCCTGACTGGATCATTGGAGTTGCTGTTACGATTTTCTTCCTCTTTATTACCCTCATGGGAATGTTGGACGGCATTGAAATGAAGTCCTTTGATTTCAGGGCGAATCTGGCAGCGACCTCCGATATAAACCCTGATATTGAGCTGGTTACTATTTCAACAGACGACCTGGCCGAGTTAGGAAGATGGCCCTGGTCAAGGGACATCCTTGCGAAGGGGATCGACAACCTGTCCGCGGCCGGGGCCAGGGTAATAGCCCTGAACATCTATTTCTCCGAACCTGAACAGAGCAACGGCCTTAAGGCTATTAAATCCCTTGAGGAGACCTACAACACCCTTGGTCTGGCCCAGGAAGGGCCCGGGCTGTCTTTTTATAAGGAACTGACCCGGAAGGCGACGGACCTGGATAATGACGCCAAGCTTTATAATTCCATAAAGAACGCAGGGAACGTCATTCTTCCCGTATACTTTGACACAACCGGAAGCGGCGCCGACAAAGAGGCCCCCGAGTTTATCTCCAGGCATGCATTCAAGCAGGTTGAAAGGACTGATGACGCTATCGAGTCATCCATGGTATGGTTCAGCAAGGTAAATCCCCTGCTTCCATCCCTTGCCGAGGCCGCCGCTGCCACAGGACACCTCAATCTTTTTCCCGATAGTGACGGATACATAAGATCGCAGATTCATGTAGTGGGATATCTTAAAGATATCTTTTTCCCGTCCTATCCGGTTGCCATTGCCAAGGCATACAAGGGATTAAAGGATGAGGACGTGACCGTTGAGCTGGGAGACGGGATTTATTTCAAGGTCAGCCCGTCATCCACTATCAAGACGCCTGTGATAGACTATCAGATGAAAACCCTTTTAAGCTGGAACGCCGGACCGGGCGTTGCCTTCCATCAGACACCCTTTTCCAAGGTATATAAAAAAGAGATTCAGACGGACCTGTTCAAGGACAAGATTGTCATCATCGGGGCCACTGCCGCCGGCGTCGCTGACATTTATGTAACGCCTGTGTCAGGGAAACTTCCGGGGGTTGAATTCATAGCAAACTCTGTAGCAGGCATCCTTAATCAGAGATTTATTGCGCGACCGATGTGGGTTATCTTATTGGAAATCTGCATGTTGCTGATCTTCGGCGCCTTCATCTCCTTTGTACTGCCCAGGTTAAAGGCGGGGATGGGCGCCATAACGACGCTCGGTCTCTTTCTGATTTACCTGACGGCAGGGTTCATCCTCTTCTTTTCAAACAGCATCTGGGTAAAGATATCCCCTCCTCTGATACTTTTAATAGCAGGATATATCCTTATAATCTCGAAGCGCTTCCTTATCACTGAAAAGACAAAGGAAAAGGTGGAAGCCGATTCTGTTGAAACCAACAAGATGCTCGGACTCTCCTTTCAGCAGCAGGGGATGCTTGATCTTGCCCTTGAAAAATTCAGGAAGATATCTATTGATGAAGAGGGGACCAAGGACCTCCTTTATAACCTTGGCCTTGATTTTGAGAGAAAGCGACAATTCTCAAAGGCCCTTGCCACCTATAAAATCATTATTGGAGACGGCCGCAATTTCAAGGACCTGGACGAAAGGATACCCAAATTAAAGGGCGCCGAGGCCACGATGATCTTCGGCGGCAGCGGCGGAGGGCATCCGGGAGATATCGGCGCTACACTTATGGACATGGATACCAAACCCACGCTCGGCAGGTACCAGGTTGTGAATGAACTTGGCCGGGGGGCCATGGGCGTGGTTTACAAGGGAGAGGACCCGAAGATCCACAGGACAGTGGCCATAAAGACCGTCAGGCTTTCGGATTTTGACGAGGACATGGTCGGCGAAATGAAAGAGCGTTTTTTCAGGGAGGCGGAATCAGCGGGCCTCCTGACGCACCCCAACATAGTCACCATCTATGATGCAGGCGAAGAACATGACCTGGCCTATATCGCCATGGAATTTCTCAAGGGGCATGATCTGGATGAATATACCAAAAAGGAACATCTGCTTCCCATGCGTGAGACTATTTCTATCGTGGCCCAGGTAGCGGACGCCCTTGACTATGCACACGGCAAAGGGATTGTCCACAGGGATATCAAACCTGCCAATATCATGATGCTTGATGAGACCAGGGAGGTGAAGGTCACTGACTTCGGGATAGCCAGGATAACAGCCTCATCCAAGACGAAAACGGGCGTCATTTTGGGCACCCCCTCCTACATGTCTCCTGAACAGGTAGCCGGCAGAAAGGTTGACGGCAGATCCGATATATTTTCGCTGGGTGTCGTACTATTTGAATTGATCGCCGGCAAGAAACCCTTCGCAGGAGAGGATATGACATCTCTCATGTATAAGGTGGCCAGGGAAAAGCACCCGTCCATAAGATCAATAAATCCCAAGACGCCCCCTGTGATGGAAAAGATTATTGATAAGGCGTTGGAAAAGGACCCGGAAAAACGGTATCAAAAGGCGGGCCAGATGGCCGAACATCTTAAAATGGTCCTGGCCAGGATAGACGAACTCCAGAGTAAAAAAACCGCATAAAGGCGCATGCTTATATGAGATTGAAAGCGACAGGCAATTCCCATGTAGGACTAAAAAGAAAGGTTAATGAAGACAGTTACCTCCTAAACCCGGATATGGGTCTTTATGTGATCGCAGACGGCATGGGAGGGCACAGGGCCGGAGAGGTCGCAAGCAGGATTGTTATCGACACAATAAACGATTACTGGGCTAAGGTTGGGAAAAACCAGCCCCCTTCTCTTATTGAAAAGATAAATAAAGATATCCCTGATGCGGCGAAACACCTTGTTAACTCAATCTCCCTAGCCAACCTCATTATCTATGAGGCGCAACAGAAACCCCAATATCAGGGCATGGGATCTACTGTTTCGGCCCTCCTTGTGGACAAAAACCGCATATGGTCGGCCAATGTCGGGGACAGCCGCGTCTATCTGTCATCCGATGGGAACTCGAAGATTATTTCAGAGGAACATTCTGTTGAAGCAGAACAGAAAAATATGGGTCTTTTTAACTCCCATAGTTCATCAAATCCTTTTATAAAAAATCTCTTGACAAGGGCGCTCGGTTTGAACGAAAAGGTTGATGCCTTTATTACTTCTTTTGAAC
>Ga0153915_10004358_pt1 | contig 13025 bp, 7 predicted proteins | sample Opewatmetagenome_2_FD_107003 | JGI IMG/M metagenome (GOLD analysis project Ga0153915, IMG submission 107003) | Freshwater wetland microbial communities from Ohio, USA - Open water 3 Core 3 Depth 3 metaG | ecosystem: Environmental > Aquatic > Freshwater > Wetlands | place: USA: Ohio, Lake Erie... | reverse complement strand
TTCCGGCGGGCGCGCTCCGAATCACATTCCGCAGTCCGCTCGGCCATGCGCAGGACCAGGTCCACCTCGGCGGGCGTCGGGTCCGTCAGGAACACGTCCACCTCGGCGGGCGTCTCCGTCAGGAAGAGCTGGCCCTTGCACGCCTTATCGACCACCTCCAACTCGCGCCGGTGGCGACGCTCCCACTCCCCGGGCGTCGGTTCGCCACCCGGCTGCGCCCCCTCGGCCGGGGTCGCCGGGGCAACCTTGCGGACCGAGGGGGCGGTCTTGTCCCGCTCTAGAACAGCGGCCCGCATCGGGTGGGACCTCGCGCTCACGGCGCTGCGCTCGGTTGCGGGAGCGTGACGACCTCGGCCGACTCGCTCGAGACGAGGCGGGCAACGTACGCGTCGAGCTTCTCCAACGCCTCGCGCCGCGCGGCCAGGTGGTCGTGGAGGTCGTAGACGTTCCACAAGGCTGGGAGGGCGTGATTCAACGCCCGCTCGGCGACGTGCGGCGCGACCCCGAGCCGGGAGAGCATGGTCCGGCACGTGCGCCGGAGGTCGTGGACGGTGATCGGCCCGCCGGGGAGCGGAGTCTCGGCGAGGAGCCGCGTGAGGAGCGTCCACGGGGCGTGGATCGTGACGTGCCCCGCGGAGGACCACGGCGAGGGCAGGACGAACGAGGCCCCCTCCCCCGCGAAGGCCTTCAAGTCGCGGAACAGCGCCAGCGCCGACGGCGCGAGCGGGATCACGAACGGCCGCGCCGCCTCGGCGTGGCGGAGCGTGCCCTTCTGGTCGGCGACGGGGATCGTCCACGTCGCCCGGTCGAGGTCCACGTTCGCCCACCGGGCCTTGCAAAGCTCGCCCACCCGGGCGCCGCAGAGGAGGAGGATCTTGAGCGCCAGCCGCAGGCCCTTCGACTCCACCGCCTTGTGGTGGTTCACGGACCGCGGATCGGTGCGGGTGGTGTCGAGGAGGTGCCAGAGGATCGGGACCTCCTCGGCCGCGAGCGCCCGCTGGCGCATCCGGGCCCGGATCCCGAGGTCGTCGGGGTCGAGCGGCGCGGCCGGGTTGCGCTTCACGATCCCCCGGCCCTCGGCGAACCGGAACATCTGCTTGACGAGCGCCAGCACCTTCTGCCCGGTGAAGGTCGAGCCGCGGTCGACGATGGCCTCGACGAGCCGCGCCACCTCGCGCGTCTCGACCTCGGCGATCGGCCTCGGGCCGAGGACCGGGACGATCTCCCGGTCGAGCAGCCGGCGGGCGGCTGTCGGGTCCTTGCGGTGCGGCTGGAGGCGGCGGTTGTAGAAGTCCTCGGCGACGTCGGCGACGGTCGCGGGCGCGAGGGCCGGGCCGGGGGCCGGGCGGTTCCGGCCGAGCTGGGCGTCGAGGTCGGCGAGCACTGCGGCGAGCTGGCCCGCCCGCTGCGCCACCCGCAGGCGGTCGTGCCACTCCCTCGCCTGCGCCAGCGTGAGGCGGCCCGGCTGCGGCTCGGCCGCCCACTCGCCGAGGGTGACGGTGCGGCGCTCGGCGCGGATGCGCCAGCGGAAGGCGCGCCCGCCGCTGGGGTGGACGCGGAGCACGAGCCCGCGGGTGAGGCGGTCGGAGTGATCGCCGGGGGCGAGCTTGGCGACCTCGGAGGCGGCGCGGAAGCTGGACCGCTTCCGTCGGAGCCGGTTGGGGGTGGTGGTGGTGAGGATGGGGGTTGCGGTAGAAGTGTCGGCGCTCATCGTGGGCTCCATTCCAGCCTGCGGTGGGAAGGGGTCCGGGCCGTTCACGCGGTCCCGGGCCCCGCTTCAAATGCCCCCTCGGCCGCTTTTCCAGGGGGCGTTTCAACCTCCATGCGTTCTCTGTTGCGGCCTGTTGCCTCGAATACTACTCTCCACCTCCGACGCCGCAACCACTCAGGAATGTGCAACGTGAAGCGACACGTTGACTGTACGTAAAGCCGTCTACACGAGGACCTGATCATGAACTTCCCCGAAGACCTCAAGTACACGCGCGAGCACGAGTGGTGCCGCGTGAAGGGCAGCCGCGCCGTGGTGGGCATCACCGAGTTCGCGCAGGACCAGCTCGGCGACATCGTCTACGTCGAGCTTCCCGACGTCGGTGACCTCGTGAAGAAGGGCGAGGCCTTCGGCGTGGTCGAGTCCACCAAGGCGGTGTCCGAGCTCTTCGCGCCCGTGACCGGCCAGGTGGTCGAGGTGAACGACCCGCTCAAGGACGCCCCCGAGACCATCAACGAGGACCCGTACGAGGAGGGCTGGATGATCCAGGTGGAGATGTCCAGCCCCACCGAGCTGCAGGAACTCCTCGCCTCCACCGCCTACGGCAAGTTCGTCGAAGAGGAGCAGGAGTAAGAGCTTGCGCTACCACCCGCACACGCCCGAGGACGTCCGGCAGATGCTGGACGCCGTGGGAGCGAAGAGCGTCGAGGCGCTCTTCCGCTCCATCCCCGACGAGCTGAAGCTCCGCCGCCCGCTCGCGGTCCCGCCCCCCGTGGACGAGATCGGGCTCCTCGCCGAGTTCCGGCGCCTGGCGGGGCGCAACCAGGTGGAGCACCCGCCCTTCATCGGCGCCGGCGCCTACCCGCACCACGTCCCGCCGGTGGTGGACCAGCTGCTCCTGCGCGGCGAGTTCTTCACCGCCTACACCCCCTACCAGCCCGAGATCTCCCAGGGGACGCTGCAGGCCCTGTTCGAGTGGCAGACCTTCGTGTGCCTGCTCTCCGGCCTCGACGTCGCCAACGCCTCCATGTACGACGGCGCCACCGCGACCGCCGAGGCGGCCCTGATGGCGACCCGCCTCACCGACCGGAAGAAGATCGTCGTCGGAGCCGCGGTCCACCCCGAGTACCGCAAGGTGCTCTCGACCTACCTCGCCTCCACCGGGGACGAGATCGTCACGGTCCCGTACGGCCCGGACGGTCGCACCGACCTCGCCGCGCTCGAGAAGGCGGTGGACGGGAAGACCGCGGCGGTGATCGTCGGCTACCCGAACTTCTTCGGCGTGGTGGACGCGCTTCCCGAGGCGGCCGCCATCGCGAAGAAGGCCGGCGCGCTCGCCCTCTCGGTCACGAGCGAGGCCGTGGCCTTCGGGCTGCTGGAGGCGCCGGGCAAGCTCGGCGCCGACGTGGCCGTCGGGACCATGCAGAGCTTCGGGAACCCGGTCAACTTCGGCGGCCCCGCCCCCGGCTTCTTCGCCACCCGCGAGCAGAACGTCCGGCAGATGCCGGGCCGGCTCGCCGGCGCCACCCTCGACAAGCACGGGCGGCGCGGCTTCGTCCTCACCCTCTCCACCCGGGAGCAGCACATCCGCAGGGAGCGCGCCACGTCCAACATCTGCACCAACTCCGGGCTCACGGCGCTCGCCGCCACCATGCACCTATCGCTGCTCGGGAAGAAGGGGCTCGCCGAGCTCGCCCGCGTGAACTTCGCCCGCGCTCGGCTGCTCCGCGACGCGATGAGGAAGGCCGGCTTCGGCCTGCGCTTCTCCGGCCCCGCCTTCAACGAGATGGCCTTCGAGGTCGGCGACGCCGAGGCGGTGGTGGAACGGCTTGCCCGGCGCGGCATCGCCGCCGGGGCGCCGCTCGGCCGCTGGTACCCGGACGATCCGAGGATGAAGGGCGCGCTGCTGTGCGTCGCCACCGAGGTCCATACCCCCGAGCTCATCGAGCTCTTCGCGCAGTCGGTGAGGAGCTAGCCATGGCCAATCCGACCGGCTGGAAGCCCAGCATGGAGAAGGGAAGCGGCCCGGCCGAGGGCGCGCTCGGGACCGGGGCGGGAGGGGCCACCCGCGGCCTCGCCCTGGAGGAGCCCCTGGTGTTCGAGCACGGCTCGAAGGGGCGCACCGGCGTGTCCCTGCCGGCACCCGGCGGCGACTTCGACCCCGCCCGCGAGCTTCCGAAGGGGCTCCTGCGCGGCGAGGTCGAGGGGATGCCGGAGCTGTCGGAGCTGGAGATCGTGCGCCATTTCACGCGCATGTCCCAGTGGAACTGGGGCATCGACTCCGGCTTCTACCCGCTCGGCTCCTGCACCATGAAGTACAACCCGAAGTCGAGCGAGGCCCTGGCGCGCCTGCCCGGCTTCGCGGCCGCCCACCCCCTCCTTCCCCCCTCCATGTGCCAGGGCGTGCTCGAGCTCATGTACGTGCTCGAGCGCGCGCTCTCCGAGATCGCCGGCTTCGCCGCCACCACCCTCTCCCCGGCAGCGGGGGCGCACGGCGAGCTCTGCGGCCTCATGATGATCCGGGCCTACCATGTCTCGCGCGGCAGCCCGCGCAAGAAGGTGCTCATCCCGGACACGGCCCACGGCACCAACCCGGCGTCGGCCGCGCTGAACGGCTACGCGGCGGTGCCGCTCGCGAGCGGCCCCGACGGGCGGCTCCACCCCGAGACCGTGAAGGCGGCGATGGACGAGGACGTCGCCGCCATCATGATCACCAACCCCAACACCCTCGGCATCTACGAGAGCCACATCTCCGAGATCGCCGAGATCGTCCACGCGAAGGGCGGCCTCGTCTACGGCGACGGCGCCAACCTGAACGCGCTCCTCGGCGTGGTCAGGCCCGGCGACGTCGGCTTCGACGTGGTGCAGTACAACCTGCACAAGACGTTCGCCACGCCCCACGGCGGGGGAGGCCCCGGCTCCGGCCCGGTGGCGGTGAAGGAGGCGCTCGTCCCGTTCCTGCCGCTGCCGGTGGTGGTGAAGGAGGGCGAGACCTTCCGGCTCGTCACCGATCCGAAGGAGCGCCCGAAGACCGTCGGCAAGCTGCGCGAGTTCTGGGGCAACGTGGGCATGTTCGTCCGCGCCTGGGCGCTCATCCGGGAGCTGGGCCCCGAGGGGCTCCGGCGCACCGCGGAGCTGGCGGTGCTGAACGCCAACTACGTGCGGGCGCGGCTCCGGGACGTCTATCACCTGCCCTACGAGACCGACTCGCTGCACGAGGTGGTGTTCGACGACAGGGCGCAGAAGGACACCGGCGTCACCACCATGGACGTCGCGAAGAGGCTCATCGACCACGGCTTCCACCCGCCCACCATCTACTTCCCGCTGGTGGTGCACGGGGCGCTCATGATCGAGCCCACCGAGACCGAGTCGAAGGAGTCGATCGACCAGTTCGTCGAGGGCATGCGCGCCATCGCCGAGGAGGCGAAGCGCGACGCCGAGGCCGTGAAGGCCGCGCCCGAGAAGCCGTTCCGCGCCCGCCTCGACGAGACCCGCGCCGCCCGCAAGCCCGTCCTCCGCTGGAGGCCGGGAATGAAGGTGGAGTAGCCCGCGTCACGCGTCTCGCGGCGCGCCCGTCGCCTCCGTGATCGACGTCAAGCGAGCCAGGCTGGCCCCCTAGGCCAAGGTCTCGATTTCACCGAAAGGACGTCCTTTGCCGGTCCGGCCGGCATAGGATGGCTTCGAAGGTGCTTGGAGCACGGGCTGATGGAGAGCACCGGCACAGACGCTTCATATCCGAGGGGGAGGTCAGACATGAGGAAGCTCATCGCAACGCTGCTTGCCTTCGTGGCCATCGCAGCAGTCCCGGCTCCGGCCCACGCGCAGGCCAAGGATTCCGGCTTCAGCCTCGCGGCTCGCGTCGGCTACGGGTTCCCCATGGGGAACGTCGCATCGGACTCCACGGCCACCCTCGCGCTCACCGACGACTTCAGCGGCGAGGTTCCGCTCTGGCTGGACGTCGGCTACCGCTTCGGCCGGAGCTTCTTCGTCGGGGCCTACTTCCAGTACTCATTCGCGTTCGTCAAGAGCAGCACGGCCTTCGTCGCGTCCCAGGTAGGGCAAGCTGTCTGCGAGCTGCCGGGAGTCTCCTGCTCGGGCAGCGACGTACGGCTCGGCGCCGAGCTCCATTACATCTTCTCGCCGGAGGCGAGCTTCCAGCCGTGGGCCGGGATCGGCTTCGGCTACGAATGGACGAACCTGTCGGCCTCTGCTCCGGGCGTCGAGGCGACTCTGCAATACCGCGGCTTCGAGTTCCTCAACCTCCAGGTGGGCGGCGACTTCAAGGTGAGCGACGCGTTCGCGCTGGGTCCCTTCGTCGCATTCAGTCTGGGCCAGTACGACACCATTGTGCTCAGCGCAACCGGGCAGCCCTCGCAGAGCCTCGACATCCCGAGCAACGCCAAGTCGACACACGAGTGGCTGCAGGTCGGCGTGAAGGGAACCTTCAACCTCTAGGCTGGGCTTCCTCGGTCCCCCGACTCCGGCCCGGGCGGAGGCTCGTCGTCGTCCTCCGCAGCGCCTGCCATTGGCCTACTGCGGTGCGGCGGGGCCCCGGAAGAGCCGGAAGCCGGGGCTTCCGACCTCCAGGTAGAAGCCGAAGGTGAAACGGATCTCGCCGTGCGAGTCGGCGAGGCCGCGCGGCGGGTTCACGAAGGGCTGGGCCTTGCGGAAGGCCTCGAGGGCCGTCTGGTCGAGGAAGTCCACTCCGCTCGTCCGGGCAACGTGCACCTCGGTGAGGCTCCCCTGGTCGTTCAGGGTGACGGCAACGACCGTCGTCCGATCCTTGTAGGCGAAGCGCTCGCCGGTCGGGTCGCGGGCGCGGAGCGGCGTGTTGGGATCCCAGGTCGAGGCCACGGCCTGCTTGATGCGGTTGAAGTACCCCGCGTATTTCCATTCGCGGGTGTTGAGAAAGGTGGACTCGCCCACGTCCACGTCCTCGACGTGGTCGGGGGCCGGGCCGCCCGAGAGCTTGTCGTAGAAGGCGGCGCTCGGCGCCAGCACCGGTTTCGGCCTCTGCGCGCCCGAGCCTCCCTCCCCGCCCTGCCCCTCCTCGCCCGGCGCCGCGCTCGACCTGGGGCGGTCCTCCTTCGGCCGCATCGAGCCCTGGGGATCCAGGTTCAGTGCCAGCTTCTCGCCCGAGGCACTGGGCTCTTCCCTCGGGCCGGACTTGCCCGGGGCGCCCGGCCTGCGCGTGTCGCCCCCCGACTCCTGCACGACCGGCCTCTCCAGCGGCGAGGCGCCCGGAACCTTGTCCTGCGTCGGGCGGGGGAGCACGTTCTCGTAGCCCGGCTTTCGGTAGCGGGAGATGGTCTCCTTCTCGACGGTGTTGTTCCGCTCCGAGACGAAGCGGCTCTCCTTGGGCGGCTCGTCCTTCCCCGACGGCGCCACGTCCACGACCTGGCCCGGCATCTTGGGCGACTCCGGGGCCCTGGGCGGGACCACGATCGGCGGCGCGATCGGCGGCCGCGTCGGCGGCCTGTTCGCCAGGGCCGGCCCCAGCTGGCGATTCGTAGCCCACTCGGAGGCGGACAGCGGCGCCAGGGACACCGGCCGCACCTCGTCCCGGGACCCCTGGATGCCGATGAAGTCCACGTGGACGAGGCGGAGGACGAGCGCGTTGACGAGCAGGGAAACGAGGAGCCCCGCCGCGACGCGCTGCCAGGCTCGCGAGGGTCTCCGTCGACGGCGCAGGCTGGGCCCGAGGTGGGTCATCGCCACGGCGATGGTAACAGACGGCCGGGGCTCGCGCTTTCCCGTGTTCGCAGGAGAGGTTGACCTCCCGCTCCGGGGGGGGTAAGAACCGCCCGCCGATGCTGCGGTCTCCCCCCCTTGCCCCATCCGGGACGCGCTCCAGGGCCGGGTACCGGACCGGGCTCGCCGCCGCGGGCCTCCTGCTCGCCGCGCTCGTCGCCGGCCACGCCTGGCTCAATTCGCGCTCGATCCTGGGGAGGTTGCGCGGCGAGGCGGAGCGCGCCGTGCGCGCCCGCCTCGGGGACGTACGGCTCGGCGACCTGGAGGTGGACTGGCTCGGGCGCGTGGCCTTCGGACCGGTCGCCGTCCCCGCGAGCCGGCCCGGCCTCCCGGCCGTGGTCCGGGTGGAGCGGGTCCGGGTGGGTCCCCGCTGGCTGGCGCTGCTCGCGGGGCGCGCCGAGGCCGGCACCGTGACGCTCGAGGGGGCCCGGGTCGAGGCTGGGAGCCGCGGCGAGGAGATCGCGGCGCTCGCGGGCAGGCTGCGCGCGCGGCCGCGCGCGGCGGCGAGGGGGGTCCCCTCTCCGGCCGCCGATCCCCCGGAGGTGCGCTTCCACGAGCTGACGGTCGTCCTGGGCCCGCTGAGCCACGGTGGCCCGCCGCTCGTCCTCGGGCCGTTCGACGGGGCGGTCGCGCCGGGCCGCTCCGCCGACGGTCCGCTCCGGGTCGAGGTTCGGCTCCCCGCGGGCGGGCGCGTCCGCGCGGAATGGACCCGTGGCGGGCGCAGTGGCGCCCTGCGCGCGAGCGTCGCCGGGCTCGGCGCCGACGACCTGCCGGAGGCGGTGCGGGCGCTCCTGCCGTTCGAGATCTCGGGCGGCACCCTCCACGCCTCGCTGGCGAGCGAAGGGCCGGCGCAGGCCGGCTCGGCACGCATCGAGGCGGAGGCGAACGGGCTCGTGCTCGAGGGCGAGTGCCTTGCCCCCGAGCCGGTCGGTCCCATCCGCGCCGCCTTCCGAGGGGTCCTCCGCTGGGACGCCGCGGCCGGGCGGGTGGCGCTCGAGGACGGGATCCTCGCCGTGGGCGAGCACGGCGCGATTCACGCGGGCGTGTCCGGCGAGGTGATCCTGGGGGAGGATCCCAGCTTCACCTTCGAGGCCCACGCCGACCGGATCGACTACGCCGCCGCGCTCGAAGCGCTCCCGCCCCAGCTCGTCCCCGCCGAGGAGGGGCCGCGGCTCGCCGGCGCGCTCGGCGCCCGGCTCGCGCTCGCCGGGCCGCTGCACCGGCCGGCGGAATGGAAGGTGGCGGCGGACCTGGACATCGGCGGCCTCCGGCGCTCGGCGCGCGCCGCCGACCCGCTCTTCCTCCAGGGGACTTTCACCTGGTGGCCCGCGACGGCGGCCGGCGGGACCGGCCGCGGCGTGGTGGTCGGTCCCGAGAACCCGGATTTCGTTCCGGTGGCGGAGCTGCCGGCCCACGTGATCCGCGCCGTGACCACCAGCGAGGACGCCGGCTTCTTCGCCCACCACGGCTTCGACTTCGAGGAGATGAAGAACGCCCTCGCCGAGGCCGCCGGGGCGGGCCGAACCCGCGGCGCCTCCACCATCACCCAGCAGCTCGCGAAGAACCTGTTCCTCTCGCGGGAGCGGACGATCGCCCGCAAGGTCCGCGAGGCCTTCCTGACGCTGGCCCTGGAGGCGAGCCTGCCCAAGGCGCGGCTCCTCGAGATCTACCTCAACATCGTGGAGTGGGGCCCGGGCGTGCACGGCATCGGCGAGGCGGCCCGGCACTGGTTCGGCAAGGACGCGCGCGCCCTCACCCCGCGCGAGGCGGCGTTCCTCGCGAGCGTCATCCCGAGCCCCATGCGCTTCCACGCCTACTTCGCCACCGGCGAGATCTCCGGCGCCTTCCTGCAGCGCGTGGACGGCCTGCTCGTCAAGATGCGCGACCAGGGCCAGCTCACCGACGCGGAACTGATCGAGGCGCTCGGCGAGCCCCTCGTGTTCGCGCGCGGCTGAAGCGATCTATCCGGGACCCGGACCTCCGGCGCCCTCGCGCAGCAGCCGCACCACCCAGAGCGCGAGCCCGGCCAGCACCGCGAGCAGCGCCACCGCGATGGCGCCGCGGTGCCGCTCGGTGAAGGGCACCGCCTTGTGCCGCTCGGCGTGGTGGGGGTTGGCAGCGGCGGGGGCCAGGGCGGCCGTGGACACCGGCGTGCCGGGCGTGCGCCGCAGGACCGCCGCGAGGTCGTAAGCCGGAGCCCGGGCCTCGGCGTCGCCGACGTAGAGAAGGTGCGGGCCGGCGCGCTCGGCCCGGAACACCACCTGCTGCGCGAGCCACTCCACGTGCGCCCCCGCGACCGCGAGCGGCGGCGCGTCGCCGTCCTCGATCTCGACGCGGAGCCAGCGCTGACCGGCGCAGGAAACCGGGATCCTCGCGTTCTCCCGGTCCGTGGCGGGAAGGCGCCCCTCGGGCGCCCGCCACAGGAGCCCCGCGCCCGCCGGGCTCCAGACCTGACGGTCGGCGCTGGCGTACACGCGCGCCGCCCGTTCGAAGATCCCGGCACCCGCCTGGAGGACGACGGCGCTCGCCGGGATGCCCGGGGCGCCGAGATCGATCTCGAGCCGGCTCCGCCGGCCTCCCGGCGCGGGAGACGGGCCGGAGACCGCCACGGCGAGGCTTCGCACCTCCGGCGGTGCGACGGGGGCGAAGAAGAGCCGGGCCCCGAGGATGCGGGGCGGCGCGCCGCTACCGGGACGGAGCGTCACCCGGACCCAGCGGGCGTCCGAGGCCGGATAGCGCAGGAAGGTCCGGCGCGCCTCCGGCAGGTCCTTCACCGCGTAGACGCGGCCGCCCTCGGCGGCGAGGTCCCACCTCCGGCCATCGTCGGAGGTCTCGACGCGCGCCTCCCGGAGGAACTCGTCGCCGCGAAGGTCGAGCCGGACCTCGGAGTGGCGCAGTCCCGGCTTGCCGAGGTCGAGGGTCGCCCGGACCGATCCGTCGGGACGCACCACCGGGTCCACCAGCGCGGCCTCGACCTGCCGCTCGGGCTCCCCGGCGGGCACGGCGCGGAGCGCCCAGGGCACCTCGTCTCCGGCGGGGCCGGCGATGCGGACGTCGGCGAGCGTGCCGGGCGCCGCGAGGCTGTGGCGGTAGAGGTCGGCGTCCACCTCCACCTGCCAGAGACCCGGGGCGGCGACGCCTGCGACGGCCCTCGTCTCGCGGTAGGGCGTGATGTCCAGGGCCGGGGACGCCCAGGGGGCGAGGAGCGAGCCGGCTGCGAGGAGGAGGAGGACCGCCTTGCCGGATCCCCCGCGGCCGCCCTGCTTCAGGAGGTCGATGAGTCGGCTGCCGTGGCGCGCGTACAGGTACGAGGCGGCGAGGAGCAGGGCGCCCACGGCGGTGAAGACGCCGATCTGGTAGAGCCGGGACAGGTTCCAGACGTCCCAGAGCGCGAGCTTCCCGAGCGTCGCAGCGAAGAGCGCGAGGCCGAGCCAGCGGTGGAGCGCGCTGCGCGCCGCGAAGCCCACGCCGACGAGGAGCGCGGCCCAGACGCCGAGGACCAGCGTCGTCGCCATGTCGAGCCGCCCCCGCTGGGCGAGGACCGCGTCCCGGAAGGCCCGCTCGAAGACGCGGAAGCCGGCCGCGTCGGAGGCGAGCGGCGCCGATGGTGTGTCGAGCAGGAGCCCGCGCACCTCCAGGAGCACGACGGCGAGGAGGAGCGCGTGGCCCGCCGTGGCCATGGCCGCTGCGGGCAGCCGGAGCCGGGGAACGCGCGCGACCTGCCAGGCCGAAGCGAACAGCGCCGCCGCCGAGCCCGCGAAGGCGTAGGTCCGCGCGTTGACGAGGAAGCGCGGCAGGAGCGCGCCGTCCCGCCCGAGCGTCAGGAAGTAGAGCGACCGGTCGGCGTCCGGCCCGGCGAGGTCCACCGAGGCGAGGCGCAAGAGCACGGCCAGGAAGAGCACCCCCGCCCCGCCGAGCCACCAGGGATCCTCCTCGCGCGCGGCGAGCGCGGCCGCCACGGCGGCCAGCGCCGCCCAGACCACCGTGATGGTGGCGCCCGAGAAGAGCAGCGCCGCGGCCCCGGCGAAGAGGGCGAGGGCGACGCCGAGCAGGACGGTGGCGCGGGCGCGCAGCCGCGCCAGGACTCCCGCGCCCAGCGCCAGCTCGACGGCGCCGGTGGCGCCGAGGAGCACCGCCCGGAGGATCGACTCCCTGACGGTGGTGAGCTCCAGCGCGAGGCCGACGAAGGCGAGGCCCGCGCCGGCGGCGACGACCACGAGGCCGCGCGCGGGCGGCTCCTTCCGGACGATCCAGGAATCGGCGACCGCGGCGAGGAAGGCGAGGGACGTCGCCCCGGCCGCCGCGAGCCACTCGAAGCGCTCCACCCCGCTCGCATCCCAGGCGACGACGAAGAGGATGGCGGCGGCGAGCGCTCCCGGCGCCCACAGGAGGCCGGGCCTGCCCTCGTGCCGCAGGGCGATCGCGGAGGCGACCGCCAGCGCCACCAGCGCGGCGCCCATCGGCCAGGGCCGATCGTGGAGCAGGGCGGCGAAGGCCAGATGGCCGAGGAGGAGGGCCGCGAGGAGCACGGCGAGGCCCCACGCTCCCTCGCGCCTCGCCTTGCGCTCGGCGTACCACGTGGCGATCCACTCGGCCACGAAGGCGGCCGCGAACGCGAGGGGCACGGCCCGGGCCGGGAGCGGGTGGTAGGCCCCTGCCCGGCCGGCCCACGCCTCGAGGTCCGGGCGCGGCGGATGGACCTCGAAGAACCTCGCCCACCATCCGACGAACAGCACCGAGGTCCCGGCGATGGCGAACCACGGCGCGAAGCGGAAACCGAGCCGCGCCGAGGCCGCGAGCGCCAGCGCGGTGAGGACGAGGAGGTAGCCGAACAGGGCCCCGGGCCGGTCCTCGCCGGTGGAGAGGAAGACCGGGGCGAGCAGGCCGCCCACGAGTGAAAGGACGAGCACGATCTCGCTGCGGTGCCGGATGGCGAGCGCGCCGCCGAGGAGCGCCACCACCGCCACCGCCGCGAAGGCGGCGCCGGCCGGGACGAGCCGGTAGAGGGCGTGGCTCGCGTAGGCGGAGACGAAGAGCAGCGCCGCACCGGCGCCCAGCACGGCCTGGACGTAGATGGGCCTCGAGCGGCTCCGGATGGCCTCGGCGGCGGCGAGCACGGCGACGCCCGCCAGGGCCCCCAGGGCCACGCGCCCGGCGGGCCCGATCCACTCGTTGTCCACCGCGTACTTGAAGAAGTAGGCGGCCCCGAGGATGAGCGCCAGGGCCCCGATGCGCGTGAACCAGACGAGCGCGATCTTCTCCTCGAGGGTGGACCCGCCACCGGTCGGCGCGGCGGGGATGAGCGGGGGTGGGACGGCGGCGGGCACCGGAGGCGAGGTCGGGGCAACCGACGTCTCCAGGACGCCAACGTCGGGAGGCGGGGCCGAGGGCGCGCCAGGCTGAGCGGACCAGGGCTCGGGAAGCGGGGGCGGTTCCTCGGGCGTGGCCCCAGGCGCGCGCTCGACGCGAGGCTGCACCTGCTCGTCGTGTTGCCGCCCGGCTACGACACGAGCGGCCTCCGCTACCCGGTCGTGTACTTCCTGCACGGCCTGCCTGCCGGCCCGGC
>Ga0153915_10004357_pt1 | contig 13026 bp, 10 predicted proteins | sample Opewatmetagenome_2_FD_107003 | JGI IMG/M metagenome (GOLD analysis project Ga0153915, IMG submission 107003) | Freshwater wetland microbial communities from Ohio, USA - Open water 3 Core 3 Depth 3 metaG | ecosystem: Environmental > Aquatic > Freshwater > Wetlands | place: USA: Ohio, Lake Erie... | reverse complement strand
TACTCTCCCCTTCTCACTCAAGATGACCATTCTTGATAGCGCCACGTGCTGAGTGAGAAGGGGACAAAGGGGATGAGCGTCCACAACAACCAAAACAGAACAGTACCGCGCCTTCCAGCAGGCCTGGCCGAGCCTCACGAGCGCGGATGCCTCGCTGGTCTAGGCTTTGGCGGAGTCGTCTCCCGGCCAGTCGGGTATCGGGGACTCCGTACCCGTCAGGCGGTAGGCGTGCTCCATGACAGCCTGCAGCAGAGCGGCAAGCTGCTGTTTTTCGGCCGGTGCCAGGCACGAGAACGCCTGCCGCACGGAGTCGCGCGGCACCCTGGCGAGGAGAGCCTCGCCCTTCGGCGTGGAGCGAATGCTGAACACCCGCCGGTCTCGTCGCGTCCGGCTCTTCTTGATCAGCCCCTGACGGGCCATGCGGTCCACCAGCGCCGAGATCGAGTTGTGCTTGCGCTGGGTCATCTCGACGATGCGATTGATGGTGGTGACGCCGCCGGCCGCATGGACGATGTCCAGCACATAGGCCTGCTCGGGAGTGAGATCGAGGCCGGCCAGCTCCTTTTCACGGGAACGCCCCACCAGGTAGGCGGTGTGGCCAAGGATTCTCCACAGCGGGAAATCGATCGCGCCCGGTCCGGCCTCTTCCGGTCGTGATTCATTCATGTGCGTATATTCTTAGCACACTCGCGGCCAGAGCGCAAGTCCCGGCGTCGGAAGTACTATGGTGACCCCCGCACCCGTCACCGGGGCAAAGGCGGCGGCCCGGCTGGGGAGATCCGGCACAAGGCGGTGCGCAGCGGGTAGGAGCCCAGCTCCGCGTTACAGTGGTCCGGGTTGTCGCTCATACAGACGTTGATGTTGGACTCAAAAGCGCCATGCAGCCAGGGGTCCTCGCCGGGCATTTCCGGGAACCACCAGCCGTGTTCGGCGTCAATGATGCTCGGGTCCATCCGGTCAAATAGCTTGGCCCGCTGCCGGACGCGCCCGCGCTTCGTCTCGATCCACACCCAGTCCCCATCGGCTATCCCGTGTGCGGCCGCTGTCTCCGGGTGGATGCGGACGACGGGGTCCGGATGGTGCCGGCGCACAGATGCCACGTGCCGCCACTCTGAGTGGTAGTAGAACAGTATGCGCCGCCCGCTCTGGAGGCGGTAGGGGTACTCTTCGGCCAGCTTCGGGTCGGCTTCGGGAGTCTCCGGCGGCGGCAGGTACTTCGGTAGCGGGTCGTAGCCGAGCTTCTCCAGCACCGTCGAGTACAGCTCTACCTTGCCCGTGGTGGTGCCGAAACCCTGCTTCTCGTACTTCCTTTCGACGACCGGCCGCAAGATCACCCGTGGGAAGGTCTTGAGCGTGTAGGCAAGCGGCGCCAGGCGATAGTCGAGGCACTCCTCCAGGGTCGGCCACGGCCAGTCAGCCGCCTGTCCGAGGCGAAGGCCGAGCTCCCGCCAGATATCATAGTCCCGATAGTGCTCGTAGCGGCCGGGCACGATGTGGGGCACGACCGCCCGGCGCGCCCAGATGTAGCTGCCGTAGTCGCTGAACGACCACAGGTCGGGCCGCTCCAGCCAAGTCGCCGCCGGCAGGACGTAGTCAGCCAGCTCGGCGCTGGGGGTCATGAAGAAGTCGTTGACCACGTAGAGCTGGAGGTTGGGGCTCTTCAGCGCCTCGTAGACGGTCTTGGTGCCGATTTCGGTGACCATCGGGTTGGAGTGGGTAGTGATGAGGGCGGTGATCGGGTAGGGCCGGCCCGTGATGATGGTCCTGTAGGCCATCGGGGTCATCGCCTGGCACTGGTGGAACATCTCGTTGACCGGCTTGCCCCATACGCGGACGATGTTTGAGTTGATGATCTGCTGGGCATCGTAGCTCGATAGGCGGAACCGATCGGCGCCGATCATCTTGCGCCACTGCGCCGCCGGCAGCCGCTCCCAGAGCTCCATGTCGCGGGTCGGGACGAAGCCGGGCGGGCCCATCTGCGTCTCGCCGCCTTTCACGTCCAGATTGCCGCAGATGGAAGAGAGTATCCAGCGGGCGTGCAGGGCCTGCGTCGAGGTGAAAGAATGCTCAAGGCCCATGCCCTCGATGGCGCAGGCAGGGCCATTGGTGGCATACATCCGGGCGGCCCGCTGGATCAGGTCAACCGGGAGGCCGGTGATCTCCGACACCTTTGAAAGCGGGTACTCCTTCAGCCGCTCGACCAGCTTGTCAAAGCCGTAGCACCACTTCGCCACGAACGCCTTGTCGTAGAGCGCCTCGTCCACGATGACCTTGATCATGCCGAGCAGGAGGGCCGAGTCCGTCCCCGGCCGCAGCGGCAGCCAGAGGTCGGCCATGCGGGCGGCCTGCGTCTGCACCGGGTCAACGACGATCATCTTCGCTCCGCGCTTTTTGGCAGCCAGGATCGCCCGGGCGGCCATCGGCCGGGCGATGAGCGGCTCGGCCCCGAGCAGCAGCACGCAGTTGGTGTCTTTGCTCACCGCGTAGTTGGGGAACATGCCGGTGATCATGTCCGCCACGATGGAACGCGGGCCGAAGCAGATGCGCTCCTGGCCGAGCAGGTTGGGCGAGCCGAACAGGTTGAAGAAACGGGCGCGGTACTCGTCATGGGTGCGGGCGGTGCCTCCGGAAGCGGCCAGCGTCTCGGCGCCGTACCGCGCGCGCAGCTCGGCCAGCTTGGCAGCGATCTCATCAAGGGCGTCCGTCCAGGATATCCGCTGCCACTTGCCCTCGCCGCGGGCGCCGGCGCGCTTCATCGGGAAGTTGACCCGGCCCGGGTGGTAGAGGTACTCGGCGGCCGCCTGCCGGCGGACGCACCCTTTGGTCGGCGGGTGACACTTGATCGGCCAGTCCGGGTCCTCTTCGAGCCTCAGCAGCTCGCCGTTGCGCACCTGCGCGAGCAGGCCGCACTCGGCCTTGCACCAGAAACAGACCGTCGGCTTGATCTCGTAACCCTGGTCAGACGCCAACTCCTTCCCTCCCGAGGCTCTTCAGGATTATAACATGCGGCCCCCATTGAAATCCCACGACCCGCGCGCCTATACTGTGTGCCAATGACTTCGAAGCGGATCCTGCTCTGCCTGGCACTGCTCACGGCAATGCTCCTTCCTCTCGGATCGTGCACGCGCCCACCGGTCGAATGGCTGGACCTCAAGGACGGTCAGACGGTTTGGGGCACCGTCCACTTGAAGGCGCGCGTGAGCAGCGGCGCCGCGAACGTCTCTTTGTATGTGAGCTACCGAATAGCGCCGAGCGACCCGTCCCTCGCTGACCAGCACCTTGTTGCCGAGAAGGACGGTCCAGTCTACTCTGCAGACTGGACCACCCAAGAGCTGCGAAACGGGACGTGCTACGTCTACGTCAGCGCGCAGTTCGGGAGGCAATCGATCGGAGCCCAGGTGGAAGTCAACGTCCAGAATGAGACCCGCGCTGAGCTGGTCCCAACTCAAGTAGTGAAACTCACGCCGGAGAATGACCCCGCCCCTCCCCAGCTTGCCCCGGCCTTCCGGTCGCTCTGGGAAGACCCCGTACCGATGCCCGGTCCGGTCAACACCGGCGGCGCCGAGGACTCGCCCTTCATCACGTCGGACGGGAACACCTTCTACTTTTTCTTCACTGCTGACCCAGGGATCGATATCCACACTCAGGCCGTTGACCCGTGGACGGGCATCTACTGGACGCACAAGGTCGACGGCCAGTGGCAGGAGCCGCAGCGGCTCTTCCTCCAGTACTGGGACAAGATCGGCCTCGATGGTGACCCAATGCAGCGCGGCGACACGCTCTGGTTCGGTTCCATCCGCGAGGGCAACCTCCGGGACATCGACCTGTGGACGGCGAAGCTCGTCGACGGCCGCTGGACGGACTGGACCAACGCCGGGGAGCTGCTGAACGAGACCTATCAGATCGGCGAGCTGCACGTGAGCGCCGACGGCAACGAGATCTACTGCGGCTCGACCCGTCCCGGGGGCAAAGGACAGAGCGATATCTGGGTCACCCGCAAGGTGAACGGGCAGTGGCAGCCGCCGGAGAACGTCGCCGCGGTCAACACCGAAGTCCACGAGGGCCAGCCCTTCCTTTCCGAGGACGGCCGCGAGCTCTGGTTCACCCGGCTGACCCCCGGCCCGAGTGTCTGGCGCTCGCTCAAGGTGAACGGCGAATGGCAAGCCCCTGAGGAGGTGCTGTCCAACCTCGCCGGTGAGCCCACGCTCGACGCGGTCGGCAACCTCTACTTCGTCCATCACCGCTGGGACAACGCCCTCAACCGGGTGACCGAGGCGGACATCTACGTCTGCCGGCGAAAAGGCGCGGCGAAGTGAGAACGTGCGCCATGGGTGACACGCCCTCCGGTGATTCTGAACCTGAAGTGGAATCCAGGGGTGGGGGCCACCTGCTCGCGTCGTCCGACGACGTGCCCAGCGTCCTGCCTGGACAACCAGCTCCCCCACCGTCACTCCGGACTTCATCCGGAATCCAGAGGTGGTGATCGAACCCCCCCATTCCCGTTTGCCAAAGAGGGACGATGTCTCGCGCTTCGGTCTTGATCAGCGAGCCAACGGCCTCGCCTGTCTGGGGCCGAATCACGATTCATCTGCCAGTTCGGCGATGGGGCCCCTGACACGCCGGAAGGAGAGCGTACTGGAGACGTGCGTGGCCCGTCTCGGACAGTGACCTAGCCTGCGCGGACTGGCTTCCCCCTTCCTCTTTGTCAAAGGGGAAGGGGGACTGAGGGGGATAGGAAATTGGGTAGGCCGGTCGGCCAGCAGACAGTGATTCAGATTGCTTCGCCTTGCTTCTGTGCCAGAAGCAATGGTCTCGCAATGACAGCTGGGCAGATGAACAGCAGAAGCGGAACTTGGGGAGATAAGAGTGAGATTGGCCAGTTGTCCGGTAGACAGAGATGCCGGCTGTTGCACCTGACCCCGCTTTTGTCGCACAATTGACCCATTGCGAGGAGGTGTACCATGGCAGCAACCGGGACGGCCCAACTCATCGAGCGGTATCGTGCCGAGGCGGAGCGGAAGCACGGCAAGTCACCCGAGCAGCTTTACGAGGAGAGGGAAGCCCGCATCCGGGACGCCATCGCCCTGCGCCAGCCGGACCGCGTGCCCGTCAGGATGGGCATGACCTACTTCCCGGCGACCTACGCCGGCATCCCGAAGTCGGTCGCCTACTACGATGCGGCGGCCTGGCACCAGGCAGTCATCAAGACCGTCTGCGAGCTCGAGCCGGACGTCTATATGGTCTCCGGCGGCATGAGCCCGGGCACGGTGCTCGACCTGCTCCAGCCGACCCAGACGAAATGGCCCGGCGGCCCGCTGCCACCCAACTCCTCCCACCAGGCCATCGACGTCGAGTGCATGAAAGAGAGCGAGTACGACCTCTTTCTGGCCGACCCGACGGACTTCACCATCCGCTACCTGCTCCCGCGGGCCTATGGCGCCCTCGCCCCGCTGGCGGGCTTCCCGGAGATCGCCGACCGTTTCTTCGGCGTGACGGCGGTGACCGAGCTGTTCACGCGCCCGGAGTACCGCGAGCTGGGCCGGAAGCTCGTCCGGGCGGGCCGCGAGAGCCAGAAATGGCGGTTGGCCTCCGGCAACATCGAGGCTGACATGGCCGCGGTCGGCTTTCCGCCCTCCGGACACATGGGCGGGGCCGGCGGGGCGCCTTTCGACATGATCTCCGATTTCTACCGTGGCATGCGGGGCGCCATGACCGACATGTATCGCTGCCCCGACAAGCTCCTCGCCGCCTGCGACATGCTCCTCCAGCGGCGCCTGACCCACGCCTTGCCCGCCAATCCCAACATGCCCGGCAACCCGAAGCGCGTCTTCATCGCCCTCCACCGTGGCGCCGAGGGCTTCATGTCCCGCAAGCAGTTCGAGAAGTTCTACTGGCCCGCCCTGAAGGCAGCCATGCTTAAGAGCATCGAGCTCGGCTTCGTCCCGATGCCGTTCTGCGAGGGACGCTATGGCGACCGTTTGGAGTATCTCCTCGAGCTGCCCAAGGGAAAAGTGGTCGCCCACTTCGACCAGACCGACATGTTCCGCGCCAAGGAGGTCCTCAGAGACCACGTTTGCATCATGGGCAACGTGCCCCCGAGCCTGCTTCAGGTCGCCTCGCCATCCGAGGTGGAGGAATACTGCGCCAAGCTGATCAAAGTCTGCGGCAAGGGCGGCGGCTTCATCCTGACCAACGGCAGCTCTATCGACGAAGCCAAGCCGAAGAACATCAAGGCGATGATCGAGTCGGCCAAGAAGTACTCGCCGTAACGGCGGTCCCGCGTCCGGGACGAGCCCATTCGAAGCCGGCCACTGGCGGACCAGAGTGGATTGTGCTTAAATAGGCCTCGTTACCGCAACACGGAAAGGAGCCCCCATGAGCAAGTCCCCGTCGCCCCAGGGTACGCCCTGGATGCCGGTAACCGCCGGCACGCTGAGCATCATCGCCGGCGTGATCCAGGTGCTCGTCGGTCTGGCCATCATCGGTCTGGGCGCTGAGCTCGCCGAGCGACGCGGCCTCGAGGGCCTCGGCCTGATCGGCCTGCCGTTCCTCATCCTGGGAATCGTGGCGATCATCGGCGGGGTGTTCTCCGCGGTCCGGAGAGCCTGGCCAATGGCCCTCATCGGCGCCATTGCCGGCGCGGTCATGCCCATCGTCGCCCTTCTGCGTGATGCCGTCGCCCGCACGTCCGGCATGCGGGCGGGCACGGTCGTGTTCCTCATTGTTATCCTTATCTGCGGCGTGGCCGCCATCGTCCTCACCGTGGCCGGCCGGCAAGACTTCAAGTAGAAAGCGAACAACACATGCGCATCAGCAGGCTATTTGGCAAGACCCAGCGCGAAATCCCCTCGGAGGCAGACACTCCCAGCCACCAACTGCTCATCAAAGCCGGCATGGTGCAGCAGCTCACCGCCGGCGTCTACTCGTATCTGCCGCTCGCCTGGGCCGTCATCAAGAACATGCAGGCGATCATCCGCGAGGAGATGGACGCCGCCGGAGCCCAGGAAGTGCTCATGCCGGCGATGCAGCCCGTCGAGCTGTGGCAGAAGAGCGGTCGAGAGCAGGCGATGGGCAAGACCCTCTTTCACGTCACTGACCGGCGCGAGCGCACCCTCGTACTGGCGCCCACCCACGAAGAGGCGGTCACCGAGCTCGTCATCCAGCACGTGCACAGCTACCGCGATCTGCCGACGAACCTCTACCATATCCAGACCAAGTTCCGGGACGAGCCGCGACCGCGTGCGGGCCTGGTCCGCGTCCGTGAGTTCATCATGAAGGACGCCTACACGTTTGACCGGGACCAGGCCGGCCTGGACGCCGCCTACTTGAAGATGATGCAGGCCTACCAGAACAGCTATGCCCGCTGCGGGATGAGTACGATCATGGTCGAAGCGGACAGCGGCGCCATCGGCGGCAAGGAATCGCACGAGTTCATGGTGCCTGCCGAGACCGGAGAAGACACCATCGTGACCTGTCCCCAGTGCGGTTATGCGGCCAACGCCGAGAAGGCTGTCTCTGCCAAGGGCAGCTATCCGGCCGAGCCGCTGGCCATGGAGCAAGTGGCCACGCCCGGCATGAAGTCCATTGAAGACGTGGCCGCCTTCCTGAAGATACCCCCCCGGCAGACGCTCAAGGCGGTCTTCTACGTGGCCGACGGCCGGTTCGTTTTCGTGGTCATCCGCGGCGACCTCCAGGTCAACGAGATCAAGCTCGCCCACGCGCTCAAGGCCGCCGATCTGCGGCTGGCCAGCGAGGCCGAGGTGCGCGAGAAAGGCATCGTACCCGGGGCAGCCTCACCCGTCGGCCTGAAGGGCATCCAGGTGCTCGCCGACGACTCGGTGACCTCGGCCGGCAATCTCGTCGCCGGCGGCAACAAGCCGGACACGCACCTGCGCAACGTGAACTACCCGCGCGATTTCCGGGCGGACGTCGTCGCCGACATCGCTCTGGCGGCGGCCGGGGATGCCTGCGCCCGGTGCGGCACGCCGCTGAAGACCATGCGCGGCATCGAGGTAGGACACATCTTCAAGCTCGGCACCCTCTACAGCGAGAAGCTGGGCGCGTATTACACGGACGAAAGCGGCGCTCAGCAGGCGATTGTGATGGGCTGCTACGGCATGGGCGTGAGCCGGATGCTCCCGGCGGCCATCGAGCAGAACCATGACGACAAGGGGATCATCTGGCCGGTGGCCATCGCACCGTACCACGTCTACCTGTGCGCGCTTTACCTGGACAACCAGGCCGTCGCCGAGCAGGCCGAAAAGCTCTATGCCAGCCTGACGGCGGCCGGCGTCAGCCTTCTCTTCGACGACCGGATGGAGTCGCCCGGCGTCAAGTTCAACGACGCCGACCTCCTCGGCATGCCCCTGCGCATCACGGTCAGCCCGCGCACGCTCGAGAAGTCTAGCGTCGAGTTGAAGTGGCGCACCGAAAAGAAGCCCACGGTCGTACCGCTGGAGGGACTCGTCGACCGGGTCAAGGGGCTGATTGCGGAGAAGACGGCGGCGCCCGGCCGGTAGCCCCGATGCGTCCGGGAAGCGCGGCAAAAAGAAAGGGGGCATCTATTCGATGCCCCCTGATGCCTCCTCAATCTCGACTCACTTGCGGTTACCACTACCGCAGGGGAGTCACTCGGAACTGAAGCTCCGGCTCAACCCGTCGAGTCAAGCTTGAGTTCCACTGGCCCTGCATAGTTGCAGGGCACTAACTCGGAAACAGCCAAACTCCGTACAGCTTCTGAAGTCTCATCGCTCACCTCGCCAGTCAGGGTTAGGTGGTCGACTCACTGATTATTAGACCACAGGTTGGACGGTCTTGTCAAGCGTGGGATTGACAGCCGACCCGCAGACCGCTATCCTGTCAACGGAAAAGGAGGGTGCGATGAAAGCTGCTGTCTGCTACGAGCTAAACAAGCCCCTGGTTATCGACGAGCTGGACCTCGATCCGCCGAAGACCGGTGAAGTCAAGGTCCGCATGGTGGCCACCGCCGTCTGTCACAGCGATATCCATTTTATCGCCGGAGACCTCGGCGCCCCGCCGCCCTTCGTGCCCGGACACGAGTCCGCCGGCTACATTGACGCCGTCGGCCCGGGCGTGACCAGCGTCAAAGTCGGCGACCCCGTCGTCCTCTCGCTGCTGCGCTCCTGCGGGCAGTGCTTCTCCTGCCGGACGGGCCGGCCCAACATGTGCGAGGCCAAGTGGCCCCTGGACAGCGAGAGCCGGATGCGCAACAAGAAGGGGCAGTCGATCGCCCACGGTGTACGCACCGCCTCGTTCGCCCAGTACGCCATCGTGGACAAGTCGCAGGTCGTCAAGATCCCGGCCGACATGCCGATGGACCGGGCCTGCCTGCTGGCCTGCGGCGTGATCACCGGCTTCGGCGCGGTCGTCAACCGGGCCAAGGTGAAGCCGATGCAGAGCGTGGCAGTCATTGGCATCGGCGGCGTGGGCCTGAACTCGATCCAGGGAGCCCGGATTACCGGCGCCTACCCGATCATCGCCGTAGACACGCTGGCCAGCAAGCTCGAAGCAGCCAAGAAGTTTGGCGCCACCCACACCGTCAATGCCTCCACGGGCGACCCGGTGCAGGCGGTCAAGGACATCACCGGGGGTCGCGGCGCCGACTACTCGTTCATCACCGTCGGCGTCACCTCCGCGGTACGGCAGGGACTCTCGATGATCGGCCGCGGCGGCATGGCTGTCATCGTCGGGCTAGCCACGAAGGAGCTCGGCTCGAACCCGATGGAGTTCATCGACGGGGAGAAGGTGCTCACCGGCAGCTTTATGGGGTCGACCAACCTGGCCGTCGATATCCCCCGGCTCGTGTCCCTCTATCAGGCCGGCATCCTCAAGCTCGATGAGCTGATCACCAAGCGGTACCCGCTCGAGCAAATCAACGAGGCCATCGAGGCCGTCAAGACGGGCGCCGTCATGCGCAACGTGATCGTCTTCTAGCAGCCGTGACTGAGCGGGCCGATTAGCCGTCGGCCCGCTCAGCTATTTCGCCAGCTTCTGCAGATAGCGCTGCGCCGCCAGGCCGGCGGTGGCGCCGTCACCCACTGCCGCCGAGACCTGCCGCGGCGAGCCGCTCCGAATATCGCCGGCGGCGAAAACACCGGGCACTGCGGTCTCCATCCAGCCGTTCACAATGACCTGCCGCTGGCCGTCGAGCGGCACCACGCCGGCCAGGTAGTCCGTGGCCGGGTCGACGCCCACGTGCACCAGCACCCCGTCCACCGCCAGTGTCTCGGGCTTGTCCGCACCGACCAGTTCGACGCCCTCGACTTGCTCCTGCCCGACGATGCGCGTCACTCTCTGGCCGCAGCGGACCTCAAGCTTCGGCTCGCTGCGTGCGCGGTCCCGCAGAACGCCGGTCGCGGTGAGGTTCGGCAGCGCTTCGATGACGATCACTCGTGACGCGATGCGCGTCAGGTAAAGCGCCTCCGTGATGCCGGCGTCCCCGCCGCCGCACACTGCCACCACCCGGTCGGCGAACTCGCCGCCATCGCAGAAGGCGCAGTTGATCACACCCCGGCCGCGCAGCTCGTCTTCCCCGGGCACGCCGAGCTTCTTCGGCACCGACCCGCCGGCGATGATGACCGCTTTGGCGTTGTACGTTGTCCCATCGGCGCAGGTGACCCACTTCTGATCGGGCGAGGCCCGCAGGCCGGTCACCTCGCCGTGCTCTATCTGCAGGCCGTACTGCACCGCCTGGTCTTTCATCTCCATGGCGAGCTGGGAGCCGGGCACGCCGGCGGCGAAACCGGGGTAGTTCTCGATCATCTCCACGTTCATGATGTAGCCGCCGACGTTCTCCTTCTCAAGAAGGGCCGTGCGCCAGTTGCCGCGGGCAAGGTACAGCCCGGCGGTCAGTCCCGCCGGCCCGCCCCCAATGATCACCGCATCCCACTCAGACATATCGGAAGCTCCTCTCTGTCATCGCCAGCTATCGATCGAAACACCCTTCCGGACCATGAAGTCGGTGATGAACCAGATCGTGTTCGTCTGCCCGCCCACCACCACGGTGTTAATGTTGGCGGGGGTGTTGAACGGCTCGATCAGCGCGTCGGGCGGCATCTTCTGCCAGGTAGCAAAAGGCTCGATCCCCTGCGCCGCCAGGTTCGCCACGCCGGTGATGGTGATGCCGTTGCCCCAGTACTGCCCGGCGGGCACCCGGACGTTGCGGGACAGCCACTCGGCGAGCTGTCCTTTCGAGGCGAAGCCCTGGTCACACAAGATGCCCGCCACCAGCGGGTCCGCGCACAGCAGGGCCGCCGAGCCCATGCCGGTGAGCGACCTCATGTAGTCCCGGATGAGTAGCTGCGGCGGGTAGGTCGTCACCAGCTCGCCGACGCAAGAGTGATAGATCCATCCGGTGGCGACCGTCACCACGCTGTCCTCCCGCTTGTAACCGGACTGCACGCTCAGCGGGTCCCAGCCGGCGGGCAGCGCCTCCTCGTTCTCGGCGAAACAGCAGTTGTTGTACTGGAGGTTGCTGCCGAGCGAGCCGAACGTGGTCACCCCGGCGTGGAGGTTACCCGCGCTCTTCGAAAGCAGCGTGAACGTCCGGCCGATGGTGGCGTTGGCCCGGTTGTGCGGCCCCATGGCGCCAATGCCCGAATTCATGCCGATTTCCTTGCGGACCGGCCCGTTGACGATGATCATGTTCGCCATCGAGGTCGTCGAGTTGCCGAAGGGCGCCATGGTGGCCATCGCCAGGATCGTCGGGAAGTACTCCGGCTTCGCACCCGCCATCACCGCCGAGACGGCCACCTTCTCGACGGTCAGGCGCCGCCCACCGCCGGGCCAGGCGAGCGTCTTGACCACCTCGAACGGCTTGTGGCTCGTCCCTTTGAGCATCGCCGCCACCCGTTCCTCGGTCGGCAGCACCACCGGCAGGTAGTCCGTCCAGTCCTTCGCCCGGAAAAGCTCTTGCAGGTCCTCTTCGGTGGCCGGCGGCAACAGCCTCGGCTCAAGGACTCCCTTCGCCGACTCCGTTGACTGTTCTTCCCTGGTCAGCGGTCTGGTGAGCGCATCAACGATCTGGTGCATGATCGGCCGGCCGGTCAGCGGGTCGTTGCCGTTGACATATCCCTCGTGGACCTCCCGCGTTGTGCCGGCGATGGGCAGCGGGAAGGTGGTATAGCGGAGGGGCATGCCGCTCTCGTAGAGCATGTTCCAGCCCCGCACGTACTCGCTAACATTGATGGCGGTGCAGGGCGCCGTGGGTATGCCCATCTGCTCCAGGGTCTTGGCATAGCGGCTCAAGGCCGCCGCGCAGCCGTCTCAGCAGCTTATGCCGATGATGCAGGCGTCCCCTTCGGCCTTGATCCGCTTCCAGAGGTCCGGGTCGTCCTGGGCGAACGGACCTTTCTTGGACACGAGCACCGTCTTCGCCGAGGGGATGTTGCGGGCAAACCACCCCTGCATTATGTCAAGGACATCGTAGCCCGCCTTCGGGCCGCCCCAGCCGATGTCCACCAGAAAGACCGTTTTACCATCCAGGCTGGAAAACGTCCGCGGCGTCAGCGGAGCGCGCTCCACCGGGCTGCTCGAGCAGGCCGGGTTGAGCACCGTCACCTTGCCAGTTGTCTTCGATTGAGCTCCGAGATCAGGCATGAAGACCCTCCCAAAACGGCTATCGCCACCGGTCGACCGAGGCGCTGGCGATGTACCGCAGGCTGCCGCCCTGCCAGTACGGGTTCGTCTCGCCGCCGGTCACCATTATGTTAACATCAACCTCCCGCGGGACGGGAATCGTGGCCCCTTCGGGCAGCTTCAGCCAGGAAGCGTACGGCTCGACGCCCTGCCGGGCCAGCTCCAGTTCCTTGGGATGACCGGGCGACACCCCGAAAATCTCGCCCCAGTACTCCTCCTGCGCGTACATGACGTTGTCCCGCAGCCACCTGGTGAGCTGCTCCTTCGAGGTGAAGCCCTCTTTGTAGAGAAGGTCGGCCACCAGCGGGTCGAGAACCATTGTCTGGCCGCAGCACTGCGTGTTGTAGGTGAAGAAGCGTTTGACCGTGG
>Ga0153915_10004356_pt1 | contig 13028 bp, 14 predicted proteins | sample Opewatmetagenome_2_FD_107003 | JGI IMG/M metagenome (GOLD analysis project Ga0153915, IMG submission 107003) | Freshwater wetland microbial communities from Ohio, USA - Open water 3 Core 3 Depth 3 metaG | ecosystem: Environmental > Aquatic > Freshwater > Wetlands | place: USA: Ohio, Lake Erie... | reverse complement strand
TAATGCGGATGGATATCAGATTGATGGAAAATGGGAAGCCAAACAAGGCATGTTCGGCGGCGGTATGCCGAGTGGCGCTGGCGGCGCTACGGGTGGTGCAGCTGGTGCTCCTGCTGGTGGGGCTTCCGGTAGCGCTCCTGCCGGCGGTCAAGGCGGCGCTCCTACAGGCGGTGGTATGCCAGGCGGCGCTGCTGTTGGCGGTGGCGCAGTCGGTGGCGCCCCCGGCGCTGCTCCTGCCGGTACCTCTGGCGGTCCTGGTGCTGCTGGCGGTGGCGCTCAGGGTGGAGCACCCAGTGATGCAGGCGGTATGCCCGGTGGCGCTGGTGCTGGCGGTGGCGCCCCTGGTGGCGCTCCTTCTGGTGGTGCAGCTGGTGGTATGCCAGGCGGTGCCGCAGGCGGCATGCCAGGCGGCGGCGCCTCAAAGGTCTTCACCCCCGCGACTGATGCGAAGGGGGAGTATGTCGTCGTAGGCCAAAAGAAGTATGACCTTTATGAAGGCGTCATAGTCTCTAAAAACGCCACCTATCTTGGCGATGTTATCAACACTCCCGCTCCCGCCGTCAACAATGGGATGATTGTAACACTGACCAACGGCACTGTCTGGACCGTCACCGGCGCCAGCTATCTTACCAGCCTGACGGTTGATAACGGCAGCATTGCCGCTCCTGAGGGAAATAAGGTCGAGATGAAGGTGAATGGCGTTAAAAAAGAAATTAAAACCGGTCAAACCTATACCGGCAATATTGTTCTATCTATCACCAAATAAACCCATATCAAAATGCACCTTGGGGGTTACAGCCCTGTAACTTCCAAGGTGTGGGCTTTGAAGAGTCGAGGATTTAAAAGACAATATTATAAATATACTGAAGGTGTGCGGTTGACACCCGAGGAGACAAAGAAGATGCAAGCCGGTAGTGCGCCTAAACATGATAAAATAGTCATTAGTTAAGGATTGTACCAATTGAAACATTAATCAGTCACGCTCATCAACAATGTCCCATTATCTGCAAGTTGTACTGGAACCAACGTATCTCAACGGGTCAGGCCTGTTGCTCAAGAGAGAGGCCGATCAATTTGTCAAGAAGTTGCGAAAGCGACATGCCGGCTGCCTTGGCGGAAAGGGGGACAAGGCTGTTTTCCGTCATCCCGGGGATGGTATTTGTCTCCAGGATAAATATCCCCTCTTCAGATACAATCATATCCGTCCTGCTCCATACCCTGCATCTAAGGGCATGATGAGCGGTTTTCGCACATTGAATAACCCTGTCTGCAATATCGGGGGATAAAGCTGCAGGGCAGATCTCTTTTGAAGCGCCCTTAGTATATTTTGCCTCATAATCGAAAAAGATATGGCCATTATCAGGGATAATTTCTATAATCGGCAGAGTTTCAAGGCTATCGTTTCCCAATACGCAACAGGTTACCTCCCTGCCGCTTAGAAATTTCTCTACCATAACCTCGTTGTCATATATAAAGGCCTTTTCAATGCCCCCTTGAAGTTCATCCCTGTTTTTGCATACAGAGATGCCGAAGCTCGAACCCTCGGATATTGGCTTAACTATGGTCTTAGGTCCTAAAAAATCCAGTATCTCTTCAACAGAAAAAGCAGTTCCCTTTTTTAGAGTAACATCATTAATAACCTTCAACCCGGCGCATTTATAAATATCCTTTGCTGTTTTTTTATTTGAGGCCATAGCGCTTGCCAGGACGCCTGAACCGACAAAAGGGATGTTTAAAATATTCAACAGGCCCTGAATGCAGCCATCCTCGCCAAATTTTCCATGAAGCAATATAAAAGCCAGATCAATCGATTGACTGTTTTTCATCAATATTTCTAAATTATTGCGTGGATCATACATGGTCACGCTATACCTATCCTTGTCAAGGGCCTCATAAACGGCAGTGCCGCTCTTAATCGAGATATCCCTCTCCCTTGACCAGCCGCCGGCAATAATCGCAATTTTAATTTTGGACATTCTAACCTTCTTTATGCGTAGTTTATTTTTTTAATTATGGATTTTTTTTGATCGTATTTTTTAGAGGCGATTTATATTTCATATCTAAAAGAGACTTGAAATACAATGACAATATTTATATCCTCTTGATTTAATTACATGTCAAAGGCCGGATTCCATCCCGGGCGTCTTTATTTTGAAATAGGTCTGAAAAAAGTTTTAAAAAATTTGAAAATAGCAGAATTTTCGCAAAAAACAGAGATTCAGCGAGATTAAAAATTGTTAATATAATATTGCACGATAACTTCATTAGCGGGAAGCTTCTGAATTATAAGAATAAATCTGATATTGAAATTTATCCATTTAAACCGTGCGTTAGGATTCTGATAATAATTTTCTTTAATAATACAACCAGTTATATTATGTCAAAAAAAACGGCCCCGCTAAGTTATCCCCTTTTCCAATCAGTTTTGACACAGACGAAAGATTCATAGATAAATGGCTCCCGAAAATTGGTGGTTGGTTTAATAAGGGAGCAACATTAAATTTTTTGATGTTTACCGGAGTTAATTATGAGTGCAGTATGGCAGGAAGTTAAAAACCATATAAAGGAAGAACTTCCAGAGAATAGTTTTTCTCTATGGATTAATCCCCTTACTCTTCTGGAGGAAAGGGATGACTATCTTGTCCTTGGATGCCCGAATAAATTTTCTCTAAATTGGGTCACGGATAATTATGTAGATGTTATGGAAAAAAGGCTCAATGATATCGGCAGGAATAATTGCAAGGTTATACTCAAGATTAAGGCCCCTGAAAAAAAGGATCAGGTTCCTGATCTCTTTAAAACATCAAAACAGTTAACGCTTCCCAATATCACCCCTCCCAGGGGAAACGGAAGGAGAAGATTCAACAGGGATTTTACCTTTGATAGATTTGTGGTAGGAAAATGCAACGAGTTCGCCTATTCGGCATCAAAGGCCCTTGTCTCCGATTCAAACTGGAAATATGACTCTCTTTTACTCCTCTCAAATACAGGACTGGGGAAGAGCCATCTCTCCCATGCTATCGGGCAGGCGATCCTTGATCATAATCCCAATACAAGGGCGTATTATATAACGGCTGAAGATTTTGTGAATGAGATGATCTTTGCCTTAAAAACTAAACGGATTGAGGAATTCAAGGACAAGTATCGCCGTTCCTGTGATGTCCTGCTGCTGGAAGAGGTGCATTTTTTAAGCGGAAAGGAAAAGACTCAAACAGAACTGGGATATACACTCGATGCCCTGATAAACGACAATAAAAAAATAATCTTCACCAGTTCAATTTTACCCAAGGATATCCCGGTCATGACAAAGGGGCTTTCCTCCCGGCTGGCATCGGGAATTATTTCGACCCTTGAGAAACCGGATTATGATACACGAGTTAAAATAATTGAGAGAAAATCCTCGGAGCATAATATCCTGCTGTCAGAGGAGATCATACATCTTTTTGCAAAATCCCTTACCCGCGATGTCCGGCAGATTGAAAGCATTATCAGGTGCCTGAGGGCTAAATCTGAATTGATGAATGCCAGCATAGATATGTCGCTTGCCAAAGAAGTAATAGATTGCCAGGTCAATGATCAGAATCATATATCCCTTGAAGGCATTAAAAAGGTGATATGCCACTATTTTAAGGTTGATCCCACAATGCTTCAATCAAAATCCAGAAAAAAGATACATGCATATCCCCGTAATTTATTTGTATATCTTTGCCGTAATTTTACGGATGCAACACTTGAGGATATAGGCAAATCAATTAATCGAAACCATTCCACCATCGTCTATTCATCCGAAACTATTGAAAAGAAGATAAAGATTGATAATACCGTAAAAAAACAGATTGGATTTCTAACGGAAAAAATCAAGGATGCAATGTAATGTTCAGAAGGGGGCCATTTCCTGTAAAGAGTATATGTCTCTGGTTTACGGTTATTGCATTAGTGTTATCTGTATCCTATATAATTTTCATATCCATAATTTCTATTAAAGTCGGCCTTAACCATCTGAATCAGGATGGTTTTATTGTGCCCGTATTGGCTGGTGTATTTGCTATCGTGGTCTGTATATTTATTTTTATATGTTTTATGAAATTTATTATCAGCCTGATGAAAGAGAAGGATATCTTCAGGCCTTTGCAATTATGATCTCCCTACCTGTTATTCTCCTCATAAAAACGCCTTAAAAAATTTTCTTCCTTTGGAGAGAGATTGAATTTTATCGAGGCATCCGTTATCAATCCGGAAATCTTCCTGCCTTCATCTTCCGTGAGTTCATGGGATATCCATTTCAATGCCTGCCGGACCTTTTCGCCTTCCGGTTGAATTGTTGCCATTTTTTTCTCCTTTCAATATTTTCAGGTTCTAACAGGTGTTTTTCATAATGATTAATCGGGATATAGTCATGTTTTATGGTGTTAAGCAATGTTTGTATTTAGATAATAGATAATTTTCCTTGAGGCGACAAGAAAATCATAAGACAATAAAAAACCTGCTGTAAAAACAGCAGGTTTTTAATAATGGTGCCGAAGACGAGACTCGAACTCGTACAGGCGTACGCCCGCTAGACCCTGAACCTAGTGCGTCTACCAATTCCGCCACTTCGGCATGCAAGAATATGATTGATATTTTATGGAGAATAATTATAGTATTTGACCTCTCATGTCAATAAATAAGTAAAAGTCAAACGGCTGATGCCGAGGGATTAAGTGGTAAGAGAATGACCTGGCGGGCGTTCCCGATGCCATTATTGGATAAAGGAAATTATTTAAGCAGGCACTTGTCGGGCTTGAATTTTAAAGAAGCAAGAGAGTTGTAAGACCAATGAAGATTATTTACGATCTAAAAGAATTGAATAGGCCTCTGGATAATCCTGTCCTGACCATAGGCAATTTTGATGGGGTGCATAAAGGTCATCTGGCGCTTTTTGATAAGGTCAAGGAGCGCGCCAATGCTATAAAAGGGCAGTCGGTTGTAATGACATTTGATCCTCACCCTGTAAAGGTCATGAAGCCTGAAAACGGCCTCCGAATCATAACCCCTATGAGGCAGAAATTAAGGCTTATATCCGAGGCAAATATTGATGTTATATTATGCCTCCCGTTTAATAAAAATTTTTCAACCATATCGGCCCACAAATTTGTAAAAGATATCCTTTTGGGGACAATCGGCATCAAAGAGATCGTGGTTGGTTATGATTATTCCTTCGGCAACAATCGTCAGGGAGATATCGGCCTCCTGAAGGCGATGGGAGAAGAATTGGGATTTAAAGTCCATGCAGTAGAACCTATATATTTAAACAAGGTCCTTGTCTCAAGCACATCCATCAGAAATTTTATCAGGGAAGGGAACATTGAGGACGCTAATATATTGCTGGGCAGAGATTACCAGATCTCAGGCAGGGTGACAAGCGGCGCAGGGCGGGGGGGGAAGGTCCTTGGTTTTCCCACGGCCAACCTGATGTCGGTTGATGAACTGATCCCGAAGAAGGGCGTATATGCCGTTATAGCAGAGATGGATAGCAGGGAATATTACGGGGTATGCAATATAGGCAACAACCCGACCTTCGGAGAAAATGCCCTTTCAATAGAGACCCATTTGCTTGGTTTTAATGGAGACACCCTGGGCAAGGACTTTACAGTAAGGTTCATGCATCGGCTGAGAGATGAAAAGACCTTCAGCTATATTAGCGAATTATCTGACCAGATTGCAAGGGACATAAAAAAAGCGAAAGAGTTCTTTAACCTTCATGGATAAATCCCGGGATATTAACAGGCGTATAAACTGGAAACTCTGGGCGGGCTTGTTGATAAGCGCTGTTACCATCTTCCTGGCGTTAAGAAAGATTGATTTTGCCGCGTTATGGCGGATCATATCGGGATGCTCTCTCCTTTATTTTCTTCTGGCCGGCATGATCAACCTTTTACAGTTGCTTATAAGGGCGTGGCGCTGGAAGATCATCCTTGCGCCGATCAAAAAGACAGGGTTTTCAAACAGGATACTGTCCGTCATAACAGGTTTTGCCGCTAATTGCATACTGCCAGCCCGCCTGGGTGAATTCATAAGGGCTGATCTCCTGGGACAAAGGGAAGAGATAAGCAGGAGTTCGACCTTTGCAACTATTGTAGTTGAAAGGCTGTCCGACGGCCTCACGCTTCTCCTTATCCTCCTGATCGGCCTTTTGTGTGTCCGTTTCCCCGATGACATGAAATCCATATCGGCAGGCCTTAAATCCGCCGGGACCGCATTGTTTGTCTCCTACTTGCTGGTTATCATTTTTCTTGTCGGATTCCGGCTGAGGCCCGAACGATATCTGTCTATCCTTAATAAGCCACTTTTTTTTCTCCCCGGTCACATAAAACAAAAGATCGTTGACATAGTGCGAAGATTCGGCCAGGGTCTGACTCCGATAAAGGGTTTATCCGGATGGGGGATGTGGATAGCATATTCATTGCTCCTATGGTCTTTATCCCTTTTCCAGATCAGGTTTATAGAACATTCCATAGGGTTGTCGCTCCCCTTTGTTACCACCTTCATTGTCCTGTCTATGGCGACTTTCGGGGTAATGCTGCCTTCTGCGCCGGGATATATCGGGGCATTTCACCTGGCGGTTCAGTACGGCCTCATGTTTTTCGGCGTAAGTCGTGAAGAAGGCCTCTCCGTGGCCATCCTTTATCACGCCTCATTTTTTTTCCCGACGATCCTTTTGGGCCTGATCGCATATATAGTAATGAATGCAGGCAACAGGAAAAAGGTTCTAACATAATAAAATATCGGCGGATATGGGATCATTTAATATCTCCCTCTTTTTTTACGGGGTGCACTGCATTCCATCCCTTTGCCAAATGACACAGATATTGCCCCTGTGCAGGGGCCTTGCTAATAAACATATAAAAAGTTATATTTAATAAAATTCGTTTTTAAGGAGAATAGCAGCATGGAAAAGGTCGTTATTGACGGCATCGAAATATATTTATCACAACCTGACAAGGTCCCCATGGTCTGGGTCGGTCAGGATGAACTGGTTATGCAACTGCTGGCCGCGTGGGTGGTCATTGATGACGATGACCTTCCTCTCAATCCCCGGCTTATAGGAAAACCGGGCGTGGGCAAGACCACTCTGGCATACCACGCAGGCACTTCCCTGAACAAGCCTGTCTATCTGTTTCAGGCGACAATGGACACAAGGCCGGAGGACCTGATCATTACCCCGGTAATCTCAGAGGCGGGCAAGATCAGATATATGGCAAGTTCTGTTGTGTCAGCCATGATCAAGGGCGGCATTGCAATCATTGACGAGGGAAACAGGATGAGCGAAAAGAGCTGGGCCTCGCTCGCACCTCTCCTGGACAGCAGGCGTTATGTGGAGTCCATTGTCGCAGGGATCAAGATCAAGGCCCATCCGGATTTCCGCATGTGCACAACAATGAACGATGACGCCAGCACCTTTGAGCTCCCGGATTATATCCATTCAAGGCTGCAGCCCCAGATCTTCATTGACTTCCCTGACCGGGACGAGGAACTCCTTATCCTGAAGGCCAATCTGCCCTTTGCGGATGAGGAGATACTTGAATATGTGGTGGACTTCCTCCAGGCCGCTCATGATGCCAATGAACGCTATTCGGTGAGAGACGGCATAAATGTCGCCAGGTATGCATTGAAAAGGCTTTTTAAAAAGGGCATCGAGATATCAAAGGAAGGGATAATGGATTACATGAGAGAATCCTCCTCCATGATACTGGAGCCTGCCGCTGCCGAATATTTTGAGGATCTGTCTGAAGATGACTATGATGAATGACAGGATTGAATGGAGGAATGTCCGGTTTGTCCCCATACTGCATAACCGGATGGAATTCGCCGTCGATGTCAGGAGGCAATTTCATGAGTTCAGGCCTGATCATGTCGCTGTCGAATATCCGCCGACCCTGAAAGATAAGATAATCCTCGGCGTGAAGAGGCTCCCCCTTCTATCCGTTGTGCATTACGAGGAGAGTGACGGGACATTCATATACCTGCTGTTGGAGCCTACGGACGGCCAGGTGGAGGCTATAAGGCTGGCATTGGAAAACGATATCCCCGTGCATTTCATTGATCGCGATTCCGAGTTTTATCCCATTGACACCTCGCCCATGCCTGATCCTTATGCGGTCGCCAGGGTCGGACATTTTGATTATTGCAAGGCATATCTTGAGAACAGGGACCTGGACCCCCACGATGACCAGGACATGCTCAGGGAAAAGGCAATGGCCTTTAACCTTCAAACCTTAAGCCGGAATGGGGAAAAGATCCTGTTTGTGGGAGGGCTGTATCATTTTCCTGCCCTGCTTGATATCCTTGATCAGCAACAGACTGATGTGATCGGAAGGAGACAAAGGGAAGGGGTTGAGATATCTCACCTCCACAGGGACTCCAGCAGGGAACTGCTTACTGAGATGCCGTTCCTGACCGCAAGGTATGAAGATTTCAGGTCAGGCAATGCATCGGAATCCCCCGACAGATTAAAGGTCAATAACGAGTTGATAGATATCGCCTTGAAAAATCTCTGGAAAAACGACAAGGAGAAATTATCAAGCAACCAGCTCAGGATACTGAACAGGTTCGCGAGGAATTACTCTCTCGTTTCAGGAGGGCTGGTCGCGGGTTTTTATCAGTTGATTGTTGCCTCAAGGGGCGTTGCCGATGATAATTTCGCATACGAGGTCTGGGAGAAGGGAAGCGATTATCCCTGGCAGAGCGATAATCCGGGCATCCCTGTCCTCAATCTCAAGGGCGATGACCTGTATATTGATCAGATTAAGATAAAGTTCCACAGGAGGATAAAGACCTTCCGGAGAAGGCTCGTTCCCATACCTGTAAAAAAGAAGGGACATGAAAAGACCGACGAATGGAAAAAGGATTTCAAGAGACATTTTATCTGTTCCTATCCTCAGGAGGATGTTGTTATAGAGGGGTACGGGAGGCATCTTCAGAAGAGGGCGCTTGAGATAAAATCCGAGGAAAACAGCAGGATAATCCCCTTTGAAACATCCATGATGGATGGCATCGATATAAGACAGACCATAAGGGAATTATATCGCGGCAAGATATATGTTAAAGAGAACATTCCCCTGAGGGGAAAGGTGGGGTCTGTCGTCGTGATCTTTGATGAGGACATCCCTGCCAGGGGAGGAAAGGAGAATTTTCCATGGCGTGTAACCTGGCTGGGAGAGAATGACCAGGAATCCGACATGTCCTTTTACAGCACGCCTGCCGGCGAGGTCATGGATGGTCCCGGCATAAGCAGGTGTCAGTATGGCGGCTTCATGCTCACCTATCCGCCTATGAGAGTCTTTGATATCTGGAGGGACAACTTCTTTAAATCCGCAAGGAGCAAGCCTGAAAGGCTTCTTATGGCAGCCATTGATTATTGCCTGGAAAAACACGTGGTCTATGTCGCAGCCAAACCGCCTTCGGGATGGTGCCAGGGCATGGCGGCCAGGCACGGCAGGAAGATCATCTACCTCCCCATAGGCACATTCTCCAATGTGACGCTGAAAAAATTAAGGCAGTTTCATGTCCTTGAAGGACATCATATCAGGAAATACGCCCATCATTTTATTTAGGGCCATGTGCTCAGGTTGTGCAATGCTTGAACCTCTTACATGAAATATTCGCCGGCTGATCGTTTTAAGAGGCGGGAGATTTATAATCTCATTATCCTGTCTATTATCGGTTTGAAGGGTTTGGGCATGTGATTGATAAACTCATTGTAGGCGTTTAAAAAGTCAATGTACCTATCGACGTCAACCTTGCCGTCCTTTAAAAAGGGATTATGCCTGTTTTCTGCCATATGTCTCATGTCATCCCTGAGTGATCCGGATCCTGCAACGGCGCTGCATTCCTGCCTTTCTTTTTCACTCAACATGAAGATGTTTCCTCTTGAGCTCCATAAACAGCCCGGATAATTTGAACATAGAAAAATATTTTTCCAGGAGACCCCAGTTTATCAATGACTTGTGAAGGTCCATGAGAGATTCAATATCTCCAAGGTCAATTGCCTTCCTGGACTCATCATTGGATATTGCCTGGACTTTAAACCCGATGATGTCTTCAACCTTTAAGACCTTTATGGAGAGGGTGTCATTGAAGATTTTTTTTTCTTCAACGCCCTGGAGCATCTTCACGGAGATATCCCTGAATGCATGTATAAAATCAACTTCTCCGAACACCTTAAGCGGAGAAACGAACTGGGACACATTTTCCGACCTGTAGGCGCAGTCATATCCCAGTTCACTCATTATAACATCAATCTTTGACAGATCATCCCGATGCACAAGAAAATCTATGTCCACCGTTGAACGGGAGACGCCGTGAAGGCCGAGGGCGAAACCGCCTATCAGGGCGTAACGGACATCATTCTCGTGAAAAAAAGTCAACAGTCTTTCAAAAACAAGTTTAAAATCCATTCCAGGCCTTTCCTTTGACAATGACCTTTACCATTTTCAATCCACCATCATAAGCGGATTATAATGTCATGTTTTTAATTTTTACAAATATTATTTAATTAGTAATTTTACCCCGGCCCCATTCGGACATACTTTTCTGCATGCATTACAGGTATAAAGGAAATAACCTTTTTTATTCATATAGCCGGAATTATCTCTGCAAAGTCTTTGATTCACGCCTCCCGCAGTAATTGCAGCCGCAGGGCATGAATCAATGCAAAGGTTGCAGTTATCATCACAAAACCTCCGGGCATTTATCGGATCACCTTCAAGCGCAACGTTTAACAGGACAGCTCCAAGGACAATCCTGTTTCCGTATTTTTCGTTTACAAGAAGATGATTCCTTCCGATGGAGCCCAGGCCTGCGAGAACCCCAGCATGTTTCAGGCTTAAGATGCCCCGCCCCTCTTTCTTGTCGTCATCCCAGTATTCATATGGCTCGCTCGGGATGGGCACGGCAATTACCCCGTCATTTCTCTCAAGCTCAATGCAGAGTTCACATGAGATCCGGATGATCTCGTGTAATATAACGTCATGCGCAGCCGTATACGGGACCGGGCTGTCTGTATGAAACGGGCCCTCCGGAAAGAGCCGGGCAATAACAACCACGGATTTTGTATCAACGAAGATATCTTCAGGATGGAATCCCTTTGGCGCCGCCTCAAACCTTTCCACAGAGGCAATGCCGCACAGGTCAGCCCCAAGGGCAGCCGCAATCTTTTTTACATCAATGTTAGTAATCATGTTGTACCAACCTGGCCTTTTCGGTTGCGATTTAAATTTTATTTTGACATCCCGATGCTGAACATTGCCTCAAGGTCATGACGGGAATATGCCTGGAATGCCAGCATCGTCTCTGTTTTCATAATATAATCGATGTAACCATATTCGCTCCTTGTCGATATTTTTATGTGTGTACCCAATTTTAACCGTTACAGCATGTGTTCAAGGATCTCGACAACGCTCTGAACACATGGCACACATACCTTGTTCAGCAAATCATTCTCCTTGAAATATATTTGACCTTTTTCTGTCGTCAACTCACAGTCATGCAACAACTTCCGACAAATAAATGTGCCATGTTTCCCGGCAAATTTATCCATAAGGTCTCGTGTCCTCCTGTAGGTTAATTCAGTGGCTGTCCGGTCCTCCTTTTCCCCTCTTCCATACTTTGCTCCAATCACTATTATCCCGCCGGTCACAGCGCCACAGACTTCTTCTTTTCGTCCCATCCCGGCCCCTAATCCGCAAACCAGTTTTAAAGCACTGTTCTTGTCAACCTGCAGGTCATCACAGAATGAGAAAAAGACTGCCTGTGCACAATTATAACCTTCTAACATTTTTGAAACAGCCTGTTCAATCCTGGTCATCATTTATCCTCCTCACATAATGGGTAACGTATCGCATGGAGACTGTGTCACAATTACCGTTTTTGTCATTTCGCCGTTTTTGTCATTTCGTCTCTTTTGTCATTTCGACCGAAGGGAGAAATCTTGATATTTACTGATATGAACGACTTGAGATTCCTCGCATGCGTTCGGAATAACAATTATTCCTATTGCGACACAGTCTCATGGCTGATTGGTAATAAGTGTATCCAAAATTCCAGTGGTCATCTTGAGCAACCGGGTTACTGTCGAATATCAATGAATGATTCAGTCATCTACATCTTCAAGTACTCCAACAATTTGTATATCAATACAGCTGGCCAGAAAAGGGCCTTGAAAAAACCATACACCCCCATCCGGAATGTACCGGCATGCTGTATGAAATAGATCGCCGCGCCTATGAATGCCATCCCGTAAATGCCGCCACAAATGCCATTGCCATTATCTTTCATTTTTCTTCTCCTTCATGGAAATCAGTCCTTCATTCCTGCCGGATAATTCAGTGAATAATGAAGAATGACACAGATACCTTCTTATAAATTTTTATTGGTTGATGGAAACAATATGAGAGCCGCGCTATTAACAGAATCTCTGTTTTTGTATATTGTATAGCTCTGTCGCTGTTACTATACATAGAAGCGCCTTGTAAAGTGTCCTTTTATCTATTCCCTTTTCTTGAATTGCAAATGCGACACATCAACGCCGCATTGCCTACAGTCGTCTTACCGCCACGGGAATGTGGTTTAATATGGTCAATCGTAAAATTACTCCAAGATAAGGATTTGCCGCATTTCTTACATTTTTGATTTTCTTCTGTATGCCAAATGAGACGCCGTTGTTCTGGTGTAAAATTTCTTTTATCGTCTTTGCGCTCAAAAAGGCCACCCACGATTTGGCGCAAGATGTCGGCGCGACGTTTACGATTTGCAATGCTGTCCGTGTCGCCTTGAACAGTTAATAAGTAATCTGCAAAAATGCGTTGATCTGGCTTCGCCCCCTCAGCTTTTTTGACTTGATCTCTCACTAAGGTAACACCGTCAGAGAGCCAATTCAATAGCAGCTGTGCCTGCCGGTTACGTTGTGTGTCTGTAAGGATGCAGTTAGATTTGTCCATTGCCCAAACAAGCAGGAAGAGCGAATAGAAATCAGATACCTTGCAAAAACG